>SMVB01350775.1_pt1 | contig 14142 bp, 12 predicted proteins | sample 2456461 | NCBI WGS metagenome assembly SMVB01 (sample SAMN11095934, study PRJNA526329) | marine sediment metagenome | biome: Marine sediment; feature: Surficial sediment; material: Deep marine sediment; isolation source: Hadal surficial sediment | place: Pacific Ocean | collected 2014-05 | depth... | reverse complement strand
GGCCAACCCGGTCGACGGAAACTGAAACAACTGTGCCACCGCCACCGCCACCCACGCTGGTTACTACATAAGTAACCACTGCGGTCACGACGCCGTCAGAACAACTTCCACCGTCTATAACTGCCACGTTCTCGGTAGGAGCTGTCTTGATGACATTGACGTCGGTGCCGGAAGGAACCGCTACAGTGATCTCTGCGTGATAGCCTTTTGCGCCGGTTACATCATCAACTGACCAAGACGTGCTAACCATCGTGCCTTCAATGCTAACCTTCGCGTTCCAACCCCAGCCAGCGTAGGCAACCACTGCCCCGAAGAGTAGAGCGCCCAATACAACAACTGATACCACAGAAACTTTCATTCGCCACATAAGAACCTTCTCCTTCATGGAGTGAATTTGGGTCGTTAGGAGTAGTATTGACCCTGGGCGGCTTAGAGTCGTGTGAAAAAAGTGTGCGAAATGCGAAGGCTGTTGCCCAGGCACGGATTAGGAGGGGATTCGAGGTGAGCGGCGGCTGTTCTTGGGGTCCAATAGGTCTCTTAACCCTTCCCCAAGAAGTGTGAAGGCCAACATGGCCAAGGAGATTGCCAACACAGGGAACAACACCTGCTCGTAGGCAACGAACATCACTCCGTAGCCCTCCTGCGCCATGGTCCCCCAACTGGGCGTGGGTGGACTGACCCCAATCCCGATGTAACTTAAGGCGGCTTCGGCGAAGATAGCCCGGGGGATGAGGAACACCACGGCGACGATCACCGGACCGATGGCATTGGGCATCAGATGGGCCAACACGATGCGGATGGGCCGGCAACCCATGGACCGGGCAGCCAAGATGTACTCCCTCTCTTTGATTGAGAGAGCCTGGCTACGGACCAATCTGGCGATCGTTGGCCATGATGCCAGCCCTATCGCCAGGAACATAGTGAATAGACTGCCGCCAAAGATCGAGCGCAGAAGGATAATCAGCAGCAGGTCCGGAAAGGCATAGACCATGTCCACGCCGCGCATCAAAAGGTTATCGACTCTGCTGGAGCCGAATCCGGCCAATAGGCCCACGGGAAGACCGATGGCCAGCACCAGCACGGGAACCAGCAAGGCGATCGCCAGTGATGTCCGCGCGCCGTGCAGTAGGCGGCTCAAGGTATCGCGGCCCAGGCGGTCCGCGCCCAAGGGGTGCTCGGCGCTGGGCGAGGCCAATATGGCTTCGTAGTCTTGATGCTCGGGGGCATAGGGTGAAACTAAGGGTGCGCTCAGACCAGCCACGACAAGAACGACGGCCAAGATCCCGCCAGCCATCGCCAATCTACTTCTCCCGATCCACGTGAACCAGGAGCCGGATAGGGAAATCAACGTAAAATTCCCGCTCGGCTTCGTTAGCCCGCCCGTTTGCAGTTGTTCACTCACCATTCCCATTCCCATTCCGTCAGCTATATCTGATGCGAGGGTCGACCGCGGCGTAGAGAAGATCGGTGATCAGGTTGACCACGGTAATCACAACGGCGTAGAACAGGACCATGCCGGTGATCAGACCATAGTCGCGTTGCATGATTCCTTGAACCAGCAACCGGCCGATTCCAGGCACTGAGAAAACGGTTTCAATGATGAAGGTGCCGGTGAGGAGAGCGCCCGCCTCTGCTCCGATTATGGTGACAATCGGCACCAACGCGTTTCTCAGGACGTGCCGGAAATGCACCACCAAGGGACGCATCCCTTTGGCCTGAGCGGTGCGAACGTAGTCTTGCTCCGACACCTCCAGAACGCTGGAGCGGGTGATTCGCGCGATGAAGGCCATGGGCAGCAACGACAGCGCCAACGCCGGCAGCACCACGTGGGACGGAGAGCCCCAGCCCCCGCTGGGCAGCAGGTGCCAAGCCACGGAGAATGGCAAGACCAGCAAGATCCCCAAGATGAAGCTAGGAACACTGGCAAACACCGTGGCCAGGGCGATGGAAGCGAAGTCGATGGCGGAATTTTGCCGGGCGGCGGCCATCACCCCCAGGGGAACCCCAGCGCCAACCGCGATGAGGAAGGCCAGGCCAGCCAGAACCATGGTGGCGGGAAGTCCTTGGCGAATCACTTCCGTTACGTCCCGGTCCTGGTTGGTGTAAGAGATTCCCAGATCGCCCCGGGCGGCGCTGCCCAAGAACTTGCCATATTGGACCCAAAGAGGGTCGTCTAAGTCATAGCGGTGGTTTAGGTTGGCCACCACTTGAGGAGGAAGATTCTTCGTCTTATCCCAGGGTCCACCCGGCACGGCGTGCATCAATACGAAAGTAATGGTGCCAACGCCAAACAGAACTGGAATCATCCAGAGCAAGCGCTGAACAGCGTACTTCAGCATAGCCGCGGCCTGTGTTTAGAGCTTCGGCCCAGGAGCCTATCGCTCCAATACCCGGGGCTCGGGGCTTAGATAGACCTCAGCCAGCCTGGTGTCGCCGGGAATCTCACCGTCGATGCCAGTCAGGGTCAGACCTTGCACCTCGGGGCTCTTCAGGTAATAACGCTCGACGAACATCAGAGGCGCGATGGGGGCGTCGGAAATCATGACTTGGTGAGCTTGGCGCCAGAGTCCGATACGGGTCTCTTGGTCCAACTCAACCGCAGCCAAGGCGGCCAACCGGTCAAACTCGTCACTGGCGTATCCGGTGATGTCCAAAAAGGATTCGGACGAGAATAGCCCGGCCAGGAAGTTTTCAGGATCGGGATAATCGGCGGACCAAACCAGCAGGGTCATATCGAACTGCCGGCCTCCGATAACCTGTTGGCCGTAGGAAGGCGGGTCCAACGGGTCGAGTCCCATCTCGATTCCCAGATTCTCCGACAGCTGAGCTTGCAAGAACTGTGCCATTATTCCTTGGTCTCCGGCCGCCACGTAGGTCAGCGTGAACTCGGGGAAGCCCTCGCCACCTGGATAGCCGGCATCGGCCATCAGGGCCTTGGCCTTCTCGGCATCGAACCTATATTCGCTGCCCACATTGGGGTCGTAGCCAGGTAGTCCGGGCGGCAGCCATCCTGTCGCCGATTCGCCAACTCCGTTTTTGACCTTTTCGGTCCATGAATCCCGGTCGATCGCGGTGGCGATGGCTTGCCGCACGATAGGGTCGCCAAAAGCCTCGCCGGTGGTGTTCAGGAACAATGCCAGGCTGGAAAGTTGGGATGAGGGCAGCACCTGCTTGCCCAGGGTGGGGTCTGCCAGTATCCCGGCTTCAGTCCCCGGCGGGACCCGGGCGATATCCAAATCTCCAGCCTTATAGGCCGTCAATTCCGCATTTACGTCGGTAATCATGGAGAGCTGGATCCGGGCCTGTTTCGGCGCTTCACCCCAATAATTCGGGTTCGCTTCCAGGGTGATGTGGTCCTGGTGGACCCACTCTGACAGGACGTACGGACCGTTGCCCACGTGATTGCCCGCCTCGGTCCAGGCCGCGCCGTACTTCTCAATCACGTCTTGGCGCACCGGAAACGCGGCAACCAAAGCAACCTTCTGAAGGAAGGTCGGGTTGGGGGCAGCCAGATCGATTACCAGCGTATCGCTGGAGACGGCCGAGATGCCGAGGGCCTCTCGCAGGCTGGCTTGAGCCGCCTCGTCAGCTTCCGCGGACATCATGTACTCTTGTCCGCCTTGGATCGCGGAGAACAATTCCGAGTACGGACCGGCCATTTCAGGGGAAAGAATCCGTTTGAAGGTGTATTCGAAATCCCCGGCGGTCAGTGGTTGACCGTCACTCCAAGAGACCCCAGGCCTCAGCTTGAAGGTGTAGGTCAAGCCATCGGCTGAGATGCCACCGTTCTCCACGGTTGGGACCACGGTGGCGACCAACCCGGTCAGCATCAGATTTTCGTCGAACCCAAGGAGACCTTGTGAGAGCTGCCTCAGCACGGAAAATTCCAGCAATGAGCTGGCGCGCTGCGGGTCTAGGGAATTCGGCTCGCCTCCCAGGTTCACCCGGATCGCTGCGTCAGAAACCGGCGGCTGTTCCGCGGCGGTCGTAACCGGAGCGACGGGGATGGGCGTGGCTGCGGCGTTTCCGCCACATGCTACAACCAAGAGCAAGGCCAAGGACCCGGTCAGGGCAACCAGTTGCTTAAATAAAATCATGGATCAGCGTTCCTGTTTTCTCCGGCCTCGGCCATTATCTGCCCGCTCCAAAAGGCCGGTATTGTCTATGCCATCCTTAATTATTGGGGCAATTGCCGTTATCCTCAAACCGCATGGCCAAATTGCCCTGATTCCTTGGTGCGATTTGGCGGAGAGACTGTTATGGCGAGACACTTACAGCGCTGGGAAATACGCAACAAACAAACAATTGCGAATCCGGTCGAAACTCACAAATGGCAATGGCGGCAGCGTTTAGGCCGCCTGGCGTTGGTGAATATCCCAAGAGACATTAGCGAGTCGGCACCGCAACCGGCTGCTGTGTGGCAAGAGCCTATGTACGGTAGGCGCTCGGGGTGCGGGAATCGAATGGGGGAAGCGGAAACGAGCTATTGGGTTGGCCGACGATAGCGGTAGCCAAAACCCCTCACCGTTTCGACCAGCGTGGGAGCTTCATGGTCAAGCTCAATCTTCCGGCGCAGATAACCTATATAGAGGCGCACAACGTCCAAAGAACCGACATACTCCCGGCCCCAGACCTCATCCAGCAACTGGTCTTGGCTCAATACCTGGTTGGCATTTCTGGTCAGGACGGTCAGAAGACGAAATTCCGTGGGGCTCAATTCCACTGGTTCGCCATGGGCGAAAACTTCGTGCTTGGGGAAATCGATGGCGATTTCAGAATCCGAATAACTAGTGTTTACCGATTCTTCCGAGGCCGAACCCGCCCGCCTGAGGGCAACCTCCACCCGGGCCAGCAATTCCTCGCCCGAGAAAGGCTTCGTGATGTAGTCGTCCGCCCCGGACCTCAACCCCCGAAGTTTGTCCCGTTCTTGGGTTGCGGCGGTGAGGATCAACACCGGCACATCTGAAACTTCTCTGAGCCGCTCCAGCACTTGCCACCCATCCATTACGGGCATGGCAACATCCAGCACGACCAAGTCGGGCCGGTCTCCGTAGAAATGACGCAGACCGTCTTTCCCGTCGGAAGCTATGGTGGTCTACAATCTTCTGGACATGTCCCGGTTGGAATCGGGCATGGTTACCATTCAACCGTCGGTGTTTGACTTCAGAGAAGTGATTGCCCAAGTTGTGGACGAGATGCAGTCTGAACTGAAAAACTACGACCTGGAGATCGAGACCCCTGAGCGTTCCTAGGCGGCGGTGGTGGAAGCGGACAGGGGCCACGTCTTGCAGGTCATGACAAACCTGCTCAGCAACGCGGTGAAGTATGCGCCCGCTGGCTCTGGCATCGCGATCCGCGTTGATGCAAATGGAGGCGGGCTCGTGAAAATCAGCGTGGAGGACCATGGCCCAGGCATCTCAGATCCAGACATGGAGAACCTGTTTCAGAAATTCTTCCGCGTGGACAATTCCACGACTAGGTCAGCGGCGGGGACCGGCCTGGGACTGGCCATCAGCAAGGCGCTGGTTGAACTCCACGGAGGAAGCATCTGGGTGGAAAGCGAACTCGGCCAGGGCAGCACATTCAGCTTCACCATTCCCAAGGAACGCGTCCTCAGCGTAAAGCCCAAGTAGGCCCTGTCCTGGACCAGCGCTTTTCCCAGCTGCAGGTCCCAAACTTTGCGATGTCTCCGTTTGTAGCCATGACACGCCTTGACCCACCCCCATCGACCTATCCTACAGCTATTGGCGCTTTGTTATACTTGTGACCAAATCCGGTCGGGCAAGCGTTTCGCAGCCCCGCTACCGGGGCCAGCCAATCGCAGTTCCATTGCATTTTCGGGGAGGAGCATGGACGTCGGTTTATACGTCCGGGATTACATCGACGACCCCAATCGGCCGTTATACGATCAGATAGAAGAAGCGGCCGAGATATTCCGCCAGGCCAAGGGCATGGGATTCACCACTATCTATATGCCACAGCATTTCATCGCCCATCCCACGGTTTGGCCCCAGCCGATGCAGGTCCTTTCACGGTTGGCGCCGGACACCGAAGGGCTGAGGCTGATGACCGGCATCCTCCTACTCACCTACCACAATCCGGTGGACATCGCCGAGCAGACCGCGACTCTGGACCAGATCAGCAACGGCCGGTTTACCTTGGGTGTTGGCTTGGGCTACGTCGAGAAAGAGCTGGAGGCCTTCGGGACCAACCGGGCGGAACGGGTGAGCCGGCTGGAAGAATCCATCGCTTTGATGAAGCAGCTATGGACCGGTGAAGAAGTCAACCATGAGGGCCGGCACTGGACCGTCCGCGGCGGGCGGCTGGGTTTGACGCCCGTTCAGAAACCCCATCCCCCCATCTGGTTGGCGGCTCAAAGCCGAGGGGCGGTGCGCCGGGCGGCCGCCATCGCTGATGCCTGTCTCTTGGGCCCGCAACCAAACTGGGATGACATCGGTCGTCTTGCCGCCATGTATTGGGAAGCGATAGCGGAGCAGCCTGGGAAATCCGGACACCTCACGGCCACCCGGTCCATCTCGGTGGCGCGGGACCGGGAGACCGCAGTCTCTGAAGCAATTGCCGCCGGAGAGGCCAAGGCCGGGCTGTACACCAACTTCAACATGCAGGAGTCCACAACCGTGGATTTTGGTCTCGGCGGCTCCCGCGACCTGGCGAAGTGGGCGATCGTGGGCAACCCCCAGGATTGCGCCGAGACGATAGTCCGTTGCCACGAAGAGACCGGCTTGGAGTACGTCGGCTTGGGTGCCTTGAACCTGCCCAAGGGGAAGTCGGCGCGGTTGGAGTACCTGCAGTTAATCTCAGAGGAATTACTGCCCCTGCTTCCCTAAATCTCTAGAATCGGAACTCGGAGGAGTCATGGTTCAGCAGAATAAACCCATCGCCGGGCGGCCGAACCGCCTGGACCCAGCCACGGTCCACGATCCTTACCCAAGATACGAGCAGCTACGCTCTGAGGACCCGGTGCATTGGAATGAGGGAATCCAAGTTTGGGTTATCACACGCTATCAGGATGTGCTTGACGCTCTGAGGAACCCACATCTCTCGTCAGTAACCATCCCCACGCTCCTCAGGCAGGCCGGCAGCGGTGACGAGGCGTTAGAGAAGATATTCTTGGACATGATGCTCTTCTCAGACCCACCCGACCACACGCGCCTGCGCTCTCTGGCGAATAAGGCATTCACGCCCACCGTGCTGGCGGGCATACGCTCTCAGATACAAGACACCGTGGACCGCCTACTAGACGATGTCCAAGAACGAGGCAGCATGGAGGTCATCTCCGACCTGGCATATCCTCTGCCCTCCGTAGTCATATCGGAGTTATTGGGCGTCGCGGACGGAGACCTGGAGCGCTTCAAGAAATGGACCAACGTCATTGCCGCGTTTCTGGGAAACATTCGTGAGGTCGAAGATAATATCGGTCCGGCGCGCGAAAGCGTGGCCGAGTTGAATAGATTCCTTAAGGAGACCATCGCCAAGCGAAGGGCGGAGCCAAAAGACGATCTGCTCAGTGCCTTGGTGACGGCGGAGGACCAAGGCGACTCGTTCAGCGAGGACGAGCTTTATTCCATGTGCATCATGCTAATCTTCGCCGGGCATGAAACGACCACCAACCTGATTGGCAACGGGATCCTGGCCCTGATCGAGAATCCGTCGCAACTGGAGCTATTACGGAATCAGCCCTCGCTGATCGAATCGACCGTGGAAGAAATCATCCGGCACAACGGACCGGTCCAATCTGTCTCGAGAATCGCGCTGGAAGACCTGCAGATCGGGAATAAGCAGATCGCAAACGGAGACCGAATCTCTTTGACGCTGGGCGCGGCGAACCGCGACCCGGAGCGGTTCAGCGACCCCGACCGGTTCAACATCGAACGGACCGACGGACGCCACATCGGTTTCGGGTTTGGCATCCATTTTTGTTTGGGGGCGGCGCTGGCCCGGATGGAGGGGCAGGCGGCAATCGGCTCAGTGGTTAGCCGGATGCCGGAGTTGGCCTTGGGGGAACAAACATTGGAGTGGCGGTACAACCCGGTATTACGTGGCCTCAAAGAGCTTAATGTTGTGTTCTAACGGGAGAGCGGGGGTCCGTCGGCGCGTCTCTGTATGCCCGGACCCATACATCAGTGTGTCAGAAGGAGGCCGTTGATGGTCTTGGACATCAGCGCCGCTCAGGGAGCGATGACTGGCGCGCGGTACAAAGAGAGTCTCAAAGACGACCGCGACGTCTGGATGGACGGAGTCCGCATCGATGACGTCCCGTCTCACCCGGCATTCTCCGGGATCGTCAATGAGTTGGCCCGCATCTACGACCTGCAGCACACGGACGATTTCCGAGACCGGATGACCTTCCTTTCCCCTGAGTCGGGCAACCGCTGCAGCGTATCTTGGCTGCTCTCCCGGTCGGAGGACGACCTCAAACGAAAACGCCGAAACAGCGAGGTCTGGACCAGCCAGAGTTGGGGGCAACTGGGCCGCAGCCCCGACGTGTTGGCGCCCTTCATCATCGCCCTGTACAAGGCCCGCGAGAGACTGAGCTCGGTGAAACACCCCCACTGCGACTTTGGCGAGAACGTGGTCAACTATCACCGGTACTGCATGGAGAATGACCTTTTTCTGACCCATGCCTTGGGGGACCCCCAGGTGGACCGCAGCGAACAACCCCAGAACGAGCAGCGGGCGAAGCGGGAAGAGGACCTGGCGCTGCACGTTGTCGAAGAAACACCCGAGGGCATCATCGTCACCGGCGGCAAGCAACTGGCCACCGCCGCGCCAATCAGCAACGAGACCTACGTTTCGCTGTCGGCGACCTTCGCGCAGCGGTCCGACCCAAAGTTCGTCCTGTCCTTTTCTATACCAACCAACAGCCCCGGAATGAAGATTCTATGCCGGGAGCCGGTGTCTCTATGGAATGGGAGTTACGGACACCCGCTGGGGGTGCCCTACGACGAACAAGACAGCATGCTGTTCTTCGACAACGTGCTGGTGCCGTGGGACCGGGTATTCATGCTCTACGAATCCGGACCTTTGCTCCGGAATTTCGCCGCCGGAATCAATTTCAGCGAATGGGCCAATCTCTGCCGGATCCACGAGCGCATGAAACTCATGACAGCGGTGGCGACCATGATTGCCGAAGCCATCGGGGTGATTGAATACCGGGAAGTGGCCGCCAAGGTGGGAGAGATGGTCACCTACACCCAGATGTGGCATCACGCCATGGAAGGGGTGGAACACGGTGCCTATATGGATGAAGGCGGCGTGATGTCCTTGGGGTCGATGGCCGGCATGAACATCTACTTCGCCCAGACCTCAGCCAGAATGGTCCAACTACTACGGGAGATCTCCGGGTCCGGGCTGATTATGCAGCCCAGCGAAAACGACCTGGCCAGTCCCGAGTTGCGGCCCTACATCGACCGGTACATGCGGGGCAAAGACGTGGGGCCGGAATACAAATCGCGGTTGTACCGCCTGGCGCACGACCTGGCGGTATCTTCCTCCGGCATGCGCCAAGAGGTCTACGAATACTGGCACGGCGGCGACCCCAACCGCAACCGCATCAACCTGCTCCGGGGTTACGACCAGAGCGAAATCAGGGGCCGGATCGAGGACCTGATTTCCCGTCCACTGCCCCACGGCTAGTGGGACTCGAATATCTCCTGGAACTCGGCAATCTTCTCCAGTAGCGCGTCCTTCTCTTTGGCGGTGGGATTCCGCGGGTCTTTGGCTTTGGGGAACCGGCCCAGCTTCAGCATCGACGCCATCAGCAGCAGACGGGCCTTGTTTGCGTCGAGATTGCTGCCTGCGATGCTGAGGTCGTGCATATAACCGGGCACTCTGCCCCCGGGGTCAGACCGCCCAACCCGCACCACCGGCAGCCCGCTGTAGACAGCAATCGCCAAGGCGGCCATCTGTGACGTAGTCCCCAGACCGTATGGCGAAGTCCCCTCAAGTACCAAGCCGTGGAGCCTCGGCGAGTTCTCGTCCGGGCTTTTCTGGTCTGCCAATGCCTTGTTGATGCGCGCCAGGATGTCTACCTCTTGGTCCGGGTCCAGGCTGTCGTCCTCGCCCATATACGAGGCGTGCTTGATGATGTTGACGCGCGGCACGGCGGTCGGCAGCAAGCCACCACCGGAATCTTTGACCCTGACACTGATGGGGCTCGGGTCCCCGGCGTTATCCGTAAAAATCACATCCGCCGGCAACCGGGTCAGGTTTACGTCCGAGGTGGCGGTGTGTTTGTAGTTGGGCCGGTACCAGATGGTCACCGGAGGACCGGCCGTCCCCAGGATCCCACCGTGGCCGCCGGTCGCTTTGTAGTTGCCGGGCCGGTCGTCCGCTTTTTTGAATTCCCTGGCGGCATAGATTCTTTCATCCTGAACGCCCACCGCTCCGATCCCGTCCGCTTCGCCCGACAGAATCAATTCCACGGCATCCACGATATTGCGGTCGCCGTCGTTGGCCAACTGGCCGTGAGTCCTTTGGGAGGCACAGGCGGCGATGGGAAGCTGGGTGTCCATCAACAGACTGAGCCAGTAGGTGGTCTCTTCGACGGTCGGGCTTCCTTCCAGCCAGATTGCACCGACGAAATCGCCACGGGCCAAGGTCCGCTGGACCGTGTTGGTAACCCTGGCAAGGTCCGAGTAGCGGGGGCGGCGGCTGATGGGGAAAGGCTGGTAAGGGAAGTAGTCTTCACCGGCTTTTTCTCCTTGGCCGGTGAATCCAGCCGGAGGAAGCGCCCTAATGAACTCGAAATCCGCTTTGCGGTCGAGTTGATTTCCCTCGCCATGCTCATCGCGCCCGGAAATGGTCCGGTCGATGTCCGCGAAGACCCGGGAAGCGTCGGGAAAGAAGGTTTGCCTCCCTCCGTAGTGCATGTCCGGGTTGGTCATGTCTCCGGCTTCAAATGGTACTCCCGCCCCGGAGCCGTCTTTGCGGCGGGCCATATAAGGGAGTAGATATGGTCCGTCTTCGGGAAGAAGTTCCACCTCGTAGAACTCTTTACCGTCATCCCAATAAACTTCTCGACCGTCTTCCTCCAAGGGATGCGCACTGAATTTCTTGATCCGGACAGTAACCGGCTCGTAAAGCGATTGAGCGACCAAGTGATCGAACCGGCCTGGCAGATTTCTCTCTCCACCAGTGCGGCCTTTGTTGCTGGTGACCAACGAAGGTGAGTTTGCGATGGTCGACGTGGGCCCGGAGAATACGGCGATCTTCGGCCTGGCCATGACAGCCCCCTCAATGTTGATTGTGAATTATTTCCCGGCGCCGGTTAGACGGCAGGCCGCTGCAGCACGCTCTGGTCCACCTTGCGGAGAATCAGTTGGCCATCGTTACCGTCGGCCAGGAGCTGGCCGTTGTCCACCATAATCTTGCCTCGCAGAATCACGGTTGTGGGCCAGCCCTCAATCTCCCACCCCTCCCACGGGCTGTAGTCGCAGACATGCAGGTCAGCCATGGCCAAGGCCTTCTTGACTGCGGGGTCGATGATGGCGAAGTCGGCGTCGCTGCCCACGGCGATGACGCCCTTGCGCGGGTACAGGCCAAGTATCTTGGCGGCGTTGGTGGAGGTCACGTCGGCGAAGCGCTCCAGGGACATGCCGCGCTTTACCACCGCCTCGGTATAGTTAACGCCCATCCGTATCTCGATACCCACGTTGCCGCCCCTAATGTCGAGGACGTTCTTGCCCTCAATCTTGTCCAGATAGGTGGTGAAGCTGCTATCGGTGGCGGTGAACGACAGGTCGCTCTTCATGATTCCGTCCCACAGGCTGTGCCGGTCCTCTTCGGGCTTCAAGGACGGGTAGGTGTGGTACTTCATGCCGTCGGGTTCCTTGTACCGCTCGGCCCCAAAGGATAGGGCCAGCGTCAGCACTTCTCCATACACCGGCTGACCGTTGCTGCGGGCTTCAGCGATGACGTCCAAGCCGTCCTTGGCCGTGACGTGAACAAAGTACATGCCGGTGCCGGCCCGCTCGGCCATGCGCACCACGTTGCGGAAGGCGAAGTCCTCCACGTCCTTGGAATGGATCAGGTGCACGTTGGTATAGTCCCAGATGCCCCGCTGCTGGGCCATCAGGTAGTTGTACATCACCAGTTCGTCGTCCTCGCCGTGCACGGCGAGGACGCCTCCGTGGCGGGTGATCTGCTGCATCAGGTCGTACAACCGGCCATTGTCGATACGGCCAATGGGCGTGAGGCTGGTGCCTGACGCGCCGGGGGGACGGATGTTGGTGGTGAATATCTTGACGCTGGGGAAACCCGCCGCGACCAGTTCGCCGAACCGGGCGATGGAGTCGGGGGTGTTGGAATTGCGGTAGATACAGTGGGTGGAGTAATCGGTATAGGCCTGTCCCTTCCAGACCGATATGAAGTCGTGGATGCCTGCCGCCAAGTCGCCTTCGTTGGGCACTGGCGCGAAATCGACCACGGTGGTGGTCCCACCCCAGATGGCGCCCAGAGAGTGGACCGCCGGTCCGGCGTTGGGAGTGCCGGGCACCGATTCCCGGGCGCCGGGCTGCAGGTTGGCGGCGGCATGGGCATGGGCTTCGACCCCTCCCGGGACGACGATCCTGCCAGCAGCGTCAATCAACCTGACGCCCTCGGTGGACAGGACTCCGGGCATGGCGACGGCGGCGATTTTCTCGCCCTCCAAACCGATGTCCCAGTCGCCGACACCGGCTGGCGTGACCACTGTTCCGCCTTTGATAACTGTGTCGATCATGGCGCGGCTCCTTTTATGGCTGTGAAGAATGGCGCTTGGCCCTGCGATTTGTCACGAAGGGCCGAAGACGGGGACATTCTAGCACCGGAGGGGAGAGCAGGTTGACGATTCGATTCTGGAGTCATCGAGCCCGACATTAGTATTTTTGCCGAAAGTTAAGTGAAAAGTTGGTATTACGGATTTATTATTGGGCTTTGATCTCCGCTATCAATCATGATTCACAATCTTGCCAGGCTGTGATTCGGATCGTCGTCAACAGAAATTCTGCGTCACGAGTACCGCCTCGGTATCAGAGCTTATCGAAATGCCAATGCCCTCTTTCGAATATCTCGGTGTCAAGATATTTTGACGATGGCCAGGGCTGTTCATCCATCCGTCTACGACAACGTCCGCAATCTCTGCAAGGCTGAGATAGTTTCTAGTCGAAATAAGTCCGATGCGTGTGGTAGAGGAATAAAGCCAACCAGAGAAAATATTCTCGGCTATCCCCATGTACATTAGATTACCTTCTTGTCTGATGCAGTCGTACCCGGCTGCATCTGCTCGATCTGTTGGAGCCTGGCCAATCATATTTGTATGGTCGAAAAATCTGCTAGTGGCCATGTCAATGCTGTGGCTGCGCGCTACGTCTGCGAGTTGTAAATCGTGAGCTAGAGCAATCAAGCCAATATTTCGCCGTTCTTGGTTCACTAGTTCATGTATCGAAGTCTCAAGCTGCCCTATCCAGTCTGCACCCCCGCGTTGTCCTGGAGATGGAACGGACACTGGGATTGATGTCGGCGATTGTGCTGGAAAAGGCGTGCTTTCTAAAAGGGGGCTTGGAACATCTTCGCGTGAAGAATCGATCTCCGTGGCTGTAGGCATCTGCGACGAACGAATCGTGCCACTCCATTCAGACGCTCGCTGTTGCCACGACGAAACCCAGTCTTGCGCCGTTTGGGGAAGGAGTGGTACCGCAAGCAGACCGACCGCGCCTCCAAGCACGAGAATGATTAGCAGCCGAATGACGTTCACCAGTCGTTCGGAGTCAAGGCGCGAGTTCCTTAATCTTTGCTTGAATGCGAAGAACCCAGGTTTGGGCATCGTCGGGGAGGAACGAATACACAATGAGTACGGAGAATGCAGCGCCAGCTGCGAGTAATAGCACAACCGGCAACAATTTTCTGATGCCCCGACGGCGTCTATGACGGGGAGCCGACCTCAGAATATCCGGTATCGAGTCCAAAAGCCGCATGACATTACGGCGTTGGAAGTAATCGTTCATTCTACGAAGTGGCCAGAAGAAATTGCGGCGTAGGCAAATTTGGCATTTACCGTCAATAGCCTTGTCGTACGTAAACCGATGACCATTCGGACAAGTCATATTCAAAGGCACTTTGAGGTCTCCTTTAGAAACCTTG
>SMVB01413282.1_pt1 | contig 14143 bp, 9 predicted proteins | sample 2456461 | NCBI WGS metagenome assembly SMVB01 (sample SAMN11095934, study PRJNA526329) | marine sediment metagenome | biome: Marine sediment; feature: Surficial sediment; material: Deep marine sediment; isolation source: Hadal surficial sediment | place: Pacific Ocean | collected 2014-05 | depth 0-1... | reverse complement strand
TGAGCCCGAAGGGGTTGATCACGTAGTCGATCGCCCCCACAAACGGGTTACCCCGCGTGTTGTAGCCGATCGCGAAGGTGAACCTCCGCGGCGGAGAGATCGAGGTGGCCTGGACCATCTGGCCGTCCACACTAGGTGGCTCGAGCTCGGCGACGAGCGTAAGGCTCACCTTGGAGGGCGTGGGCGGCGCGGCGGCCGCCCCGAAGAGCGCGGGGCTCACCGGGTCGATGGGGATCTCGACCTCGACGTACGTGAGTCGCTCGCTGAGGACTTCCTCGTCGTTCGTTACCGTGAGGCGACCGTCCGTCTCCACGTCCGGAATGAGGACTTGATCGAAGCACGACGTGAGGGTGAGCACCCCCAAAAACATGAGGATGGGCCGATAGCCCGGGCCCGGGCGTGATCGGCCGCTCGGCCAAGCCTTCTCACGAGTAGCGCCACTATTCGAGCTTCGCGAGGACACGAGCACTTCCCATACATCTTCCATAAGTAAACAACCCTCCACTCCCAAAATACCTGGGATGTGATTGTTTACGTAGGAAAATCTTCTCGTCTACTACCGGACGAGGACCCTCGGCGGCTCGGTGGGAGGGTAAAATTCACGAGGATCTTGCGGCTCAGGGACGGCCTTCGAGCCACGGTCGGTAGCTCTCATAGGAATGAATTGCGAACCCATAGAAACTCTCGAATTGTTGAAGCTCCAGCACTGTCTGTTCGATCACCCTTTCAAACTCGCTCCTGCTGTATCCGGCAAAGGACAGCTTGCCCGATGGCACATCTGTCGCCCTCGATTCCCTCAGGGTCACAATCCCGACCGTCGCCCTTGGCCAGCCGCCGAGCCGGTCGTCGAGCTGCTCCCACTCGTCCTCAGCGATCCAGCTGATACGCGCCCGCTCGTCGTCGATTTGTTCGACGACCACCCGCGAGCCGCCCGACCCCTGGGGGCTGAACGCAAAGTCGGTCTCGTCCGGCAGCTCGCTAGTCTCGAGGCCGATAAAGACCTTCTTCCCCAGACCTGCCGCGTATCGCAGCTCGCTCTGCGCATGTGCGATCGTCCCGTCGGCGCCGTATGCCTGCGTTCGATAGTCCATGATACCCACGTTGTCCACGATGTCGATGATCAGTTCGCTCAGGGGCCGCCCTTCCACGTCCGCCACCAGCTCGAAGAACTCGTTTCGTTCGTCGAACCACGCTGGGATATCGACCCCGTACACGAGACCCGCCTGGGCCGCCAACGCTTGAGATACAGCCACGATCGTGAGGTATTGCTGCAGTATCTGCGTGCGGCGCACCCCGCCGAATCCGGGCAGCAGGTAGGGCTCGATGTCGTATCGAATGCCGTCGAACCGCTCGGCGGGCGGGCTCTCCCGATTGTACTCGATAATACTTCGGATCGTCGCGGTGACCCGCCCATGCCATTCCGGGAGGCTGAATCGCGGATCCCCGTCCAAGGCGTGCACGGTCACCCCGGCCGCGTGGAGTTCGGCGATGAGCGGGCGCAGGCTTTCTCGATCCCACGAGATCGTCCAGCGTTCGTCAACGCGCTCCGCCTCATACGGCAGCTGCAGGAACAGATCGGTGATGCCCTCGGTGCGGCAAAACTGCACGAGGCGTCGACGCGCGTCCGGACCGCTGGTAACCGCTGGAGTCTCCCAGAGCCACATCGCTCGTCTCAACGATCTGGCCGGCTCCTCGCCCCCCGAAGCCGTGGGTATTTCCACGTCGCGCTGCGTCGTGAAGGCGATGTCCTTCAGGAACACCCGCCCCGATCCTTCCCCGTTAGTCAGGAAGACGAGGCTGGCCAGTTCTTGCGTGTCCAATCCGGGAGGCCAAGCGTCTAGGGGAACCCACGCGCGCTGCCACGTCGTCTCGACACGTCCAGCACCGAGGAGCGACGCAACGTCAGCGATTGGCAGCGATCCTTCTCGCTCCTCCCACGCGCGATCGGCAATGTGCAGCACCAGGTTCTCCCCCCCGTGCTCGCCGCGAATCGCGAACGTGAGGTAGGCGAACGGACTGGCGTCGAAGAGCACCCGTTCGGCGGGAGGTTGCTTGAAGTCGAAAAGATGGATCCAGAATCCGGCAAAGCTCCCGGCCACGTTGTTGTACGAATAGGCCAGGGCCGGGCTGTCATCGGGCGCACGGGCAATCGATACCGCCGACATGGACGGCGCCCGGGCGAAGCCGTTGAAGTAGCCACCAAGACGGTTTCTGTTGCCCCGGTCGAAATGCCCCAACAGAAAAACGTCCCCGTCGAAGGGCGGCGTGCGGCGTTGCGGCTCGAGCGGCCATCCTACCACCGGCTCGCGGTGTCGAACGGCGTAGACAGCCAGCACATCTCCTTCGTGCCTGTGGAGCACACCGACGTGCAGGTATCCGATCTCCGAGGCATGGGACATGCCCCAGTCGGCCAGCACGATCACCTGGGAGGGATAGACGTCGGGGACCGTCTGCGCCCCGAGCGACGCCGTCAGGAGCCAGGCGGTCACGCCCACTACCCGGGCCAATACGTTCCATGCCCAGGCCAAGCCGTTCCATCTCGAGAACTCGGGTGAGACCACTGCCCTAGAATTTCTCACGCTTGAATTTGCCCCAGGTTTGGCGTCCCCTGAGGAATCCCACAAACCCTTTGCTCAGGTAGTAGAGCTGCATCTGTCGATACCCGAGCATGGACAAGGTCGCAAAACCGACCAATATGAGGGCGTTCCCGAAGCCCTCATAACGAAACAGGGACACGGAATCACGCCCGTCCGCCAGCCGACCCTCCGTCCAGACGCCCATCAACACGGCGGCGATCGAGAGCAGGGTGCCGTACAGAATCGAAACCGCGAAGAACAGAAGGAGGTAGTCGGTGCTCACGATCCCGGCCAGGAAGAGCAGGGGAAGCAAGACATAGCCCAAGATCTCCACGAGCGGCCCCAGAAACTCGAAAAGGAACTGATACGGCATGGCAAATAGGCCCACCTGCCGGTACCGCGGGTTGAACAGCATCTTGCGGTGGTAGAAGAGCACCTGCCCGAGACCGCGGAACCAACGATCACGCTGCCGTCCGAAGTCCCTTACGCGTTCCGGAACCTGAGAGAGCGTCATCGGATAGGGGAGAAAGTGGATCCTCGCGGGAATCTCTTTTTCCAGGAGATACCGTTGTAGCCGCACGATGATTTCCATGTCCTCGCAGACGGTCTCCCTGCCTCCCCCGCAGTATTCGTTCACGATCCGCGATGTGAGTCGACCACTCAAGAAACCGCCGACTTCGAACAGGAGGCTTTTCCGGAAGACGGCCGACACCCCGGAAAGGATCAGCAGCGAGTTCAAGGTGACCAGAGCGGTTCGCCCCGCGGTGAACGAGCGCATGTACTCCACGACCTGGAACCTGGCGAGCCAATTACGCGGCAGGCGCACGTCGACGACCCGGCCGTCCTCGATGGTACAGCCGTTGGCGACGCCGACCTGGCCGCCGCACGCAGCGATACCCTCCGGATCCTCGACCATGGGTTGCATGACCTCGAGGAGGGAGTTTCGCCCGAGGATCGAGTCCGCATCGATGCAGCACACGAAGGGGGCGAGCGCCGCGTTGAGACCTGCGTTCAAGGCATCCGCCTTGCCGCCGTTCTCCTTGTCCAGGAGGATGAGGCGCGTCACATCACCCGTCGACACCGCTTCGTAACAGTCCCGAATGCGGGAGGTGGGGACCACCGATTCGTACCCCAGTTTCCGACGGCTGAAACCGAAAGCGTCCTTGAGCTCCTTGACCGTGTCGTCGCTCGACCCGTCGTTGACGATGACGATTTCGTAGCGTGGGTAGTACAGGTTCGTCAGCGCCCGGACACTCTCCACGATGGTTTCCTGCTCGTTGTAGGCGGGGACGATGATCGTGACGGCGGGTGTCGAGCTCGAGTTGTAGAGGCTCTCCAGGCTGCCAATGGCTTTGAGGCGGAGAAAGAAGCGCACCTGAATCCAGGCAACGAGCAGGAGGAAGAGATTGATGGTGTTGTACAGGACGAAATAGCCGATGATGATGATTTCGAAGGCCCGTACCGCCGCGAGCATGGGATCAGGCCTCTTTGCGGGGCGACAACGAACGCAGTCGTCGGCGCTTGACGGCGCTCCGGACCGCTTCCACGGGGTCGTGGCTCAGCGCTTCGATCGCCTCCTGAATGCCCGGGTCCTCTAGCTGGCCCAGCGCCTCGATCGCGGCTAGGCGGACCGTGGTGGCGGGATCCTGCAGCGCAAGAACGATGTCAGGGGCGCACCGATCGAGGTCCGCCTGGGCGAGGAAGTACAGCGCATCGGCTCGTTTCCGTGCGCCGCGGTCGGTTTTCATGATCTCGAGGACCTGGTAGAGCGTTCCGTCCTTGTTCAACCGGGTCCGGAGGGCCACGAGGTCGGCCTCATCCAGATCCCGACAGGCCTCCTCGAAGATCCTACGCTGCCCCGGCGCACCAAGGCGGATGAGGGACGCCAGCGCCTGCGCACGGACCAACACGCTGCCGTCCTTGGCCATTTTCGTGAGCACTTGAACCGGCCGCTCGTCCTCGAGATCGGTCGCCCGGCCAAACGCGGCCGCCACCTCGTGGCGCACCAACGCGGAGGGATCCAGCATACGCTCCATCAGGGGCGGCATGACCTCGGCACTGATCTGCTTCCCAAGGCACCGGACGATCGCCGAACGGACCCGTTCGTTGGGATCTTCCAGGTAACGCACCAGACTTTCGGGGGACAGCCGGGAGGCGACGCGGGACAGCTGCTCAGCAGCCAGCTCTCGGATTTCGGTCTCCCTGTGATCGAGGAGGGGCAGGAAGAGCACGCCGATGTTTGGATCGCCGATGAGACTGAGCGTCCGAATGAGCCCTCGGAGACTATCGGTCTTCTCGGCCCCCATAAGGCGATCGGCGAGTGCTCTCCATTCGCGTTTGTAGCAGCTGGCGAGGAGTTTGCAGACGGCCTCCTGGAGTTCGTCGTTCTCTGTCTCCAGCAGCTCGATGAGTTGCTCGCGGTGGGGCTTGACGTCCGCGGGGGCCAACCCGTCGAGGGTGTGGGCCGCCTGAAGCCGGACTTCGTCTGCCGGATCTCGAATGGCCAGAACCAGCCGTTTGAGCAGCTCGGGTACCTCGAGGAAGTGACCGAGGGAGGCCAGCGCCTGGGCGCGTACGGTCGCGTTCGGATCCTTCTTGAGGCTGGTCTCCAGGATCGGCGCGCACCGGCGCTCCCCGAACAGGGCCAGTGCTTGCATGGCGCGGATGCGGGCAGACGGCTGTCGGTCTGATTGGAGCACGCCCACATAGTGTTCCACCACTTTGGAACGAAACTCCTGCGGGTTCTCGAGCCAAAAGAGGCTGGAATCGAGCGTTAGGATGGCGAAGAATTTCTCCTGCGTTTCCTTGGTACACGCGCGGATCAGATCGCGCAACGGGGGGGCGAGCCGGGAATCCTGCATCCCTGCGAGAATCGTCTCCAGGCCGGTCTGGTCGCCCAGAAGTGCCAGACCGATCGCCGCCGCGGCCTGGGAGATGGGGTCGGAGACTCGGGCGTGGAAGCGCTGGATATGGTTGATCCCCGTTGGATGGCCGAGTTGCCCGATGGCGAGCGCGGCCTGGCGACCCACAGCGACGTCGGGATCGTCCAACAGGGGGACGAGCGGGTTGGCCAGCTCGGGGTCCTGGCACCGGCCCAGGCTCGCCACCGTCGCGGCACGAACCCGGGCATCGGGATCCTCGAGGAAGGGCAGCAGGAGCGCACCGGTCTCGGGGGAGGCGAGTTCGCCCAGAGCACGTGCCGCGCTCGATCGCACGAGAGGTTCCTCGTCCAAGAGGAACGCTTGCAGGAGGCCCAGAGCCCGCGGGTCACCCTTCAGCCCGAGAGCCAAGGCTACTCCGGACCGGGCCTCCCCCGAGCGTAACCCCATGAGCAGGTCGGTGAGGGCGAGCAGGTCGTTCCGCTTCATGGCGGCCAACGCCCGGGCGATGTCGTCGCGATAGCTGTCGTCGGCGTTCTCGAAAGCCTGGGCAAGGGCTGGAATGGAGGTAGGGTCCTTGATCTCGCCCAAGGCGCGAACCGCCGTCCCCCGCACGAGGGACTCGGGGTCCTCGAGACACTGTTCCAGGGCTTGGACGGTGTCCTTGTGCGAGAAGCGGCCCAACGCAGCAGCGGCCTCGGCTCGCACGTCCGCCGCCGAGTCCCTGAGGGACTCGACGAGCGCCCGCTCGACGCGCTCCGAACGAATCGAGCCCACTAGTCCGACCATCAATTTTCGGATTTTGAGATTGGGATCGTGGAGCTTGGGCAGAAGGTCCGGCAGCATTGGCTCCAACACGGTGGGGGAGAGCTCGCTCATCGCCTCCAGGATGCACTCCCGCACGTTCTCTTCTTCGTCCCTCAACTGACCCAACCACAGCGCCTGTGTCTGCTCGTCCCCGATCCGGATGAGGGCCTCCAGAGCGCGGGCCCGCACCGCCCATTCGGAGTCATTCAGCGCTACGTTGCTGAGGGCGTCCAAGGCGCCTTTGCTACGGACCTCGCCCAGGATCTGGCAGATTCGCACGCGTACCTGCAGATCCGGAAGCGAGAGGCCCTGAATGAGCGACTCGACGACGCCGGTCCTGGCAACCTTCAACAGGAGTAGGAACGAGGGCCCAGCGGTCGTTCCGGACTCCACCGCCAGACGCTCGATGAGTTGGCCGACATAGCCGCTGCGCTCCAGCGCGGTAGCGGCCTGCGTCTGCGTCCGTTCATCGTCCTCGTCCAGGGCCTGGAGAAAGAGGGGGACCGCCTCGTCACCCATCTTCTCCATTGCGGTCAACGCTCCCGCTCGGACCTCGTAGGGCAGTTCACCGAGGGCTTGTTTCAACGCCTCCAAGGCTTGCTCATCACCGATTTCGCCCAATGCGCGTGCCGCCTCTTCGCGCACCGGCGCCAGGGGATCCCGCAGCAATGTGTCGGTGAGCGGGTGAATGGCTGGGCGAGCTTTCAGCCTTCCGAGCGAGCGGGCCGCTTCAGCCCGGACTTTCTCACTGCGATCCTGCAACGCGGCGATCAAGGGACCCGTGGTTTCGGAATCGGTCGACGCGCCGAGGATCCGAACGGCCCAATACCGCTGGCTGTCGGTCTTGGAGCTTTTTAACACGTCGAGCAAGGCAGGCACCGCTTGTGGCATGAATCCCTCGAGTGTATCCACGATGGCCTGGCCAATGGCCGCATCGTCCCACGCCAGCGCCTCGACCAGCGGTGGGATCGCGCGGGGATCACGGATGTTTCGCAGCGCCAAACTGGCGACGCTCTTGACCTGCTTGTCCTCACTCTGGTCCTGGAGCGTGGCGATGAGTGGCAGCACGGCCGCGGAGTGCCCGATGCGTCCAAGCCGTTCTGCAGCCGCTGCGCGCTCAGGCCAAGAACCGGCGTCTGTAAGGGCCTCGATGCGTGCCTGGACAAGGCCGAGGTCCTCGTTGACCTGCACGAGCTTTTGGCGCATGGATGTCGCCGATTCCTCGGCGAAGTCCTCGAGGCACTTTTCAATGACGTGAAGGGGAAACGACTTTCGCAGCCGAGCGGCGAGGTCCTCAGGCTCCAGGTACTTCAGCACCCGTAATCGCCGGGTGCAGACCGTCCTCAGCCGCTCAAATCGCCTACGTTGCCAGGCGCGCCATGTCTCCCGAAGGAATACGACCAGGACCATAAGGCCGATGGTCCCGACGAGACCATAGACAACCCATAACAGCATTACTCGTCGAGCAACGCTCTCATTTCTGCGATCAGCTCGTCCATGTCAAACGGCTTCGTGACATAGGCATCTGCCCCGGCCTCTTTCCCCCAGAATTTGTCACTCTCCTGGGACTTGGCGGTCAGCATCAGGATTGGGATGGAACTCGTGTCAGGGTTTTCCTTGAGTTCGCGGCATACCTGGTAGCCGTTCATCGCCGGCATCATGATGTCCAGCAGGATCAGGTCCGGCTTTTCGTCCGGGATCATCTCCAAGGCCGCCTTGCCGTCCGCAGCCGTCGTGATCTCGAAACCTTCGAATTCGAGCCGCGACGTCAGGGTCGACACAAAGCCCGACTCATCGTCCGCGAGAAATATCTTCTTACCCATTGGCCAACTCCTCAACTAGGTTATCGACGTCACCAATCAACGCGTCCGGAGTCGCCGAATCCTCCGGACAGGAAATCGTGGCGACCCGGAAGGGGCACCGTTCCTCAAAGGTCGTGAGCGCGCTCGCCATGCGATCTCGCACTGCGACTGCTCCCGACTTCGGTGTGTCGCGCAAGAAAGTGATCATGCGTCCGTCCCCGTACTGAATCAGGGTATCATGCATGCTGCGCCCGACCTGCCGGGTTACTCTCTCGACCTCTGCCAGCAATTGCTTCCACTCCTCGACGCTACACCCCTCTTGTAATGCTTTGAATTCGGCCTTCTTGAACGCAAAGACGATAAGGGAGAGGTAATCGCTCTGATGACACAGTCGGAATTCGGTGTGAACGAGCTCCTCTAGCAATGCCTCGCGGGTGTAGACGGGCAAGGTGAATCTGAACGTGCTGCCCATCCCCAGCTCACTCTCTACCACGAGCGTCCCGCCGTGGAGCTCCACCAGCTCCCTCGAAATGGCCAGGCCGAGGCCGGTTCCCTTCTCTCCTCCTCCGTGCGTCCGACCGACCTGCTCAAACCGCCCGAAGATGCGCTGCTGGTGCTCCGGGGCGATGCCCTCTCCCGTATCGGATACCGAGACCTGGAAGTCGTCGAGACCGTTCTGGATACGAATGGAAACGGTTCCGCCGTCCTCGGTGAACTTGAGCGCGTTTCCCACCAGGTTGGTAAGGACACGGACGATCTTCTCCGGATCGCAAAAGACGAGTCCGAGGTACGGATCGTGCGCCATCAGGAGCGCAACGCCCTTGTCTTTCGCGTTCGCCTTGACCGATTCGGTGACGCTGTGAATCAGTCCCGGCAAGTCGACCGGCGATTTCTCGAGGGAGACGCGGCCGGCTCGGATCGTCGACATGTCCAGAAGGTTGGCGACCACGCTTGACAGCCTCTTCACGTTGGTGTGGCCGGTCTGAAGCTCGCTACGCGCTTCGGCACTGAGCTCCCCCCAGACTCCAGCCAACGCGTTGGAGAGAACGTTGGAGATGGTTGCGAGTGGCGTGCGGAGCTCATGGGAGACGATGGCGACGAAGTCGTCCTTGGTTTGATTTTCGATAAGCTGCGCTCGTAGCTTTCGCGAGTGGGCGGTGCTCTGTAACACGTACAGGCAGAAGAGCGGGACCAGCACCAGGAGACCCGTGAGATAGGTCCTGTTTTGTACGACGAAGTCGTCGCTCGCGCCGACGAGCTCGGGTAGGTGAGACATGATCAGCGCTGCGGTCAAGACGAGTATGATGAGTATAGCAATCCACCAGCGCTGTCGATCACGACGCTCGAGCTTACCGATGTCGGCGACAAGATCCTTGATGGTATTTCCAATGTGCCAGGGGAATCGTGGTCAACGTTTCAAATGTTGCCCAGCTTTATGATTTTTCCAAGCGAGTTCTGCAGGCGTGCCCGGCACCACACTAGCCGCTCGTTTGACACGCACTCATGGCCCTCGATAGGTTGCGCCTCGACAACCTGAATAAGCGGGCGAGGCATCTCGGAAGCCGGTGAGAATCCGGCACGGCCCCGCCACTGTGATGGGCTCGGCGCATATGCGCCGGAAAGGCCCCCTCAAGAACGCCACTGGAGCCGGAAGGCCCTGGGAAGGCGAGGGAGTGCTGCCCTAAGTCAGTAGACCTGCGCGCCCGCGTCGCCAAGCACTCTTCGAGGGGAAGGGATGCGGGTTTCTTTATTCTATCGGTCTACGATGCGCGGTGGCCGTCCTCGTCGGACGGGCGTTGCCCATGGGTGCGCTGCCTACGGGTGCGCTGCCCTAGCCGTGCTCGCTGCCCTCGCCTTGCCGGGGACGGCCTCGGCTACCCAGTGGCCCGGTGAACTAACCGGCCGGATCGTGGATTCTCTCACGAGGACCCCGCTCGCTGCGGTTGAAGTCCTCGTCGAGCCGGGCGCCTGGAGAACATCGACGGACGCATCAGGCGGCTTCCGGCTGAGAGGGCTCGAGCCGGGTTCCTATCGGGTATCGGTCCGCCGGCTAGGGTACGGCCGCACCTACCGAGACGTTCAGGTCCAGAACGGCGGTGTTGCCCGGGTTACGGTGGAGCTCACGCCGGTAGCCCTCGAACTCGTCGGGATCACGGCTACGGTGGCGGCCGCCGGAGGAGTCGTCCTCTCTCGCGCAGCGATCATGGCATCTGGGGCCCGGACGGCGGGGGATGCCCTCCGAGCCGTTCCCGGCATCGTGATTCAGGAACGAACCAGGGGCGGCCCGCAGAGTGTCAGTTTGCGGGGCGCCAATCCGGACGCGGTTCTCGTGCTTCTCGACGGCGTCCCCCTGAATGACCCCGTCACCGGCGAGGCCGATCTCTCCACCGTCTCGGCCCGGAGTCTCATGCGTGCGACGGTTCTAGCCGGCGCGCTCTCCGCTCGCTTCGGACCCCGGGCGGCCGCCGGAGTGATCCTCCTCGAATCCTACGATGACTTGGATCCCTGGCATGTATCCACCTGGGCAGGGTCGCTCGGGCAGCTCGGCTTGGGCGTGGGAGGCGGCCGGGTATTGTGGAATGGCCGCTGGGTGGGACGAGTGGAGGGCAGGGGGCTCGACGGTGGGTTCGGCTTCACCGTCCCGGCCGAGGCAGGAGGGGGTGAGGCGTACCGCAGCAACGCCGATCTCGTGACGTGGAGCGCGAGCACGAGTTGGTCGGGTTCCCTGTGGCATGGTGACCTGAGTGCGATCGCGGGACTCGAAACCCTCGAGAGGGGACTTCCAGGGCGGAGCTTCGCACCGTCTCCGGAAGCGCGCCAGGATCTTCGCCGCACCCGGATATCCGTCGGTTGGACTGGGGGAAATTTGGGGCGAGGATCATTGCGTGTGCGCGGCTTCGCCACCCGACAGACGACTCGCTTCCAGGACTCCGATCCGCCATTTGGGTTTCCGTATGACGATCGCACCGTTTTGGGGGCGTTCGGGGCGTCGGTCGAGGGGGAAATCCCCGGAATCGGAGTACTTCGGGCGATATCCGGCGGGGTCGATGTGGACGTGCAGAGTGTGGCGTCTGATGCGTTGAGCTCAGACGCACCTCCCCCACGGACCGATCTGGGGTTGCGTGCGTCGGGCACGTGGTCGCCCTCGGCGAAGGCGTGGTCGGTGTCTACGTCCATCCGCGGGCACTGGGTCGGGCGGACCGATCGGTGGCACGGGAGCCATGAGGTCGCGCTCAACCTTCCTCTCAGCTCCCTTTACCTGCGTGTAGCACACCGCAGTGCTTTCAGCCCTCCGACGCTCGGAGACCAGTTCTTCAGGGAGGGCGTTGGCGTCGAGCCCAACCCCGACCTCCGGGCAGAGCGTGTACCCTCCGAGATCGCGGCCCGGCTGTCTTGGGCCGGGGAAGTGTCGGGGGCTGACGTACACGCATCTGCGGAGGCCTACCGGGGCGACATGAAGGGGATGATCGTCTGGCTTCCGGACTTCCGCTTCGTCTGGAGTCCCCGGAACACGGACGTTAGGAGGTCTGGGGGGGAGGCGCGCCTGGAGGTCCGATTACCCGGCTCGGGCTTGACGGTGGGTGGAAGCTTCACCCTCACCCGCACCACCTACGACCGGCCTGGATCCGATGACGTCCAGGTGGCGTACCGCCCGCGTTACGGGGCTACGGTCAGCGTTGGATGGCAACGTGGCCCGTGGTCGTTCCGTTTGGCCTCCCTCCGTACCGGGGCTCGCTTCCCCGTGCCCGCACCCCTGAATGAGCTAGATGGATTCTGGGTGACGGAGTTCGACGTGGGACGTCGCTGGCTCTTCGGGGGCTGGAGCGCGGAAAGCCGTCTGAAGATCGAACGTCTCTTCAACGTCACCGACGCTCTGATCTTCGCCTATCCCGACCCGGGTCGGACGCTCCGTGTGGAGCTCCGGGTCGCTCCGGGTTCCTGATCACTTTACGGAGGACCTGAAATGAAGGATGAAGCACGTACAGCCCGCCTGCTGCTGCTGGGGGCCGTGTTCCTGGCGGCCTGCTCCGGTGACGGCACCGAGCCGCTGCCCCCGGAGACCGCCGAAGTGGGTGTGGTATTGGGGAGCGTGGACCTGAGCCTCACAATTTTCGAGGTCGAAGACCCGAAGCAGACTCAGCTTGTCGGCCTCGCTCCTGCTGGCAGCCCCGTCACGCTGGCGGTGCGTGGCGAGCTGGCCGCCGTTCCACTCGGGTTCGTTCCCGCCGTGGCCGTCGTGGACCTGAAGGAGGGTGTTGTCCTATGGACGGTCGGGCTCCCCGAGGGATCCGGTGCGACGGGCGTTGCCTTCTTGAACGATTCCATCGTACTGGCTGCGAATCCCAATCTCAATTCGGTCACGCCCATCAACGTTTTCGCGGGCACTCGGGGCAGCGACATCCAGGTGGGCCGGTTCCCGCAAGCGATTGTGGTCGAGGGTGGGCGGGCTTTCGTGCTGAACGCCGAGCTCGAGGATTTTGTCCCCGATGGCCCGGCGACCGTGTCGGTCATCGACATCGAGACTCTTACGGTTACGTCGACCATTCAACTGAGCGGGGAGAACGCCGCGACCGGGGGTGTGGGGCCCGACGGGCGGCTCTACATCGTAAACTCGGGGTCGTTCGGAGCCGCGAACGGATCCCTTTCCGTCGTGAACCTGACTAGCCTGAGCGAGGCGGAGTATCACGCGGGTTTTGGCGACTTCCCCGGGAGCTTGGCGCTGGGTCCATCGTCCCGGGCTTTCGTTGGCGCTTTTTCGTACGGCGTCGTGGTTTGGGATACGAGCCTGGACGCCTTCATCCGGGGACCGACGGAGGCACTGACCCCTGGTGGTGTTGCCAGCACCTCAGGAGTGGGATTCGACGAAGCAGGGAGACTCTATACGCTGACGCCCGATTGCCAGGGCCCCTCAACGGCCAACCGGCACGACCGCATGTTCGAGGTTGACGTCACCATTCCGGTCGGCATCTGTCCCTTCGCCATCGCTTTCACGACGATAGAGGCCGGGAGTTGAGGGCCGGAGAACCGAGGGCGGAGGCGGGGAGCTGGGCCTAGTCCAGCTCCGCCAGCGCCGTCAGAATGTCCTCGTTCGTGGGCCGGACCCGGTAGTCGATCTCGATGAACTTCCACTGCACCACCCCCTGTTTGTCGATGACGAGGGTGGTGGGATGCGGGATCGCCCGCCCCCCATCGGGGTTGAAAACCCCGTAGCGGTCGATGACGGAGTTGTCCGGGTCGGCTAGGAGCTGGTACTCGATGAGCATGCCATCGTCTGCAGCGACCCGGTCGATCATCATCTGTTGTTGTTCGCGTTCATCAACTGAGACGGCAAGGATCTCGGTGCTCTCCCTCTGCTCCGGCGACAGGAGGTCTCTCAGCTCCCCGAGCTGACGGGCGCAGTAGGGTCACCAGTAGCCGCGGTAGAAAACGAGAACGACGTTTTTCTCTCCACGGTAGTCGGATAGGGTGGTCACCGTGCCCGCGTAGGTCATCAACGAGAAATCGGGCGCGACATCACCTACGGCGACGCGCCCAGTATCAACTCCGGGGAGGTCGAGACCGTCATGCGGCCCCAGCGGCCGGGGTTCGGACCCCATGCTTAGCCACATCCCCAAGGCCAGGATCGCCGCGACGGCCACCAGAGTCAGCGTCCCCCCGATTGCACTTCTTCGACTTATGCCCATTCGACGGTTCTCATGACTAACGTTCATCGCGGCATCACTTTGGCCTGGGAAATTTAATCCCTCACGCCACCCAGCGGTTCCCAGTCAGAACGGGCCCGTTTGGAGGCCATCGTTCGATATCCGAGGGGCACTTTTCTATATCGGCGAGAATATACTGCGGTGGCTCGGTCGACGCTCCTCCAGTAGAAGAGTTCGACGGATTACCGTGTTGATCTCCGCCCCCCTTTGGTTCAATATGCTGAAGCGTCTGTCCCGCACTCGGATGAACCGTATGACCTTGACGTGCCGCGCTCTTTTCCTTGCGGTCCTACTCCCAGCCATCGTTTTCCGTCCCCTCTCTGCCCAGGGCGGGTACGGAAGTGCGGTTGAGGTCGTCGGTGATGATGTCGTCGTCC
>SMVB01279048.1_pt1 | contig 14143 bp, 11 predicted proteins | sample 2456461 | NCBI WGS metagenome assembly SMVB01 (sample SAMN11095934, study PRJNA526329) | marine sediment metagenome | biome: Marine sediment; feature: Surficial sediment; material: Deep marine sediment; isolation source: Hadal surficial sediment | place: Pacific Ocean | collected 2014-05 | depth... | reverse complement strand
GAAACCGTCTTGCCGTCGGACTGCGAGCTGTTGAAGTCCTGCTGGATCGCCTCCAGGGTCTTGAGCACCTCCGGCAGTTCGACCGGATTGTTCACTTCCCAATCCTTCTGCGGCGCGAGGCGAATCCGCGCGCCATTCGCTCCACCACGTTTGTCGGTGCCACGGAATGTTGCCGCCGACGCCCAGGCGGTCGAGACCAGTTGCGAAATGGACAGCCCTGATGCGAGTATCTTGCCCTTGAGATCAGCGATATCTTGCACGCCAATCAATTCATGAGTGACGTCGGGGACGGGGTCTTGCCACAATTGCGGCCCCGCAGGAACCAACGAGCCAAGACACCGCGTGCGTGGCCCCATGTCGCGGTGCGTCAGCTTGTACCACGCCTTGGCGAAGGCGTCTGCAAACTCCTCCGGGTTCTCGTGGAAGCGCTTCGAAATCGGCGCGTAAATCGGGTCCATTTTCAATGAGAGGTCCGTGGTTAACATCATGGGGGCGTGCTTCTTCGAGGGATCATGGGCATCCGGCACGGTACCCGCTGTAGATGCACTCGTGGGAGTCCACTGTGTCGCACCGGCAGGGCTCTTCACCTGCTCCCACTCGTAGCCGAACAGGTTGTCGAAGAAATTGTTGTCCCACTTCACCGGGTTGGTGGTCCATGCGCCCTCCAAGCCGCTGCTAATCGTATCGCCGGCTTTGCCGCTCCCAAAGCTGCTCTTCCAGCCTAGGCCTTGCTCCTCCAAGCCGGCACCCTCCGGTTCTGGACCGACGTACTGGCCCACGTCGGCAGCACCATGTGCTTTGCCGAACGTGTGTCCGCCGGCAATGAGCGCAACCGTCTCCTCGTCATTCATCGCCATGCGTCTGAACGTTTCTCGAATGTCCTTGGCTGCCGCAAGTGGATCTGGTTTACCGTTCGGCCCCTCCGGATTGACGTAGATCAGACCCATTTGAACGGCGCCGAGAGGCCCCTCGAGTTCCCTGTTGCCGCTGTAGCGTTCGTCTGCAAGCCACGTGGTCTCAGGCCCCCAGTAGATGTCCTCTTCGGGCTCCCAGACGTCCTCGCGCCCGCCAGCGAAACCGAGCGTCTTGAAACCCATCGACTCCAGGGCACAGTTGCCGGCAAGTATCATCAGGTCGGCCCACGAAATTTTCCGGCCGTACTTACGCTTAATCGGCCAGAGCAACAAGCGCGCCTTGTCGAGGTTCACGTTGTCGGGCCAACTGTTGAGGGGCGCAAAGCGTTGGGTGCCGGAGGATGCGCCGCCGCGGCCGTCGTCGATGCGGTACGTGCCTGCGCTGTGCCACGCCATCCGGATGAAGAGCGGCCCATAGTGCTCGTAGTCGGCCGGCCACCAGTCTTGCGACGTCGTCATCAACTCATCGATATCTTTCTTCAGTGCATCCAGGTCAAGTGTCTTGAACTCCTCGGCGTAGTTGAAATCCTTGCCCATAGGATCTGACTGGGGAGAGTTCTGGTGGAGAATCCTCAGGTTCAACTGATTCGGCCACCAGTGTTGGTTCGACGTGGTCCCGACCGCCGTGTGTCTGTGACTCCCGCCCAACACCGGGCACTTGCCTTCGCTCTTCATATTCTCTCCAATCGTGTTCTGCATGTTTTTCGCGTCTGTTGCAAAATTGTGTTAGACGACCTCGTCACCGTCGTGGACGTCGACTCCACGCCAGAACGCGATTCGATTCTTTATCTCATGCTTCCTCTGCTCAGACCGGACAACTCATGTCCTCTCCGCAGCACATTGGCGACTTGACCTTGCCGTGCCCGTCCGGGCACTTGGCGACATCGACGGTGTTGCCGCCATCCAACGTCAGGGTGTCATGGACCAACTCCTTGTCGCACTTGCCACAGGTCATCGTTCCGACACTCATCCCACACTTTGCACACGTATAAATCGCCATTTTCGTTGTTCCTCCTGAAACCGTGGGCGGCATCTTGCCACAATTTCGACGCAAGCGAACTAGTGTCGGTTGATCCAGCCCGCAAGCATCAGCATCATAAGCTGCCCCGGAGAGCACCACGATTTCGGCTTCATGGGCAACCATTTTACCCTGGATGCCGATCGAAAACGGTGCGGCGGAATGTCCTCAGTGTACCGCCGTGCCCACCAGCCGCTCAACATAGTCGCGCACGGAGACCAACTCAGTGGGAAACTCTTCGAGCACCTGCCGCATGTCGATCGCCGGAACCCCGGCCGCTGCCGCGCCCAGCCCCATCAGCGAGGACAGGACGGGGTTGAAAGGTCGCATAACGGCACTCAGCACGTGCAGCATCAGGATCGGCATCCGCTGCACACGGAAGCGCCGCCCGGTAAGCTCTTCAAAAATCGCCAGCGCCTCATTCGGGCTGACCGGGGCGGGGCCAGCGAGGGGCAGGTCGCGGTTCCCGAACCTTGGCTCATGAATGGCCCGTAAGACAAATGCCGCGACGTCGCGCAAGGAGATGTAGCTCGCAGGAGCGTCGCCGCTGCCCACTATTCGCGCCGTACCCTTCTCGACGCTCCAGCCAAGCATCGACCCCAGGTGGATCTCCATGAACGGACCGGGCTTGAGAATCGTCCACGTCATCCCGCTTTCGCGGACCGCCCGTTCCACTTGACGCTTATAGCGCACGAAGGGAATGCTATCCGGCAGCCCAGGATCCACGGAAATATAAACAAAACGCTCCACACCCGACTCGCGCGCGGCATCGACGAGCGCGATCTGCCCGTCGCGGTCGACTGTTTCGAGGGTATCGCCCTCGCGCCGAAAGGTTGTGCACGTAGCCGTGGAAATCACCGTCCTGGCTCCGCGGCACGCTGCCACCAGCGTCGAGGGCTGCTTCAGATCACCGTCGACGATCTCGATCCGGCCGCCCGTCACCTCCCGCCGCCGCGGCGACCCCGGCCGGACGAGCGCACGAACAGGTTCGCCGCGGTCCTCGAGTCTGCGGCAGATCTCGCGGCCGAGGAACCCGGTGGCGCCGACGACAAGATTCATGGAATCTCCCAGGTCGCCGCTTCACCCGAGCACGCCCCCCTCGCCCGTTCGAGCAGATCGTGCGCATCATCCAGCCGGCCGAGATCCGCGGCGGCCCGCGCAAGATCGAGTAAAGCGACACCGTCGGTCGTACCCGGGGAGAAGGAAAACTCGTACCCGTTCTTCGATTCGAACAGCGACAATGCTTCCTCGAACGCAGTGCCGTCTCCTCCCGATCGCGCGAGACCCGCTTTCGCCATCACCACCAGGTATCCACCTGAGATGACGTTCGGTCGACCCTCCATCTGCACAAGGACCTGTTGAAACGCCGCCGTGGCGCCTATCCTGTCATCCTGCTCGAGTGCCGTACGGCCCAGAACGCAGAGACAGAGGCCCCGCATCATGTCGCGCAGCGCATGATCCATCTTCTCGACGGCAATCAACGCTTCCATACATACCTTGCGTGCTTGGTCAGTCTGCCCCATGCGCCGCAGGCACTCGGCAAGAAAGGTGGCTGCCCCGGTGGTTGCAGTTTCGGTGATCTCAGTTTCGAGCGTGACGCATCGTTCGAAACACCATTTCGCTTCGCTCGAGCTACCGCGCTCCAAGTGGGTCCAGCCGAGCATGAGCCACGCGAATGGGTATCCCGGATTGTTCCCGACGGAAAGCTGGAACAACTCCAGGGCCTCTTCGAGTTTCCCCATCGCTGAAAAGCAGACCCCCGCGAAGTACGGCGGAAAGTGGCCGTCCGGGTTAAGCCGCATGGCGATTTCCTCCGCCTCGAGCGCTTCTGTGTGGCGGCCCGACCGGAGGAGAGAGTAGCCAAGCCAAATGTAAGCGTCGTGTTGCTTGGGATCCTTCTTGATGGCCTTCCTGGCCAATTCAATCGAGTCCTCAAGAACACGCGGATCGGCCGTGAAGAGGTAGCGCATGGCGCTGAGGCCGGACAGCCCGGCGAGCACCGGAGCATATTCGGGTTCGATCTCGAGCGCCCGCTGATAGAGCTCGCCAATCTGCTCGAATGACCCCTTCTGCAACCGGCTGAACATCTGTCGTCCCCGCGTGTAGAGCTTGTACGCCTCAACCTGCGGGTCCGTTCCGACGGGCTCGCGTTTTTCCTCAAGCGAGACATCCAGCCGACATGCAATTCGCGCGGCAAGCCGATCCTGAAGCTCAAATATCTCGTCCAAGTTTCCATCGACTTTTTCCGCGCCCAGCATCTCTCCCGTCGTCGCGTCGTACAGACGAGCGGTGACCCGCAGAGACCGAGCCATCTTCTGGAAGCCGCCGCTCAGGACCCAACGACACCCAAGAGCGCGCCCCAGGTCGATTGCCTCGGCCAATCGTTGACCCGCAACCAGATCCGCGCGCGTTTTTATCACCCGTTCCCGTGGCACGAGGCTCAATCCCGACAGTCCCGACAGGTCGGCTGTCAGGCTCTCGGCGACTCCGATGCCAATCCAATCGTCCTCGGATACCTTGGTCAGGTTCTCAAAATCGATGATCGCCAGGCTCGGGACCGACTCCGCGACCGACTCCCCTTCCTTCAACTTTCTGAGGTCCGAAAGAAACAGGCTCGCGGACGCGTACCTCTGATCGGCGTCTCGCGAAAGGGACTTGCCGACGATATGAGCCAGATCGGGAGAGACGATATCTGCAGGAAGGGGCGGCGGGTCCTTGGACAAGATTGCCGCGATCGATTCCATCGGAGACCGCCTGTGGAACGGTCCAAGCCCTGCGAGACACTCGTACAAGACGATTCCGACCGCAAACACATCCGATCTTTCGTCGAGCGATTCTCCGCGGAGTTGCTCGGGCGACATGTAGCCAACCGTTCCGAGGAGCTGGCCCGGCAGGGTCAGATCGGTTTGCATGGAGACCGTCGAAGCGTCGCCGATATCCTGTCCCGAGTCGAGGCGCGTAAGCTTGGCCAGACCAAAATCGAGAAGTTTGGCGGAACCGTCCGCCCGAACGATGATGTTCTCCGGTTTGATATCGCGATGGAGAAGCCGTGCGGCGTGAGCGTGGACCAGCGCTTCGAGAAGACAGAAAACCACACCAAGCGCCTGTGGAGGTTCGAGGCGTCCTCTCTTTAGACGGCTCCGGAGTGTTTCCCCTTCCACGTACTCCATCGCCAGAAAGCCGACCCCGTCTGCTTCTCCCGATTCATAGAACGTCGCGATCGACGGGTGCTGCAGACGCGCGCATGCTCGCGCTTCCACAAGGAGCCTCCCCCGGAGAGTGACATCGAGGTCACGGTGCATGACCTTTAGCGCAACCTGTCGGCCGAGAGCCAGATCCCGAGCGAGATAGACCTCTCCCATGCCCCCGGCGCCGAGACTTCGCTTCACCTCATAGTGGGAGAGAGTCCGACCAATCACTTCGAGACCTCGTGCTATCCGAAAACTTGATCGAGCCTGAATCCAGGCGATTCTAGTATGAGGGCAAATCAAAAGGGCGGCGATCAAGGCTTTCGGATTCCATCACCCCTATGGAACGACGCCCGTAGGGGGCTCGATCACACGGCCCTTGAGCACGACCCTGTCGATGGTCCAGGTATTGCGAAGGTCCTCGAGCGGATTCTTGTCGAGGATGATCAGGTTGGCCAAGTAACCAGGAGCCACGTCGCCAACCTCGTCTTCGACGCCCAGGAATTCGGCGCTCCCCAGCGTGGCGATGCGCAAGACGTCGGCATTGGAGAGACCCGCCCGCGCCATCAGCTGCATCTCGAGATGCGTGCTGCAACCGGGAAAAACGAAGGGCATGTTGGTGTCCGAACCGAGGGCGATCGGTACACCGGCGGCGTGGAGCCGGGCGAGGTTGTTCTCCGCCGTTTTATAAGTCGCCCCTCCGCCACCGTATTTCTTGTCCATCCGTCCCACCATGAACCGAAACATCGGATTGTTCAGGCTGCGCAGCGCATGTTTGGAAACGTAATCCAGATGTAGATCGCTCTTGAACCGACCGTCCATCCCGTAGATCGACAACGTAGGAATGTAGTAGACCTCCCCGGATTTCATTAACTCGATGTCGGCATCATCGATCAGGGTGTCGTGCACGCCATGCACAACAGCCCTTGCGCCGGCGCGCACGGCGTCGGCAAGTTCATCGGCCGATGAGATGTGGACGAACACGGGAAGGCCCACGGCCTTCGCTTCCCGAACAATCTTCGTGGCCAGTTCCAACGACATGCGCGGCTTAGGATAAAACGGCTCGGGCCCGGACTCGATGACGATCTTCACGCCGTCAAGGCCGGCCTCCCTTTTTCGCTGAAGCAACGGAGCAAGATCTTGCCCCTCCTCCACGAGCGTGGCACCGGCGGCATGCACGATCTCGGGGTCTGCATCCTCCGACATTCTCCAGAGCGTCCCCACGGGGTGACTCCCCGGCACAGTGAGCATGTCGCCGGTGCCGAAGATCCGTGGTGCGACGATCTCGCCCAATCGCTCTCGTCGCTTGAATTCGGCTATCTTCTCGTCGTTCCCCCCGGTGCCTCCGAGGGAGAGAATGGTCGTGACGCCGTACAGCACGAACTGTTCCAACGCAACCTCGGACTCCAGTTCCTCCAGACCACCGATACCACCGTTCCCCAGGTGCGCATGCATCTCAAAGAGTCCGGGCATCAGATACTTGCCGCGTGCATCGATCACAACGAGCCCGGGATCCGATGCCGGGGTATCGCCGATGAAAATCCGTTCGATCGTTTCTCCGCGTATGAGGACGGTTACGTCAGGAACGACGATTCCCCGGTCGACATCGACGAGGTTGGCATTCTGAATCAGGAGACCTTGCTTATCGACCGGCAACGTCATGACGGTGGAGGCATCGAGACGCAGGTGGTCGTGATAGGGATTGCGGAACCAGATCCAGTAGGTAAGTAGAGCCAGAGCGGTCATGGACACGAGGGCGACGAGTCCAACGCGAAGTGTCTTCCCGAGCCATTTTTTCATCTTCCGGTACCTCCGCAAGCTTCCCAGTCAGGTAGACGACTCATTACAAGAAACCGCTACGCGCGCTAGCTTGGGAATGGTAGGCCCCCAGGCGTCGATTCGCAGTAGGGCGTCGGTCATCGCTCCGCGATGGTCACGATGCAGGCGTTCAATGTGTCGCTGAAGTGGACCTCTTCATTACTCCCGCCTCACGATCACGCGGTCCGGGATCTCGTTCCGGTCGCCTTCCTGCCAGGGAAACAGCTCCGACAGCCGCTCGCCGGCGCAATGGATGCCTGCGACCAAGCCATCGCGCAGCGATCCCCTGCGGATGCCGTCGAGGATCGCGTCATCGGTGCCAGCCCAGAAATCCGCATCGACCTTCGCGTCGATGCCCTTGTCGGCGAGAATGATCACGCGGCGCTCGAGCAGGCTGACGAACAGCAGGACGCCGGTGGCGGCCTCGGTGTTGTGCAACCCGTTGGCGTAGAACTCCTGGAACGCCTGCTCCTCGGCGACAGCGCCGGCACGGTCCTCGAAGATGAACAGCCGCTTGAAGTCGGGTAACAGTCGGGCCAGAGCGAAACCGAGCGCTCCCATCACGAGCTGGGAGAGCAACAGGAGCAGCGGGTACTCCCAGGGCAGCCAGCGCGCGAGTAGCCCCGACCCGACGAGCAGGAAACAGAGCGCGGCAAGCCAGTCGGCTCCCGGATGCGGATCGGATCGTTCGACGACGACCGGTAGGATCTCGCCGACGGTCCGTTTTTCCGCGGCGGCGACGGCGTCGTGGACGGCGCGTCCATCTTCCTCGGTGAAGCTGCGGACCACCCGGTAACGACCGTGGCGCAGGAGCGCACGCACGACGAAGAACAGCAGCAGTGCGGCAAAGACCGCGCCACCCACCAGCCCCGCGATCTGCCAGAGGTCGCTTGCGGCCTGCTCGCCCGCCGCGGTCCAGTCCGTGCCGAGGAACATCACCAGCTCCCCGAGGCGCCGCCGCCGGAAAAACCGCCGCCGCCGCCGAAGCCGCCGCCGTGCCAGCCAGTCGAATGACCTCCATGGGATCCGCGCATCATCATCGAACCGAGGAACATCCCGGTGAGCAGGCCGCCTCCCCGCCCTCGACCGCGGCGGCGGGATAAGCCGAAGATCAGCCAGATGAAGAAGATCATCGGCATCAGGCCGAGGCCGCCGGAACGTCTTCCGCGACTTCGCGGGATCCTCCCGTAATCACCGCCGGCGGCGGCGTGCATCGCCTGGATCCCGTCGCGCAGCCCCTCGTACAAATGACCGCGCTTGAACTCGGGAGCGACGACGTTGCGGATGATGCGGCCGGAGATCGAGTCGGTCAGGTTGCCCTCGAGGCCGCGGCCGACCTCGATGCGCATCTTGCGCTCGGCCCGCGTGACGAACAGCAGCGCGCCATTGTTGCGGCCCTTCTCGCCGAGGCCCCAGGCGCGCGAGACCTCCAGGGCGTATCGCTCGAGTGTCCGTCCGCCGAGATCGGGAACGGTCAGCAAGGCGATCTCGTGACCGCTGCCCGCCCTGTACGACTCCATCAGCGCCTCGAGCATCGTCTCCTGCTGGGGCGTGAGGAAGTCGCCGAGGTCGGTGACCCAGCCGTCGTTCTGCGGGATCGGCTGCTCGTTGGAACTCGCCGTCGTGCAGATCAGCGCCAGCAGGCAGCAGGTTGCGACACGGATCGTTGTCGGCCGAATCCGCACTACGGGTCGTTACCGAAGTCGAACTCGACCTTCGGTGTTTCGCGCTCGGCCTCGTCGAACTGCATCTGCGGCAGCTTCTCGAACCCGTAGATGCCGGCAACGAGATTCGTTGGGAACCGTCTCAGGTAGGTGTTGAAAGCGCGTACCGAGTCGATGTAGTCGCGCCGGGCGACGGCGATGCGGTTCTCGGTTCCTTCCAGCTGGTCCTGCAGGGACAGGAAGTTCTGGTTGGCCTTGAGTTCCGGATAGCGCTCGACGACGACGAACATGCGCCCGAGAGAGGCACCGAGACCCTGCTGCGCCTGAATGTAGTTCTGCAACTGCGCGGGGTCGCTGGGCAGGCCCGGCGGAAGCTGCGCCCGGCCGACGCTGGCGCGAGCCTCGGTGACCGCCTCCAGGGTCGACTTCTCAAAATCGGCGACTCCCTTGACGGTCGCGACGAGCTGGGGGATCAGGTCGAAGCGGCGCTTGTACTGGTTGTCGATCTCGCTCCAACTCGCCGTGGACTTTTCCTGCAGGCTGACCAGACTGTTGTAGCGACCGGCGAACATGAAGACCAGGATCAGCCCGACCAGCAAGACGGCCCCGCCCGCAATCAGGCAGCCAATCTTGGCGATTCCACGTTGACGAATCATGCGGACCATCGACATCGTTCACTCCGTTCGGGTCCGGGTACCACCACCCGTGAGAACGAACGAGCCTAGCCCGACTCGTGCGCCTCTGTCCACTCGCCGACCCTGGTATCCGAAAACTCGATCGAACCCTTTAGCCCAGTCTACCCGGGTCGAATAAGTGGGACACTACGGGAACGGCGTGAGGAAGCGTCGCGGCAGCCGTGATTCGAACCGCATGCGCTTGCCGGTCGTGGGATGCTCGAACTCGAGCGCAACGGCGTGCAGCGCAAGGCGCCCGATGGGACCGGCGCGGTCCTCGCCGTAACGGCGGTCGCCGAGAAGCGGATGGCCTGTCTCCGCGAGGTGTACGCGGATCTGGTGTTTGCGGCCGCTTTCGAGGACGACCTCGAGCAGCGTCGCCGAGGGAGTGCGGCGCAGGACCCGCACGCGCGTAATGGCAAGCTTGCCGCGGCGACGATCGGCCGTGACGTACATGCGCAGCGCCCTGTTCTCCGCGAGGTACGACTTCAGGACGTCCTCGTCACGTGGATAGGAGCCGCCCACGACCGCGTGATAAGTGCGGCTCGCGGTGCGGTCGTGGAATTGTGCCTGGAGCACGCGCTTCGCCTCCTCGGACTTGGCGAAGACGAGCAGGCCGGAGGCGTCGCGATCGAGGCGGTGGACCACGAACACGCGGCCACCCCGGCGTCGGCGCATCTCGGCATCGAACAGTCGTCGGTAAAGCGTGCGATGGCGCTCGCGGTCGGTGCCGATCGTCAGCAACCCGGCCGGCTTGTCCGCCACGACGATGACTTCATCGTCGTGCACCACACGGACACGACGCATCAAGGAGACCCGGGTTCCCCCGAACTTGCGCGCTTCTTTCTTTCCGGCTTTCATGACACGCACACTTCACAATCTACGCCACGCCTAGCTGTCATCGAGGATAACCGGCTAGACGAAGATCCTTCGCGGTGGGCGTAGGCTGGCCTCGTCTTCAAACGCGGATCGTCCACCGCGCCGCCCACGGTAAAGTGGTAGAGGTCCTGGTAGCGGCAACCGGCCAACCCGACAACTTCGTGCAGGGCATCGTCGAAGAAACAGCCGATCCCGGTAGACCGTACGCCGGCTGCTTCCGCCTCCAAGTAGAGCACCTGGCCAATGGCACCTGCTTCCCAATGCAGCCTTTTGTAAAACCACGTCCCGTACTCTCGCAGACCCGGCTCGAACTCGGCGATCATCGCCAAAGCGAAGGCCCCGTCGGAGGCAATTTCCTGGTGACAGGAAACACTCCGGGCCGCGTCGCGACAGTCGGTCTGCATCAGGCGGAAAAGCGGCAAGTCATCCGGGCATCCCGCCGGGCGGGACCACTCGAACTCCGGCCGCATGGCCGCCTTCAGGTCGTGCAGCGCCTGGGGACTGCGGACGAAGCTGTAGAGTCCCGGGTCGAGCCCGTCCACACGGTGCACGAAAAGTACGAGGTGAATCGCAGGTTTCCAAGGAAGAGACCCCATCGGGACACGACCCGGCTTGGGCAGGACCCTCTCAAGCATTCCGTAGAAGGTGTCACGGCCCAGGCCTGTACGGCCGTCCAGAGCCACCGCACTTCGGCGCTGGCGGATGATCTGACGAGCAGAGAGTCGGCTCGCCCGAGCCGGCGGATCAGCCTGCTTCTGCGGGCGGGATTCCCAGTACGCCTCCGGTGGAGGCACCACGCGGACACTGGCTTCTGCGACTTCATCGATGACGGGCCACGGGTGATGCGCTGGGCTGAGTTGGTTTGGCTCACCGGACATCGGGATGCGGGACAGGCGTGCGAGGAGTTCCCGGGTGGGCCGATAGGTCCGACGCACCTCGAGGGGAAACACATGGCCAGCCGGGTAGATCACGAGCAGGCAGTCCGGGTGCTCAGCCTCGACACCCCGTTGGGCAGCGACACCCAGCAGGACCGCCAGCTGCCGATCGGTCCACCCTTCGAGCAAGTGGGCTTGCCAGCCGAGAACGGAGGCGGACAGGGCAATGGCCGCGATCGCATGACCGACGTCATGGTGGCAGTAGCGAAACGCCCGCTCTCCGTACTTCCAGGACTCCCTCCAATGAATCGAGGTCAGGCCGACGAGCACAGCGCCCGGTGGCAGAGGGCGGCTCAGCTCGGACCACTCGCGACTCGAGAGCGCAGCTCTCCGCTCCAGTCCATGGTGAAACGGCGAGTAGTGGTAGAGGGCCGGCGAATCAGACAGGTCGGGAATGGGGCCTGCCAGTAGATAGCCCTCGGTGGGATGGAGCGCGCCGCTCGACGGGTTGACCCGTAGTGACCAGCGAGCGTTGCCCATTTCCTTCCATGCTGACAGGGCGAGGGAATCGTAGAAGAGTTGTGAAACACTCGCCCGGTCTACTGCACGGGCCTCCGTTCCTCCGGACCGGAAGATGGCGTCGTAGAAGGGCTCCGCCTTGGGCGGGACCTCGTCAAGTCGAAGGAACTCGCTCGCCTTGTAGCTCCGAAAAGGGTCGGGCTGAGTATCCCAGTCCAGGTATCCCAGAGAGCGCGCATAGCTGCGCGGATGGTGCTTGGTCCGTTCGTGGTAGGCCAGAACCGTTTCCAAACTCGTCCGGGAGCGGTCGGGCCGGGTGGTACTCAAGCGCAGCCCGGACCGCGAACTTCGCTCTCAGTCGTGTCCTGCGGAAGCAGGCTCGCCGCGAAACCGTGCGGATCGGCCTCATGGCGGTCGAGAAGCTCCTGGAGCTCGGTCAAGTCGGCAATCCCCCGGCAACCCAGGCGTTAAGACCCCCGGCCACGTTCTTCACGTTCCGGTAGCCGATCGACTTCAGCACCAGCATCGCCAGCAGCGACCGCTGGCCGACGGCACAGATGGTGATCAGCGGGGCCTCGTGGTCGTCCGGGAGATCGGCCTCGTCGTCGAGTTCTCCGAGTGGGATGTTGATCGCGCCCTTTGCGTGCCGCTCTGCGAACTCCTCGGGAGAGCGAACGTCGATCAAGAGTGCGCGTTTCTCTTTCAGCAGTGCGCCGGCCGCGCCGGCGTCGATCACGTCGGGCGATCTGCGGGCGTGGGCCACCATCGAGTCGAAGATCGCCTCACCGGGACTTGGGTCGGCGTTCGGGGTCGCCTGTTGCGCGGGAAACAGCTCGGGCAGGTGTCTCCGCACAGACGTGGCGTATTTGAACACGTTGTCGGGAAAGATCACCACGATGACGGTGCCGGGTTCGTCGGGGACCATCTCCAACGCGCCCGCGAGCGCCATCCCCGAACTCGGGCCGGCGATCAGGCTCTCTTCCCGGTTCAGGCGCAGACAGAGCCGGTATGCGACCTCGTTGCGCACCTCGATCGTCCGGTCGTATTCCTCCGGACGGTACAGCTTGGTCTGACTCAGTTGGCGGATGCTGCGTACGCCCGGGATGTCGTGCCCTTCGTCGGGGTGCACACCCAGTACCTGTATCGTGGGGTTCTTTTCCTTCAAGAACCTCCCCGTGCCGCCGATCGTTCCGCAGGTCCCCAACCCGGCCACGAAGTGTGTCACCCTTCCCCCTGTCTGCTTCCAGATCTCGGGACCCGTCGTGCGGTAGTGCGCCCCGGGGTTGGCCTCGTTTTCGTACTGGTTGAGCATGTGAAAGTCGGGCTTGCCCGCAATCTCGTGGGCCCTGGCGATCGCACCTTCCGGCGCGCCGGGAGCGGGACAGAGCGTGTCCTCCAACTCGATCACATCGCAGCCGAAAAAGCGCAACACGGTTCGCTTCTCCAGCGGGATCGCGCTCGACAGCGGGGTGGTCAACCTGTAGCCCTTGGCGTTGGCCACCATGGCCAGCCCCATCCCCGTGTTTCCCGAGGTCGGCTCGACCAGTTTCTCGATACTTCCGAGGACACCCTGCTCTTCAGCGTCGCGCACCAGGTTGGCCGCCACGCGGTCCTTGACCGAGCCGAACGGGTTGTACAATTCGAGCTTGGCGTAAACGGTCGCATGCTCGAACGGCACGACTCGGTTGAGTCGCACCATTGGCGTGGGATTGTCGAGGCCGGACAGCAAGCCCGGCATCGATTCGTACACTCGCAGCGCGTGATCGTTCATCGGTCTCTCCCGGACCGGCGGGGTTTCCTCGCGTCGGGTCCGGCGCGCCTGGCCTTGACACCGATTCTACACTACTCTCGAGAAGTCGACGAACCTGTTCCTTCCATTCATTCTATCCGCGAATCTCTAGGTCTCGAACGGCCTGGGCGACGCTGACGCCGCCCTCCTTGACCAGCTTCACCGCCTCCAGCTTAAACTTGAAATCAGGGCTCCAGCGCATTCTCGCGCTAGACTGGGTGTCCACAAGACCAGGGGAAGTCCTGATGCATCCAGGGACCGAGACCGACGCCGCAATCGTGCCTGCGAGCCGGTCTCTGCTACTATTCTCCCTTTATTGGAGGTGCCCTGATGACCGCTGCGGAGTCGCCGCAACTCTCGCCGCGATCGAAAATCACGGTGCGGAAGGATCATGTTGTGCTGCTGCAGCATCGGGTAACGGCAGAGGATGACTTCGAGCAAGCCGTCGACGACGTCTTCACGCTGGCAAAAACCGCCCAGGATAGGCACCCCGGCGCCATTCGCAGTCTCGTGCTCACGATCGAGGGGCACGTCGGGGAACGGGCCGGTTTCGACGCGGATTTCTTCGAATTTCAGCAGGAATTCATGCTCGGTGCGATCGGGAAGTTCTTTACCTGGATCGACATGCCGCTGACCGGCAAGCTCGGCAACCCCGCCCCGCAGGAAGACGATCTGCCGGACAGCCTGCGACTCGAAGGCCCCGCGCGAGAAGGGCATCATGCAGCAGGACGCTAGCACGCCGTGAGCACTGTGCTTCTGGATGAGGTCTACAAGGAGACGGCGCCGCCGATCCCGCACGTCGTGG
>SMVB01115117.1_pt1 | contig 14149 bp, 13 predicted proteins | sample 2456461 | NCBI WGS metagenome assembly SMVB01 (sample SAMN11095934, study PRJNA526329) | marine sediment metagenome | biome: Marine sediment; feature: Surficial sediment; material: Deep marine sediment; isolation source: Hadal surficial sediment | place: Pacific Ocean | collected 2014-05 | depth... | reverse complement strand
GCGATCGCTGCTGTGCGGCAACACGACCGTTGTGACGGCGCTCATTTTCTACGGCAGCGTTCGTTTGCTTTACAGTTTTGTGTGGAAACCTTTATTGTGACGACAACATCATCGCTGGTACACGGGTCAATGCGGGCTACGACAGGCTTCGATTCGCACCAACCCGACGTTTCCGATCGCAATAATAGCCAACCTGCCTGAGCAATGTTGACACCATCAATGTGCACTCCAATATTTTTTCACCGGGCGAGATCGAGCATCCGCAATGTCGCTCGCAGCGTCCTTATGCTCCTTGGGGTTTTCAGCCTGTGTGCCTGCGAAAACCGCGGCCCGTCGATTGAATCGGTGCGCGCAGCGGGTGAACTGCGCGTGGCCCTGGTTTCGGTGCCGCATACTTACTACCTTGCACCCGATGGGATCCTCGGTTTCGACTATGATCTGCTGCGGAAATTCTGCGCAACTCTTGGCGTTCGGCTCGCCCTTACCATGGTCGAGACCCGCGCACAGGCCCAAACATTAGTCCGACAGCGCAAGGTTCACCTCGGTGCAGGGTTGATCGCAGTTCGCGCTCACGAGCGGCCGGAGCTCCGCTATGGACCCAGCTATTCGATGATCCAAGCTCAGGTTATTTATCTGTCGGGCAATGCGCGTCCGCGAAATATTAACGATCTGGTAGGCGCAACGATCGAAACGCCGGCCGGCGGCATCGGCGAATCCGAGCTCTTGCGCCTGGCCCCAACAACCGGCACGGTGCGCTGGACAACGCCAGCGGATTCGTCGGTTGAACGGATGCTGGCGCGGGTTAACGCGGGTGTCGTCGATTACGCAATTGTTCCCTCTACCGACTTTACGGTTCTGCGACTAAAGTATCCGCGGCTCGATATCGGCTTTGACCTCGGGCAGTTACATGCCACCGCTTGGGTACTATCGGGCCGATCTCAGGTCAGTATCGATCGTGCGATCGCCGATTTTTTTAGTCAAAATGAAAAAGATGGCCTACGACGTGCACTTTGGGATCGCTATTACGGGCATTATGGTCAATTCGATTTCGTCGACGCTCGAGCATTTCTGCGCGCCTACCGCGAACGTTTCCCGCGCCTCGATCATTATTTTCGCGATGCCGCCCGCAACGTCGGGATCGATTGGCGCCTGCTGGCGGCGCTCAGTTATCAGGAATCACACTGGGATCCGGATGCACGCTCACCGACTGGCGTTCGGGGTCTAATGATGTTGACCGAACAAACCGCCCGGCACCTCGATGTTTCGCGCCTGGATCCGAGCCAGGCGGTCGCTGGCGGCGCCCGTTATCTGGTCGATTTAAGGAAGCGCTTACCGGCGGCTATCGGCCCCGACGAGCGTGTGTGGTTTGCACTGGCAGCCTACAATATCGGACTCGGTCATTTGGAGGATGCGCGCGTGTTGACTGAGGGGCGCGGAGCTAACCCCAACGTGTGGCGAGACGTACGTCGCTACCTGCCGTTGTTGTCTAACCAAGCGATTGCAGCCACGAGCCGATATGGCGCGGCGCGAGGCGGTGAAACTGTCCACTTCGTGACCAATATCCGACGTTATTTCGACGCTATCCGTCAATTAGAACGGCGCCCAGTCAGTTCGGGCGACCATCACGGTGGTCCGGAAATCCGGATCTTGCGCGTTCTTTAGCGGCCGCGATACCGTCGCGGATTTTTAGGTGTGCACCACAACTGCCACGCCGTGGGGTCGTCGTATCCTCGCGCAACGCGCTGGGGGAATTTTGTCGCGCTCGCATCGTCTCAAACAACCATGCAGAGGATCCTTTTAAGTGCGACCTAAGCTTCAGCGTGAACGTGTTAATGGCCTCGCGGGTTTTCTATCGATCGTCTTGCTTAGCGCCATCGCCATCGCGCGCGTAGCGCACGCGACCGACCCCGCTACGAACACCCCACTGCGCGCTTACATCGGGCTCAGTGCACAGCACCTGATCGACGACCTTGGCGAACCACTGCTGCATACGCCAGGCGAACTTTGGTATGCCAATGGACTGAAGATGATCGGTGGCCATCCCGGGGCGCCGCACCCGGCGATCAATAGAGGCCGCAACGAACCGATTTTGGGCGGTGCCGGCGGGGACTATTCGCCGCTGCATTTTGCCCGGAATTTTTGCAATATGGTGATCAAGATAGACCGCGCCGGGCTGATCGTGGCCGTCGAGGAGCAGGGGCCCGGCTGTTTCGAGTATTTCCATCGCCTGAAACATCGTTACGCCCAGGATCCTCCGCCACCGTAGGGATTTCACTGCCCAAGATGTTTGTCACCCGACGGGGCCGACGGCAAGCTTAATCATCACGCACCGGGCGCGACGCTAATACCAACAGCGGTAAATGTGTGACCCGGATCGCGAAACGAGGCCTATGCCGGCGGATTCACACCGCGAATTCGTAAAGTTCGGACGGTTGTCGCCGAAAACCAAATAGTCCGGTGGGAGCCCTAAGTTCACGGAACGGATCCTATCTGCTATTGATCATCTGAGGAAATCGGCGAATGCTCACGATCGAGGAATTAGTCACCGACGTAAAGGACCTCGTGCCCTTGCCTAAGTCATACCTGCGTATTCAAGAATTGGTCAACGATCCCGATTCATCGCAGGACGATGTAACCAAAGTCATCATGAACGACGCGGCGCTGACCAGTCGCATCCTGCGCATAGCAAACAGCGCCTACTTGGGTCTCGCGGCAAAAGTCGACACGATCGGCCGCGCGGTAAACGTCCTGGGGTTAAATCAGGTACACGACTTGGCGCTGGCCAGCGCAGCGGTCGGTTCGCTAGCCCGAATCAAACCCGATTCGCTCAATATCAACGATTTCTGGCGACGCAGCGTCTATTGCGCGGTGGTCGCGCGGATCATCGCCAAACAACGGCGACTCGCCTCGGCTGAACGCCTGTTCGTCTCCGGATTGTTGCATGACAGCGGGCACTTATTGCTGGCCCACCGTCATCCGCAGCGATATGCGGAGTTGCTCGCCAAGTCGATCGACAGCACACGACCAATGGCCGTAATCGAGCAGGAGGAATTGGGCTTCACCTATGCCGAACTCGGCGCGGCGCTACTCGATACCTGGCAACTACCAGACGGGATCGTTGCTCCGGTACGGCATCATGTCCGAGAATTCGATGAAGTACCGACCGAATATGTCGCCGAGGTCTCGATCATGCACGTCGCAGCCGTGATCTGCCGAGCCAGCATGTGGCGTTCAGAGAGCGACGAACCGGTGCCCGAATTCAATCCGATGGCACTCCAGGTCTACGCCGTCGACGACGAAAAAACCGAGGCCATCATGCTCGAGGCCGACGATATCGTCGTCGAGGCGATGAGTTTACTATTGCCATCTGCATCCGCGCCGCCCCAGCGCCGTTCAGCGGTCCGATCCGTGGCCTAGCAGTCTTTATTCTTGCGCGCGGCCAAACGCTTTAAGGGCAACCAACGCTCTCAAGCGAATCGAGTTTTCGCAAAGGTCCCTGGCGCATCCTCGATTATCGCTAACGCGCCATCGCCGGGTGTGCGCGCCGGAACCTTATCACCGCCGTAGGCGCTGACCCAACTTGACCATCTTGGCCACCAACTCTCGTCGGCTGACTCGGCCGCCGCAAACCAATCTTCGGCCTTCAAGGCATCGACCTTCGGTCCGGTAAAATGTCCGTACTGACGGGGACCCGGCGGATTAATGATCCCCGCGATGTGTCCAGCCTTGGCCAGCACAAAGGTTGTCGGACCCGATAGCAGCTGGGCGCCCATATAGACTGTCTTCCATGGCGCAATGTGGTCCTCGGCAGCCGCCACAAAATACGCGGGCGTATCGATCTTGCTCAGGTCAATCGGTACGTCACCAACGCTTATCCCGCCCGGCTCGCGCAACGCATTCTCCAGATACATCTTGCGCAGGTAAGTGCTGTGCATCTTCGCCGGCATGCGGGTCGAATCGCTGTTCCAATACAACAAGTCAAACGGTACCGGCTCTTTACCGAGGAGATAGTTGTGGACCACGAACGACCAGATGAGATCGTTGGCGCGTAACATATTGAACGTCGTCGCCATCTCAGCGCCATCTAAAAATCCGCGTTCGTCCATCTTCTGTTCAAGACTCGCTACTTGCGCCTCGTCGATAAAAACCCCGAGATCTCCGGGTTCGGAAAAATCTAACAACGATACGAAAAACGTTGCCGAGGTCACGCGCTCGTCATCGAGCGCGCGCAAATAGGCAAGTAGCGCGCCGAGCAGGGTACCGCCAAGGCAATAACCGATCATATTGACCTCGGTCTCGCCGGTGGCTTTTTCGATCGCATCCAGCGCCGCCAAGGGTCCTTCGAAGACGTAGTCTTCGAAATCCTTGTGCGCCAAGCGCTCATCGGGGTTGACCCAGGACACGACAAATACCGTGTGACCTTGCCCCACGGCCCATTTAATGAAGGAGTTTTTCTCTTGTAAGTCGAGCACGTAATACTTGTTGATCCAGGGCGGGAGTATCAACAACGGTCGCCGGTAAACCTCAAGCGTAGACGGTTCGTACTGGATTAGCTGCATCAAGTCGTTCGCTAAAACGACTTTGCCCGGGGTTATCGCGACGTTTCGCCCAAGCTCGAAGGCATCGGCATCAACCATCTTGGTGTGCAAGCGACCATCTTTGGGATCGATGTCGCCGAGGAAGTTCTGCAATCCATCGAGTAAATTTTTACCGCCCGATTCGATCGTCGCACGCAACACCTCTGGATTGGTGGCGATGAAATTACTCGGCGCCACCGCATCGACGAACTGTTTGCTAAAGAAGGCGATCTTGGCCGCTGTCTTGTCGTCGACATTGTCCAGATCCTCAACGCTGGACAGGATCGCGCCGGCGGCAACCAGATAGGTCTGCTTGATATAATTAAAAAAAGGATTGTCGTCCCAGTCCGCATCACGGAAACGTCGATCGCCGCTGTCCGCCGTGACCACAGGGGTCGTTTCGTGGCCCATCAACGCTTGCGCACTGCGCTGCCATATTTCCATATACGACTGCCACGCGTGGAACTGCGCGTCGAGGAGCTTCACTGGATCTTTCATCCAACTCGCGGTCAATTCAAGGAACGCGGGCACCAGTCCGAATGGGTCCTGCTCGGCCTTAGTATCAACCTCGTGTTGATCCAGGTATGCGCGCAGCAGCGCCTGACTCTTGGCCGCGATATTGGTGACCGCCTGGGCGAGTTCATTGGGATCGGGAAATTGCGTCTGCTTCGCGGGATCGCTGGCCATTGTCTTCTCCATCAGATGAGCTGTTGGCCATCGGCGGGTGTCCTGATGGCACGGGTTACTGGCGGGAACCCGCAGCGCGAACTATTCCGTGATGACCCTAAACCGATCGGGGCTACCGATCCGATAAGGGTGAGAGTATGCGCCTGACTAATGCTGCATTGCAACAATATTGTCGCGTGCGCGACGCCCCAATGCTACTTTTTATGCTTTTTCGGTACGTACAAATCGGTGATGGTGCCGTTGAAGACCTCAGCCGCCATCGCAATCGTCTCCGACAACGTCGGATGGGGATGGATCGTCAAACTGATATCGACGGAATCGCACCCCATCTCAATGGCAAGGGCCGCCTCGCTGATCAGATCGCCGGCGTTCGGCCCAACGATGCCGGCACCGATGATGCGGCCATTATCGGGATCAAATAACAGCTTGGTGATCCCTTCATTGCGGCCCAGGGTGAGCGAACGGCCACTCGCCGCCCACGGGAACACGCCCTTTTCGTAGCGGATGTTCGCCGCCTTCGCTTCGGTTTCGGTTAAGCCAACCCACGCCACCTCTGGATCAGTATAGGCAACCGAGGGAATAACCTGTGCCTCGAACGCGACTTTGTGGCCTGCGATCACTTCCGCGGCGACCTTGCCTTCATGCGTGGCCTTGTGCGCCAGCATCGGCTCACCGACGATATCTCCGATCGCGTAAATATTCGCCACGTTGGTTCGTTGGTGTTGATCGACTGGGACGAATCCACGTTCGTCGACGTGTACACCCGCATGCTCTAATCCAACACCCGCACCATTGGGTTGGCGCCCGACTGCGACCAGTATCGTGTCAAAGGGTGCCGAGTCGGGTACTCCGTCGCCTTTAAAATTTGCCACCAACGCCTCCGCCTGCGCGTCGATGTGCGTCACCTGAGTATTGGTATAGAGCGCCTCTAAACGCCGACCCAGCCGCTTCGCCAACGGTTTCACCAGGTCGCGATCGACTCCCGCCATCAAATCTTCCAACATTTCGACGACGGTTACGCGGGCGCCGAGCTCCATGTAAACGGTAGCCATTTCGAGACCAATGATCCCGCCGCCGACCACCAACAGCCGCGCGGGGATTTCCTTAAGTTCCAGCGCGCCGGTCGAATCGATCAGCCGCGGATCGTCATTCGGAAATCCCGGCAGCATGAACGGCTCGGAGCCCGCGGCCACAATGGCATCTTTAAATTCGATCTCGGTGGCACCACCATCGGAGCTCACTCGCAATGTCGTCGACGACGCAAATGCACCCACACCGGTGACGACCTGCACGTTGCGTTGTTTTGCCAGCGCTCCAAGACCGCCGGCCATCTGTCCCACTATCTTCGATTTCCACGCAATGAGTTTTTGCAGGTCGACCGTCGGTGCGCCGAAAGCCAGCCCGTGATCGCGCATCTCACGTACGTCACTAATCACTTTCGCCGCGTGCAGTAGCGCTTTGGACGGAATACAACCGACATTGAGGCACACGCCACCAAGGGTCTGATCGCGCTCGACCAAGGCCACGGTCAAGCCTAAATCGGCGGCGCGAAACGCGGCGGAATATCCCCCCGGGCCGGAACCGATGACAACAAGATCTACGTTCATTCAATCCATCTCAAATTGCTGGTGCAATAAACCAGGTGCGCCCGCGCCCTAATCGTCCTTTTTCGGCCGCGCTCGATATAACGTTGCCACCGTGCCAATGAGCGCCACGAATTCGGCATCCAGATCACGACAAATATCTGCCATGACGTTTTTGCGGCGATCGCGTTCGATGCCACGCAAACGCACCTTGATCAGCTCGTGGTCGACCAACGCCTCGTCGATCGCCGCGGCGACGGCTGCGGTATAGCCCTGTTGACCAATCATGACAACAGGCTTGATCTGGTGGGCGTCGGCGCGCAGTCGTTTTTTTGTCGCAGCGTCGAATATCATCTAACTTAAGGATCCTCTTAATTGGTCCATTACAATACGGCTACCGCACCCTCTACGGACACAGCAGGTTCTAGGCGCCGGGCAGACTTAGGGAACCTCTGATTAATTCTGGGATAGCCGATTTGAGTGAGTTTTTGTTCTCTTTTGCGGCGAATAGTCATTCTATGTTAACGAAAATTTCGTCCGGAATGAATTTTCGCGATAGCCCCGACGGGGTGAAGTGCATGGACGCGCTGAACATAATGAGGGCGAAAAGTGGCCATATCGGCTTTACCGCAGCACAACGTTCAAAGTCCGACCGATTCCTCGGGTCAAGTATATTGAACTTCAGGGCAATACAGTACGTGCAATTGGTCTTATTGTGCTCGGCCTCCAGTGGCGGTAACGCGGCTCGCCGATGTCGCTAATCGGCCAGAGCAACGTTATTGCCCGTGCGTTTGGCCGTTACTTTGCCGCGTTCGGCGCCAATCTCACGGTCGGTTTGCGCCTCGCCTTACCACTGCCGGCGCGACTCCAGCATCTTTCACCGTCGCTCGGGCAGTTCATTGGCTTACTTTGCGGCGTGTGGTTACTGCGCGCAGCCGATGATTGGATCGACACGGGATTAGACGCCGAGTTTTTACCCTGGGGAGTCCTGTCCCAAGCAACCCAGAGCTACTTCTGGGTCGCCACGTTGGCGATCATTGTCATGATCGATCGGCGCCCATCCGAATTCTTACGCTTCGCCGTCGCCATGGCCAGCGTTTCGATCACGGTGTTCCTAAGCTGGATCCTCACCACCAATCTTTGGACCGTAGTGCATCGGACTAGCTATTTCGCAAGTTATAACACGCTGTGGTGGGCCTTTGGCGCGTGGGAGGTAGCACTATTCGCACGCGTGGTATCTTGCGTGTACGGCACAAACTGGCGCCGCACGTTGTGCTATACCATTGCCTACGGCGGTACGGTTTACGCACTGGCCATTTTTCTGCCGCACAGTCCACTCTTCGTTGCAACGCGAAACGGTGCGGACGCGGTCAAGGTCGACGTCGAGAGCACCTACTACGCCCAAGCAAATCTGTTGCGCCAGAGTCTCTACGCCGTATCGCCGCAACGCCCGGGGGTGGTCGATTTGTATTTCATAGGTTTCGCCGCCTATGCCAATCAGGATGTGTTTCGACGCGAAATTGAACAAGCGACGATCATCTTTGAACAGCGCTTCGACTCGATCGGTCGCACGGTGGCGTTGATCAACAATCTCGACACGCTCGAATCGGTACCGCTAGCGAACCGCCACAATCTGGAGCAGGCGCTTCGCGGCCTGGCCCAACGCATCGATCGTGAGGAGGATATCGTGGTCGTGTTTTTGACCTCGCACGGGGCCGAAGACGCGACGATAGCGGTCGAACTAACGGGCTTCGGTTTCAATGATCTCGCCGCCGGCGAGGTACGCACGATACTCGACGATAACGCGATCAAATGGCGGATCATCATCGTCTCAGCATGCTACTCGGGGAGCTTTATCGAACGACTGGCCTCGCCCACGACGCTGGTGATTACCGCCTCGTCGGCGGACCGATCTTCCTTCGGATGCAGTCACAAGAACGAGTGGACGTACTTCGGCGAGGCCTATTTCGAACAGGCGCTGAGGCAAACGCGGTCATTTATCACCGCGTTCGAGTTGGCCCGCGAAACCATCCACCAACGAGAAACGGCAGAGGGCAAAGAGGCCTCCAATCCGCAGATAGCAATCGGCGACGAGATTGCAGCCTATCTTGAGCAGCACGGACTGTAAAAAAGGGCAACGCATTAATCTAATACTCTGCTGCATTATCCTCGGCGTCGGAAAACGGCAAATTAAATAGGGGTATCCTCGTATTCATTTTTTTGCCATCACATTTCCGCGTCAACAAATTCTTGATACGCGTCCTCGTCCATCATTGCGTCCATTATCGCGGTATCATTCGACTCGATACAAATCAGCCAACCAGCGTCGAGCGATGATTCATTGATCAGTTCCGGATGGTCTTCTAGTGCTTCGTTGACCTCGAAAACCGTGCCCGCAACCGGCGCGTTAATTTCGCTGGTCGCCTTCACCGACTCGATGATTACGATCTCTTCTTCGAGCACCACTTCGCGCCCGACCGAGGGGAGCTCGACATAGACAATGTCGCCGAGCTGCTCCTGTGCGTGCTCGGAAATGCCGACGACGACCATGCCGCGTTCATCGATTCTTGCCCAAATATGTTCGACGTTGTATTTCATGCAACGATCCCCCCCCACCCTCGATACGAAGCTAATAGTAGGTGAAGTCGATACGACATTCACCACCCGATCATCACCGACTATCGGTAGACGCTAAACGGGGATAATATGGCGCCGCGTAACGGATACGAAACCCTATGGAATCAAGAGAAATTGTTCAAGTCGATGACGCTACCGAAACCGTCGATTGTAATGGCGGTGGCGGTACACTCGGGCACCCAATGGTGTATCTCACCTTTGACAACGGCGATGTGGTGGATTGTTATTACTGCAGCCGACGTTTCGCGAGGGCGCGAGCGCTGAAACCAAAAAGGACCAATCAGAGCGTATGAGGCGGCTGCGACACACGCTTGCGGGTGCGGCTACCCGTTGCATGATCTACCTGGTCAAGGCCTACCGGCTCGGCGTATCACCGCTGCTAAGCCCATGTTGTCGTCATTTGCCGACCTGTTCGGAATATTTCGTTGAGGCGCTCGAGCGGCACGGCCCGATCGTCGGTAGTTACTACGGCATTAGACGGATCGTGCGCTGCCACCCCTGGGGTACGAGCGGGTTCGATCCGGTTCCGCCGACGCGAATTCCCCCTCGGCCTCATCAATAAATTAAACCATCCGCTTTAGGTATTGGCTTCTCCGAACTCGACCAATCCGCGCTCGATACCACGCGCACGCAGCCAATCCCGCAGCGCCTGACCCGTACCCGCAGACCACGGTCTGACCTGCTCGACATGGACCCACTTATAGTCGGCGATCTCGTGCTTTGGGATGGTAACGTCGTGCGAATTGACGCTCACGTGGTAGGCAATGAGCAGTTGATTCTGGCGGTAGAATTCGTACATTCCGACGTAGGATTCGAGCGTCCCTTTAAGCCCGGTCTCCTCCTCGACTTCGCGCAGCACGCCTTGTTCGGGCATCTCGCCCGCTTCTAGAAATCCAGTCACTAGACCGTACCAGGTTTCAGGCCAGCCCACATTGCGCACCAACACAATATGGTCGTCGTGTTCGACGATCGCGGCCACCACCGGTATCGGATTATTCCAATGCACAAAGCCGCATTGCACATCCGGGCAGGCGAGCCGCTCCCGATCGCCGAGAAAAACGTTTTCGAGCGTCTTTCGGCAATTGGGACAATAACGCATTAAATCAGCATACCGTGTCTTGACCCTGGCAGCCTGGCGGACTTAAACCTCGTCGCTAGCGCGGTGGCAGAGCGAGGCCAAATGTTTACGATATTCCCAGCGTAGTGTGAATCTACGTAGCGAAAGATTCGTCTGCTACGAATCTTCGCGCCAGCCCCGAAGGGGTGTTAGCGCAGGGACGCGCTGAACAATAATCGTGGATATTTGGGCCGCTCTCCCGTGCGCAATAGATTGTGCCTAAGTCCGACTGCTGCTAGTGGCACGGTAAACGGATTTCGACGCAAAGCCCGCCCTCGGCGTGGTTGTTCGCGCGGATCGTGCCGCCGTGGCGCCGCACTGCCGCATCCGCGATCGCTAGACCAATGCCGTAACCGCCATGGTCGCGGTGACGTGCGTAATCGACCCTGAAGAAAGGTTTGAACAACTCCCCGATTAGCGACTCCGAGACACCCGGGCCGTAATCGCGCACGACAATCTCAACCCATTGCCCACCCGGGTCCCGGATGACGGTAATATCGACGACGGTATCGTCGGGCGTATGTTTGAGGGCATTGCGCACGACGTTTTCGAGCGCACTTTTTAACACCCCACGATCACCGACAACGACCGCCCCGCTCGTGCCCAGCACAGCCACCCGCTTACCACCATCGATACCTTCATAGTTGGCGTCTTGCACGATAGCGTCGATGAGACCATCAACGGGGATGTCTTCGTGCGACAGATCTGCCGCACCGGCGTCGATCCGTGCCAACGATAATAGCTGTCGAATGAGTTCTTCGAGCGCCTGCGCTTCGTGTTCGATGCGGTCAAGTTCGGCACCGATGGCATCGCCGCTGCGTTGGCGTGCGAGACCGACGGCGACCTGCAAACGTGCCAGCGGGGAGCGCAGTTCGTGCGAAACATCTCGCAACAACTGTTGCTGCGATGCATTCAAGCGCTCCAAATGTTCTGCCATGCGATCGAAATCACGCGCGAGATCGCCAAGCTCGTCGCCGCGGCGAGCATCGTCGATCCGAATAGTGAAATTACCGTTCGCGATCTCTGCGCTGGCTGCCTGCAAGCGTCGAATGGGGATAGTCAAATACCGCGCAAGGCCATAACAAACAGCCCCCGACACGAGCAAAGCAACGCAAAATCGAAACCAGCCGATGCCCGCTCGACCCAGGCTCAGGCGCAATACCCTACCCGCGTGCGCCTTCGTAGGATGGGTAAGCCGCATGTCGCTAACAAACCAATAGCGTGTACCGTCGGGACCGTAGATGGGGTCAAAAAAAACGCCTTCGACCATGGCCGGCGCCGCCACGCCGGGTCCGCGTGTCGCCAGGGACGCAACGATATCAGCGGCCGGTGGCCGGCCGAAGACGGCACGACCCACATCATCGAGCAATTGCAGCCGCCCTGGGGCGCCGCCAGGGCCCTGAAGTTCACCCAGCCACACCCCGAGCGCACCCAAACCTTGCGTATCGAGGATCGATCCGGCGGCTTGCGCGTAGGCGGACTGAGTTCGTTGGAAATACGCTCGCAGTGGGTCTCCACCTAACGCACGATTGAGTTGCGTGGTGGCAATTGCGGTCACGACCACCACCGTAATGGTGGTCATCCAGAACCAGAGAAATATTTTCGCGAACAGTGTGTTCATCGACCCACCGAGTGGCCCAGAGCATTACTCACCAAATCGATGGGCGCCGACTTCGTCATTGAACCGCATTAAGTTTTTCTTCTCTTGAGGAAAGAAAAACATCCATTGTCTCGGTCAGAAATTCTCCATGCAATCCGACGAACGCCCCGATCATGTCGAATCGCGAGGATTGCGGGCTCGCGCGTAACGTCATCAGCGTCGCCGATTCTCCAACCCACCTAGGAGCCGTGGTATCTAGGTTAAACGAACATAGAGGTAACCGGTACCGCGCACGGTCTTAATGCGTTCGCCGCCGTCGGGCAGCTCGCCGAGTTTGCGCCGTAGACGACTGATATGCATATCGATGCTTCGGTCATATGGGCCCAACTTACGTTTCAACGCTACGCTCGACACCTCTGCCTTCGATACCACACGCCCGGCATTACGGATCAATAGTTCGAGCACATCGAATTCCGTCGAGGTCAACTCCAGCGACCGGCTAGCCTGATAGACCGCGCGTTCATCAGCACGCACCTCGACGTCGCCGACCACAACCGGTCCGCCAGTGCATGACGTCGCGCCTGCGATCTGAACGCGGCGTAGAATCGCCCGTACCCGAGCAACAATTTCACGTGGATTGCACGGCTTGGCCACATAATCATCGGCCCCCAACTCGAGACCGACAATGCGATCAATCTCCTCGCCCCGGGCCGTCAACATCAGCACCGGTACGTGGCTGAAGCGCCGTAGTTCACGCAAAACGTCGAGCCCGGACATTGCCGGCATCATGACGTCAAGGATGGTCATGTCGACCGGTGCGCTACGCAGTATTTCGATCGCACGAAGTCCATCGTGGGCGACTTCGACGTCAAACCCCTCACTGCCAAGGTATTCCGCTAAGAGGTCGCAAAACTCGACGTCGTCGTCCACCAGGAGCAATGTGTTGGTCATATTGAATTAGCGTTGGGTATTTAAGATGTCGATCGCAAGTTTGACACGTCCACTATTCATTTCTCGGGGCATTACACATATTTACATAATATAGACCACCGTTTACAAGCACGTAACCCTTCTTTTCGTTATCCTGCCGTAGACTACTTCGCATCACTATTCGTGATTGAAACAATATTTGAGAGATATCGCCATGTACCAAAATTCCTCTCGTCATCATCGCTCGTTCTGCTTGGTCCTCATGCTGTGCTTCGGCGTTTTTTCGTCCGTTGACGCGAGCGCAGAATTGAGCCGCCGCGACAGCGGCCATATCGAACGTGTAGCGCGGAATTTTGGACCGCATCTGATGTTCAAGCTATTGCATAAACTCGACGTCACCGACGAGCAGCGTGCAGCAATCGGTGAGGTCATGGACAAGCATCGTCCCGTTATGCGTAAATTCATGGCGGATATGATGGACGGCAAAAAAGCACTGCACGACATCCTTACCAGTAGCGACTACGACCAGACGCAAATTGTGGCGCTGGCTACCGCGCAGGCTAAAAATGCCGAGAAAATGTTTCTCGCCACGGCCAGGACCTTCGCCGATATCAGCGCCCTGCTCACCCCAGAGCAGCGACGCCAGCTCGCCGAGTTGATCGAAAAACGTGGTAAACGATGGGAAAAACACCACGACCAACACTGGGATCGTGATCGCCCCCAGAGCACCTAGTGCCCACTGAGAATCCATCGTGCCAAGCTCAGCACGGGTCGATTCGGTTCGGGGAAGCATAACCGCATAGCGCGAATTCGCCGTGCTTAGCCACAACCCTTCACCTCGATGCCAGGGTCTAGCCCACTGACAAACAGTTAGTTAGAGAACCACTGATTAATTCTGGGGCTCTCGGATGGCTGCGTAACTGCGTCCAGATCAAGGCGCGGGTCGCTGCCAACAGTGGGGGACTGTTGGCAAGATCCGCAACGTCGAGCTGGGCGCCTTCAAGCGCAAAGCGACGCG
>SMVB01122995.1_pt1 | contig 14151 bp, 12 predicted proteins | sample 2456461 | NCBI WGS metagenome assembly SMVB01 (sample SAMN11095934, study PRJNA526329) | marine sediment metagenome | biome: Marine sediment; feature: Surficial sediment; material: Deep marine sediment; isolation source: Hadal surficial sediment | place: Pacific Ocean | collected 2014-05 | depth... | reverse complement strand
TGCAAATTCACTTCCATGGCTGGACCATAGAGACCAGCGTGCTGATTCTGGCGCTCGCTGCAGTGGCCCTGTGGCTAATCGTGCATTTCATCATAAGGCTGTGGCGATTGCCGGCCGAAACTGCGCGGCGCGTGAGGGAACAGCGGGCGCTTGCGCAACTGGAAAAAGGCCTGCTGGCTTTAACCGAGGGTGACTGGAGTACTGCTGAAAAAGCGCTGGAGAAATCAGCGAGCTCACATGGCAGGACAACAGCCCGTTACCTGGCTGCGGCACAGGCTGCGGACGGGCAGGAGGCTGGTGATCGGGCCGAGTGGTACCTGGAACAGGCAGACACACGTAAGTGGAAACAACGTTTCCTGGTCGAGTTGACTCGCGCGCGTATTCTCTGTGCAAACGGGCAGTATTCAGAGGCATTTCCGATGCTGGAAGGCCTTCAAAAACGCCGCAAGCGTCATCCCCAGGTGCTGGAACTACTGGCCCTTTGTTACGACCAGACCGGGCAGTGGGAGCCCTTGCAGAAACTATTGCCACTCATGCAAAAAGCGGGGGTTGTAGATGAAGTCCATGTTGCCGAACTGAAGCAGCGTGCAGCGATATCCGAACTCAAGCAGTACTCCGATGCCAAGGCTCTCAGGGCAGGCTGGCGGGGACTGCCTAAAGCCCTGCAAAAATCGGTCGAAGTTGTGATGGCTTTCGCAGACCAGGCAATCAGGATCAGCGCGCCGGAACTGACCGAGGAAGTATTGCGTACCAGTCTCAAGCGCGAATGGAATTCTACCTTGTTAATTCCTTACGGTGAGCCGGGAGCCCAAGACATACCCAGGCGAATGAAACAATGTGAAAAATGGCTGAAAGACCACCCGGAAGACCCCTGGCTTAACCTCGCGCTCGGTCGTTTGTGTGCCAGGGAAGAGCTCTGGGGCAAGGCCAGGCAACACATGATCAGGAGCCTGGAGATTGAACCGTCGGTAGGGGGTTACGATTCGCTCGGTCAGTTGCTGGAGAGGAAGGGGGAATTGGAAATCTCCATGGCCTGTTTCCGCAACGCCCTTAGAATGAACCAGGGCAAAAACCCCCTGCCATTGCCCGGTGAGCAGGTAAAGCTGGTCTCGCCAGTGGGGTAATGCGGTCTAAATGAGCATGCAAGCTGGTCAGCATTTTTTCAATTCCACTGCCTCCAGAGATAATATGTGAAAAATCTGATATCGGCAAACAGCGGCCCGCGAAACCGGCAAACCCGTTTCTCATGGTACATTCGCGCATCCAGAAACAGGGTCATTTGTATCCATTACATCACGTTAATCGGTATGAGTTTCCTCATGCTCGTTGCGGCAGCCTGGTCAGCCGACCCGCTGGTTCTGCAGTCGGATTTCGGCGTCAAGGATTCGGCTGTGGCGTCTATGAAGGGTGTGGCGGTGAGCGTTTCGCGGGATCTCGATATTTATGACCTGACGCACGAGGTCCCTGCATTCAATATCTGGGAAGCGTCTTTGAGGCTGGCTCAGACGGCGGAATACTGGCCCAAGGGTACGGTATTCGTCTCGGTGGTGGATCCGGGGGTGGGCACGGCGCGCAAGTCAGTGGTTTTGAAAACCAAGTCCGGACACTTTTTTGTGTCACCGGATAATGGCAGCTTGACCGCGGTGGCAGAATTGCTGGGAATAGAGGCCGTTCGGGAAATTGATGAAGCGGTCAATCGGCTGGCCAACTCAGAAAAATCATACACTTTCCATGGCCGTGATGTTTATGCCTACACTGGTGCACGGCTGGCGGCCGGGGTCATATCGTTCGACGAAGTAGGCGGTGAGTTGGCTCCAGAGGTGCTAATGATACCTTATCAAAAGCCTGGCTATGAGAATGGCCTTCTGCAGGGTAATATCGAAATCCTTGACCCCCAGTATGGTAATATCTGGACCAACATCGATCGAACGACCTTCAACCACTTGATGCTGACCGCAGGAGATCAGGTCAGTATAAAAATCTCCAATTCAGATACCACCGTGTTGGAAATAACGCTTCCGTATTTTCCAACATTCGGCCAGGTGCCAGTGGGCAAGCCGTTACTCTATCTAAACAGCCTAAACCGGGTTGCTTTGGCCATCAATCAGGGCAATTTTTCCGCAACTTACAACATTCAATCCGGCGCGAGCTGGAAAATAGAGATCACAAAATGAACAGAGCACACAAAACTCTCGCAGGCGAAGAGGGCAGTTTTCGCTTTGGCCTTGAATACCGCAACCGCGATGCAACCAATCGGGCTGGCATCATTGACCAATTCACCTGGGTGAAGTCACCGGTATTTTTGATTTCGGAGGCGGATTCGAGCCCGAACAAACCTATGGTTCAGTCTGGTCTATCGATGAGGAAGTGATGACCTGAGGAAAAAACAGCTTCTAACATGTTAGAAAGGCATTAAAAACAATTTTTGCTTGATTAGCGGGGGTCTGTATTGCAGACTAACATGTCAATAGGCATTGAAAGATATCCATAGGGAACCGTTGCGTTTACGGGCTCCGCCGCCAATGACACCGATATCTGTCCCGCACGCCATCTGAAGGAAAACAGTCTATGTACGGCCCCAGTCTCCCACCCGAACACCTTGCGATTCCATTGTGGAGTTGTGAAGATCTCTATTGGGAAGAATTCGAGATCGGTCACCAGTTACGAACAATCAGAAGAACGCTGACCGAGGGTGAGAGTATGACCTTCAATACGCTGATGGTTGATATTCACCCCTATGTGAACGACAAGGTATTCGCAACCGAGGAAGGCCTGTTCGGGCGCAGACTTATCGCTGGAGCTTTCGTATTCAGCGCAGGCATCGGTTTGGTGGCCACGAATTGGCTGCAGGCATTTTCCTACGGTTACGACAAGCTTCGTTTTATCAAGCCGGTTTTCATCGGGGACACGATCTACACCATTCGCACCAATCTCGAGAAACAGCCCAAATACGAGGACAGGGGGCTCACCAGAGCAAAATACGAGGTGTTTAAAGGAGTTGGCGAACTCGTGCTCTATTGTGAACACCTCCAGACAGTCCTGTACCGGGATCCTGACTCAGCCAGAGGGACCGGCTAATCTCGGACATGAGCAAATCGAAGGTTTTACGGGGCATGGCGTGGGATCATCCGCGGGCTCGCAATCCCCTCGAAGCGATCTCGACTGAATGGTCCAGGAGTCTCGATGTAACAGCACGGTGGGATGTTAGACCGCTGCAGGACTTTGAAGATCAACCGCTTGAAGACCTGGCAACAGCCTATGACCTCGTGCTCATTGACTATCCGTTCGTTGGAACCGCTGCGCATTCTGGGCTGATCGCGCCGGTGAACGACTGGACCGATGCCACTTACCTGGAAAACCAGGCGAATAACAGCACTGGACCGAGTTTTGCCTCATATACCTGGGAGGACAGACAATGGGCGCTTGCTATCGACGCAGCCTGGGATTCGCCAGCGGTCAATGCGCTGGTGAGGGATTTCTTTCTTTCGACACGCTTGGAAGCGCGAATATCCCGCGACCCAATGCCTCTCCACTTTCGGGGAACTGGTTGACACTTTTTTGGGAAACTGGGAGCAAGAAGACGGTTAGAAGCCGAAGGACACAGAGGAAAAATCGATATGCCAGACCATGAAAACCAGACACAGGGACCGCTCTCGGGAATAAAAGTCCTGGACTTTACCGCACTGCTGCAGGGCCCTCTTGCGACCCAGGTTCTGGCTGACCTGGGTGCTGACGTGGTCAAGCTGGAACGGCGTGAAGGGGAATGGATGCGCCATTGGGGTATTTTCATGGCTCGAACCCACGGTGAGACGGACGCTTTCCTTGCGTTCAACCGAAACAAGCGTAGTGTCGGGATCGACCTTCGCGAGGCTGAAGATCTCGAGCGCGTACTGGAATTGGTAGTAAAAGCCGATGTCGTGGTGGAAAACTTCCGCCCCGGCGTTATGGACAAACTCGGCCTGGGCTACGAGGTGCTGCGCAAGCTCAATCCCGGCCTGATCTACGCAGCAGCATCGGGTTATGGCCAGTCCGGCCCCTATGCGAAGTTGCCTGGCCAGGATTACCTGGTGCAGGCACTGACCGGCGCGATGTGGCTGACGGGGCGACGGGACGATCCACCGATGGTTTTCGGCGTCGCCGCGGCTGATCAATTCACCGGGATTCATCTCGTGGTTGGTATCCTGGCAGCACTTCAGTACCGGAACAAAACGGGTGAGGGACAGCGGGTAGACGTGGATCTGTTGTCTTGCATGATGGCAATCCAGCAGCAGGAACTAACGGTTTTTTTCAATCATGGTGAACTTCCTGAACGTCCTGCAGAAAATGTCGGGCATCCAGGCATCACCGCGCCGAGCGGCATTTATGCCACTGAAGATGGGCACCTGATGCTCGCGATGGTGCCCTGCCCTCGCCTCGGCGAGATCCTCGAGATCGACTGGTTGGCGGAATATGATACGAACGATAAAATGTACGCAGCACGCGACCCTGTTCATCGCATGCTCTCCGAGCACTTCGCTGGGGCGACAACATCGCACTGGATAGACCTTCTTTCCGCTCATGACGTTTGGTGTGCGCCCGTTCAGAAGTACAGCGACCTGGAAGACGATCCGCAAGTCAAGCACAAGAATCTCATCTGGGAAGTCCCCTATGCCGATACCGGGGATGTTTACCGAACAGTAGGTTCACCTTTCACGTTTTCCGTGACCCCGGCTGCTGTACGCATGGGGGCGCCGCGCGTTGGTCAACACAATGACGATTTCAAGAACCGGAAGTTATGGACGGATTGACCCAGGAGGTAATCCAGAATGTCTGATCTATTTGCACCCATCAGGGACGCTGTCACTATAAAGATCAAGCCGGAACATCTGCTTCCAATTGCCATTGTCGGGGCCGGAGAGATTGTTGATCTTGCACATCTCCCTGCCTACAAGGCGCACGGCCTGCCCATAGCCGGCATTACTGACATTGATCTGGACAAGGCCAAAGACGTTGCCGAGCGGCACGGCATAGCACATGTTTACCAGTCGCAGCAGGAAATTGCTGAAGATCCGGACATCGCTGTCGTCGATGTGGCCGTCTTCCCCTGGGTCCAGTACGAAGTGGCGACTCCTCTGCTTGATGCCGGCAAGCACCTGCTGTGCCAGAAACCTTTGTCTTACGATTTTGACGAGGCTGAACGGCTGGTCGAATACGCCGAGGAACGCAAACTGCACATGGCGGTAAACCAGCAGCTGAGATTCTCCGAAAGCGTGGCCGCGGCCAGGGCGATGGTAGCGCAGGGTTGGATCGGCGAACCCTTTGAGATGACATGGGATTTTCACGTCTACACTCCGTGGGAAAATTGGGCGTGGGTGGCAGAACAGCCGCGGCTGGACCTCAACCAGTTCACCATTCACCCCATTGATGCCGTGCGCTGCATTCTTGGTGATCCTCTGTATGCCTATGGAACACAAGCCCGTGAGCCTGGTCAGCCTGAGGCTGGGGAGACTAGGACAATCAGCGTACTCGAGTTCGAAGGAGAGAAGAGGGCTTTTCTACGCAGTTTCCACAAGAATCGGACGGGCGACCCGCGCGCCGAATTCCGGATTGACGGGACGCAGGGAAGTATCCTCGGAACCATCGGCCTGATGTACGACTACCCGGTTGGCCGTGCAGATACCCTACAGCTCTCATCGCGCGTACTTCCTACTGATGGTTGGTTGCACTACCCCGTAATGACAAGGTGGATACCCACAGCTTTCATTGGCCCCATGGCCTCGCTGCTGGAGGCCATTGGGACCGGGGGATCGGCGCAGACCAATGCCAGGGACAATCTCGGCACGCTCAAGATTGTTCATGCCCTGTACAAGTCAGGGCGCGATCATCTCGTGATCAAACTCTAACGCCAAACGACCCGGATCAAATTAAGGAGACTGCAATGTCACACGCCAGAACATTCCCCAGCGAAGAGGAACTCGACGCCCTGTTCGACGAAGTCAACAATGCTGGCCGCTGGGGGCCGGATGACGAACTGGGCACGCTGAACTACATTACGCCCCAGAAGCGAATCTCCGCCGCCGCGCTGGTGCGTGAAGGCCGCGCGATGTCGATTGCCAGGGACCTGGACACCATACAGTCCGACAATAATCCACAGCCTGTCAGGCACAGCATGTGTTACCAGAGCCACTACCCGATCGGTTGTGTCGATGCGATCGTGATCGACATGCATGGATTCGCCTTGACCCATCTGGATGCCGTGGCGCACGTCTACCGGGGTAATGATGTCTACAACGGAAGACTGGCCAGCGAGGTCGCATTACCCGGTGGATTGAGTTTTGGCGATATTCTTGTGCAGAAGGACGGCATGCTGACTCGGGGCGTGCTGCTGAACATCGCCGCGCTACGCGGTGCGGAATGGTTGGCGCCCGATGATGGTGTTTACGCCGCCGACCTGCTTGCAGCGGAAGAACGCCAGGGTATCAAGGTTGAATCCGGTGATTGCATTTTCGTTTACACAGGATTGCAAAAGAGGGAAGCCGCCCACGGTCCGGAAAACCTGGGCGAACGTGTTGGCATCATGCCGGACGCATTGAAGTGGATGCATGAACGTGAAATTGCCGTGTATTCCGGGGATTGCATAGATGCCTTTCCCAACCCGTACAGTGCCCGTTATGCGCTCTATTTCCACGCCATTTCACTGGCGGCCATGGGCCTTGTTCTGCTCGACATCCCGGCGCTGGAACCCCTGCTTGAAGTATGTGAAGAATTGGACAGGAGCGATTTTCTCCTGACCATGGCGCCGCTCAGGCTCAAGGGCGGGACGGGTTGTCCGGTTAACCCGATCGCGGTTTTTTAGGCATCTGCCCAGGAGTCGAATCCATGCGCCTGGTTCTTGCATCGTTTATTTTTGTCTTAATGCTTTCGAGTGTTCACGCTCAGCCGCCGCCGGCATCGGGGTTTTCGGACATGATGATCCTGACCGATACACGCACGGCACGCATTTCAAGTTTCAACCGGACTGGTGGCAACAGTGACTACCAGCCTATTGCTGTTGGGGAGACGCTTGAATTAGCCAATATCAGTGGCACTGGAATCGTGCGGCACCTCTATTTCAGCATTTGGGGTGGTCGGCATTACTTGCGTGACCTGGTGCTGCGCGCGTATTGGGATGGCAGCGAAACACCGTGCGTGGAGGTACCGTTCGGCGATTTTTTTGGTCTTGGGCACGAAAGAACGCGATTTTTCACTTCACTGATGGTGACCGTCAATCCCGGTGACCTTGGTGTGTTCGGCACTTACGGTTTCAACAGTTACTTTCCGATGCCATTTTCAAATGGGGCTCGACTGACTTTAAGCAATGAGGGAGATGAGCCGGTTGTTGCAGTCTGGTATCAACTGGAATTCGAAAAAATGACGGAATTGCCGAAAAATTCCGGGCGTTTCCACGCCAGCTGGAATCGTGAAAACCCAACAGTAGCGGTTGGCGAACACACCAATACGACCCTGCATGATGGCAGCAACAAAACGGGCGACGAGAATTATGTTGTACTGGATGCCGTGGGACACGGAAACCTGGTCGGCATCTTCCTGAACATCGACAACACCATGGGAAATTGGTACGGCGAAGGTGACGACATGATCTTCATCGACGGAGAGATATGGCCGCCGTCCTATCACGGCACAGGTACCGAAGAAATTTTTGGCGGTGGTGCGGTACCCACCGACGAATATGCCGGCCCATACACCGGCTTTCATCTCATCGCTAATCTTGACTTCACCGGCAAGGTGTCGATGTACCGCTTTTATGTCAATGACCCGGTGCGCTTCAAAAAGTCGATTCGCATGACGATCGAACATGGTCATGCGAACAACATATCGAACGACTACTCGAGTACGGCATTCTGGTACCAGACCGAACCGCACAAGCCCTTCAAGGCACTGCTGCCTGCAATGTCACGTCGTCCCATGGAAGGCGATGACCCCCATGACCGTGCGTACCGGCGGCTCATCGCCCTGCGTGAAAAAATATTTGGCTTGCTGATTGGGTCCATAAGGGACGATTTAAAACTTCCTCAGGACCTGGCGCAGGACCTCAAATACAATATCAGTCAAACCTATTTCCGGCGTGACTATGACCAGTTGCTGGTGGATATCGAGTCGCTTGAACAACGAATCGATACATTTCTGGCGGCGGTGGCTCTGGAATAGGCTGTGCGAAGCCTGATATTATACGGCCGCATGATTTTTGGGGCTGCGAAAGTTAAATGTCAGTACCTTCGTTATGCTTACCGCCAGAGGATGTCGCTAGCGATCTTTGCGCCCTCACACATAGCCTTGAACTTGGCCCAGACAATCCGCGGTTCAACTTCCGTCTTGTACATTGCCTGGGAGGAGAAGCCACAATCGGCACTGGCAATGACATTCTCCCTGCCAACCCGCTCGGCGAAGCGTACAATTCGCTCGGCAATGTATTCGGGATGCTCGACAACGCTGCCTGAGTGCGTTATAACCCCGGGAATGAGGAGTTTACCTTCCTCTAGTTTCACCTTTTCCCAGAGATGGTATTCGTGCTCATGGCGGGGATTGGCTGCTTCGAATGAGTAGGCCCCGGCCTTAATCTTCATGACATGGTCGATCATCACTGGTAGATCCGGCTCGTGGATTCGCGGGCCCTGATTGATTCCGTAACAAATGTGGAAGCGTACTTTCTCTTCAGGAATATTTTTCAGGCTGTGGTTAATGGCCTCGACATACATCATCGCTTTGCTATCCATTGCCTTGTCATCCAAGGTTTTGTCCATATACACATGGGGCAGAAAGGGATCATCCACCTGTAACAGTAGGCCGGCATCAATGATCGCCTTGTATTCTTCGGCCATTGCATCAGCGACTGCAAATATGTACTCCTCTTCGGTGGGAAAGTAATCGTTGTGACCAACACCGGTAGGGGCGATGCAGGGCATGAACGCCTCATCACAACCAAACTTGTCGACTGCCGACTGCAGATTGTCGATGTCTACCTGCAGGGCCGCAAGTCCAACATAGCGAACAGGGCCAATGCAGTACATGGGTACCGATCGTGCTATCGCACCACCCAGCATGGCGCGTTTGAAGTAATCTTCGTAGTACTCCGGGAAAGCCTTAATCTCGGCACTGAACCAGTTTTCTTCTACGTCCGGTCTTGGCTCGAAACCCTCCAGTCGTTCGTTGATGTAGACCGCGTGTCCGGGCTTCGACATCTCGCCGTCAGCGACGATATCGATGCCGGCGTCGACCTGCTTGTGCACCATCTCTTCGACAGACTGGCGGAGCTTATCCGCAATTGCCTTATCATCTACCGCTTTGCCTTCCAGCCGTTGCTTCAAGATGTCCAAAAGGTCGTGTGGCCGTGGCAGGCTGCCTACGTGGGTCGTTAAGATGTGGTCTGTGCTGTGTCTCATCGGTATTTCCTGCTCCCAAAATGAATAGAGTTTGTTTTGTTGTTTTCTGTTAATAAATCAATTGAATAAATAAAGGGGACGGTGATGAATAAGAATAATTATTTTTATGAATGAATATCATTTGTCATCGGCCCCTTTTTAGTCTTCGGATTGATATAAAAAGATCGATTACTAGATTTATTTAATCCTATTAAACTAACATGTTAATGTTATAAGTATTTGTAGAATTTAGCAATTAATTCCAAGATAAAGGCAGATCTAACATGTTACTTGGAAATTTTATCATGATTTAATACAAGTAATTTTTGTACGTTTTAAATTAAATAAGGCGTAATGGACTAAACTTTAATCAATGATAAATAAAAAATGACAAGTTTTAATCTCGATCAACGTGTTGCACTCATCACAGGTGGAGAGCTGCTGGATATCGAGTGGCTTGACAGAAGTGAGTGCATCACCTTTTCTTCTGAGGCTTCGCTGCGAAGGAACCGGGCAACAATACGGCCGGCGTTCATTACGAGAATTTGATCACTCAGGCCAAGCACTTCGGGCAAGTCAGACGAAACCAGGATAATGCCCATCCCATGGGATAAAAGGCCGTTCAACACTTCGTAAATTTCGGATTTTGCCCCTATATCGATCCCGGCAGTGGGCTCATGCAGTATCAGCACTTTCGGCTTGCCGATCAGCCATCTCGCCAAAATTATTTTTTGCTGGTTTCCTCCACTGAGTTCCGCAATCCTCTGGCCCGGACCCGTTGTGCGAATTTTCAGGCGGGATATATATTCTATTGCAGCCTTGCGCTCTTTTTCCCCATTGATGAAGCCAAAGGTACCGAGTGTGTCTATCACAGAAATAGACAAATTCTCCTTAACATCCAGATTGGGGAAAAGTCCCTGAGTCTTGCGATCTTCAGGAACGAATCCAATGCCGTGCTCGATGGCTTCCTGGGGAGAATTGATCCTCACGCTTGCCCCCTCGAGGAACAATTCTCCACTGTCCAGCGTTTCAAGCCCAAACAGCGTTCTTGCCAATTCAGTCCGTCCGGCTCCCTTCAAGCCGAAAATTCCCAAAACTTCGCCCTTTCTGAGTGAGAAACTGATTTGATTGATGACCGCCCCTTTTTGAATTGCTTTGGCTTCCAGCAGCAGGTCACTTTGAACGTGGTTCTCTTTGGAAAAAAGATCTTCAAGGTTTCTGCCCACCATCATTGAAACAATTTCTTTCGTGCTTGTTGCTACAATTTCCCTTGTCCCAATGGATTTCCCATCTCTGAACACCGTAATCCGATCGGCAATCCGGAAGATTTCATTCAGTTTATGGCTGATGAAAATGACGGAAGTGCCTTTCTGTTTCAGTTTCACTACCAACTCAAGGAGGTGTTCAACTTCGTCAGATGCCAGGGCGGAAGTTGGTTCGTCCATTACCAGGATTCGTGTATTCAACGAGATGGCTTTTGCAATGGACACGAGCTGCCTTTGGGCAACGGTCAGGCGCCCGATCAGGGAATTTGGATCAATTTCGAGCCCGACTCGGCGAAGAAAGCGCTTGGCCAATTTTCTGCATTCCTTATTGTTGATAAATCCGAGTAGGGTTTTTGGCTCCCGTCCCAACAGGAGGTTGTCGGTAACTGAAAGATTAGGCGACAGATCGAAGTCCTGGTAGATGACAGAAATTCCGAGATCTTGTGCTGCCGCCGGCGTATTGATCTGAACTTCGTTTCCATCGATCAGTATCCGTCCGTCATCCCTGGAATGGATTCCTGACAAAATTTTGATCAGGGTTGATTTACCGGCTCCGTTTTCTCCCGCCAGGGCATGAATCTCTCCCTTCAAGAGTTCGAAGTTCGCGTTTACAAGCGCGTTTATGCCATCAAACTTCTTGCTGAGGGAGTCAATTTTCAGCAGGGGCTCTGTTTGCACGATGTTCGCTTGAATCATGAGGCGAATCAATTATTTTCGGATGCTTACGATGACAACTGCGAGCACAATGATGATGCCCTTGGTGATCTCCTGGATATACGGGTTGATACCCAGGATGGTGAGGCCGTTGATGACAGTCCCCATGATCAGCGCGCCGAAAAAAGTACCCACCAATGAGCCGCCTTCTCCTTTGAAGCCCGTACCGCCCAGTACGGCAGCCGCAATAGCATCCAGTTCCATTCCGACGCCGACAGTAGGCAGACCACTGGAAAGCCTACCGGCCATCATCAGGCCGCCGAACGCCGCCAGTCCCCCACTGATCATGAAGACCCTGATGATAATCCAGTTTGTTCTGACCCCGGCTTGCCTGGCAGCCTTGATATTGCCGCCAACGGCTCTCACTTTCCGGCCAAATGTTGTCAAATTCAATACCAGCCAGCTCCCAAAGAAAAACAGCAGCGTCCAGGCAAACAGCACCGGAACGGGACCGATGTAACCCTGCGCCATAATCGAAAGAAAGAATTCCGAATCGATATAGATGGTTCTTCCTTCGCTCAGAACCAGGGACAAGCCGCGAGCTACGCTGAGGACACCGAGGGTGACCAGGAAGGTTTGCACGCCCCACTTGACCGAGATGAATCCGCTCAAGCCGCCAAATGTAACACCGGTTAGGATAGAAACACCCATCGCCACCGGAGTTGAAGCACCTGCGTCCAGCAGCAGGGCACAAATGACGGCTGAAATGGAAACCAGAGAACCGACCGAGAGATCGATCCCCCCGGAAAGCATGACCAGGGTCATGCCAAACGCCAATACGCTGATAATCGCGGTCTGGTTTGCGATATTGATGAAATTGCCATAGCTGAAAAATACCGGTGAAAGTATGGAAAAAACGACGACCATCAGAATGAAAGCGGCAATCATCCCGAATTGTGGAATCTTGTATTTCAATGGCGGGCCGCGATCACTTTGCAGGAGTTATTCACCCCAGATTTTCCGGTTCATTTCATCTACATTGTCGATCGTCACCAGCCCGACCGGCACTTCATACGCGACCGGCACGGATTTTCCTGCCAAATGATCGAACACCGCCTGGGCGGCCATCCGGCCCTGTTGTTCGGGAAACTGCGCCGCTGTTCCGGTAATCCACCCGTTCCTGATCCGCTCTATAATGGCCTTGTCTGCATCGATGCCAGTCAGGGCAATGTCTTTTCTATTGGCCGAGCGCAGGGCATCGGCAGCGCCAACCAACTGGTTGCTGAAAGCACACCAAATGCCATCCAGATCAGGGTGGGCTACGAGAATTCCCGCCACCGTGTCCTGGACCTTGGCCTGATCGAGTCCACTTTGTTTTACAACGATTTCCAGGCCGGTATTTTCAATGGCGTCCATGAACCCTCTTTCTCTTTCGTCTATTCGCCACAGGCTGTATGGAATACCGATCATCGCCAGTTTCCCTTTTCCACCCGTAGCCCTCACCAGCAGTTCTCCGCTTGCCTTGCCGTTGGCATAATCTCCGCTGGCTGCAATCGTGGTCAGAACTTTTGCATTTGGGATGGTGGTTATGGCAACGATGGGAATATTCCTGTCGTTGGCCTTACTGATTGCAGGCAAAATGGCCTTTTCGTCTATTGGAATCACGATGATGGCATCAACGCCCTGCACCACGAGGTTTTCGATATCCGCCAGTTGCTTCTGGGGCGTTGCATTGGCATCGGTTACCACCACTGAAGATTCCGGATGCTGCGCTACAACCGCCTTGACCGTGTCGACCAGTTTGACCGCGTAATCGTCTCGCATGAAATGCATCGATAAACCAATGACATATTTTTCTGCGAATACACTTTCGGCCGTGCCCGTGAGAACCAGACAAACGAAAAATATGATGGCTTTCATCTGCACCCTTTTTACCGTGGCGACGAGTTGCTGCCCATGCTACAGGGACACACCAAGCAGTCCACGGGTGACCTGGAAGTCCGTATTGCCCGACTCCCAGAGCCTGGGTTGATAACTGCCCGAAGCGGTCTCGCAAAGTAGTTGCAGTATTTCCGCACCGGTCCGCTTCGGTTCGGTCTGTTCAGGATCGACCAGGTAATCGAGGTCTTGGTGAAATTCGTGTACTGTGCCTGTGGCAAGCTGCACGACCGGGATCATCGGGTGCCCTTGCAGGGGCGGCCCCTCGACGTGGGCGAGGATCAACTGCACTCCTGTGCCTCCCAGTCCGCTTAGCGTCTCGACAGTGTGCCCGGTGGGTGTGGCCATGACATGCAGCCCCCTGTGATCAGCGACCTGCCCGTAGTCCAGGCTTGGCTGGGGCGCAATCTCCAGCCCGAGTGCCTCAAGGAAAGCCGCAGAAATCAACAGTGAGGCATTCTCGGGAACCACCACCGTGCCACCATTGCCTGCAACGGTTACTGCGATATTCGCCAGTGCCTGCGCCGCGTGTACGGGGACATCCCGGACGGACAACAGGCCCATCGAAAACGCATCCAGCCCCACTTCGACACGCTCGACAGGCGGCTCCTGTATAAGTCGGTGCTCAAACCAATGCCCGACCTTTTCCACAACCTTTTCGATCCCGCCGTCCAGTTGCACGCTGGCATATCCGAAGCGATCCGGATCGACGCCATGCGCCTTCAGCGCGTGACACATCAGGTCATTATGCGTGTGTTCACAACCGTGCTCGAGTAACAGCGCCTGCTTCACAAACGGATGCAGCAGGTGTCCAATCACGGTGCGTATAAAGTGCTCCTCATTCTCGCCGCCGGAAGTACCGCAGCCTTCCGTATGGGGCAACGCGACGAACCTGG
>SMVB01122563.1_pt1 | contig 14151 bp, 16 predicted proteins | sample 2456461 | NCBI WGS metagenome assembly SMVB01 (sample SAMN11095934, study PRJNA526329) | marine sediment metagenome | biome: Marine sediment; feature: Surficial sediment; material: Deep marine sediment; isolation source: Hadal surficial sediment | place: Pacific Ocean | collected 2014-05 | depth... | reverse complement strand
TCCGCCTTCATTGCATTCCGGACGGACAGGCAGTTCGCAGTCTTTCCGCCTTCATTGCATTCCGGACGGACAGGCAGTTCGCAGTCTTCAGTTCACAGTTTACAGTTCACTTTTCACTATTCACTATTTCCGCCTTCGCTAAAGCTTCGGACGGACAAGCATTTTTCATTTTTCACTTTTCACTTTTCACTTTTCACTTTTCCCTTTTCACTATTCACTTTTAAAATACCATTTGTCATTTGGAATTTGTGATTTAGTATTTGTAAAGTTATCTTCGTAGTATGAAAACCGATCTATTTTCAAATCCGATTGTATTGGTTGTTGGTGGTATTTTGTTGCTTTTACTGCTGTATTTTTGGAATAGATCCAATACACGGCGTGATCGTAAAAGACGCCAAAGAAATTTCAGAAAAAATTATTATGATCGTAGAAAGGAGCGGGAATAAATTTTCACTCCATCTAATTATAGTACCCCTTTTTCAATTTCATTTTAACCTTTGAAATAAAACTATTTCGATGTGAGGGATTATTCACATAAGAAGCCTTTTAGTCTTCATTAGCGTAACAAACTTATAACTTTATCTGTATTATTAGCGTCGCTACTTTATATTTGTTCTATAAATTTATCGAATGAAAATCTATACTAAAACCGGAGACAAAGGCATGACGGCTTTGTTTGGCGGGACTCGTGTCCCAAAACATCATATTCGAATCGAAAGCTATGGTACCATCGATGAACTGAATTCTCATATAGGGTTAATCCGGGATCAAAAAATAGACCCGAAGGTGCAGGAAATATTGATCCACATTCAAGACAAACTGTTCACAGTTGGAGCAATACTCGCCACGGACCCGGCGAAAGCCGTTCTCAAAAGTGGTAAAGAAAGATTGAACATTCCCAGGATCGAAGAAGAAGATATTACCCTCCTGGAAGCCGAAATCGACAAAATGAACGATTCCCTCCCGCCTATGACTCACTTTGTACTACCCGGGGGACATACCACCGTGTCATATTGTCACATCACACGCTGTGTATGTCGTCGAGCAGAGCGTTTGGTAACTCAATTGCACCAGGAAGAGCCAGTTGACGAGCACGTTTTAATTTATTTAAACCGCCTTTCAGACTATCTATTTGTACTGGCACGGAAATTGTCCAAAAACTTGCAGGCAAATGAGATAAAATGGGTTCCAAAAAAATTATAGCCTAAAAATTTATTATTTGTAAATCATTGTTGCACAGTGGTTTAAAAACGTTCTTTAAAATTCAGCAGAAATAACCTTAATTTTTCTTGGCTTTTTCGTTTAAAAAATTATTTTTGCAAAAAATTATAACATTAATTCTGTTATGTACTGGACATTAGAATTGGCATCCTATTTAAGTGATGCGCCCTGGCCGGCGACCAAAGATGAATTGATCGATTACGCTATTCGGACAGGTGCTCCACTAGAAGTAGTGGAAAACCTGCAAGCGATCGAAGATGAAGGAGACTCCTACGATTCCATCGAAGAGATCTGGCCGGATTACCCCACAGACGATGATTATCTGTGGAATGAAGATGAATATTAATTATTAAAATATGCAGGGTCATTGTTCAATGATCAACTCACCGAAAAAGTCTCAATTTGCTGGGACTTTTTTTTGCTCAAAACCCAGCCATTAAAATCCGTTAAACAGCTTGCCTATCTGGTTTTTTTACAGTTTTTTTGTGGTACTGATAAAAGGGGGTATTCCCTTGTCATTGAGCCTTAAACCGAAATAGATATCATGGGACTTTTAGACATCGTATTAAAAGTATTTATTGGAGATAAATCCAAAAAAGACATTGGGGAACTTCAACCTATAGTCGACGAAATAAAGACACACGAGGGGGCTATGGAAAGTCTTACCGTCGACGAGCTGCGCGGGAAGTCGGATTATTTCAAAAATATAATCAAAGAAGATCTAAAAGAAATTCAACTACAAATTGACGACCTGGAAACTCAGGCCAAAAAAGAGGAAGATATCGACCTTAAAGAAGATATTTATAATCAGATCGACTCCTTGAATGATGAACGGTATGAGGTTGAAAAGAAATCCCTTGACAAGATACTCCCCGAGGCATTTGCCGTTATTAAAGAAACCACAAAGCGCTTCAAAGAGAATGAAACTATTGTAGCTGCTGCTACTTCGTTTGATCGTGAACTTTCCGGAGATAAAGAATATGTTACCCTGGACGGCGATAAGGTAGTTTGGAAAAACTCATGGGACGCCGCCGGGAAAGAAGTCACCTGGGATATGGTACCTTATGATGTGCAGCTGGTAGGTGCGGTTGCACTTCACGAAGGAAAGGTGGCCGAGATGCAAACCGGGGAAGGAAAGACTCTTGTGGCAACTCTACCGCTTTATTTAAATGCCCTGGCCGGAAATGGGGTGCATTTGGTAACCGTGAACGACTATTTGGCAAGACGGGATAGTGCATGGATGGCACCTATTTTCGAATTTCACGGAATGAGCGTGGAATGTATCGACAACTATCGACCCAACAGTGAAGAAAGAAGAAAAGCATACAATGCAGACATCACTTATGGTACCAATAACGAATTTGGTTTCGATTATCTAAGGGATAATATGTCGCACACCCCCAATGATCTGGTACAACGTCCGCACCATTATGCTATTGTGGACGAGGTAGATAGTGTATTGATCGATGACGCACGAACACCTTTGATCATTTCGGGGCCTGTTCCTGAAGGCGATCGTCATGAGTTCAATGAACTAAAGCCAAAAATAGCGGATATCGTAGCCGTACAGCGGAAGTATTTAACAGGTGTTCTGTCGGAGGCAAAACGATTGATCAAAGAGGGTGATACCAAAGAAGGTGGATTCCAACTGTTAAGGGCGTTTCGTGGACTTCCGAAGAATAAGGCATTGATCAAATTTTTATCTGAGGAAGGCGTAAAACAGATCCTTCAGAAAACAGAGAACCAATATATGGCAGATAACAATCGCGAAATGCCAAAGGTGGATGCCGAATTGTATTTTGTGATCGATGAAAAAACAAACCAGATAGAGTTGGCCGATAAAGGGATAGATTACCTTTCGGGGGCCGATGATCCCGATTTCTTCGTAATGCCTGAAATTGGAACTGAGATTGCCAAGATAGATGACCAAGGCCTTTCTCCCGAAGAGGAAGCGGAATTGAAAGAAGAACTATTCCGTGAATTCGGCGTGAAGAGCGAGCGAATTCACACCATGAATCAATTATTGAAGGCCTATACCTTGTTCGAAAAAGATGATCAGTATGTGGTGATGGAAAACAAGGTGTTGATCGTGGATGAGCAAACGGGACGTATTATGGACGGACGTCGATACAGCGATGGTTTGCACCAGGCGATCGAAGCCAAAGAAAACGTTAAGATCGAAGCGGTCACACAGACCTTTGCGACCATTACTCTTCAGAATTACTTCCGTATGTACCGCAAACTTGCGGGAATGACCGGTACTGCAGTGACCGAAGCAGGCGAGCTTTGGGAGATCTACAAATTGGACGTGGTAGAAATTCCGACCAATCGTCCCGTGGTTCGTTTTGATCATAACGATAAAATTTACAAGACCAAACGTGAAAAATACAATGCGGTGATCGAAGAGGTGACAGAACTTTCCAATGCAGGCAGACCGGTATTGATAGGTACTACTTCGGTGGAAATTTCAGAATTATTAAGCCGTATGTTGGGCATGCGCAATGTACCACACAATGTATTGAACGCGAAACTCCATAAAAAAGAAGCGGATATTGTTGCCGAAGCAGGTAACGCCGGTATCGTGACCATAGCGACCAATATGGCAGGTCGTGGTACGGATATTAAACTGAGTGATGCCGTGATAGAGGCTGGTGGACTGGCGATTGTGGGTACCGAGCGGCACGATTCACGTCGTGTGGATAGACAGTTGCGTGGACGAAGTGCTCGTCAGGGAGACCCGGGAAGTTCGCAATTCTACGTTTCATTGGAGGATAATTTAATGCGTCTGTTCGGTAGTGAACGTATCGCGAAAATGATGGATCGAATGGGATTGAAAGAGGGGGAAGTGATTCAACATTCCATGATCTCTAAATCCATTGAGCGTGCACAGAAGAAGGTGGAGGAGAATAACTTCGGAATAAGAAAACGCCTTTTGGAATATGATGATGTGATGAATGCCCAGCGTGAAGTGGTCTACAAACGCAGGTACCATGCCTTGTTCGGAGAGCGTCTTCGAGTGGATATTGCCAATATGATCTATGATACTGCGGAAGTCATTATAGAAGGCAACAAAGAAGCACAGGATTTTAAGAATTTTGAATTCGAATTGATCAGGTATTTCTCTATGAGTTCGCCTGTTTCTACTAAGGAATTTGTAGATATGGGAGTTCAGGAGATCGCCGGAATCTTGTACAAGTCGGCCTACGCGCATTATCAGGATAAAATGATTCGCAATGCCGAAATGGCCTTCCCCGTGATCAAAAATGTATACGAAACACAAAAAGACAAATACAAAAGAATACTGGTTCCTTTTACCGATGGTGTAAAGACCCTCAATGTAGCAACCGACCTTGAAAAGGCTTACGAAACCAAAGGAAAGACATTGGTAAACGATTTTGAAAAAAATATTACACTCGCTATTATTGATGATTCATGGAAGACCCATTTGCGCAAAATGGATGAGTTGAAGCAGTCGGTTCAATTGGCCGTACACGAGCAAAAAGATCCTTTGCTTATCTATAAGTTCGAAGCCTTTGAATTATTCAAGGCCATGATCGAAAAAGTGAATAAAGAGGTGATCTCCTTCTTGTTCAAGGGTGAGCTTCCACAGGAAAATCAGGAGCAGATCCGAGAGGCACAGCTAACCAGTCCCAAAGAAAAATTAAGTGAACAAAAAGAAGAGATCCAAAATATGGATGAACGCGCGGAAGTTTCCCGTGTGGCAGGAAACACCCAACCCCAACGGCAACAAGTAACCGAAACCATAGTACGCGAGCGGCCTAAAATAGGACGTAATGACAAGGTAACCATCAAACATGTGATGAGTGGTGAGAACAAGACCTTGAAGTACAAACAGGCCATACCATTGATCCAAAAGGGAGAATGGGTGCTTACTGAACCGGAATAATTGCTCGTGTTTTATAATGTAAGACCTCAACTTCTTGACAACCCACCGGCTTTTTCGTAATTTCCAATAAAATTTCAGAAAAGATGAAAAAGCTACTTTTTTTATGCACAGCCGTGCTACTCTCTTGTAGCGCTGATGATGAGAGCGTGACTCAGGAAGAGGTCAACCTTTTGATAGACCATTACAAGACAACATCTCTGTTTTACGGAACAGCATTGGTCGCTTATGAAAATGGTTCCTCTATTTCCATTGAAATTCCGGCCATTGCAGGATTTGAGTTCGAACAGAGAAATACATATGATATTACCACCTCCAAAAAGACCACTAAAAATAGTGGCACAAATGCAACGACCGTAAGCTATGAGCTCCTCTCGGTGGTAGCGCAAGATTCGGTTCCGGCTTCGACGCGATTTGCTATGCCATTAGCGAAATTTGTGAATGGCCTGGGCTATGTGAAATTCGTGGTGGGTAATGCTGAAACCGGTTATATAATCAGCAACGAGATCACCATGGACTGCACCTATTTTTGTAGTGAACTTTATAGCCGGTTATCGATTGAAGATAATATTACCGGAGAATTCGAACATGGCCCTGAAGGCACTTATGTTTTAATGGCATTATACTAATTTGCGAACTGCCTTTTTAAGAATGGGATCTGCACTAAGAACAATGCTAGAAATCCTATCCCGTACATCATAGTTTTGGAAACTTCCAATCCTGCAAATGGATTCTTAATAGTTGGTACCTCCACGAGATTTACATTATTAAAATAATTAAGCTCTCCTACTGGAAAAAGGTATAACAATATAACACTCACCACAAAAACAGCCGCAACCATTCCCCAACCCCGTCTTGAAATAAGGGGTCTATATACTTTTTGTGTTGCCGACTTCTTCTCGATGGCATTCATCACATTCCGGACAAAGGCGGAAGATGGTTGTTCCAAACCGGCTTCTCTCACCCAATCCTGAGTGATCTTTTCGATATTCTTAGATGGCTTCTCCATTGGTATTTGCTATTTCCGGCAAGATAAAATCTTGTAACAGAGTAAACAATTTTTTCCTGCTTCGGTATAATTTAACTTTTATGTTTTCTTCGGAAAGGTTAGTGATCGCAACCATTTCCTTTACAGATTGCTCTTCAAAATAATACAAGGTTATCAATGCCGCATCCACCTCCGGGAGCTGCATGATGCACTGTTGTATCTTCTCTTTCCGTTCTTTATCTTCCAGTTGTTGTAAGGCATTTTCGAAAATACCTTCATCACTTTCGGTGATCTCCTCTAATAGTTCGGATGCTTTGTATCTTTTATTTTTCCGAATACGATCCAAGGCTTTTCTATAGGCGATGCTATACAACCAACTTGAAAATTTAGACTCTCCTCTAAAACCTGATAACGATTCAAAAGCTTTGATAAAAGTATCCTGAGCCACTTCTTCTGCCTCCTCACGTACCTTTACCATTCGCAACACTATAGTGAACACATAACCCTGATATTTTTCTACCAGGGACGAAAACGCAGAGGTATCTCCCAGCAGGGTTCTTTCGATCAAACGTTGGTCAGTGTTCGGTTGCATTTTAAGGTAAGACGTATTGGCGTTTGTATTGGTTACACGATAATTCGAATAATTTACAATAAAAATAAATGAGATTGCTTTATTTCATGTTTCAGAAACAATTTAAAAAGTTTTTAAAATAAGTTGTAACCAAAATTTCAATCACTACGTCTTAACAATAAACGAAAATTAAAAATCAATCTTAAAACTCAAAATTATGCATTCAGAACTCGTTATCGTACCCGTTATATTTGGTGTTATCTTCGGAATATTTTATTTATTTATTTCATCGCGGCACAAAGAACGACTCGCTCTTATAGACAAGGGTGCCGAAGCATCCATATTTTATGGAAGAAACAGCCGCGTTACCCCTATGTGGAAGGTAATCGTTATCAACCTGGCTTTATTATTAATGGGAATTGGCATCGGTATATTCATCGCTGCGGTATTGCATCAAAGCCTTGGAGTTAATCAAGATGTGGCCTATCCGGGCACCATATTCTTGATGTCGGGAATTGGGTTATTCAGCGGATTTTACTTTACGAAAAAACTGAATAAAGACGCCTGAACTATTGGTTTACTTTAGTTGAAGAGCCATTTTGAACTTTTAAAAAAGGTTTTGAAATGGCTTTTTTAATGATCGATTACAGAATGAGTAGTCTTTGGGTAAACTATGCAGTGGAAAGTAAGAAATTATCGATATTTATAGGTTTGAGGATCATTAATCATTAAAATTCACATTGCTGTACGAAGCATTGATGGTCATGGATCTACCAGATCCTTCCGCCTTTGAATACCCTTTCAGCAGTGATCTGCTGTCGGTGGTATTCTTAGAAGTTATCTTCAATCCAGCCGGAACCTTAAAACGTGATTTTTTTCCGTTGTAATAGAATGTAAATGCAACATTAGGCATACTCAGGGTAGCATCTGTATTTTCCAGAACGATATCAATGGTCTCAAAATCCTTTCCGATCTTATTGATATATAAATTTCCGAAGGACCCTGTAAGAAACGCCTCCTTACCTAACGAATTGATATTCACATTACTCGAAATGGCCTGCAAGTTAATGCGAACAACCTCGTTCAATTTACAGTCGTCAACATACTTTAGGTCCAACTTACCGTTGCCCCAATTGTTCACATATACCGGTGCGTAAGCAGCATTGATGAGGGTTTCTCCCCCATCAATACTGTTTGCTGTTAGTTTTGCATAATTAAGCGTTGCCCTGACATTCCAGGCATCTGCCATTTTCACTTCACCATACCGCACATTGATATCTGTCTTTGAACCTTTGGGCAATCTTATGATGATAGTCTTTTTCGCCTTTACAGCATTTTCTTTGTACAAGCCGTGTTTTCCGGATTGAAAGTGAAAAGATCTATTACCATTTTCTTCAAATTCCTCTACCCATTTTTCCATGTCTTTGCCAAACTCTTCTCCCCATTTTTCCATGCTCTTGCCGAATTCTTCACTCCATTTTTCCATTTCCTCACCAAATTTTTCCATGTCTTTGCCAAACTCTTCTCCCCATTTTTCCATTTTCTTCTCAAACTCGGGTCCGAACTGATGTTCGAATTTATTTCCAAAATCCTCACCCCAATCTTCCATGACCTGCTCAAATTCTTCGGTCCACTCATCTACATCTTTCAACCACGCATCGGTTTTCCTCACAGAAACATCAGTACCGTACTTTTTATTCAACTTTTTGACATAGGCTTTCTTGTCTTTATCGTATTTAGAACGGTCAAAAGAATTGTGGTCTTTATGACCGAATTCAAAGTTGAAATTATAGTCGAAATTATAGTCGAAATGTCCGTCTTCCGACTTTATACTGGCCCGTGCATCGGTGAATGGCCATTTAGGGAAATCTGCAAAGTCGGGGATATCCGGAATCTCGAAATTCCAGTGCATATCACCCAATCCTTTAAGGGCATCGAGTCCTTCCAGCCCTTTTAAGGCTTCCATATCCAATCGATGCAAAGCTTTTAAGCTTCCCATAGATTCGATACCGGTCCAAAGGCTTCCTTCGTTGGAGGTAATGACCACTTTCTTGCTATTCCCAAGGACTTCAAAATTCCAGTTGTCAAATATTTCCTTCTTTTCTTTGGCTGAAAGACTTTCATCATCCACAAATGCTTCTACTTCTACGATGTTCTTGTTCCAGGTTTCAAACACCACATTGGTATGTGAGGTGTTTACTGAGACCAAAACATCATCTCCTACATTAAAACTTTCTTTATAAGAGCTCTGAGCGCTTATAAACGAGGCGCAAAACAGTAACAAAACTGTCGTGAACCTATACTGTAATATCACTAAACTTTTCATTTTCTAATTGTTTAAGTTCTTTTAATTTGTTTTTAAGTTTGAACAGCAATTCCAAACGTAATTTCAAATTATCGATCAAAGCACTGATGGTAGCCTCTGTAGGCCCAACTTCGTTCAATTCTTTATTGAGTGTTTCGTACTCTTTGTTGAGCTCATCGATGCGCTTCAAATAGCCGTCAATGAGTTCTTTATTGTCGTTATCGGTTCGTAAAGAAGCCAATTGCACGTTTATCCCGTTGGTGTAAAACTCTTCCACTTTCTTCAAGTCTGGAGAAAGATCCCCCAAGGTAAATTGTTGTGTAGTAGTTTCATTCACACCTTTGTTATCCACGAGTACAGATTCGGTATTTTCTACTCCATCCCATTGTTGATAGGCGAAATAACCCGCTCCTAAAAAGATAATGACAGTTGCGGCAATTTTGAGCCAATAGAAAGACGAATTATTGTTTTTCTCCTGCCCGTCGAGTTGGCCGGTTGGAAAAGCCTGTTGCAACTTCTTTTCAAATCGGGCTTCATGCCCTTTTGAAAGTTTTGGTTGTTCCGGTGTATGGTCTTTCAACATATCTCTAATATCCTGTCCCATAATGCAAATGTTTTAATTGTTCTTTTAATAATTGTTTTCCGCGGTGCAAATTGGTTCGGGAAGCGCTTTCAGAAATACCTAAAATCTCAGATATCTCCTGATGATCGTATCCCTCCAGCAAAAACAACTGTACCACGACATTATAAGGGTCTTTTAATCGTTCGATGGCGCGATGAATTTCCTCGACTGTTGTTTCATCGCTTACATTCCAATCTTCATCATCTACCACGCTCAATACTTCTTCGTTGATCGGGTACAATTCCATCTTTCTCGCTTTAATGGCATCCAGACAGGAATTGACGACGATTCGTTTTAGCCATGCTCCAAAGGTGACGTCCCCTTTGAATTGCTCCAGCTTTGAGAAAGCCTTGATAAAAGCCTCCTGCAAGACATCTTCTGCAACGGCTACATCCTTAATGTACCGCTGTGTGATCACAAACATCCCATCACAATATTGCTTATAAAGAGCCATTTGTGCTTTTGGATCATGCTGTTTGCATTGTTCAACTAGTAATACACTGGACAAACTTGATGGTTTTATTTGGTTGCTGTTCGGGTTAAAGACGATACAAAAAAGTAAGTGTTGCAAAAAAAGAACTATTAAATTTACTACCTTTCCTTAAACTAATTTCGTTTGCGATGAACAAAGCTGTAAAAATCGTTCTTTGGATCGTTGGGATACTGGCCGCACTTGTACTTATTTTTATGCTCTTAGTGGGCCCTATGATGAAAAAGAACACGAAAAAGCATAGTCCGGAACAAAACATAACATTTACACAGAACGACCTTCAGATCGACCTTTTTTACTCCAGCCCGGCGAAAAAAGGCAGGGTGATCTTCGGGGAATTGGTGCCCTATGACGAAGTATGGCGCACCGGCGCCAATGAAGCCACCACATTTACAACTAATAGAGATCTGCTGATCGACGGAAAAACACTCCCCGCGGGGAAGTACAGTCTTTGGACGATTCCCGGCAAAGAAAGCTGGCAAATCATTTTTAACGACCATATGTATAGTTGGGGTGTGCGATGGCAGGATTCCCAGGCGATGCGGGAAGCCGGGTACGACATACTTATAGCAACGGCTGTAGTTTCAGAAAGCATCACTTCCGAAGAAAATTTTACCATCAATGTTGTTGAGACACCCACCCAGGCATTGGTACTCCTGTTTTCATGGGACCAGGTTGTTGTACCTTTACCTTTGGAGGTTAAATAATAAATTCTGAAGTTATTTCATTGTGACTAAATCATCGAAACAAACGGATGCCCTGCAAGAAAGAGAGGGCGTAACGCTGCCCGATTCCCTGAGCAAAAAAGCTGCGGAAAAATTGAAACATAACCGAAAAAAGTCCCCTTCGGTAAAACAACTCATCGATGACATTAGCACCGGTGATAAAACAGCATTGAGCCGGGCTATTACTATTATTGAAAGCAAAGCCCCCAAACATCAACATCAGGCGCGCGAGATCATCGAGAGCTGTTTACCAAAAGCAAATAAGTCTGTCCGTATAGGCATAACGGGTGTGCCCGGAGTTGGGAAAAGCACTTTTATCGAGAGCTTCGGAAAATTATTGGTGGCAGAAAACTATAAGATCGCGATCCTGGCTGTGGATCCTAGCAGTTCGATCAGTAAAGGAAGCATTTTGGGTGATAAAACCCGAATGGAGGATCTGGTCAAAGAACCCGGTGTATTTATACGGCCATCGGCGAGTGGTGATTCCTTAGGAGGCGTGGCCAGAAAAACCAGGGAAGCAATTATTTTATGCGAGGCCGCCGGTTACGATATCATTATAATAGAAACCGTGGGCGTAGGGCAAAGTGAAACCGCCGTTCATTCCATGACCGATTTTTTCTTACTTCTGAAACTGGCCGGTGCCGGTGATGAATTGCAAGGTATTAAAAGAGGTATTATGGAAATGGCAGACACCATTGTCATCAACAAGGCCGACGGAGACAACATAAAAGCTGCCAAACTGGCCAAGGCTGAATTCAATCGTGCGCTTCACCTCTACCCACCAAAAGACAACGGCTGGATGCCTGAAACCTTAACATGTTCCGCACTTAAAAATGATGGTATTGATGCTGTTTGGAAAATAATTTCAGAATTTATTTCAATATCCAGGGAAAGCGATCACTTTCAGCAAAAAAGAAAAGCACAAAATAAATTCTGGTTATTACAGACCGTTGAAGCTGCCTTGAAAAGTGATTTTTATACGAGTGCTCCCGTTCAGAAAGAATTGGAAAAACAACTTCAATTAATAAACGAAAATAAAACAACGCCATTTGAAGCAGCGCATTTATTACTCAGGATAAAAAATGATCGATAGCAGCAACTGTATACGTTTCCAGGACATCTACTATCTGCATTAAGGCTATTTAATATTGGTATACATGGAACGCTTCATATTGGATTCCAGAAAAATAAGCTTCTTTTTAAATCGTTTCGGTATTTCTTGTTCCCGTTTCTTCTGAATCAGTGTAAAAAATTTAGTTGTTTTCGTAGAATGATCAGTCAAATTTAAAATTAAACCCGATCAGATAATTTCCGTCAAAACTATTGAAGGTCAATTCCATATGCTCTTGTTGGTACTCGGTTGTAAATAATAAGGAGCTACCGACACCTATAGCAACCCCCGCCCAACAATCCCAAATGTCGTGCTTATCGGCATTCATTCTGGTAAAAGCTGTATATCCTGCAAGTATATAAGCCGGAATACTATATTTGAATCCGTATCGCATATGGATAAAAGACGCACTTTGGAAGGTCGTTGAAGTATGCCCGGATGGAAACGAATTTTCATCACTGCCATCGGGTCTGGGCTTATTAACCGCTATTTTTAAACCAAAGGTAATAGCTTCCGTTAGGATCAATCCTTTTGTAAATTGCCAAGTCCCTTGGGTGTCGTCAACAATAAGTGTTGTAGCGAGTGTTGCAACCGGCAGGGCGATCAAAATGACGTCACCTGTTATTTCAATTGTTTTATTTTGGCTTGTTACGGGAAGGCTTCCGAAGGAATAAAAAAGTAAGCAAATAAAGTATAGAATACGTTTAGACATCTTTTGACTCAAATTACTTTTTTTACCAATAAACTACTGAGGATTCAACAAAATGGTTCGAGATTGTACGGAATCATTTTTATATGCATTCGAATTAAAACCTTAGTCATCAATGGATGGTAAATTTAGAAACTTTCTTTAAACCATGCTACTTGCGCTTCGAGGCCTTCTCTTAATCCGGTTTGAGGATTGTAATTGAGTATTCTTCGGGCTTTGTCTATATTGGCTTTGGTCCGGGATTGATCCCCGGGGCGAGCGGGTTTACTTTCCAATTTAATTTTCACTCCGAGTATCTCTTCAATGGTCGCTATACCGGTTGCCGTCGTGTTTTCTTCTTCGGTACCCAAATTGAAGATCTCACCATCGCAAACTTCCTCGTGTTCCATCACACTTACAATTCCGTCAACTATGTCCTGAATATAAGTAAAGCTCCGAAGGTGTTTTTCACTTCCCTCATACAGTGGAAATGGCTTGTTATTCAAACCACAATCGATGAGCCGGGTGTATAATTTATCGGGGCGTTCTCTCGGTCCGTAAACAGAGTATAATCGAAAGGAAGTTCCTCGTATCAGTCCCCTGCGTGTGTACGCCAAAACCAGTTGTTCGGCGGCCAGTTTGGTCACGCCATACCAGGATGCGGGTAACGGTGCTTCATCTTCAGTTAGTGTGGCATACAACCCATAAATGGAAGAAGTCGCGATAAAGACGAAAAAGGGTTTTTTATCAAGATCTTCGAGGCAGTCCAAAATTCGTTGTGTACCCAAAATATTATTCGAAAAATAGTCTTCAAATGTACTGGAAGTCGCAATTCCCGGTTGAGCCGCAAAATGAAAGATATAGTCGATTTCTTCGGAAATAATACCGGATAGATCATCTTCGCGTAAATCAACTTTTTGTACTACTACTCCTTTATCGGCAAGGGTCTTGGCATTTAACCGCTTTAAAGCGACATCGTAATAGCTGGAATAATTGTCGATGGCTATCACCTCATGTCCCAAATCGTGCAATCTTTCCGAAGTGTGGGAGCCTATAAATCCGGCGGCACCGGTCACTAGTACTTTCATTTACTATTGATAATTGGATAATCATTATTGAGTATTCAAAAGTAATCAAATTGAAAGTGTACCTACCACATTCTAAAAAAAGTTAACAAAAACTCCTCAGCTCATAAATCGATCAACTCTTAACTCAAAAAAAATTACTTTTGCACAAACCATTACAACTCCTATGCAAGAGTTTACCATCATTGTTCCTGTATACAACGAGGAGGATAATTTAGAAAGAGTAGAAAAAGAACTGCTCGCCTATACCAAAATTGCTTCAAAACGAACTGGGATTCTATTCGTAAATGATGGTTCAACAGATACCAGTCAGAACCTGATCGAAAACATTTGCGATCGCCATGAGGCTTTTAACTTTATTTCATTCAAAGAGAACCGGGGATTGAGCGCCGCTATTAAAGCAGGGTTCGATCATGTTGAAAGTGAGTTGCTTGGATATAT
>SMVB01082722.1_pt1 | contig 14151 bp, 8 predicted proteins | sample 2456461 | NCBI WGS metagenome assembly SMVB01 (sample SAMN11095934, study PRJNA526329) | marine sediment metagenome | biome: Marine sediment; feature: Surficial sediment; material: Deep marine sediment; isolation source: Hadal surficial sediment | place: Pacific Ocean | collected 2014-05 | depth 0-1... | reverse complement strand
TTTTGAGGAATGATTGAGCCCGGTTCTGGAAATTGATGACCAGGTTATTCCAGGCGTTTTGGGGTTGTTCGGCTTTTTTTCGGTCAAACTCCCTAAGCATAAACTCCTTGAGGACTGTCTTGCATTCCTCGGGAGTCATTTCCCCTGTTTCTAACTTATGCTCCAAAAGGCGGATGAATCTTGGAGGCAACAAAGATTTGAAATCTTTTGGCACCTGAAAATCTCCTGAATGTCTTGCGGTGGCTAAATAATACTCCTATTGACGCAGAAGGGGTAAATAATTTTTGGAGCAATCCTCGTGCCAACCGAAACTCATTATGTATAAAGAACTTATCTAAATAGAGAAGCGTCAAAAAATAGGCCTCTGATAAAAAGTTGGCGCCTAACGGATGAAAAATAATGTCAAATGCCCTGAAAATTCCTTTCCCAAGCGAGGATGATGCTGAAGAAAATTACGCTGAAGATGTGAAAGAGGAAAAAATTTTCAAATACAAGCGGCCTCTGCTGATTTTGTTTTTGCTTGTTTTGGGTATTGCGGTTTTCAGTACGGTTGGTAATCAAAAGAAACAAATCGTGGAGAAAAAAAAACTTCCGGAGCCATCAACAGTAGCACCATCTGAAGTCAAAGAAGCAACATCCGTTTCACTCCCCGCTGTGAATAAATCCGACCCGCACAAAATTTCCGCTACCCTCTCCAGGGACGATAATATTGATTTAGCCTATAAGGGCGATAAGGACTATTTGGCTTTAAACCGGTATGAACGATTTCCACAGGCCGCAAAAAAGCCGGTAGAGACCAACAAACAAAAGGTCCGAGATACCGTGACCGCAATAGATAACCCCCTGACGTTGGCGGGAAGGGGATTCGATATCAACCGGTTCTCATCGCAATCCAGGACGGGCCGTCATGTGGGTTTTATAAACCGTCTGCAAAAGCCATTGCCCAAAATGAAACAGTTTCCTGAGGACCATCTGGATTTACAGTTGACCCAGGCAAAGAGTTCAAAGGATTTAATATTTCACCCCTTACGTCAGGCATTGGGGATTGATAATAGACAAATTATTCATCAGGAAGACGAGAAGCCGAAAATGAAAAAGCCACAGGTTTTGGACGATATTCCCGAAACGAAATTGCTTTTAATGGAAGGTGATAAAAGTTTTTTGATTTTGCGGCGTGCAAGCGAGTCTTTGGATTTGTTGAGCGGAAATGAAAAGATCAACAGGGAAAAATATAGTCGTTGGTGATCTTCCTCCACTTTTTCTGGCGGGGGTTTGCCACGTTGCAGAGCTTATCATGGAATCGTCCCACTCGTTTCTTTCTGGATTTCAGATGAAGTCCTGGTAGGTGGCGGCGGGGTTTGGGAACCTCGATACCAATAAAAAAAGATCCAAAAGCCGATCACAAAAATCAAAACGATGATTTTCCTTTTTCGGCTGATGATCGCGGTTTTTTCAGGTTCTACAGGAGTTTCTTCCTTCACTTTAGGAAGCCTTTTTTGAAAGAGGTGTGCTTACGGCGTTTTCGCGCATCGAAAACCAAAGCTGTTGTTGCGCACTTCCGGCGTGAAAAAACTACGGTTAAAAGTGGGAGCGCTCAAGCCGCATCCATAAGAGAGACAATCGAACCAGGACCCTCCCTTTAAGATTCTTTTGTCCTCGCCATATTCCGCCCGATGGACTGTGTTCCCTGGGTGCGGAAGGTAATAGCTGTCCACCCATTCCCAGACATTGCCCGACATGTCGTAGAGTCCATATGGGCTCTTTCCATTCGGGTAAGACCCAACGGGTACCGTTCCGGTGGAATGCTTGTAAGGATTGTTGGATTTGTCCAACGTCCACTCATGTCCCCAAGGATAGGTGAACCCATTTTTCCCGCGGGAGGCTTTTTCCCATTCCTGTTCGTTGGGCAGTCGTTTGCCTCCGTCCCATTCGCAATAGGCTTTGGCGTCAAACCAACTGACATACACAACAGGATGTTTCTCCTTTCCTTTGGGAATGTTTCCATCCTCCCAGTGATAGGGAGTTTCCCGATTGGTTTCATCGACGAAAATCTTGTATGTTTCATTGGTGACCTCATACAAGTCGATGTAAAATGCGTCGGTTGAGGCTATATGTTCTGGGGACTCATCGTCCCACCGCTCGTTCGAACCCATAATGAAGTCCCCCGTCGGAATATAAACCATTTCGGGTGAGGGGGTGGGAAGTTTTTCTTTTTTTTTAAAACTTTTTTTATCGGATTCTTTTTTGGCGGCGGAAGCCATTTGGATGGAAGACCGTGAAAAAAATGCAGGCAAGTGTGACGGCTTCCCGGCAGAAGTTCGTTTGAATTTTTCCAAAGGTTGGAATGGAGACTTAGCTCTTGCGAGCCCCTTCCCCACATGGCAATCGCGGCATTCGGATTTTTTTTCTTTATCCCGGTGTGCCTTTACCAGATTTTCCGCCTGGTGACAGGTCGTTTGGCATTTTAAAATAGAAGACATAGAAGACCCGGAAGAGAAACCTTCATAAGCATTTGCCGGGGCAACGAAGGCAAAGATAAAGACAAACAAGCCTGGCGATAAAATGAACGCTGTTGTTTTTTTGAATGAAACGCAAAAATTCATGTGGAATCCGGAAATGTGCGAGATAATCTGGCCGGGCCTGAGGTTGCTTTCTTCTAAAGACAAACTGGTATCCTGATACTCTTGATACTAACAATAGAAATTCGGGTGAGTCAAAACAAAATTCTCCACCTTGGAGAGGGAAAATTTTTGTGTTGAGGCGTGGAGAACAATGGAAACCTGGAGGTTGATCGAAGACGGAGCCTGCGGCGGCTTTTTGAATATGGCCACTGACCGGGCGATTCTCACTGCATGTGGCGAGGGAAAAGCTCCGCCCACATTGCGGTTGTATGGCTGGAAGGAACCGACCCTGACCATCGGTTACGCGCAAAACAGCTGCCGGGATGTTGACTTGCCCCGTTGCCGTGCCCTGGGAATTCCAGTCGTTCAACGGCCCACCGGAGGAAGGGCACTCCTGCATGACAATGAACTCACTTACAGTCTGGTGGTTCCCATTCCGCACGCGCGATTTCCCGCCAACCTGCGGGACGCTTTCCACACGGTTTCCAAGGCGCTTCTGCTTTCCCTCAGTCGGTTGGGAATTCGTGGTGCGGAAATGGCGAAACCCGAAAGGGCTTCCTCAAACGGCAGGTCGCCTTCCTGTTTTTCTTCATTGAATCATCATGAAATAAGCGTTAAAAATAAAAAGTTGATCGGATCGGCCCAACGGAGAACAAGCTGTTCGTTTCTTCAACAGGGAGCCATGTGGCTCGATTGTGACAGAGAGCTGATGAACTCGCTGTTTCAATTTGATCGGCCCGAAGCACGGGCAACCCATTTGGAAATCCTGCAACAAAATACGATATCATTAAATCAACTGTGCGAAAGGGAAGTCGAGTTTGGAGAGACGGCCCAAGCGTTTAAAATGGGGTTCCAAAATACCTTCCCGGAAAAATGGGAGCGCGGCAAATTGAGTCCCTATGAATTGGAATTGCGCGACCGGTTTTATGAGCAGGCTCAGGTTTTAGCCGGACATGTTTTTTAGCTTTGACTATTAACAAGGAAGAACATGCGGAAACATAAAACAAAAATGAAAAAGAAGCAGGCTGGTCCCTCCGGTTTTTCAGTGGTACTGATTTTTATGTTGACGCTGTTCTTGAGTTTTTCCGGGTGTTCAAAAAAACAATTGTTGTTTAAAAACTCCAAACGCCAGCATTATGTTGATGTCACCAAGCGTTATCTTCCCCAGCTACCCGGAACCATCCAACGCGCTAAATTTGCCCGTGTGGACAAAGACCGCTTTCATGACCTGATTCTCCATGTGACAGGCAAGGGCGATGGTTCACGCCTACTATTACTGCTCAACCAAGGCGGCCGCGGATTTGAAATCAGCAAGGAAAATAGAACCGTGCGCACGGCAAAAGGAGAGATTCTTTTTTTCGACGCCGGAGATTTTAACGGGGACTTCACAGACGATATTGTCATCATCCAAAAGATAGATGGAAGAAATTTTGCCAGCATTTTTTTTAACAATAAAAAAGGGTATTATTACAAAAAGGTCGATTACTTCCTCCCGGAAATTTACCAGGGAATTGATCGGGTGAAGCTGGTGGATCTCGACCACGACAGAGACCTCGACCTGTTTTTTTATGGCGAAAAAGTTTTGACTCCAGAGGGCCACCCGGACCGAACTCAATCGCAGGTCTTTATCAATAACGGAAAAGGAGATTTTCAGGACCTCACTTCAATATTGCTTCCGCAATTGCCGCAAGGCATCACCGGCGCTTTTTTCGCCGATTATGATGGAGATGGAATCCGCGATATTTTCCTTACTTATGGAAACGGAAGGAACCGCTTGTTGTTCAACAACAGCCTGGGAAAATTTACCGACAACACCGTCGGTCATCTCCCTGCGATCCAGGGTGAAACCACCCATGCCGATTGGGCGGATTTTGACGGCGATGGGGACAACGACCTTCTGGTGCTGAACCGCCGGACGCAATCCGAAGAGGTTATTTATTTTCTCGAAAACAATGGAGAAGGACGTTTTACCAGGCGGTCGGCTGAAGCCCTGACGGTGAAGACTGGGTCGCGGGTTTATTTGCTGGATGCCAATGGCAACGGCATTCCCGACGCGCTGATTTTGAGTAAAGGTGAAACCCACTACCTGCAGGGAAAAGGGGAGTGGAAGTTCTCGGTGGAAACTGTCCGGCGGCTCCCCCGTTCCCGCCAGATGACGGAAATTGCGTTCGGGGATATTGATGACGATGGCTATCTGGATGTTTTTGGCATCGATTCCAAAGACCGAAAAGGCAAATTGTGGTTGAACCGTTTTAAATAAGTGGAAAGGATTATTTAATTCATGTCCTATTTTAAAAAGCTGACATTTTTGAAAGTGATGACCACCGTCGCCTGGGCTGACGGCGAGATGACGCATTCGGAACTCAACCTGCTTAAGTCCTTTATTAAAAAATTCAATCTGGATAAAAATGATGTGAGGGAGTTGAAGCCCTACCTCGAAGCTCCCGTATCGAAAGCGCATCAGCAGGAATTATTCAAGCAACTCATTGCCGAACTGGCTTCGGTTGAGGAGAAGCAGGAAATTATTCAGGCAATGTCAGCGATGGCTGAAGGGAAAAAGAAAACCAGTGATGAAGAAATCGCTCTCGTGGATCAATTCACTTCCTGGTTAAAAAAATCCTCGTTCACAACCCGGTCGTTGGGGAAGGTCCGCAACTTTTTCCAGCGCACGATTTTTGTCGATGCGAGGGAGAAAGATCCCGAGCTGGAAAAGTATTTTAAAAGGAAAGTGATTAAAAAAATTGAATTGAGGAGCGCCAAACAAGGACGCAAAATTTCTTTATCGGATGATGAGGTTTATCACATCTGCCTGTTGGGAACCCTTCTCGCGTCCGTTGCGCAGGTGGATGACATAATCGATGAAGTGGAGGAAAAGGCGCTTCAAAAAGTTTTGCAGGAAAACTTTTCTTTTCCAAAGCAGGAGTTGGGAATTCTTTTTGACGTCATCGTGGAACAGGCCAAACACGGATTTGATTTCCACGAGGTGATCACCGAAACGAATCAGATCATCACCTATAATGAGCGGGTGAAACTGATGGAATGTTTTTTCGCCATTGCCGCCGCCGATGGAGAAATCTCGCTCGCGGAATCGCAACAGATTCGGAGAATTACCAAAGCCATGCACATCCCGCATCAGGATTATAAGGAATCCAAGATCAGGGCTTTGCAAGGATTGAAATGAGCGTTCATGTTAAAACCGGGCAGTTTAGGATGGAGACCTCCGGGTCTGGAGACATATTATGGGGGAATGATGGATAAGAAAAAAAAATTCCTCGGGATTCTGTTTGATTGTTGCAACGTCTACCGCCGAGTCTATATTAATAAGGAAAAAAACGCTTACGAAGGACATTGCCCCCTTTGTCAACGAGAAGTGCGGGTCCTCATTGGATCGGAAGGAACCTCCTCGCGTTTCTTCACTGCCAACTAGCAGATAAGAAATTTCGTGTTTCAGTAAAAACCAAACCCCTTTATTACCTACCGCAAAGGCGCAGAGGACGCAAAGAAACCAATTGATGAATTTTTATTTTTTCCTATCTGTGTATCATCCGTGGTTAAATTTATCCCCTTCATCCCAGCCTGTTACCCTTTGGGTGCTTCCCAGAGGGGAGAATGGGTTTTCTCCTCTCCTCCATTGGAGGAGAGGATTAAGGTGAGGAGGGATTAATATTTTTTCATTTGCGCTTTCTTTGCGTCCTCTGCGCCTTTGCGGTTAATCAATCTTTTCTTTTAAAAAAATACAATATCCCCGCCATCATGAAACTTGTCTTGCAAAGAGTCTCCAGCGCCTCGGTCGAGGTTGAGGAAAAAGAGATCGCCCGTGTGGGCAATGGACTCATGGTTCTTTTCGGCGCGGAAAAAGGTGATGTCTTCGAAAGAGCCGATTATCTCGCCGGGAAAACCGTGAACTTACGTATCTTCCCTGACTCTGCCGGAAAAATGAATCTATCCTGCAAAGAAATTGGCGGAGAGATTCTGGTGGTTTCCCAATTCACCCTTGCCGGGGACTGCTCCAAAGGTCGGCGTCCGGGGTTTGATAAAGTCGCTTTGGCGCAAGACGCGGAAACTCTTTATCTGCGTTATGTCGAAGCGCTCAAGCCATCAGGGTGCCGCATCGCCACTGGCAAATTCGGCGCGGACATGCAGGTGAAACTGGTCAACGACGGTCCGGTGACGTTTATTTTGGATTGATAAAAATTTTAGAACGGAATCGAGTCAAGGGCGAGTTGCATGAGCGTTGAGGGAAAAAATCCGAACAGGATTATGGCCGCCGCGCTCACCGTGATAATGCCTCCCATTCCCCGATAGATGGTGAAAGGAACTTCCTCATCTTCTTCCTGAAGATACATCATGACGATCACCCGCAAATAAAAGTATACCGAGATCACGCTGGCGACGACGGCCAGTATGGTGATGAGGATGTATCCAGATTTGATGGCGGCGAGGAACACATAGAGCTTGCCGAAAAATCCCGCTGTCGGTGGAAAGCCCGCCAATGAAACCATAAACAGAGCCATCGCCGCGGCCATCAAGGGACTGCGCTTGGCCAGTCCTTTGAATCGGTGAATCGAGTTTCCTTCCCGTCCTTCGCCTTCCATGATGAAGACCACCGCGAACGCGCCGATGTTCATGAACAGATAGATCGCCAGATAAAAGATGATGCTGGCGATGCCTTCTTCGCTGTTGGCGACAATGCCGATCAGCAGATACCCGGCATGTGCGATGCCCGAATAGGCCAACATGCGTTTCACGTTGTCCTGGAAAATGGCGGCGATGTTGCCGACCAGCATGGTCAATACCGATACGCCGAACAGGAATGGTATCCAGATATCCTGCAATTCCGAAAAAGCGATATAAAAGATTCTGGCGATGAGGGCGAAAGCCGCCGCTTTGGTGGCGACGGACATGAACGCGGTGATCGGCGTCGGAGCGCCCTGGTATACGTCCGGAGTCCATGAGTGGAAAGGTACCAGAGACACCTTGAACGCCAGTCCGCAAAACATCAGGGCCATGCCGATGTAAACCAGCAGGTTGGCGCTGTAAGGATTCTCCCGGATCAATTGACCGATCAACCGGATTTCAGTCGTCCCGGTTCCCGCATAGATCAGCGCCATTCCATAAACCAGAATGGCGGATGCGAAGGCTCCGATCAGTAGATATTTTACCGTGGATTCCTGTGATGCCTGACATTCCCAACTAAGTTCCATTTTGTCCGAAGGACTTTCCCGTCCGGTTCCGTGTTTGGCCGAAAATCCACACAGGATATAGAGGGCAATGGAAAAAATCTCCAGTGCGATGAATGCGGTGATCAAATTTCCCGCTTTGGCAAGAAACATCATCCCCATCGTCGCGAACAGCACCAATGCAAAGTATTCGGCCTTGTTTTCGTGATCCGCTTGCGGGTAGCGCACCGAACCGAAAATAGTGAACAGGGACATGATAAGAAAAATGATATTAAAGCTTTGGGAAAACTTGTCGTGGAGCAACGCGCTACTGAACATTTCGGGATTTTGTCCGCTGGAGGCGGAAGGCGCCATATCCCATAGCGAAATGGAAAAAACCAGAGCGACCAGAATCCCGGCAAGCGATGCCCTGGAAAGGTAACGATTTGTGTTGAACGTCTTGTTCAGTCCTATCAGCAACAGAAATAACCCGGTTACCAGAAGGGTCAATTCCGGTAGGAGGGCGCCCCAGTTCATGTCTGCAGTATTGATTAGAGGACTCATAATAAGGAAACTCTAAGAATTTACCAGCTCAGGGCTGGCCCCGCAACGCGGGGAGGAAAAGAGGGGCAAACGCTCGCTATGCTCACGAGCCCTGGAAACGCCAGGTGCACTGGATTGCTTTGCTTTGGTCTTAATGACGAGCGAATGATTTCCTCGCGAAGCAGAATATGGTCAGTCAGAAATCATTTTACGTTAATATTGGGTCCAGCCCCCAGGCTGGTTGGGTCCAGCGTCACGCTGGTCTCGCGTAGCGAGTAGTGCGTTTTGTAAAGCATTTCTGCTTCTTTTTCAAGGAAATGTTTCATTGTAAAGGAAATATTCGCCTTGTTATTTGCAAATTTTGCGGATTTTGGGGAATAAGATTTTCTACGTTAGGGGTTCACTTTCCACTGATTAATTGGGTTATAATCAATTATCAAAATATTATCCCCAAAAATTTGCGAAGGATTCCTACCCATGCCGGTTTGCCGATTCACTTTCACAATATTCGCCTTCGCCTTGCCGATATTTTTCCTTGCTTCGGCGAACCCTGTGTTTGGTTCGGCGCAAATAAACCAGCCAATTCAGGTCACCACCCATCCGGGGGAGGATTTTGCTTCCACATTGTCCGCTGATGGAAAACTGATGATTTTTGTTTCCGACCGCTCCGGGAATCTGGATTTGTGGTTGAAACGCCGAGGTCAAGGGGTACAGCCGCCGGATGAACAATTGACTTTTCACAGTGCGGAAGATAATTCGCCAAAATTGAGCCCCAAGGGAGACCGGGTGGTGTTTATTTCCCATCGGTCCGACCCCAAGGGAGATATTTATATCATGGACGTGGGTGCGGGCGGGCAACCGGACCCGGAGAAACCGGCGGGAGTCCGGCTGACGCAGGCGGATTTCCCGGAAGAGGACCCGGAATGGTCTCACGATGAGCGGACCATCTATTTCACATCGGTCGATCCCAAGTCGCGTAATCGTGGAATTTTTAAAATCGATATAAAAACGCAATCTAAAACGCTGGTGATCGAGAATGCAGTCAATCCCGCAATATCTCCCGATGGAAAATACCTGGCCTTTATTTCCAGCGATGAAAAACGTCATCTGTGGGTTCATGATCTTCAAGATGGTTCCCGCGTCCAAATAACTTCCACTCCTGCAATAGAGGTTTCTCCCTCATGGTCGCAAAATAGTGACCGAATTTTCTTCACCCGTTACCAGGACGATACCAATTTTGACGGCGAATTATCCATCAATGACAACCCCAGTATTTGGAGCGTTGCTTTCGTTTCCGGAAAGCCGGGAAAATTGCGCCAGTTGACAGATAGTTCGACTTACGATCTTTTTCCGCAAACGTCCGCCAATGGAAAGTTGGTCCTCACCTCCAACCGGCAATCCAGTATCGATATATGGGAAATGTCGGATGAAGGATTATTGCCCAGGGCGGAGGGTTACGGGAACTCGCTTCAGGTCGTGGCCGACCTTTGTTCCGGCCCGGAGGGTTATTCCTACACCTGCCTCATGGGGTATGCCAACATCGTCAATGAATTCGATGGAAAAGACAGCCTCGCCCGCATCCGCTACCGGTTTGCCGTGGGATTTAAAAAGCGCGGCCATCCGGAAAAAGCGACTCGCTTATTTGAAGAGATCATTAAAAAGCATCCCGATGAAAAAGAATACCGGGGATTAGCCGAGATAGAACTTTTACTGTTGGAACTGGACCGTTTCCGGCAGAAGGGTCCGACCGTCCATATGGAAAAAGTCAGGGCCGGAATAGGACAATTGGAAAGTATTGCCAGCCGCTATCCTGAATCCATTCATATCGGGGCGCGGGCGTTTTTTGAAATGGGAAATCTCTATTTTCAGCTGGACGATCATGGACGCGCTCTGGACCATTACAAAAAAGTCATCAATGGATATCCCAGTCAACGGTTTTTGTCGGCGGGCGCGGCATTTTCCCAGAGTCAAATTTACTCCCTTGTAGGGGATCGCGAGAAGTTGGTCCTGGCCTATGTGCAGGTGGTGAAAGATTATTACGATGTGGAGTTCTGGAGCGATAAAGCGGTCAAGGAGATTCTGAATATTTATGAAAAGCAACCCACAGTGGAAAAGAAAGTTTCCAGCCTGCAAACCCTGACGGAGCGATACAAAGATCTGCCGCGTCTGGCAGGGGCCATTCAGAACCGCATCGGAGAACTTTTTTATCAAGCCAACGAAAACCTGTTAGCCAAGGAAGCCTACAAAAAAACCATCGACCGGTTTTCTGAAGCAAGTTCTCAAGCGTTCCACGCCAAAGTAGCTCTGGCAAATATTTATTCTGAAGAGGAAAATTTTGATAAGAGTTTGAGCCTCTACAATGAAATTTCCGCAGATGCCGAATTACCCCAGGACTACGCGCAACAGGCAAAAGAGGGTCTGATCCGCAAAACGCTGGGGAAGGGAGCCTGGGAATTGAAAGTTGGGGAGGTCAAGCTGGCTTTGAAAACCTTCCGCAGGTTGATGGATTTTAGTCCCGAAACGGTGGGAGCGCACCGCGGATATTTGCAGGCGAACGCGGCCTTGAAGAAAAGTGAGAAAGCAGTCCGGTTTTATAAGGACCGTTTGGAAAAAGACCGCAAGGATTCCGCAGTGGATCATTACGCCCTTGGATTGGCTTACACCTATCTTTCGCCGCCGGATTGGGATCAGGCGGAAAAGGCGATTTCTCAAGCGTTGGCTATCGATGCTCAGCAGGTCTTTTATCACCAGACCCTGGGCTTTATTTTTGAGCAAAAAGAACGCCTGATAAAGGGGGAAGATTATCTGGAACGGGCCGTTGCGGAATACCAGATGGCCCTTGCATTGAACGATGAAACCCTCGACCCCGAAAACGAGGCCAATCTGATCTTGAACCTTGGCAACGGGCATCACCTGTTGAACAACCATTTTTCCGCCACCCAATATTACAATAAAAGAAAATCCAGCGGCGTTGGCTTTTTCAATCTAGAAAGGGAAAGCATCTTTCATCAGAGGTTCGGAGAGAGCGCGTTTAAAGCCGGATTTCATGATGAGTCCATCAGGCAATACAAAAAAGCCCTTAAGATCGTGTCCGGGAAAAAAGATTTGAACCGCATGGCCGAACTGAACGACCGGATCGCCCTTGTTTATCAGGATAAAGAGGATTTTGCCGGGGCAGTGGAGTATTTTTCCAAAACGCTCGAACTCCATCAGCAGGCGGGCAATCAGGTGTCGCTTTCGCGTACCCTCAGAAACATCGCCAATAATTTATTTTCATTGAACGAGGAAAAGGCGGAGCCGGATATAAAATCCATGAACCAGGCGCTCAATAATTATTTTCAAGCTATTGAAAGCCTGGAAAAATACGGTGTCGTGGAAAGGGCAAAAAAGAAAAAGAAAGACGCCTTGTTTGGAATAGAAATTCAGACCGGGCTTGGGGATGACGCTTCGGCGGCGGCGACAGGATTTGACCTGGTGGGCGAGCAAAAACTCATTTTTCATTACATCGGAAAAATCTACAGCGATTTCAGGGAATACGACAAGGCGGTCGAATATTTTAAAAAGAAACTCGCGTTGATTCCGGAGGACCTCGATGTCGAAAAAAACGTCCCCATCCTTCTGGAAAAGGCCCTCCTGCAGAATCAGGTTGGCAATTTTCTTTTTCACAATGGAAAATATGATGCCAGCCTCGACTATTTCAATGAGTCCTATGAACTCAGCAGAAAGCTGAACAACAAGCGCGGGGTCGCGGTCAACGCCGTAAATATAGGGCAGGCGGTTTTTACCAGGTGTCAATATCTTCCTCTTGCCGGATTGAAAGGGGAGATCGAAAACGCCATCCGCCTGCTCGAAGAAGCGTCCACCGAGATGGGGCCGATTGAAACCTCTCCCAGCCCCGAATACATTCTGATTGCCAGAAACTATCTGGGAATTTTTTACCATTACCTGGGATATTATTTCTCCGCCGATGCCAGTGCTGGCGTGAAAAAGAAATCGAGGGAATCGTTGAGGTCGATTGTGCGGGCCTCGACTTCGAGGATGAGACGTGAATTCGATCACATAAAACAATCGCGAAGTTATTTTGAAGAGGGGTTGTCCCTGCTGGGTCGGAGCAAGAAGTCGTTTCCTGAAATTGAATCCGCCTTGCGGCAAAATCTGGAGTTGACGGTTGGGCTTGCGGGAAAGGCAAAAGATTCAAACGGTGAGGAGCCCGGAAAAATCATCCCGCTTCATCTTGAGTGGCAATACAAATACATTGAATTTTTGGTGGCGGATGATTCCCAACGCTTGCCTCTGCTTCTGGACGCGGAGAAGCTTTTAACCGCACTTCCCTATGGCGTGATTGGCGATAATTCCTCGACCCTTTCGATGGTAGAAGATCTTTATCTCGCTATCACGCGCTTGTTAATTGAGGAGAGAAGGCTTGCCGAGGCATTGATGTTTTCCGAAAAGGGCAGGCAACAGTTGCTGGTGGCTCTTCGGCCCGAGTTGGAACTGATCGACGAAGACCGGCGCAATTATTACGATGAACTTTCCGGTTATGCCGATCGATATCTGTTGTCGGTGGAACTGGAATCTCAAGGCAAGGGCGAAGAGGCGGAACAGGGAAGCGATGAAATTATCGAAGAATATCAGGATGTGCTGGGAGCGCTTCAGGAAGAAAATCCCTTACTGGCGGCGCTTTTTGCTCCCTACGTCCCGGCGATTAAAGAAATACAGGACCTACTGCGCGATGGCGAGACCCTGCTCAAATACCAGATGGTTTCTGACCGTCTGCTGATTTGGAAAATTGATTCCGAATCTATTCACGTTCGCCGGATTGCAGGGAGCCCTGAATTGTCTCAACGGATACTGGCGGTGGGAAGAGATGGCGGCAAGGCCTCCCCTTCCGACCTTCAATTGTTCGCTAAAGCCCTGATAGCGCCGACGCGGGTGGCGATCCAAAAGAGCAAATCCTTGACAATTCTGGCCGACGGCGCTTTGGAGTTTCTTCCCTGGGCCGCTCTGCCCCTGGGTGAGAAGACATTGATCGAGACCGTTGCGGTGACGTTTATTTCCTCATTGGCGCACCGCTATTTTTCCGAGTCGAAAAAGAATCTGTACAACTCGCGGATTTTGGCTGTGACCGGTTCAGGATTCGACAAGGTCTCCCCCCGATTTGCTTCCGCCGTCAACCTTGGCGGAGATACCGCCGGCCTCGACGCCTTTCAGAGTCAATGGCCGCATTACGGCGTGATTCATATCGACAGCCGGACTCACCTTGGCAGGCTCGATCCCGCGAATTCATTCATTGCCATTGGACGACGACAAAATCATTTTCAGCGGGTGGACCTTAAGGACCTTTACGCGCAACCTTTTGAATCGAACTTCATCGCGTTGAACGACGTCGAGCCGGAGTTTCACCCGGAACTGAGGTTGTCTCCCACCGCGCCGCTGATTCAGGCCCTGACGGTCAAGGGGTATCCCGGCATCCTCTTGCGTAGCGGCGGCGCATTTGATCCGGTCATCCACGATGAGTTGATGGAAGTATTTTATAAAACTTTCCGCCAGGGCAGGCCGGCGGAATCTCTACGACAGGCGCAAATGGAAATCGCCAAACGCCATCCGGAATCCCTGACGTGGGCCGGGTACCGTTTTTACGGGTTTTCCGGAATGGAAGAAGAAGCAAAACTCGAGTTTGCCCGCACGCATTTTATTGAAAACGCTAAAACGGGCGCTCAGGCGTTTACCGATCAGGATTGGCTGGGAACCATCGATAGTCTGGAAAAAGCCCTGTCCCTCGCGGATTTCCTGCCTGATAAAGGTCTGGTCGAAAGAATCGTCAAAAC
>SMVB01213645.1_pt1 | contig 14154 bp, 13 predicted proteins | sample 2456461 | NCBI WGS metagenome assembly SMVB01 (sample SAMN11095934, study PRJNA526329) | marine sediment metagenome | biome: Marine sediment; feature: Surficial sediment; material: Deep marine sediment; isolation source: Hadal surficial sediment | place: Pacific Ocean | collected 2014-05 | depth... | reverse complement strand
CGGCGACCTTTGAGTTTTAATTCGATGGGGAATTAATCCCATGCCACACACCGCCTATATCGGAATCGGCTCCAACCTGGGATCGCCCGGAGAGAATTGCCGGTCGGCCATGGCGCGCATGGACGGCCATGAAAGTATCGCCATCACTTCACGCTCTTCCCTTTACGACACCGAACCCTTCGGCAAAACCGATCAAGGTCGGTTTGTGAATGCAGTGGTGCAAATCGAAACCACTTTAACTCCCAAAGATTTGCTGGAAACCTTACTGAAAATTGAACAGGACATGGGCCGGGTGAGAAAAGAAAAATGGGGGCCGCGCATCATCGACCTCGATATTCTTTTTTATGAGGATCGGATCGTCAAAGAAAAGGATTTGGAAATCCCGCATCCGGGGATTCCCGAAAGAAGTTTTGTGTTGATCCCCATGAAGGAGATCGCCGGGGATTACGTTCACCCGCAACTCAAAAAGTCCATTCAAGCTCTGTCCGAGACCCGGACCGACTTGGATAAGGTTCGGCGGCTTTCCCCGTCAGGGTAGATCATCCACCTGGATGATTTCCATTTTTAGAATCGCCTCCGCCATCAACTCCTGCCAGGGGAATTTCATTTCATCCTTTTCCAAATCACCGATCCGGGCACGCGTCGCAGGATTGGGCGGCATGAAGACGGTACAGCAATCGGGTTGAGGTTCGATGCTGATTTCAAAAGTTCCCAACTGCTTGGCCTGATTTATGATTTCCTGCTTGTCCATTCCGATCAACGGCTGAAACACGCTGATAGGAACCACGCAGGAGACCGCCGCAAGATTTTCCAGGGTTTGCGACGCCACCTGCCCGATCGCCTCCCCTGTCACCAGGCCCTTGCACTTGTATTTTTCGGCCACGGCATAAGCGATACGGTACATCATCCTGCGGTACAGGACCACCCGATGGGCAGGCCGGCAATGGTCCCGGATAGCCAATTGAATGTCCTCGAATGGCACCACATACAATTTTCCGCGACCCTGAAACCGGTTGAGAATTTTGCTGAGTTTCAAAACTTTGTCGTAACCGCCGCGCCCCATGAAGGGCCGATTGTCAAAAAAAATGCCATGCACCCGACAACCGCGGCGGATGATACGAAACAAGGCGACCGGACTGTCAATCCCGCCGGAGATCAGGCCCAACACTTGGCCCGAACTGCCTACCGGCAACCCCCGTAAACCGGGAACCCGATTCTTGAAGACCACCGTTTCATCCTGGCCGATTTCAATTTCCAACACAAATTCCGCGGAGTTGATGTTCACCTCCAGCCCTTTGGAATGTAGTTTTCCCATGATGCGGGAACCCACTTCGAAATTAACCTCCTGCGAAATTTTGTAGAAGGACTTGTCTGCCCGGCGGGTTTTGACACAAAACTTAAGAGTTTTTCCGGGACTCAATAAAGGTTCAATCCACTCCACCCCCAAATCGGCCATGGCAGAAAAATCCGGTTCCATGGAGACACCAATGCTGGACGAAGCCACACCGGGAATCGATTTTAATTCCACAACGCATTGCTCTGCCTGCTCTGTCGAACAATAAATCAACACCCGCCCATGAGGCGCCCGCAACCGTACCCCCTCGATGTCCGCAAGCCGGTGGCGAATATTGTCCATCAAGCAGTTAATAAACATGCTTCTATTTTTACCCTTCAATCCAATTTCATCGTAACGGACTAAAATGGTTCTATCATCTGTCATCTGTTTGCGTATTTCGGGCTGAAGGTGGGAAATAAAACTTCGTAAGCACGCTCAAATTCTTTTAAAAAAATACCGACCTCCTCCAGAGTATTTTGCCGTCCGAAAGAAACCCGCAAACTGCAACGCGCCTCTTCCGGGGTCAACCCGATGCCGGTAAGAATTTTAGACGGCTCTTTGGAGTGGGCACTGCAAGCACTGCCCAGGCTCACGTAAATTTGTTTTTCTTCCAGATGATGCAACAACACCTCACCCTCCACCGGCGAAAAACGAAAATTTATGATCGCTGGTATTTGCAGGTTTTCTTTCAGCGATGAATTGAAGCGGATATCAAGATGAGGCAGGCGTTGCGACATTTCCTGCAACCCCGTTACCAGGCAATCACGCAGTTTGGTGACATGACTCACCGTATCCTCCACTCGTTCAACCGCAAGTTTCAAAGCATGGGTGAGGCCCACAATGAGCGGTGTCGGCAAGGTTCCAGCCCGCATTCCATACTGTTGTTTGCCGCCATGAATTTGCGGTTTGAGTAGCAAATCCGAATCGACGATCAACGCCCCGATGCCTTTGGGTCCGTTGAACTTGTGAGCGGAAATAGAATAGCCCGCCAACCCCGGCCAGTGTTCCTCTGTAAATTTCAGCTTGCCAACCGCTTGCGCGCCATCGAGAAACAACTTTACTTGTGGCGCATGTTCCTTCAGTTGCGGCAGGATAGTTCGTGGATCGTTCACACTGCCAATTTCATTATTCACATGGGACAGGCAAAGCGTCCGCACATTATGTGCCTTCAACAAAGCAATGGCGGAGAAGTCCAAGTGACCTTTTGTATTCTGCGATGACAAAACAAGCGAGGTCGACCCCGACTCCTTAAAACTGTCCAACGCGGCAGTCACACTCGGATGCTCAAGACCCAGGCAGGCCATGAGCTTGCCCCCCGCCCCTTTAATGAACAGGTTATTGGCTTCACTGCCGCCAGCGGTGAACACGACCCGAAACCCGGCGGGAACACACAAACATTCCATGATTTGCTCTTGCGCCCGCTCGATACGGTTTTTCGCGTCCAGGCCAATTTTATAAATCGCCCCAGAATTTGCGAAGTCGTTTTCCATTGATTCCGTCATCACCCGAACCACTTCCGGGTCCATGGGCGTGGTGGCGGCATTATCGAGATAAATCATGCAACACTTTCTTCAGTTCATTCATGGCTGATAGGGTTTGACCAAATCATGCGCCACTCCCAGGTGGTCCAAAATCCTGGCGACCACAAAATCAATCAGGTCATTCACCGATTGCGGCTTATTATAAAAACCGGGATTGGCAGGAAGAATCAAGGCGCCCGCCTGATTCAGGGTCAGCATGTTTTTAAGATGGATCGAATTCAAAGGCGTCTCCCGTGACACGATGATCAATTTATTTTTTTCCTTAAGCACCACATCGGCGGCGCGCTCGATTAAACTTCCTGAGACGCCCGCCGCAATCCGCCCCAGCGTGCCCATGCTGGAAGGGACGATCACCATGCCATCGGTCAGAAAAGAACCGCTGGCAATCGAAGCGTTGATTTTGGAATTTTTATAAACCGTAACATTTTCCTTGGCGAAGTAACTGGCCGTCATCTCAAGCTCAAGTTTCAATAATTCACTCCCACGCTCTGAAATCACCACATGCAATTCGGCCTGCGGTTGCAAAACATCAAACAAGCGACGGGCATAACAAACCCCACTCGCGCCAGTGATCGCCAAAATAAATCGCTTCATGATAATCTTCTCATCCCAAGAAGTTCATTCACATCACGAATCACCTCGGCGTGCACCTCATCGATAGATGGATCGCTGTTGATCCTTTTTATATGAGGCGCTTCAAACGTGTCAAAAATACTCTGCACTTTCTCCAAGTAATCCTTTTTTTCAAAAGAGCTGAAGGAGTCCCTCCCTTCTTCGATTCTTTTGAAGTTCTTGTCCAACGACCCCTGAAACAAAAATACCCGATCCGGCACCGGGGCGAAGGCCTCGTTGTCCGCACAAATTTTTTGAGGGTCGAATCCGATGGCCCCCTGGTACGCGGCAGTGGAATAATAATACCGGTCAATCAACACTACTTTTTTTGCATCCAACCCCGGTTGAATATTGAGTTCCACATCTTCTTTGCGGTCATTGATGAAATACCGCAGTTCATCTTCCGGGCTGACCTCCCCCCGGCCTTCCGTCAGAATTTTTCTTATTTTTTGGCCCCAAACGCCATTGGTGGGCTCCCGCAACCGGACCACAGGGCAACCATTTTTCTCCAGATAATCCCCCAAAAGTTTGCATTGGGTGGTTTTACCCGTGCCGTCAACTCCTTCAATAACTATCAAATAACCGCGATCCAGCATGTCTCAACTTCCAAATTGAATGCCCTGAAATAATCAGGATATCCGTCGATTTATGGATTTAAAGCGCTTCATGGCGCTTATCGCGTTCACTGGCAAGCCATCCTGTTTCGCAATGAGGCCCAGTTGATTTTAATTATTTTTTAATTCATACTGTTATCATCTTACTTTAAAGTTCTGTATTGTACCCTTTATAAAATAAACTTTAAGATTTATTGCCGTGCATTGATTTTGCCGTCTCCACCTTCCTGTGAAGGCCATAAAAATGAAGAAATTCTGGAAAATATTTGGATGGGTTTGCCTGGGAATATTCCTGCAATTCAAGTTCAATGTCCTGTATGGAATCGTTTTTCTTGAAAATCTTAATTTTCATGATCGATCCTACTTTGTCAAAATGACCTTGAGTCCAACCGAGGAATCCGTTCGCGTGTTGAATGTGGAAACCATCGTTCACCATTCTCTGGGAGCCGATTATTTTGCAACTGTGTACATTCCAGATCAATACACAGTATTGAATAAAAAACCCTACTTGGGAGCCGAAACCATTTCAGGTTACAAAGCCTACCAAATGAATATGAAGAGAAAATACCGCGATGTCTTGAGTGCTGAGAATTTTATCATTACGCCTAAAAGCACGAAAGATGACATTTCTCCGATTCCCATCCTGGTCAATTTTGAGAATCTGAAGCAACAGCTCCACAAAGACCAAACCTATCACCTGGCCACGGCGAAAAATGATACCAAACTCGATGGGCCCAAAATCGCTGAGGCCATATATCCCCAGCAATGGGGCATGTGAAAACGCCCATCATAATTTTCAATGAAAACACCAACCAAAGACTACTACCAAATCCTGGGCATTCCCGAAAACGCCGAGCCTGACGAGATCAAAAAAACCTATCGAAGGCTTGCGGTGGAGCATCACCCAGACCGCAACCCAAACGACCCAAAAAGTGAAAATCGGTTTAAAGAAATCACCGAGGCCTATGGCGTGTTGATGGACCCGGTCAAACGAAAAGAATACGACCAGTTTAGGTCCGGTCCCTTTTCGGGCAGTCCGAAAGGTCCTCACTTTAATTACAGCCAACAGGAAATTTTTGAAAACATGTTTCGGCAGGCTTTCGGCCGGGATATCTTCAACGACCTCAACAAAGAATTCAAAAATTCTGGATTCAGATCGGGTCCCGGTTTTTTTGGAAACATTCTGTCTAGTGGAGCGGCCGGAACGCTGGGCCGTTTTATGAGAATGATTCCAGGGCCCATTGGAAAAATTGGCACTGGACTGTGGCTCCTGCAAACAGTGGGATCTTCTCTTTACAACATGAATAAAAAACGAAAAGAACGTAGAGATGATTCCCAAGATAAACCGAATGAGGCAAAATCTGTCAAAGATTCGACTAAAGCCTTTTTTGGAAAATCCGGGCAAAACAAAGATCAAAATCTAAATTTGAATTTTGAAATAACCATCCCTGCCACTGAGGCCATGTCTGGCGTGAAAAAACAAATCGCTTATAAGCTGGGAGACCAGACGGAACGGTTGGTGGTCAGCATACCTCCCGGTTTCCCTTCTGGGAAAAACCTGCGTATCCGGGAAAAAGGCTACCGCAAAGACAACAAGCGGGGAGACCTCATTTTGACAGTCAAGGTCCAGACCTGATCTCAGCCCTCGAAAACCAGCGTAAGAATCGCCTCATCTTTCCGCCGTATTTTACCGCTAAAAAGAATGATACGGTCCCTTTTCAAAATGATATATTCTAGAGTGACTCTGAGTACCTGGCCTTAATAATTGTTGCCTTTCAATTCCGAATACCCCGTCCTTGTGATAACTAAAAATGAAATCTTATGGTTCGCATTCTGAGTTAAAAATATGGATTGTTGCGGCTGTTTTATTTTGGATGACCTCTCCTGAAATAGTCTGGGCTCAAAAAAAAATCCTCAAAGCAGTTCCTGTCGGTGTCGCCCAAGCCGTCGAACTCTCCTCGGAAACCAAAATCAAGTTGCCCGGAACCGTCATGGCATGGTCGACCACGCGGCTGGCGGCAGAGGTGGAAGGCCGGGTTGAAGAATTATTATTCAATGAAGGCGACACCATAAAAAAAGGCGCGCCCCTCGTTAGAATTCGCACCCGGCCTATGCAATTGCAACGCAACATGGCCCTCTTCAAAAAACGTCTGGTCGAGTCCCGCTTGGAAGAATTGTTGGCCGGAACACGTTTGGAAACTATTGCAGCGGCGCAATCGTCGGTGGAGCAGGCGGAAGCGCGAGTCCAGCTCGCGGAAAACGAACTCAATCGTATCCAACAACTTTACCAGGACGGCGTCCTCAGCCTGGATGATTTCGACAAGGCAGATGCCGAAGCCGACGAAGCCCGCGCCGGATTGAACGAAAAAGAATCGATCCTGAAGGAGTATCAAGCGGGCCCTCGAATAGAAAAGATAAAACAGGAGCGGGCCAACTTACAAGCGGCCGAAGAACAAATTAAAATCATTGAGGATGATATCAACCGGGCTACCATTCATGCGCCCTACAATGGTTATATCGTTAAAAAGGAAACCGAAGTCGGCGAATGGCTGGAAAAAGGCGACCCCGCAGTCGTGTTGATTGCATCGGGCCCCATCAAAGTGGAAGTGCATATACCGCAATCCCATTTTAATTCTGTAAAACTGAGGTCTTCAGCCCTGATCATTCTTGAAACCTACGGCAACCCACCCACTCAAAAAACTTTTAAAGGAAAAGTGATCGAAAAAATCCGGCTGGGAGATACCTTATCGCGAACCTTTCCGGTCCGTATCAAGGTGAGCCGCCCTGGCGCAGAGTTGGTTCCGGGCATGCTGGTTCGGGTTGAGCTCGCCACATCCAAATCCAAAAATAAAAAGTTATACGTTCCCAAGGATGCGCTGGTACGCACCCCAAAGGAAATTTCGGTTTGGGTGGTGCGTCCAGATAAAGATAAAAGGATGAAAGCCCACAAGATTATAGTTCGTCCTGGAAATCTGGTTGACAGCATGGTCGCCATCTTTTTTAATAAAAAAAAGATCCAGCCGGGAGAATGGGTAGTGGTCCAGGGAAATGAACGTCTCAAGCCCAAGGCGTTGGTCAATATCATCCATAAAATAGAATAGCGTCTTAAATGAAACTGGTCGAGCAATCACTGAAATATGGGGTCACTGTCGCCGTCGGAGTCATACTGATCCTCATGTTCGGGTTGCTGTCGCTTTTTCGTATTCCCGTACAACTGACTCCGGAAATCAGCCAACCGGAATTGAGCATTCGAACCTCCTGGCCCGGCTCCAGTCCGGAGGAGGTCGAACGCGAAATCATCGACGAGCAGGAAAAACATTTGAAGTCCATCGTCGGGTTGGTGCAAATGGAAAGCAAAGCCACCACGGGACGCGCTGAAATTTATTTAGAGTTTCAGGTGGGCACGAATCTTCAGGACGCTCTGGTGCGAACTTCCAACGCCCTGCAACAGGTCCCTTCCTACCCGGAAGATGCTGACGAACCGATCATCAAAACGGTCAACGTTTCCGACCGCCCCATCGGCTGGTTTGTGCTTCAGCCGCTTCCCGGCAGAGAAGGCGAAATCAACGTCTACCATTACCGTGAATTTGCCGAGGACCACATCAAAGCCCGGTTCGAGCGAGTTCCGGGAGTCTCCGACAGCTCCGTTTATGGCGGCAGTCCGCTGGAACTTCAGATCATTTTTGATCCACACGCACTCGCCGAACGCAACATCAGTATTTTTCAACTGCGTGAAACGCTTCGCCGGCAAAACCGTAACATCAGCGGTGGCGACTTTGATGAGGGCAAACGCCGCTATATCATCCGAACCACCGGGGAGTTTCAAAACCTGGAAGAGGTCGAAAATACCATCTTGAGCTACGAGGGTGGCAGGCCGGTCACCGTCAAGGATGTGGCTCAAGTCCGCTTGCAATATGACGAGTTACGCGATTATGTGCGGCACAACGGCCTGCCGGGCATCGCCATCAACACGAGAAGAGAAATCGGATCGAATATTCTCAAGGTCATGAAGGAGATACAGGCGGTGCAGGCGGACCTCAATGAAAACCTGCTCCATCCGATGGGCCTCCACCTGGTGCAAACGGCAGACAAAACCGAGTACATATCCCGTTCCATCGATATGGTCACGTTCAATCTGATTGTAGGCGGAACGTTTGCCATACTCATTCTGCTGATTTTCCTGCGCAGTTTACGCAGTACGCTGGTCATCTTCATAGCCATCCCCATCAGCGTGATCGGCTCATTCCTGATCATCACCCTGATGGGACGAACTATTAACGTGATCATGCTGGCAGGCATGGCGTTTGCGGTGGGCATGGTGGTGGATGCTTCCATCATCGTTCTTGAAAATATTTACCGGCACCGCCAAATGGGAAAAGATGCCACCACCGCCGCTCTGGATGGAACCCACGAAGTCTGGGGCGCCATTCTGGCCAGCACCTTGACCACCCTGGCGGTGTTCATACCCATCCTATTTATTAAGGAAGAGGTGGGGCAGTTATTTCAAGATATTGCCGTGGCCATCAGTTCCGCGGTCACCCTTGCCATGGTGGTCAGCATCCTGGTGATCCCGCTCCTGGCCAAAAATCTTTTACACAATAAGGACCTGCAGACCAAACCCAGTGGCATGCTGTTGTCCACTTTTCGAAATTTGTTCGGATTGGTGCCGCTGGCCCTCCAGTTCAACCGGCTGGTGGTGGCCACATTGAAACTGCTTTTTCGGTCTCGCTGGATTCAAGCTCTGCTGATACTGGCATTGACGGTGATTCCGATTGCGGGTGCCTGGACCATGCTTCCAAAAACCGAATACCTCCCGGAAGGCGACCAGAATGTGATCATCGGCATGATGATTCCCCCCCAGGGATACAACATCAGCGAGATGCACCGCATCAGCAACAACATGGAGAAAAACTACAGGGCCTACTGGGAAGCCGAGCCGGGCAGTCCGGAGGAAGCAAAATTGGAAGGTCCAGCCGTGCGTACTTTTCTTTTTATCGGGAGCCGTGGTCGATTGTTCACCATCGTCAAAGCCAAAGACCCTAAACGCGCCAGGGATTTGATTGCCCCACTTGAAAAAGAATTAAAAAAGGTGCCGGGCATGATCGCGATCGCACGTCAGCTTTCGCTGTTTTCAGGCGCCTTCAGCGGATCGCGCGGAATCGAAGTGAACTTCATGGGGCCCGATCTGGTTAAACTGACGGAGATGGCACGCAACTCATTTTTTGAACTCAAAGAACTGATGCCTGGAGTTAAAATTCGCCCAAAACCCGGAATCGAATTGGGGCAACCTCAGATACAAGTGCAACCCCGCTGGCAAGCCATCGCTGAACTGGGCCTGGATGTTTCCGAATTGGGGTATGCCGTCTCGGCGATGGTGGATGGCGTGTACGCCGACGAAGTGTTCCTCGACCCGGACCAGGTCGACGTCCCCTACCTGCCGCGTGACGGCATCGATCTAATTCTCAAGAGCCGCGAACAGGATACTATGAAAACCCAAGACATCCCGAGCATGATTCTTTATGCCAGCAACGGGCGTGCCGTGCCGCTGATCCACGTGGCTGAAATGGTGGAAACCGTAAGCTCTGAGATAATTCGGCACTTTGAACGGAAACGATCCGTGACTCTTGAAGTCACTCCGCCGGCAGAAATGTCCCTTGAAGAAGGTATCGATCTGGTCCGCGAAAAAATCATTCAACCGCTCAAAGATGACGGCACCTTGTCCGGTGAATACTCTGTACGCCTGACAGGCAACGCCGACAAACTGGAAAAAACCCGCGACGCCATGGCCGGCAATTTCATAATGGCGATCATCATCACTTACCTGCTCCTGGCGGTGTTGTTCCAGCATTGGGGTTTTCCGCTGATCATCCTGTTGAGCGTCCCCATGGCGGCGGTCGGCGGCGTGTTAGGGCTGTGGATCCTCAATCTGTTTATCAACCAACCCCTCGACGTTTTGACCATGCTGGGCTTCATCATCCTGATCGGTGTCGTCGTGAACAACGCCATCCTGATCATATACCAGAGCCTGATACACATTCGGCGGGAAGGGATGGCCTACCAGGAAGCCATACTGGAAAGCGTGCGCCTCCGCATTCGACCCATTTTTATGAGCACCTTCACCAGCATCTTCGGCCTCATGCCTCTGGTCGTCTTTCCTGGACCGGGCAGTGAAATTTACCGGGGCATCGGAGTGGTAATTCTTTCCGGTTTATTTCTTAGCATGCTGTTCACCCTGCTCCTGATTCCCTGCCTGCTCCATCTCAGTTTCAGTTTTTCAAAGCGCCCGCAAAACCCACTGGCGCCTTCGGCGGGTGCAACAACGTCTCTTGACAAAGCATTTGGAAATACCTGACGGATCAAATCATGGATAAAAAACACATCATTAAATACTGGCAGGATTTTTTTGCCGATCTTTTTGTAGGAACATTTAAAAACCTGTTCCTGCTGAGCTTCGCCGGTTTATCGCTGGGCGTCCTGACCACCTACCTGCTCAAGGAAATTTCCGTGCAACCGGAAAATTGGCAGACGTGGCTGGAAGTTTCAGTTTTACTGATGGCTCTGGCCTGGTATGGAACATTTGGAATACTCCACGGTTTGGCCGCGAGCCTGTTGCGAACGGTTGGCAAAAAATTGTGCGAAATGGTGGGCGGCCTGCACGACCTGCTGGACATCCTGGTGCGTGGGGTTCTATCGAACTACCCCAAGTTTAATAAACATGTCCCCAAAAAAGAGCTGGCCGATAAATTTGATCAGTTGGGGGAGAAGTTTTTTGAAGATTTAAAACTCAAGAGCGGCTTCCTCAATTTCATAAAGAGCCTGATCTTCCGGGTGGTTTTAAAAGTTCTCAAATTTTTATTTCTGGATGACGTGGTGGTCGAGCTGAACAAAAAACCCTCCGGCCAACTGTCCCGCGCCGATATCGAAAGCGCCGTCCGGCGGGTGGGCGTCGAATTTGTGATTTCCACAATCACCGACAATATCCTGCTCCTGCATGTTCTCAATGGATTCCTGCTCGCCCTCACCTTCGGTCTGCCCTTTTTCCTGTTCTGGACCTTTTGACTTTTTCTTCAAAATTTCCGCATAATAGGCGCAAAGGTTTCTCCCTTTACTCAAATCTATCGAAACCGCAATGGAGTTGTAAAATCTATCATTAATTAAAGGAGTGCGTCATGAAGCAATTTATAAGTTGGGGAATTTTGGTCATTTTTCTGGCAGGAATATTGGCGGGCGCGGCAGGATGCGCTGGAGGAGACAGCAGTCACAAATCGTCGGAAAAAAGGACCTACAAGGAAAGCCGTGAGGGGTCGGGAGGCTACTGACGGAAAGAACGGGATCGTAAAACTGCAGGAGTCTTTATAGAGAGAGCGCCGAGGTCATGAGACTACGGAAATTTTAAACGGAAAGAGCGGACAGGCGTTCCAGAATATTTTCCCGCTCGTGATATCCCAGAAAAAGCAGGCCGTCGGAAAGCGAATAGTTGTGGGGAAAGGTCATGACTTCACGGCTGATCTTTTCCACCACTTCCTGATAAACTTCGGTGGCCTGCTCCGCGGTCAAACCTGTCCGGGTGTCGTAAGAAAAACCCAGGGCCAGATCGTGATCTGGCGGTGATTGCAAATTATAAACGCCATACTCCTCGGCGGCTTTCGCAATGGGCGTGCCTTTTTCCAGATCAAATTGGGAAGCAATGCAGGAAAACCCAGGTGAATCGAGAACGGCCTGGTTGTCCATCACAAAGTTGACAGAATCCATGACCTCATCACGGGTTTCGGAGGGGAACCCGATCAAAATATAAAAATGCATGGCAATGCCGATGCGGATGCATTGCTCGACCGTTTCGTCAATCACTTCCAGCGGACATCCCTTCTTCATGGCCTCCAGCACCCGCTGGTTGTAAGACTCCAGCCCGAAGATCAACTTTCTGCATCCGGCTTTATAAAGCAATTCCAACCGGTTGTCCCGCAGGAGGCTTTTCTCAAATTTCAATTCGCCGGTCCATTGCACATTGATATCCGAATCGACCAACTTTTGGGCGAACGTTTTCAGGAAATTGATGGGTAAGGCTTCGTCGGTGAAGAAAAAATAATTGCAGTTGTACTTCTCCTTCAGCTTTTTGAAATCCTGCGCCACCGTGTCGGCATAACGCACATGAAAGTCGATGTGGTCAAATGGAATCGAACAGAAAGCGCATTTCTCCCAGTAACAGCCGCGCGATCCCATGACCGGCAAAACCCGCTCCGGCGAAAGATAGAGATCAAACGGAATGCCGTCGAAATCAGGCGTCGGCAACGCGTTCAACTCTTCTTTGGCAAATGGCCGGTTGACCTTCACTTGCCCCTTATCCCGATAAACCAAATTGGGAACTTTTGAGAAATCCCGATCACCGCGCAATTGCTCGACCAAGCGCAACAGCGGCGTCTCCCCCTCATGCACAATAACGCTGTCGATGAAATCGAACAAAGGCGAGCCTTGCTCCAACCGGTCGACCAGTTTGGTGAACACACTGCCGCCAATGGTGATGTGAATATCCTTATTCGCTTCCTTGATGAGGCGCGCCAGCGTCAGCCCGGGAATGACCTGCTCCACCGAGGTGATGGAAATTCCCAAAATGTCGATATCCTCTTTCAAAATTCCCGGCAGGTAATGCTCTTTATAGAGGTCGTAAAAAAAGTTCTCTTCGGGATGGCTGAAAGAATCGATTATTTCCTTGGAAGAGTAAGGCGACCAGCGCATTTGACTGCCGATCACCGTGAGCTGGGAGGGATAATAGGACGCCAGAATATTGTCGAGCCAGACGTCGATGATCTTGAGGCTCTCCATGTAGCGTTGAATGTCGTAAAAATCTTCACAGCGCAGAGACGCTTTGGCCGCGTCGATCTGGTCCTTCAACGCCGGGATGACTTCCTCCGCCTCGCGCAATTTCTGAAATTTTTCGCGCTCGAAATCCGTGTGATACGGTTTCGCTCCCAATTCATTCAACTGGCGAAGAATACGGTCATACAACGGCTGGGTCTTTTCCCAGGTACACAAGTGGTCCAACAACTCGATCGCCAGATCGCGCTGAACCACATCCTCAATGCCATGCTGATGCAGGAACGCTTTCAGCGCCGGCAGGCTGAGGTACGGCTGGGACGGATGCCATGAAGATGGGAAGATAAGATAAACCATTTAAAATATCCGATCGAACTTTCTAAAAGGCTCAAAAATTTAAAATCAGTCTATTGCGGTTTGGGAGCCATGAACACCAGCATGGTCGTCTTGCCCGATGTGTGATTCACCACGCCATGCTCATCGCCGGAAGGCGCCATCGTCATCTCACCGGCATGCACCTCTTTTTCCTCAGCGCCGATGGTGATGCGGGCGCTCCCCTCAAGAACATAGTATATCTTGTCAGACCCCTCATGTGCATGCACTTTTTGAGTTTGCCCCGGTTCCAGGCAATAGACATCACAAAAAAACCGCTCAGTATCGAACAAACTCACCTTGTTCATTTTTTCGGATTTGAAGGCGATTGCGTCGCCGACCTTGACCACTTTCATAACACTCCTGAGACAGTTTCAACTGACAGATGCCCCAGCAAGAGAAACACCCGACATTATTGAAATTATTTTGATTACGGGATTCTATCACAGAACGGAAAGGCATCAAGCAAATTCAGAAGAACCGGTTGCGGGGGGCTATAATGGATTGACTTAAGAGGTGGAATCCTCTATTTTGGACTCCTGAATATTAGCTTTTTCAAAGAATATTCCTGCAAAATTCGCAGTTGGCGGAGCAGGTTGATGAGGACTTTCCACCGCCATGGAATTGTGATTCCGAGTGCCAGCGAAGAATCTGTATTTTAGTCCCCCCTTCTCAAAAGGGGGCTAGGGGGCTTGCTCTTTATGGAAATCTTGTCTTGAAACAGGGTCGGGGCGTGGCGCAGTCTGGTTAGCGCACTACGCTGGGGGTGTAGGGGTCGGAGGTTCAAATCCTCTCGCCCCGACCATTTATAACAATGGGTTACGGGTTTTACTCGTAGCCCATTGTTCGCTTGGGTAGCAATATGGGT
>SMVB01181859.1_pt1 | contig 14161 bp, 16 predicted proteins | sample 2456461 | NCBI WGS metagenome assembly SMVB01 (sample SAMN11095934, study PRJNA526329) | marine sediment metagenome | biome: Marine sediment; feature: Surficial sediment; material: Deep marine sediment; isolation source: Hadal surficial sediment | place: Pacific Ocean | collected 2014-05 | depth... | reverse complement strand
TCACCGATGAAGACATCGACAGTCTTTTCTCAGATTAGGAGCTTCACCGATGACCTTCATCAACTACGCTTCTCGGGAGATCAACTGCAAGCTGGTCTACTACGGACCGGGCCTTTGCGGCAAGACAACCAATATCCAGTACATTTACGAGAAGACGGTTCCTGCCAGCAAGGGAAAGCTCATCTCCCTGGCCACCGAAACCGACCGCACTCTGTTTTTCGACTTCCTCCCCTTGAACCTGGGAACCATTCGCGGCTTCAAGGTGCGCTTCCATCTCTACACGGTGCCGGGTCAGGTCTTCTATGACGCCAGCCGCAAACTGATCCTCAAAGGCGTGGACGGGATGGTTTTTGTCGCCGATTCCCAGCCCTTGCGCATGGACGCCAACGTGGAATCGATCCATAACCTGCGCAAGAATCTCAAAGATCAGGGCTACGATCTGAACGCCACCCCCTATATCCTGCAATGCAACAAGCGCGACATGGACAATGCCGTATCCATGGAGGAGATGTCGCGGGTCCTCCGCCTCAAGGACGAACCCATGTTCGAAGCTGTCGCCACCACGGGCGTGGGAGTTTTCGACACCCTCAAGGCCCTGGCCAAGATGGTTCTGTCAGGCCTGAAGAATCGCTGAAGGCCCACCGCTGCCCTGGCGCCTGCAAGTTACTAACGGATAAGACTTTAGAGACCTCCTCGCTCTCCCGGGGACAGGTGGCGTGGAGAAGTCTCTCCTTGACCCCGGGGGACAACGAGTGCTAATAATCCTGCTCCCCCGAAGTTTTTTTCATTCCCCGTTGGGGATTTCGAGGAATTCATGTACGCCATCATCCAGACAGGCGGTAAGCAGTATCGGGTCGCGCAGGGAGACCTCCTGCAGGTCGAGCTTCTCGTGCCCGCCATGGACAAGGTGACCTTCGACAAGGTCTGCCTGGTGAGCAATGGCCGCGAGACGCTCGTGGGCACTCCCAGCGTGGACGGAGCTTCCGTCACGGGTACCGTGGTCGGCACCGGTCGCCGGCCCAAAATTCTCGTCTTCAAGAAGAAACGGCGCAAGCATTACAAGAGGACCATCGGTCATCGCCAGTATTTCACCGCCGTGCGCATCGAAGGCATCGAGACCGGCGGCAAACTGAAACCGCTGCCCGTCGAGGCCGCGAGTGTGAAGGCTGCGACCGGCAAGAAGGTCGCCAGCAAGAAGACCGCCGTCAAGAAGAAGACCGCGACGAAGAAGGCCGCCGCCAGGAAGGGCGCGGCCGTGAAGACCACAACCAGGAAGAAGACGGCCGCAAAAAAGAAGGCCGTGAGCAAGACAAGAAGCAGCCGGTCCTGACGAAACGGCGCCGGCCAGGAGCCTCTCATGGCACACAAAAAAGCAGGTGGTTCGACTCATAACGGGCGCGACAGCAACGCCAAAAGGCTGGGCGTCAAGCGCTTCGCCGGCGAGCGCGTCACCGGGGGAACCATTCTCGTGCGCCAGCGCGGCACCCCCTTCAAACCCGGCCCCAACGTGGGCCGTGGCGGTGATGACACCCTGTTCGCCAAGGTCGACGGTATCGTCCTCTTCCGTAAGCGTGGCCGGATGGGCAAGTTCATCAGCATCATCGCCAGCCAGTAGCCGGCCTGCGGGCCGGAGGGACACATGTTCCTCGACCGCGCCAAGATCCAGGTCCGTTCAGGGAACGGTGGTCCGGGCTGTGTCGCGTTCCGGCGGGAGAAGTTCGTGCCCCGGGGCGGCCCCAGCGGCGGCGACGGCGGCCATGGTGGCTCGGTCATCCTGCAGGTGGAACCCGGCATCTCCACACTGAACCGCTTCCATTACCGCCAGCACTTCTTCGCCGGCTCAGGACTGCCGGGAGAAGGCAACCAGCGCAGCGGACGGCACGGCGATGACGTGATCCTGCCGGTGCCTCCGGGGACTGTGGTGTTCGATGATGAGACCGGCCAGCTCCTGGCCGACCTGAACAAGCCGGGAGACAGCTTCCGGCCGGCAGTCGGCGGCCAGGGCGGCCGTGGCAATGCTCGCTTCGCCACACCCACCAATCAGGCGCCCCGCCACGCCCAACCCGGCATAGAGGGCAGGGAACGCTGGCTTCGTCTTGAACTGCGCGTTCTGGCCGATGTGGGCCTGGTGGGCTTCCCCAACGTGGGTAAATCGACCCTCCTCTCACGCCTCACCTCGGCCCACCCCAAGATCGCCGCCTACCCGTTCACCACCCTGGTGCCCCATCTGGGAGTGGCCGCCTTGAACGACGTCCGCACGGTGGTCATCGCGGATATCCCGGGCCTGATCCGCGGCGCCCACCAGGGCGCCGGATTGGGGCACCGGTTCCTGCAGCACCTGCGGCGCACCCGCATGCTCCTCCACCTGGTGGATGCGGCGGACCTGCCGGAGCGGGACCCCCTGCAGGACTACCTGGCCATCCGCGATGAGCTGACCGCCTACGGCGCCGGTCTCGAGAAGCGCGTCGAGGTCGTTCTCATCTCCCGTGGGGACCTCCTCCAGGATGAAGACCGCCTGGCCGATCTGAAACGCCACCTGGCCGCCGCCGGCCGCCCGGCCCCGTTACTGATCTCGGCGGTCACCGGCGCCGGCCTGGACGATCTCCGCCGCCGGCTGCTCCTGGAGCTGGAACATGTGCCGGATCTCCCTGACGAGGAGGAAACCCGGGAGGGCGAAGTGCTGCTCCTCCTCAAGGAGAAGCGGCGATGAATCTGGGCGTCCTGGGCGGCACCTTCGATCCCTTCCATGTGGGGCACGTGGAGATGGCGCTGGGCGTGCTCCGCGCCCTGAACCTGGACGCGGTCCACCTGGTCCCCTGCCGACTGCCACCTCATAAGGAGCGCCCGCGCCTGACGCCCGGCGCCGACCGTCTGGCCATGATCGCCCTGGCGGTTCAGGATCATCCCTCCCTGATCCCCGATTCCACGGAGCTGATGCGGCCGGCACCTTCGTTCACCATCGACACGCTGAAGGATCTGGCGGCGCGCAGGCCCGCGGCGCGGCTCTTTTTCATCATGGGCATGGATTCCTTCCGTGAAATCAGTCTCTGGAAAGAGCACCAGGCCCTCGTTCAGGGCTTCCATCTGGTGGTGGTCAATCGTCCCGGCAGTCCCCGCCCCCGGGAAAACGAGATGCCGGAGGTGGCCAGGGGGCGCCTGGTGGAGGCAAGCCAGGCTCTGGACACCGAGGAAGGGAGGGTCCATATGCTGGAGATCCCTCCCCAGGATGTTTCATCCACCACCATCCGCCGCCTGGCCCGGGAGGGCGCCTCTCTCGAAGGCTTGGTTCCCACCGCCGTGGAAAGCTATATTCACCGTTGCAATCTGTACTGCCGGGGAGATGATTCTGGATAATTTCGTCAAAATGGCCGTCACGGCGGCAGCGGACAAGAATGCGGAAGAGATTGTCATCCTGGACGTCCGGGAGGTCTGCAGCTTCACCAGCACACTGGTCATCTGTCAGGGCCGCTCAGGCAGGCAGGTGCAGACCATCACCACGGCCATCCGGGACACACTGCGCGAGAACGGCTGCCGTCCTCATCACGTGGAGGGCGAACGGAGAGGTGAATGGGTCCTGATGGATTACCTCGACTTTGTGATCCATATCTTCATGGAGGACCGGCGCAAGTTCTATGCCCTGGAGCACCTCTGGGGCGACGCGCCGCGCCTGGCATGGACCCCTCCCCGGCCCAAGGCCCGGGACGGCAGCGGTATCGCCGGCGCGGGGACAGGATCGTGAGGTGAAACATGATCAGGGTCATCTGGGCGGGTGCCTCCCGCGACAACCTGCTGGGCGAACTGGCGGCGCGGTATGCCGGGCGAATCGCCCGGCGGGTCCCGTTGCGCCTGGAGGAGATCGGCGCCGGTCGGGGCAAGCAGCCGGGCCAGGTGGCCGCCTGGGAGGGGCGCAAATTCCTCGCGAAGCTGCCGGCAGCCTCCTTCCCGGTGGCCCTGGAGGCCGGCGGCCGCAGGTTCAGCAGCGAGCAATTCGCCGCCTGGCTGGAAGGCACCATGGCACGCGCCGGTGGCGACCTGATCTTCATGATTGGCGGCCACGAAGGACTGGCGCCGGATGTGAGCCGGCGGGCCAGGGAGCGCTTCTCCCTGTCCGCCATGACCTTGACCCACGAGATGGCCCGGGTTCTTCTTCTGGAACAGATCTATCGGGCTCTGACCATTCTGCGTGGGGAGCCCTATCATCATTGATTCACCTGACGAGTCAACAGGCTCGCACCTGATCCCCGCGGGATCGTTGAGGAGTTGTAAAGTATGGATAAGAGGAGCCTCGAAAAATATCGCACCCTGCTGGAGGAGAAGCGCGGGAATCTCCTCAAGGCCTATACCAGGAAAAAGAGCCTGGGCAGCGAGGTCGGTGGCAAGGAGCGGGCGGCCGACATCGTGGATATGGCCACAGACGCCTCCACCCAGGAGTTTCTCTACTCCATGTCCAACAGCGACAGAGAGCTCCTCAAGGCGGTGGAAAACGCGCTGACACTCATGGAGAACGATGACTTCGGTGAATGTGTGGAATGCGAGGAAAGGATCTCCAAGAAGCGGCTCGACGCCGTGCCCTGGGCACGCTATTGCGTGAGCTGCCAGGAACTGGTTGAGACGGGCCGACTGCGGGTCTGATGGCAAGCGGCGGGAAGGCGGCATCATGAAACTGAAGACATTGGTTTTCGTGCTGGTGGGTCTCGGGATCATCGCCGCCACCGCCGCCCTGTTCTATGCCAACCGGATCCTGCTGGCGGAGCGCTTCGCCGTCTGGCCGGCACGCACTATGCCGCTCTGGGGAATTCTGCTCCTGGCCTTCGCAGTCGGACTCGGCGTGAGTCTGGCGTTCAGCCTGGCCCGGGAATCCCGCCTTGCCCTGGCCCGCTGGCGCGAAAACCGCACCCGCCGGGAGGCACAACTGGTGGACAGCCTCTATGCCGAGGGCAATGAGACATTGCTCAGCGGCCTGCCGGCCGCGGCCCTGGAGAAGTTCCGGGCCGTGCTGGCACGCTCTCCCCGGCGGGTGGACGCCCTCCTCAAGGCGGGGAAACTGCTGCTGAAACAGGGCCGGGGCGAAGAGGCGCGGGAACTTCATATGCGTGCGCACCGCGCCGCTCCCGCCGAGATGGGGCCTCTCTACGCGCTGGTGGATGATGCCACAAGCTGCAACGACACCGACACGGCCCGCACCTATCTGCAACGCATCATCGAACTCAAGCCCGATGAAGCCCTCCGCGCCCTGCGCCGCCTGCGCGATCTGGACATGGCCCATGGAGACTGGGACAGCGCCCTGACCCTTCAGGAGCGCCTGGAAAAAGCCAGTCTGGGTGAGCCGGGCAGTGCCCGGGGTGAGAAGATGACCAGGCTCGGTATCCTCTACCAGATCGCCTGCCGCACGGCGGAGCAGGGCCAGCACAAGGAGTCCCAGCAGGCACTTCGCCGCCTGGTGAAAAGCGACCCACATTTCGTGCCGGCATGGAAGGCCCTGGGGGAGAGCCAGCGCGCCGCAGGGGACGGAGAAAGTGCGGTGACAACCTGGCTCGAAGGATACGAGGCAACCCACGCCCCGGTGCTGCTGACCACTCTGGAAGATCATTTTCTCTCCCGGGAGCGCCCCGAACGGGCCATCGAGGTCTTCAGGCGGGCCGTGGCGTCCAGCCAGCCCGACACGGTGCCCCGTTTCTTCCTGGGCAAGCTGTTCTACCGCCTGGAGATGCTGGACGAGGCCCTGGCCGAGTTCAGCGCCCTCCAGGGCCGGTCATCCTACACGCCGACCCTTTCGTACTACATGGCCCGGATTCTCGAGCGTCGGGGGCTCCACCATGAGGCCAATGTCCACTATCGGCGCATAGTCCGCGAAGGTCGTCTTCTCTCCACTCAGTATCGCTGCCTGACCTGCGAAGCACATTACGACGCCTGGCTGGACCGCTGCAGCCAGTGCGGCAACTGGAACTCAGTCCAGGTGGACTTTCGTGAGGACACCTCCCTGGATGAACTCGGCATCAGCTCGGCTCCGGTCTACAGCACCGAAGGCAGTTGAGCCCCGGCCCGGAGGCCTGCTATGGCAGCGGCGCGTAAGCCGTCCCTGGTCCTGCTGATCCTGGACGGATGGGGACACTCGGAGCAACGCCAGTACAACGCCGTCGCGGCCTGTCCCGGCGATCACATGCGCCGCCTGGCAGCGCGCTATCCCCATACCCTGCTCGCCGCCTCGGGCGAGGCCGTGGGTCTGCCGGCCGGGGTCATGGGGAATTCCGAGGTGGGCCACCTCACCATCGGCGCCGGCCGCACCATGGACCAGGCGGTCACCCTGATCAACAAGACCCTCAAAGAAGACAGTTTCACCGGCAACCCGGTCCTGGCGCAGGCATGTGCCGATACCCTGAATGGCAGCGGCACACTTCATTTTCTCGGCCTCTGTTCCGACGCTTCGGTGCACAGCCACCTGGATCATCTTGAAGCCCTGGTGCGCCTTGCCGCCGCCCGCGGAGTGCCACGCGTCCGGGTCCATCCTTTCACCGATGGCCGCGACACATCCCCGCACAGCGGCAAGGGGTACGTCACCCGGGTGGCGTCGTTCCTGGCCAAGGCCCACCCCGATGCCGCCATCGCCACGGTGGGTGGACGCTATTTCGGCATGGACCGGGATCAGCGCTGGGAGCGGGTGGAGAAGCACTGGCGCGCCCTGGTCCTGGGCGAGGGGCTGCAGGCCGCAGATCCTGTGGCCGCTGTGGACGAGGCTTATGCCCGCGGGGAGACCGACGAGTTCATCCGGCCGACCGTCATGACAGGGGTCGCACACCACACCATCGGCGATGGTGACGGGGTCATCTTCTTCAATTTCAGACCCGATCGCGCCCGCCAGATGACACGGGCTCTGGCCGTGGCGGAGTTCGATGAATTCCACCGGCCGCGGCGGCCCGCGCTGGCCGCCTATGTCTGCATGACGCCGTACGATGGGACATTCGATCTGCCCATTGCGTTCCGTTCCCGCGGACCGGAGATGGTTCTGGGACGTCTGTTTTCCGCGCGGGGTCTGCGCCAGGTGCGTATCGCCGAGACGGAGAAATACGCCCATGTCACCTACTTTCTCAACGGCGGGGTCGAGCGCACCTATCCGGGTGAGGAACGCATTCTCGTCCCCTCGCCCCGCGTCGCCACCTACGATCTGCAACCCGAGATGAGCGCCCTGGAGATCACCGAAAAGCTTCTCGCCTGCCTGCACCAGGGCGAAACCGACATCGTGGTGGCCAATTTCGCCAACGCCGACATGGTGGGCCACACCGGCAACTACGAGGCCACCCTGCGCGCCTGTGACACCGTGGACCGGTGCGTGGGCCGGGTCCATGAAGCCGCCCGCGCCACCGGATCTCTCCTGGTGGTGACGTCCGACCACGGCAATGCGGAGCAGATGCTCAGTACCGACAGTAAGGAATCGTTGACCGCCCACACCACAAACCCGGTGCCCCTCATTCTCGCCCGGGAAGACCTGGTGGGCCGGCGCCTGGCCGACGGCGGCGGACTTGCCAGCATCCTGCCGACCATCCTGACCGCAATGGATATCGATTGTCCCGGCGAGATGGATGGCGGTTCCCTTCTCTAGGCGTCTGGCCCGGTTGACCGGACGCGCGGCCGTGGGGCTGAGCGACCTGGTCTTCGTGCCCGGCTGCCTGCGTTGCGGCAGGTTTCACTCCCGCCGGCGTGCCGGTGTCTGCCTGGCCTGCTGGGCGGCAGTCCGCCCCCCGCTCATCACCGCTGCCCGCTGCCTGGACTGCGGCGGCGCCGGCTGCGGCTGCGGACATCCTGAGCCCCCCTGGAGCTGGATGACGGCGGCACTGGCCTACGAGGAGGCCGGCCGGGATCTGATCCGCCTGTACAAATTCGGTGACCAGGGCGGCCGGCTGCCCCTGGCACGGCCTCTGGCGGGACTGCTGGCGGCGGCGTTGCGGGCCACCGCCATCTCCCTGGATATTGATCTGGTGGTGCCGGTTCCCTCCCACCGCGCACGCCGGCGCGACCGGGGATTTGATGCCGCCGGGCGCCTGGCTCGCCATGTCTGCGCGGCGACCGGGCTGCCACGTCCTCTGCCCCTCATCAGGCGCCGTGGCCGGCGCGGCCCGAGGGCCTCAGCCGACGACGGCCATCGGGCCGACTACCTCCTGCGGCCGGCAGCCGGCCGGCAGGTGGAGGGACGCACCATTCTCCTCCTGGACGACGTCTGTACCACCGGCGCCACCCTCAGGCGCTGCGCCGGACTGCTGGCCGGGGCCGGTGCTCTGGAGATTCGTGTCGCCGTTCTGGCCTTCACCCCCCGGCGAGGCTTTGCCAGTCCCGCAGGCATGGAATAACATGCCCTGTTTCCGCGGCCGCACGCCGGGGCCGCCAGCGAGGGGTTATGCACACACTGAAGACTCATCAGATCGTTGCCTTTTCCCTGGCCGCCGCCGGCATGGCTCTGGCCTCGGCCATGACCGCCAGCGCGGCCCAGGACGGCACGGCAACGACACCCGCGCAACCGCACGTGGTCCTCGAGATCCAGGGCTTGCATTATGACGCCGGTGGTCAGGTGCTGGTGCGCGCGACTGCCCGGAACGACGGCAAGGATGAAGTCGAAAACCCACTGACCGACCCCATCGCCGACGGCTTCCGCCTCAGCGGCCCCGACGGCAAGAGCTGGCAGCCTGTGGCGACCGGCAAACCCTCCCCCCAGATCCAGCCCAAACGAATGGCGGCCCTCACCTACTTCGGCCAGGTCATTGACCTGACCGTCCACTTTCCTGTGCTGGCCAAGGTGGGCAGATACGAGCTGACCTATGCATCCGGCGACCGGAGCGACACAGCCATCACCATCAACGTCATCGAGGTGTACAACCCCGACGCCAGCTACAAGGCCGTGATCAAGACCGCCAAGGGAGATCTGACCCTGCAGCTCTTCCGGGAAGATGCGCCCCTGGCGGTGCGCAATTTCGTGGACCTGGCACGGCAGGGCTTCTACGACGGCCTCGCCTTTCATTACATCCGGCCGGGCGACATCGTCATCGGCGGTGACCCGGCTGGTGACGGCACCGGTGGTTCGGGCTTCTTCATCCCGGCCGAGTTCAACAGGCACCAGCATCTCAACGGCACCGTGGCCATGGTGCGCGGCGCCGAACCCGACACCGCCAGCAGCCAGTTCTACATCTGCCTCAAACCCCAGCCGGAGCGCGACGGCAAGTTCACCGTCTTCGCGCAGGTGGTCGAAGGCATGGACACTCTGACCAGCCTGGCCGCAACCCCCACCTCCGGCACCGACAGCAAGCCGTACTTCCGCCCCCTGGATCCCATGGTCATGGAGACCATCACCATTCTCGAGACCGCCCCGGAAGAGGACGAAGACTCCTGAGGATCACCCTGAAGCCCGAAAGACACCTCCTCACCACGGCTCTGCTGGTGGGGGCGTCCCTGTCGCTGGCCGCTGCCGCGCCACCAGCCATCAGCGACTTGTCCGTCGGCGACCGCCAGGGGCTGCATCTGACCCTCTACCAGGACAACCGCGGCCTGGTCCGGGAAAGCTACCGCTTCCATCACCCGGCCGGACGGAGTCTCCTGCGCCTGGACAGAGTTCCGGCCGCCATGGAACCCCGCTCGGTGCAGGCGACGTTCGACCCCGAAGGGATCCGCCTTCTGGAGCAGCGTCATGAACAGGATCTGCTCACACCCCGGCGCCTGCTGGAGACGTACCTGGACAAGCAGGTGGTCCTTCTCTTCAGCACCATGGACGGCGGCGAGCGGCGCGTCCCCGCAACCCTGCTGTCGGCCCGCGACGGCATCGTGGTGCGCGCCGGCGACGAGATTCTGGTCAACCCCGACGCGCAGCTCATCTTCCCCGGGCTGCCTCCAGGTGTCGTCTCACGCCCGGCGGTGGTCTGGGAGATTGAAGCCGCACGCGCCGGTGACGCTCTCCTGGAGCTGAGCTACATCACCGGCGGGCAGAACTGGAGCACCGACTACGTCGCCTCACTGGCTGCTGATGACAGGATGCTGGACCTCACGGTCTGGGTCACGGTGGAGAACAACACCGAGGTGGCGTATGACAACACCGGCCTCTCCCTGGTCGCCGGCCAGGTCCACCGGGCCGTCCCTGCGGCCAGAGGGATGCTCATGGCCATGGAGTCAGGTGGCATGAGGAGCCGAGGACAGCAGGAATCCGCCTTCACCAGTGAGCAGGCCATGGACTTTCACCTCTATCGCCTGGGGCGGAAGGTGAATCTTCCTGCCCACTCCAGCCGCCAGTTTGTCCTGCACCAGGCCAGGTCGGTGCCGGTCCACCGCCGCCACGTGGTCTCGGCCGGGGGCATGTTTCTCCAGCGGCGGAGCCCCGCCGGCGACCCGATTCGCGTGCCGGTTGAATCCAGGCTGGAATTCGTCAACTCCGGCGACCACGGTCTGGGGCTGCCCCTCCCGTCCGGTATCGCCCGCGTCTTCCAGGACCAGGCGGATGGCGGGCGGGTCTTTCTGGGCAGCGACCGCCTCCCGGGCACGGCCGATGGCGAGACCATTTCCCTGATCATGGGCAACAGCTTCGACCTGGTGGCCGAACGGACCCAGACCGATTACCGGCAACTGCCCGGCGTGCGCCGGGGTTATGAAGCAGCCTTTCGCTACGACCTGCGCAACAGAGGCCCTGAAGATATGGAAATTGATATCCGGGACCCTGTCCCCGGAGACTGGGAACTGCTGGAGAGCAGCGTCGAGTTCAGCCGGCCCGACGCCTCGACCCTGGCGTTCCGTGTCACCGTTGCCGCCGGCGGCCAGACCACGATCAGCTATCGTGTCAGGGTCAGGTAAGATTCAGCCTATAGCGGCCCTGGGAGATTGGAATGAGTGACGGCTACAGGCTGGAATTGAAGCTGGCCGGGGATCCTGCCATGTTCAGCCTGGCCGCGCGACTGTTCATGGAAATGGGGGAAGTCCCAGGTGGCCCCGGTAAAGAGGAGATTGAACGGCTGGCAGACGCGGTGGAGCCGGTGCTGGCTGCGGTCCTGGAAACTCTCAGCCGGCTTCCCGGACCACCGGCCCTGGAACTGAAGATGGGCTGCGCCCCCAGGGAAGTGACCCTTGAGCTCTCGGTGGCCGCCGCGGGAGAGCAGGGCCGCGACCTCCTGGGAAAGAATGCCGGCAAGCTGGTGGCAGACGTGAAGAAGGTCTTCGACCGGGTGATTGGCCCCGAGGCACCTGCCGGCAGCGCCTTTCAGTTCAGCCTCACCCGCACCATCCCCACCTGAGCCGCAAGGGTTTCGGCTGCTGACAAAATCGTGATTGCCCGTCCCTCCTGGTCCCGGTAAGGGATGAGGTGAACTCCCCGCGGACGAGGGTGCACCGGTGCCACTTCACCACCCATGGAAACGATGTCGAGGCGTGCCGCTCCGGCAGGCCGGCGCGAGATGCATGCGCCGGGCGGTGCCCGTCCTGCTCCTGCTGGCCGCTCTGGCGACGGCCGCGCCCAACCCGGCCAGCCTGTTGCGGCCCCTCTCCATCCAGGAGCTGACCCGTCTCTCCAACGTGGTCATCCGTGGCCGCGTCGTGTCGGTGCGCACCATCAGCAGCAACGGCGGGCGCATGCCGGTGACCCTGGCGGAGATCGAGATCCTGGAAGTCCTGGGCGGCGACCTGCCACCACGCCGCCGCCTCCTGGTGACCCAGCCAGGCGGCGTGGCCAACGGCATTGAACTGGATTACGCCGGCCGTCCCATCTTCACGCCGGGTGAGGAGACGGTGCTGTTCCTGCAGCGACGGGCAGCGGGCCGTTTCATCCCCGTGGGCCTGGCCCAGGGAAAATACAACGTCGGACCGGCCGGCACCGGCAACCATCGCGTCCTCCTGCGTGACCTGCACGGTGCCGCCTTCGCCGGGCCCGCACAGGAAGCGCCTCCGGTCACCCTGGATGAACTCCGCGCCAGGGTGAGCGCCGTACCCGGCAACATGAGTGGTGGCCGGCCATGAGGCGGGCCACTGCCGGCATCCTCCCGGCCCTGCTCCTGCTCCTGGCCATCGGCGCCACCCATGCATACACACGTTCAACGGTCTCCGCCACCGACAGCACCGGCATCGCCTGGGACCTGGAGAACCACGACACCTACCTGCCTGGGATCAACGATGGCACCCTGCTCTACCGCCTGCATGCGGCCGGCTCTGCCGACGTGGGCAACGGCGAGGATCTGGCCGCGGTGGCGCGGGCTTTCCGCACCTGGTCGGGCATCTCCACCTCCGCCCTGCGCTTCAGGCGGGACCAGGACACGGCCAACAGGACCACCCTGGACGACGGTGAATTCACCATCTTCTGGAACGAGACCAGCACGGTGGTGGACCAGGGCACTCCCGACACCGATGACGACCTGAACATCGCCGGCGCCCTGGCGGTGGCTCTCATCTACCGGATCATCACCGGCCCCGAGGCCGGTGAGATCCGCGACGCCAACATCGTCTTCAACGGCGCCGACTTCGTCTGGACCGCCTCAGCGGATCCTGAAACCGGCCGTTACGACATCGAGTCGGTGGCTCTCCATGAGATCGGCCACACCCTGGGCCTGGCTCATTCGCCGGTTGCCGTGGCCAGCCTCTTCCCGCGCCTGGGCTCAGGTTCACGCCGGGCGCGCAAGCTATCCAGCGATGATATCGCCGGTGTGACGGCCATCTACCCCGGCGGCAACAGCGCCGCCAACCGCGGTGCCATCACCGGCGTGGTGAGCAACGGCGCGCCTATCCTCGGCGCCATGGTCTGGGCACGGGACAGCGCCGGTGTCGTGCTGGCCCACGCCACCAGCGACGCCGACGGCGTTTATCTCATGGCCGGCCTGCCGCCCGGCCCGGTCACTCTGCACACCCAGCCGGCCAACGCCGCGTCCGGCTTTTATCTCTTCTCCGCCGCCAACATGGGTCCCTATTACACCGCCGCCCAGCGCGACTTCAGCTATGCCGGCGGCCTGGCCGTCGAGATCCTCGCAGGCGACACGGTCATGGCCGACCTTTCGCCGGCAGCGGGAACACCCGCCATGGAGATCAAGCTCCTGTCCCGCTCCGGCTCGTGGTCCAATATCCGCACCTTTCTCCGCCGGGGCGAGAGCGGTGTCCGCATCGGCGTGGCCGGGCCCGGACTGCCCCTCGCCGGCACGCCATTGTCCATCAGCGGATCCCATATCACCGTCGTGAGCACAGCCTTCGACATGGTGGCCGGCTTCCCCACCGTGGAGATCACCGTCACGGTGGCAGCCGACGCCCCCCTGGGCGCCCGCGACCTGGTGATCACAGCCTCAGGCGAGACCACCGTCGCCCTGGGTACCGTGGAGATCCTGCACGCGGCCGAGCCCCTGCAACCGCCCGTGACCACCGGCCTGGAAACCGAGGTGGTGGGGCCGGGCCTGGACCTGGTCTGGGAACCGTCCGCCGGGACCTCCTGGTACAGGCTCTTCCGGGGCGACCTGGCGACCCTGGCCGGCGGCAACTACGACCACGCCGTGGTTGCGGATGGCTGCTACCTGTCGGCGCCCCAGGCTTCTCTCATGGATGACATCGACAGCCCGGAAGCCTTCTACTACCTGATCACCAGCGGGTCCGGCGACGAAACCGTCGGCCCGGCCGGGACGGCCAGCAACAGCATTCTCCGGCCGGCGGGATTCGATCCCTGTCCCTGACCATGACGGCCCTCCCGCTGACAAGACTGCCAGCTTATCTGGGTGTCCGTCAGACTGGGGCAAGACCAAAGTGATGAACGTGCTGGAAGAAGGACAACTTGTTGAGGAGTGGCCCTTCGGGATCGTGGTCAACCGTTTGGAATCGCTGGACCACTTCAGTGCAACTAATCCCTGACGAAACCAACGCTTTGGATTAGGCCGTTTCTGACCTCATATATGGAGACATATTCAGTTGTGGTGTCGCCGTTGCTCACTGTCTCGTGGTTCACGACGTAGCTATCTTTTACAATTTGATGGTGAATTGTAACTTGCACAACACCCTCTTCGAACATGGGTTCAAAGATGCTACGAATGTGTTTCTTGCCTTTGCCTAATGACCTGTCGGGGTAATTGAAGATCTTGACTCCGTCCGAGTAGGTGTCCAAGAACGAGCGCAAATCGTGCCTGTTGTAGGCACTCATGCGCAGATTCACGACTTCCAGCGGGAGTCGAGTCAC
>SMVB01047574.1_pt1 | contig 14161 bp, 11 predicted proteins | sample 2456461 | NCBI WGS metagenome assembly SMVB01 (sample SAMN11095934, study PRJNA526329) | marine sediment metagenome | biome: Marine sediment; feature: Surficial sediment; material: Deep marine sediment; isolation source: Hadal surficial sediment | place: Pacific Ocean | collected 2014-05 | depth... | reverse complement strand
CCTGCTAATCAGCAGACCCTAGTCCAGAATCGGGGAGTAATCTGATGGCAGCCACTCGCCCACACGTTCCCATGCCCAGTAACCGAATACTTTCACGGGGTCTGATACAGAATCATTCAAAACGTTGCCGTTTTTATCTGTTGTGACGGATGTGAACGGTAGCTCCATCCAGGACGATTGATTCAGGATGGCCCTGGCATTGGTGGAACGTAATCGATTGGCGTATTCAATGTAATCGTCTGGCTCATCCTCTTTGTTGTAAATCACAAGCAACGTCCCGATAAATTCCATTTGCCGGGTCGGATCAGTTACGTTTCCTGACATTACAGGTGTAAATTTTTCCCGATCATAGTCGTCTCCGCGAAGCTCGGCGATAGGGTTAGCTGTAGACGAAAATCCGACTTCGGCGACATGATAGGCCCCAAAGCCCTCTTTTTTCAGAGTTCCGGCATACAGGGATGTGATAAAGTGTTTCTGTGAGCCATTATAAGCACGTTGCCGGTTCTTCGACCAGACTCTCCGCTGTTTATCGGTACCCTCCATTTCGACGAATACGGGCTGCCCTTTCCACGTAAAATTCTGTTCCCGGCCGGTTAGTTCAAACCCATGCAGTTCAATGGTATACCCTAGCGCGTCGTTATTGACAATCACGGGCCCTGAGGATGTTGCGAACAGGTTATCCTGAATCAATTGAAAGGTAAAGTCCAGGTTCTCAGGGTTCTCAATCTCGCATTTATCCCCGAATTCTGTATCGCCGAAAATGATGTCTTTAAATCGTCTCAGATTGGTTCTCCATGCGTGATCCGAGTCTCCTAATACGGCAATTCCTTCAAGATCAAAAGTGATGGATTTTAATTTGAACAAATAGGGTGCACCACGATAAATTCTGAGATCCAGGTCTTCTTCGATCAATTTAAAACCGATCATTGACGCGACGAGACTAATCTGCTGGGTGGGAGGAAGAGGAAGGCTGAAGCTGCCATCCGCATCCGAGGCGTCACCGATGGTGGTACCCGCGTAAAATATGTGGACGCCCATTATCGGATCCCCCGTTTCGGCGTCCACGACGATGCCCCGAACGCGTGTGGTGTCGGATCTGACTGCTGACTGAGCCGCGGAATATCGGACAGGGAATATCAGGAAGAGCAATACGAATAAAAAAAGCGCTGCTCTGTATTCGGAAAATCGTTCAATCATCGGGATCAGGATTGTAGTCAAATGGGAGTAATTCTCCCAAGCGTTCCCACGCCATATACCCGTACGTCTTGATAGGGAATCCGGCACCTTCCACGAGCAGATTTCCATGGTAATCCACAAACAACGATCCTACAGTAATGTCTATCCACGAAAGTTGCAGAGGCGCCACCGTTTGAACCCGAGTCCTTGGAGTGCGGTAATACCGTGGGTAATACCGTGGAGCAGCTCTGACGCTATCAAATTCTCTGGCAACGGCTTCCTTCCCATATTGAACATAAAGTGTGCGGTGCGGCTGGAAAAGGAAGAGCCCATCCTGGCCGGTTGGAATTATCGTCCGTTCACTTATTTCCAATGTGTCAAGCTCCGTAGAAATTAATTCCGCGACCGGAAAATCTTTATTCATATGGCCAGGATCGAATACATAATACACGTAGAACCCACTTTTTTTCAGGTCGGCGTCGATGAATGATTTGAGCAGATGGCGGGCGGATCCGTAATACGCCTTGCGCCGGTTCTTATACCAACCTTTTGTCTTTTTGCCACCGTCGCTGTCCAGTTCTTCAAATTGAGGTGCGCCTTCCCAGTGGTATCGGGCGCCTCTGCTGCCCAGGGAGAAATCGTGGAGGGTAACGCGATATCCCAGTTTGGGATTGATGATGATAAGAGGTTCTGATGCGGTGGCAGACAGGATTTCAGTTTCTGTATCATAATTCAGAATGACAGAAAACGCATTATCAATCCAGCAGCTCTTCCCGAATGACGTATTGCTGAACAATACGTCCTCAAACCGCTTCAGATTCTGCTCCCAGATCGTGTCTCGATCCGCGGAAACTATGACACCGTCCAATCCTATTATCGAAGTTTTCAGGGCAATATTCAGCTCTCCGCTCTGCCTGGTTCTGGCGTTGACGGCTACACTCAACACTTCATATCCCAGCATCGAGAACACAACAATAATTTGGGTAACCGGGGGGTTGGGAAGTTCAAAAATTCCACCCTGGTCCGTGACGTCTCCTATGGTGGTGCCGGAGTAAAAAACCTGAACACCCGTAATTGGAAGCCCGGATTCTGCGTCTGTTACTTTTCCGAAAAGTTGCTGGATTGATGTGTCTTGAGACTTCGCTGTCGCTGTTGAATCGCCCGCGTAAAATACCGCTAGAACGAGCAGACAGTTTGATAATCGCAATGCACGCATAAACATTCAGATTTCACCAGATACCGTATGCTTATATCCCTGAAGAGTAAAAAGTGATCCTCAGTCCGTGACCAAGTTGTCGATCTGTAACTATTCGTGCCTCAGGCTGTCGGACGGGTTCGCCATTGCGGCGCGGAAGGACTGGTATCCGACCGAAGTGATACCGAATGCCAGGGCGAACAGTCCGGTGATCAAGAAAATTCCTACGCCGATCTGAATCCTGACGGCAAAATTATCGAGCCACGCATTCATGGTAAGCCAGGCGAGCCCAACAGCCAGGCCAAAAATATTTACGATGGCATAACCCTGATTATTAGAAACGTTGCGCCACGCAATCCGAACGTAATTACGGGTTAATGACCCGTCAAAGTAGGTCCGGTCCGGAGTCGGTTTATTTCTAAAACGGATCCGAAGAAGTGAGAGAACGTCGATCGTGGTTCTCGTGGTCGACCAGAACGACGAGTGTCTACTCAGCCGGGTATTGTGCACCTCTTCCAGGTCACCGACAAATTCTTCGAAAAACGAATCACTACAAAATTTTTCGATGATAGCACGCAGAAAATTAGGCAGGTGTCCGTCCTGACGGGTATCGGTTGGTTTCATGATGCGGATCCTCCCAGGTTCGTCGCCAGATTCCACATTCGTTCTCGGATTTGCCGACTGTTCTGCAGGGTCGCAATTCCAGTTCCTGTGATTCTGAAAAGCCGCTTGCGGCGTCCACCTCTTTGTCGGGTAGCACCGCCCATTCTTGATTCGAGGAATCCCTTTTCCTGAAGTCGATACATTGTTGTATGGACAGCGCCCAGGGTCAACAACCGACCGGTCTGGCTGTTCAGTTCATTCAGGACCGAAATTCCATACGCCTCGTCGTTGAGCATGGCTACGGCGAGTAAAACAAGTTCTTCGAACGCGCCGAGTGGGGTGGAGGCCATAGCGGATAAACGATCAGGAGACAAAAAATTGAATCGTCGCAGGCCGTACGGTTATAACTTATACAAAGTTACAACAAATAAAATCTTCTTCCATAATCTCGTCAAGCACGGAGGCCAGTCGGTCTGCGTCACCTCGATTGAACACCATGGGAGGCTTGATTTTAATCACGTTGCGAAGAGAGCCGTCGGCGGTCGTAAGGATTCCTTTGTGCCGAAGTCTGTTAACAACGTAGGACGCCTCCGCTGCTGCCGGTTCAAGTGTTTCCCGATCCAGAACAAGCTCGATTCCTATAAACAGTCCCTGCCCGCGCACATCGCCGATGATCGTGTGCCTCCCCGACAGATTCTTCAACAGACCAAGTAAATGCGCACCGACTTCGCGAGCGTTCTGTTGCAGGTTTTCTTGTTCCAGAACATCCAGGACGGCGAGACCAACTGCGCACGAAGCAGGGTTACCGCCGAAAGTGTTGAAGTATTCCATACCGTTGTCGAACGCATCGGCAATGGCCCGAGTGGTAACTACAGCTCCGAGCGGGTGGCCGTTTCCAATAGGTTTCCCGATGGTCACGATATCAGGAATTACACCGTGTGATTCAAATCCCCAGAAGTGCGAACCCAACCGGCCCAATCCGACCTGTACTTCGTCTGCAATACACAAACCACCGAGGGACCGGATCGCCTTAAATGACTCCTGCAGATACGTCTGCGGGAGAAAAATCTGCCCACCGCATCCTAAAACTGATTCACAAATGAACGCTGCAAACCCTGATTCTGCGTGAAGCTCGGTAGACACTTCGGCAACGTACCGGGCATATGCCGCGCCCGACTCGTCGGAATATCCACGATGCTCCCCGCGATATGGATCTGGCATTGGAACAACGCGCGTCACCGGCGGAGTGCCTGTTCCACCCGGGCCGCTGTGTTTGTACGGGCTGATATCGATCAGGGAAGAAAGATTTCCGTGATACGATCCGTCAACTGTAATAACGTGGTTTGAGCCTGTCGCCAGGCGGGCCATTCGTAGCGCGAGATCATTGGCCTCACTCCCGGAGTTGACCAGATACACAACCGACAGCGATTCCGGCAGCGTGGCGGCGAGTCGCTCGGAGTACTGAGCGAGATTCTGATGCAGATACCGAGTGTTGGTATTAAGAGCAGTCATTTGCCGGTTCAAAGCACGTACAACGTGGGGGTGTGCGTGCCCCACATGTGATACATTGTTTACCGCATCCAAGAAAGCAGTGCCGTCCGGTTCGTACAAATACTGCATTAAACCGCGTACAATGTGGAGCGGTTTGTCATACGAGAGGCTCAATGACGGACCTGAATGGGCACGTCGTTTCTGAAGTATGTTTTCACGAGCCATCGGTGCTGCAGGAAACCGATCCGACGGCACACCAGTGATCAGGTTCGGATCCGGACAAATACTTTTCCAGACTTCTCGCTGAGAGGGAAGAGCCACACCGATAAAGTCACCGCTGGAACCCAACATGTCTCCGATAATCTGAAAATGAAGATGGGGAACCCATCCACCATTTTCGTCGACGGTTCCCATTTTCGCAATTTCTGCTCCAGCTTTTACAACCTGGCCTTCTTTCAAATCCGCAACCGAAGAGGTACTCAGGTGTCCATAAAGAGTGAAAAACACTGGTCCATCTGATGGAGCGTGTCGCAGAACGACCGCCGGCCCGTAATCAAACGGGATTTTCAGATTCTGTACTGAAAAAACAGTCCCGTCAATCGGGGCAAAAACCGGGCTCCCGGCTGGCTGGAAAAAGTCGAGTCCCAGATGTATGGTTCGTTTTTCCTGGAATTCTTCTCCGAATTGTTCACCTGTGTAGACCAGTCGTGGCTCGTCATACCGGCCGACACCAACGGCTGCGCCTGCATCTTCCAGTACGCGATTCATGGTTCGGCCGGCCACTTCAGGCTCCATCATGTCGCCGGGTTTCCAGTCCAGCGTACCCACGCTGAAATCGAACACGAGGCTTGGGTCTGATCTTAAATCGCAATTGAGTAGCGAAGCAAATTCGGTGGTCCGGGCTGATAACCAATCCGTCAGCTGCCCATTACCCGGAAAAGGTTGAAACCCGCACGCCAGCCGGAATCGATAGGTAGCGAGACGCGCCGGGAGCTGCTCGAGTTTATTCAGAAGATCCCACGCAGGTCGTTCGCTGACTCGAATATATTCATTTTCTGGTTCGTCGAGCGCCGCTTTTGCACACTTGGATACACTTGTACACAGTCGCGCCCTGATCAATTCAGCGAATACATCCAGTTCTTCCTCCAAAAGCGGATTTACGCTGTTATAACCCGATACAAGAGCGCATCCAACTCCGACAGGATCCACCCGGTCCATCATGTGGTAAGCGGCAGCTATCGCAAGTTCAGCGATCCTTGCCGTGTACATCAGGTCTCCGAAATCAATAAGCCCGGCAATAGCCCTGCTTCCGGGATCAGCGGTGATCAGGACATTGTAATCATTCGCATCTCCGTGAATAATTTGATGTGGGAGCGAATTCAATCGCGGCAAAACGTGGCGAATGAAATGGTCACAAAACTCGCGGAGGAGACTGGCCTGTGGGCCGTCCGTAACAAACTCGATATGCTTTGAAACCGTCTCGGCGGCTCGCAATACATCCCATTCAAATGGGCTGTGCATCGCTGGATCGTCAAAGGATTTGAGAGACAGGTCAACCCTCCCCAGAAGCACTCCCAGGTCAAAGACCAGGTCGTCGGGTATCGGATTCACACTGGCCATGACTACGCCAGGCATGAAGGTGACGAGTCGCAGTAGATGATCGGTGCCATCTATTTTTCGCAGCGTAGTCGAACTGCCATCGCTTGTTGAAATAAGGTGCGGCACCGGCAGTCCTGCGGCTGTAAGTTGCTCCAGAGCAAGCCCTTGAGCGACCAGGCGACCAGAGTGCTCCAGTGAATTGGAGATTTTGAACACGTAGCTGTCATCCGCAACTTTCACGCGGAAATTCTGGTCCATATAACTCGGGAGTTCACCGACATCACCTTCTACGCCGAATGATTCTAACAGTAATTCCCTGGCTCTTTCGATGGTCAATCTGGATCGACCCGGGACGACGGAAGGGGAGTGATCAGTCATACGTACTCTCTGAGATATCTAAAATCGATCAGGTGACAATTCTGGAATATCGAAGCGTGATTGATCACCGGCAACCAACTCGGCTATGGTTTTCCCGGTAATCAGTCCCTGGGTCATTCCCAACATACCATGCCCCGTTGCGATGTAAAAATTTGACCGTGGATCCGTTTTACCGATGATTGGCAGACCGTCTGTGGAGCAAGGCCGGAAGCCTGACTGCGCATCAGGCATCGTCCGATCTCCTTTATCGATATCGTCAAAGTATAGTTTTACCTGTCGCTGTAAAGGTCTGAGTCTGACAGGGTCGATCTTGGAATCAAATCCTACAAGGGTCAGTGTACCTGCGAATCGAATTTTCCCCCGCATCGGACCGATAGTGATTTTTTCCTCTATCGATATCAAGGGGATGGAGAGACGATTCTCCGGGTCATCAACTGAGATGCTATATCCCGTTGCAGGTTGCAGAGGAATTTTTAAACCCGCTTTCCTGGCTAGCTTTCCGGACCACGCACCGGCTGCAAGAACCACGTGTTCAGCCTCAAACGACCCGCGAGACGTTGTTACTGACGATAATCGAGTTCCGGATAGTGTCATATCCGAAACCAGTGTCCCTGGAGAAAAAAGGACACCTTTGACTTCCAGATATTTCCGCAGAGTGTTCACAAACTGTCCCGGATCGAGCGATTCGTCCTGTTTACAGAACACGGACCCCGTGACGGGAGATCTGATTCCGGGCTCGAGTGTAAGTGTCTCCTCCCTATTGAGCCGCTCAACAACGAGGCCGGCGTCGTTGGCCATCTCGGCAAACTGCATATTGTGTTGCTCGCTGTAGTCAGAACTATGAAGCATTATCAGCCCGGTCTTTTTCGGTCCGACTCCGGCGAATTCAGGCAACCGGCATACGTCATCATACAGCGCGAGTCCTTCCAGCGCGAGATCTCTGAGAACAGGGATGCTCCGATTAAGATGTTCTTTAGTACATGCGGCTTTAAAACCAAGCAACCAAGCAGTAAGGTCAAGGTCGAATCTGGGCTTGATATAAAAAGGGCTCTCCGGATTGGCCAACCATTTCAAGCCCTGGGCGATGACACCGGGCGCGGCCATCGGCTCGATATGACTTGGGACAAGGAAACCTGCATTCACGTGGGATGCGCCCTCATCCATGTCACCTTTGTCAACAACTCTGACTGATGCGCCATCTCGGTTCAAATAATAGGCGCAACAAAGGCCGATAATTCCACCGCCAATGATTAACACATCTGTCCGATTTCCTGCAAACTCGTCCATTAAATAACCTGAAATCCGAATGCGTAAGGATCATCATCGTCGATTATAATCCGATTAAATCCTGTAATGCGTGCCCAGCCCTGAATGCTCGGAACTATAGCGTCTTTGTCGCCGACTTTGGTGGCAGATTCGACGCGTCCGGTAAAAAGGCTTCCAATAATACTTTCGTGGACAAATGAGTCGCCTACGCTCAGTTTCCCATGGGCGGCCCACTGCGCCATTCTCGAAGAAGTCCCGGTACCGCACGGAGACCGATCTATTGCCTTGTCTCCGTAAAAAACAGCGTTTCGGGCGTCAGCCCGATCGTTTCTTGGACGCCCCGTCCACAAAATATGTGTGCATTTCGTTATATCTGGCAGGTCAGGATGTATGAACTCATACCGTTCGTTAAGCTGCCGTCGAATAACTGGGCTCCAGCGAATAAAGTCGGAGGCTGTATAGTCCTCCATGTCACGATAGTTTTCCTGGGGATCTACAATCGCGTAAAAATTCCCACCGTATCCGACGTCCAGAAAAATTGTACCCAGATCCGGACAATCGACTTCGCATTGTTCAACGGCCAGAAACGACGGCACGTTGATAAGTCGGACGGAAGCTACCCGTCCACCATCCATTTCGTAATACGCCCGCACAATGCCGGCAGGGGTATCCAGAATCAGCAGCCCGGGCGTCGCCGGTGTAATCAGACTTTCTTCTATGATCACGGTCACGGTTCCGATCGTTCCGTGGCCACACATCGGCAAACAACCGCTGGTTTCTATGAACAGAATTCCAACGTCACAATCTTCTCTAGTCGGATCGTATAATATGCTGCCCGACATCAGATCATGGCCACGCGGTTCAAACATGAGCCCCTTCCGGATCCAGTCATATTCATCGAGAAAATGACGCCGTCGTTCCATCATGGAGCCCCCCGAAAGCTCAGGCGCTCCGCCAATCACAACCCGAACGGGATTGCCGCACGTATGCGCGTCAATACAGGTGAATTCTGTCCGTGCCATCAGATCAGATCGAGTGCTTCTTTGGTGAATCGCTCAAGGTAATCCATCAGTCGGTCGGAGGCATCACCGGCAGCACGCTGATCGGCATCTGCGACCGAATACATCAGTGCTGTATGAAGTCCAATCGATTCCTTAAGGTCGCCGTTGTGGCGGTACGCTGTCCAAAATCGTCGGCAGTGCGCATGAAGAGGAGCAGCGCACTGAACCGCAAACGCATTCCGAGCGGCTATCTCCAATATCCGATCGCATTGTCGATCTAGTGCCATAAAGGCTGCCGTATCTTCAGAATCTGCTGTTTTTAACATTTTGTCCGCGACTGCGTGCAACTGGTCCGCATGTGAAGATGTACGACGCTTGGCAGCACGGGTCGCGATCAACCTGTCCAGAACTTTCCGGGTCTCAAGCATCGCCAGGTGTTCAACAACATTGATGTCGGTTACCATCATCCCCCGACGAGGCAACGATGCCACTAGTCTGCCATGAGCAAGTTTCTGCAGGGCCTCACGGAGCGGGGTCCTGCCGATTCCGATTTGTTCACTCAGTTGCCCTTCCGAGAACACAGATCCAGGAGGTAGTTCGAGTGATATAATCATCTGCTCGACGATGGAATATGCCTGCTCCGCAAGTGATTCCGTGGCTGTAGAATCCTCCAACATGTAAACCGGGGTCAGGACGAGATGTAGCTCGTTTTAACGGTTGTATAAAACTCAGCAGCGTACGCTCCCTGTTCGCGACTGCCGTAGCTCGATCCTTTCCGGCCACCAAAAGGCACGTGATAATCTACCCCGGCGGTAGGCAGATTTACCATGACCATGCCGGCTTCAGCGCGTTTCTGAAAATCGCGGGCATAACCGAGAGAAGTCGTACAAATTCCGCTTGAGAGACCGAATTCGGTGTCGTTCGCGACCGCGAGTGCTTCTTCATATCCCTGCACGCGAATCACGCTCGCCACCGGACCGAAAATTTCTTCTGTGTTGATCCGCATCTCCGGACTTGTATCCGTGAACAGTGCAGGAGCTTGGTAATACCCCTCTGTTTCGAGGGAAAGGCGTTCGCCACCCCAGGCGAGTGTCGCTCCTTCAGATTTGCCAATTTCGACATATTCCAAGTTCTTCCCGAGCTGATCGTCGCTCACAACAGGCCCGATCTGGGTGCCTTCAGCCAGAGCATTGCCAACCTTTAGTCCTTTGATAGCCTCGATAACGCGTTCCACAAACTGGTCGTGAATCCCGTCCGTCACGATCAACCGGCTTGATGCGGTACATCGTTGACCTGTGGAAAAGTATGCTCCATTCACGGCGACATTTACGGCCGTCTCAAGATTCGCATCATCCAGAACCACGAGAGGATTTTTCCCTCCCATTTCAAGCTGCACTTTGGCCTGGCGAGCTACACACTGGGTGGCGACCTGATGACCGACTGCCTGGGATCCGGTGAAAGAGATACCGGCAACGTCCGGGTGATTTACAAAAACATTTCCTACCTCACGCCCCGAACCGCTGACCATATTAAAAACGCCTTCTGGGAGACCTGAGCGCGATATAATGTCAGCCAGAAGCCATCCGCACGCAGGCGAAATTTCGGCTGGCTTAAAAACCACCGAGTTTCCGAAACACAATGCAGGAGCAATTTTCCAGGCAGGAATTGCAATCGGGAAATTCCAGGGTGTGATGATACCGACTACACCGATCGGCTGCCGGATAATTTCCACATCTACATTCGGCCGGATGGAAGGAATTTTCTCACCGCCCGGACGAAGCGCCTCTCCGGCGAAATATTTAAAGATCTGTCCTGCGCGATTGGTTTCTCCAATTCCCTCAGGAAGAGTTTTGCCTTCCTCACGTGCCAGCATATGGCCGATTTCTTCTTTCCGGGCCAGGATTTCGGTACCAATGGCATCAAGGATATCGAATCGCTCCTGAGGTGTTGAATTTGCCCACCCGGGCGCAGCCGCAGACGCCGCAGCAACCGCAGCGTTGGCTTCCTCGACTGAAGAATGGCCGTACTCACCGATAACATCGGACAGATCAGAAGGATTGATGTTTGGCAAAACGTCCGAAGCCGGGCTGAAAGAACCGCCAATAAAATTGCCGAACACGTCTGTAGAACTCATGGTAATAATTCAGAATGGGTGGGAAAATCAGGAAAGCTGACCGGACAGTTCCGGAAGGGCGGGGCGGTTTGCCAAAGCCGATTCAACAACGCGTATGACGTGCGCACGTTCTTCTCCGACGAGCGAAAGTCTGGGAGGTCGAACGGTTTCGGTGCCAACACCAGCCAGCACTTCTGCCAGCTTGATATTCTGGACCAGTTTTGTCGATACGTCCAGGTGCAACATCGGCATAAACCATCGGTAGATTACCAATGCTTCGGCGTAGCGGCCGGCGCGCGCAAGATCATATATCGCGACAGTTTCGCGAGGGAATGCCACAACAAGTCCGGCGACCCAGCCAACGGCACCCAACATCAGACTTTCGAGCGCCAGATTGTCGACGCCAGTGAATATCTGATACCGGTCACCGACTTCATTATAGATGTCAGTGATACGGCGAGGATCGTCCGACGATTCTTTAAGTGCTACGAACGATTCGATTTCTGCCAGTTCACCGAACATCTCAGGGGTCACATCTACTTTGTAAACCACTGGATTATTGTAAATCATGATAGGTAATTCCGACATGCGCCCGACCGTTCTGAAATGCTCCAGAGTCTCGCGGCGATCGGCCGGGTACATCATGGCCGGTAATAGCATAAAGCCATCTGCCCCGTTTGCGGTGGCATCAGTTACTACTTCACAGGCGCCGGCTGTCGTGTTTTCTGCCACTCCGGCCAGCACGGGAACGCGCCCGGCAGAGACTGAAACGGCGATTTTCAGGACTTCCTGCTTTTCTTTCGCCGACAAGGACGCATTTTCACCGAGCGTTCCGGTTGTGACAATGCCGTGCACTCCGGCTTGAATTTGTCCGTCTATATGACGCTCCATCGCTTTGTAATCAATCGAGAAGTCATCTTTGAATTTGGTGGTAACTGCAGGAAATACTCCTTTCCAACGTGCAGACATGGTATCGCATTGATTAATTTTAATTAGATCAAGTCACTAATATATCACATGTATATCAGACTAGCCAATCCGTAAATACATTTTCTGACAATCATGACATTATTGGATCTTCTGGATATTCTTGGCACATTCGTGTTCGCTGTCTCGGGTGGATTTCGGGCTACTCGTCACTCACTCGATTTTCTGGGGGTAATGGTTCTGGCTGTGACGACCGGAATCGGTGGTGGGCTGATCCGGGATATGCTCCTGGGCGCAACACCGGCTGCTGCGATTACAAGCGAACTTTACCTCGGGGTATGTATTGTGGGCGGACTCGTTGTATGGTTTGGTGCCCGGCACGTCGCGCTGCAGTGGAACCGGGTGATGTTCGCAGATGCGATCGGACTGGGTGTTTTCACCGCCATAGGAGCAGCGAAAGGCGCCGCGTTCGGCCTCGGGCCGATTGGAGTAGCTATTATGGCAGCACTTACGGCAACGGGTGGCGGAGTGGTTCGCGACTTACTCGTTCGTGAAATTCCGGCCGTGGTACGGCACGATTTCTACGCGACTGCCACGCTTATCGGTGCGGGTGTTTTCCTGGGTACCGCAGCAGCCGGAGCTTCCTTACCAATTCAACTCTGGACCACGATTATCGTGACTTCGGGGTTGCGGTTTTATGCCATGTTCAAGGGAGTGAATCTACCGCGGATTGAGATAGTGACGGAAGAGGAGCCGAGCGGGCATATGTAACTATGCGGCCGGCACGTACGTCGAACACCCGACACCCGCAATTCTCGGAATCGAATTTACGAAAACCCATGCTCCGCAATTTTGTCTTGATCACGCTCAGGAATCTTCGCAAACACCGCGGATATTCCTTCATTAATATCTTTGGCCGGGCGACCGGATTGGCGGCCTTTATGTTGATTCTGATGTTCGTGCAACATGAAACGAGCATGGATCAGCACCATGAAAAAGGGGACCGCATTTACCGGGTCATTTTGGACGCTGAGGTGATGGGCCAGACCGTCATGACGACCAACACACCGATGCCGATGGCTGAGGCTTTTGTGGCAGAATTGCCCGAGTTAGAAGCTGCTACACGTGTAGATTCGAGGGCAAAAGTGCTTGTTGTGGTTGATGACATTCAGCTTTATGAAAATCGTTTTTTCCTCGTCGACTCTACTTATTTCGACATTTTTACAGCCGAACTGATTTTCGGTGATCCTCGCACAGCGCTTACCCTTCCCAATTCTGTAGTCATTACTGAAGAGATTGCGGAAAAATATTTCGGCGATTCCAATCCGATGGGGCGGTCGATCAACGTTGATAGGGAAACAGACTATACAGTCACTGGAATTGTAAGATTTGCAAGTGATCGTACACATTTTCGGGCGGATTTCCTGGGCTCGATGGTGACACATCCACAAGTCGATAGTCCGGTTTGGCTTAGTAATTCGTGGAACACGTATATACTGCTGCGCGAGGATGCTGACATCGCTGCCCTTCGCGCAAAAATGCCGGGTATGGTAACGAAACACGTCGGACCAGATATCGAAAGGTTTATGGGTCAGACGTACGAAGAAGCCAAGGCTGCCGGGCTGAGGTATGAGTTCGCCCTGGAAAAAATGACCGACATCTATCTGACCTCGAAGGCGGAGGATCAGCTTCAACCGACAGGTGACGTCAGATACGTATACATCTTGAGCTCAATCGCACTTTTTGTGCTACTCATCGCGTGCATCAATTTTATGAACCTGTCCACAGCACGAGCAAGCAGCCGGGCGAGGGAAGTGGGTCTTCGCAAAGTCTTCGGCTCACAAAGAGCTCAGCTTATCAGACAATTCCTCGGCGAATCCGTAATCATGGCAACGTTATCGATGTTGATCGCTGTTGTTCTCGTGGCAGTTGCGCTTCCCTTTTTTGAACAAATCACAGGAGCGGTTCTGAGTATTTCCGGGCCACTCGTTCTTACGATGATCGGTGTTACGCTGCTGACAGGATTGCTTTCTGGTCTGTACCCAGCTTTCGTCTTATCGGGTTTTCGACCGGTTACGGTATTAAATGGATCGTTCTCTACAAGGTCAAAAGGTTCGTTTCTGAGAAGCAGTCTTGTGGTATTTCAATTCGCAATTTCGATCGCTCTACTCATCAGCACGGGAATTGTGTTCAAACAATTACGATTTATCCAGGATCGGGATATCGGATTTCAGAAAGAGCAGGTTATTGTGCTCCCGCTCGAAACGATGGCTGCAAGAGAAGGTTTTGAGGCCTTCAGAGAGGAATTGCTCAGGAACCCAGGTGTAATCCAGGTGGCAGCGGCAAGCGGGCTTCCGGGACCGAATCATATTCACAACAGTAAGGGTTTTCGGTGGGAGTCAGCTCCAGCTG
>SMVB01135071.1_pt1 | contig 14163 bp, 9 predicted proteins | sample 2456461 | NCBI WGS metagenome assembly SMVB01 (sample SAMN11095934, study PRJNA526329) | marine sediment metagenome | biome: Marine sediment; feature: Surficial sediment; material: Deep marine sediment; isolation source: Hadal surficial sediment | place: Pacific Ocean | collected 2014-05 | depth 0-1... | reverse complement strand
CTTCCTTTGGTCGCCATCATGTTCCCTGAAGATATCGGGTGGCGTTGGGCCGTCGTTTTATCCGGTGTATCCTGCTTGATCTGGTCCGTAATTTACTACAAATTTTCTAAAGAAATTCCGGCACGTGGCGAACAATTCAAACTCAGCCTGATCAATGCCATCGATGTCAGTTCCCGCAAAGATCTGGTCCTGCTAAGCATATTGATGATTCCAGTTTATGGAGCAGTGGCCTTATTTATCTGGAAACTAGCCAATCCCCCCTTTAGTCTATTGACTCCAAATCAAGCGGGAGTATTTTTTGCGCTGGTGATCGGGCTTTATGGCGCGAGCATGCTAAAATGTGTTCGCACAAATTTACCGCAATTAGGAACCGTCAGGAAAAATGGTTATGAGTTCAGCCAAATTTTTATTTTGAGTTTGGTATACGCTCTCACCTTCGGGTCGCAACTTGCGGTCATTTCCATGTTTCCCGAGTTTTTGGATCGCACCTTTGAACTATCCGTTACCATGATTGGAATATTAGGGGCCAGTTTCTCTGTCTTGAACCTGATCACTCGACCTGGAGGTGGCTGGCTCTCCGACAAATTTGGCCGACGGCGAATTTTGTTTATTATGGTATTCGGAGCCATGATCGGCTACGCCCTCATGGGTCAGATTTCAGGACACTGGTCGCTGGTGATGGTCATCACCTTGTCACTATTGTGTTCGGCATTTTTACAAGCGGGAAACGGCGCGTGTTTTGCCGTCGTGCCGCTTATCCAGCGCGACATGACAGGAAAATTTTCTGGCATCATAGGATCCTATGGCAACATTGGAGCGGTTTTCTTTTTAACCATACTCAGCTTTGTCAATGATCAAACTTTTTTCAACCTCATTGGTTTTTATTCGCTATTCGTTTTGGTCTGTTTATATTTTTTGAAACCGTTCCGCGAACTTCCCACTTCAACCAACAGCGGATCTGCATCTAATTCTGATTAATAATAAGGAGGAACTATGGGCTTCACCTGCGGCATCATCGGCCTTCCCAACGTTGGCAAAACCACCATCTTCAACGCGCTGACGGGAGCGGGAGCGGAAGCCACCAATTACGCATTCACCTCTGCGGCTCCAAATACGGGAATCGTTGGCGTCCCCGATCCGCGGCTGGATACAATTTGCTCCATCATCACGGCGGATAAAGTCGTGCAAACCACCCTGGAGTTCGTTGATATCGCCGGCCTCGCCAAAGGCGCCTCGCGAGGAGAAGGACTCGGCAATAAAGGCCTGGCGCATATTCGTGAAGTCGATGCCATCGCCCACATCGTCCGCTGTTTCGAAGACGACAACATCCCGCATGTCAGCGAGAAAATCGATCCGCAATCCGACATCGAAGCCATCAATACCGAGTTGTTGATCGCCGATCTGGAAGTATTGGAACGCCGCCAGGTGAAAGTCGGCAAAATTGCTAAAAGCGGCGACAAGGATGCGAAATTCCAGCTGGCAGTGATCGACAAAATTATTGAAGCATTGAGCGATGGCCATCCTACCCGTTCGCTGGAATGGCAAACTCAGGCGGAGAAGGATTTCGTCAAAACCCTCGTCCTGCTCACCAGCATTCCCGTCCTTTACATCGGCAACATTCAGGACCCATCGGAATCGGACGGTCCACTCGTTCAAGCCTTGAACAGTGTCGCCAGCAAAGAAGGTTCGCCTGTCGTTGTGCTGGCGGGACAATTGGAAAGCGAAATACGGGAGATTGAAGACCTCGAGGAACGAAAGGAATTCATGGATGAAATGGGGCTCAAAGAAACCGGCCTCGGGCAAATGATTCATGCCGGATACAAACTGCTCGAACTGGTCACCTTCTTCACCGTCGGCGGCACAGAGAATCGCGCCTGGACCGTGCGCAAGAACGCCAAAGCACCGCAAGCCGCAGGCGCCATCCACTCCGATTTCGAAAAAGGATTCATCCGCGCCGTCGTCTACACACTCGACGACCTGGTGAAATACAAAACCGAAAACGCCATCAAAGAAGCCGGTCACCTGCGCCTGGAAGGCAAAGAATATGTCATTCAGGATGGCGACATCGTCCACTTCCGCTTCAACGTATAAACCATCACTCGCCTATATAGCCCAGTGTGTTAACGAGCAAAACTAAACTCTCCATCCCCACAATTCCAATGAAATTGGAATTGGAATTGGTATTTGACTGACTAATTTTTCAGAATTTTATTTTAAATAAACTAATAAAATTCCTTGAAATTTTGTTACTTAATGATATTATCCCCTTACATAATTATTATTATAGCCAATTTATCGTGGTCGAAGCACCTTCTAAAGACTCTTGCTTTTAATGACGCTTGTATATTTCATATACCATTATTGAGGGGGATATAATCGTGACAAAAACAACTTTTTTAGCCTTTTTAATCATGACAATTTTTGGTTGGTCTTCAAGCATCGCCATTAAATCATCCATCGCGGAAGAAAGCCCGCCCATTCATTCTGACCAAGAAGACAATCAGTTAAATCAAACCTACGCAAAGTATTGCAAAAATAAAGGCGCTAATAGCAGTTTTTGTTTAGCCACCCAGGGTTTGGCCGAGTTTAGAAATGGTGAACCACAGGCGTATAAATTTTGCGTAGAAAGTCTTGGCAATAATCAACAAGCAATGGAATGCATGGACAATGCCCAAATTGCTAAAGTTTATATTATTGACAAAATCAAGAACCACGGAACAGATGAAGACATTAATATTCTAACTTCCTGCAAAAATGAGGTTCCTCCCGGTGACTGGTCCAAGACTAAAGAATGCTACCAAAGGAATCTAGTCACTACACTTATCAATAAATCTTCCGATGAAATTTGCCAAAATAATACTACGGATAATTCAGATTCCTGCGTTGATAATCAAACCCAGGCAAAGGACCAAGTATTTGCCCAACAAGTGGACAAAGGAATTTTAAAAAATTGCTTCACGCAAATAATTGATACCAATCGAATGGATTGGGTTTCCATGGAGAATTGTGTCGAATCCAAAATGGATAAAAAACATGCTTTCTGTAACCAGAATTCTCCCTTGGATATGGAAGTCTTTTCCCATTGCAAAGATAAAACCCTTTCGGCTCATAGAGGCCAACCAAATGAACTTTGGGAAGAAATGGAAAGTTGTTATCCGCAAGAGATAACACGCAAATTGGATAAAAAGAAAATGGCCGACAATAACTCTCGAGTCAATGCCATCGAAAATCTATTTGGAGGCCCTCCTCAGACTAAAATTAAACCTGTAAGCATTGAAATTCCAGTTGGTAAAACTAATTTTGGATTCGATCCATGCACTGACAATCATAAATATATTGCCTCCAAGTCTATTTCGAAAAATGTTGTTGAAGCGAAAACCCACAAAATTTCTGGGAATGCCCCAGGCGCTGCAGATGGCGCAGTAGAAACCAAAATAGCTAGTTTAGATTTTCAGGCCACAACCAGCTCTGGCAGTGCCACAGGCAATGCAGATGACGCGGTAGAAACTGAAAAATCCAATTTAGCTAAATCGGAACCCGAATCCGATTCTTTTTTCGGCAGTATTAACAGTTTTTTTAAAAACACCAGAGAGGTTTTATACGATTTCAAGGGAACAATGGGGGAAGCAAAAGAAACAATTAAAGAAACAAAAGAAGTCGTCTCCGAAGCCAAGGAAACAAAATCTGAATTTGAAGATTCAGAAGACGAGGTTGAGGATATATTTGAGTAAATCCTTACTGACAACGCCCGTAGAAAATATGAACGAGAGTCGGTTTTTCTGTGCAGAACACACAAGCTGGCTATTGGTGTGCATTAAGTGGACAATGGTCAGCTCTCCCTTTCACAAAGTGGGTTGGCAGGAGTTTGGGGGAATTTACCCAATTTTACGGAAACTAGGAAACGGTCGTTTCTTCCAATTTAATTTGGATGGCGGGCTTAAAATTTTCAATAAAATTATAATCCGGTTCCCGGTTACAGCCAGATGTTTCCTCGGCGTTTGCGTTTCGCATGAGAAGCGCGAGAAAAGCGAAAGCCAGGGCATGATTAAAACAAAACCGGACCGCTTTTTTCATACGCTCCAGGGCCTCATCATGACGGTTGTTTTTCAAGCTTAACTCTCCGAGGTGAAACCAGGACTTTCCAACCAGTTGCAAATCTTTGGAAACCCGGACGATCTTTTGATACAAAAACTCTGCTTCCTTAATTTCGTTTGCCGATTTGAACTGCCCGGCCTCGCGATACCATTTCTGGCAGTCCGCGTTGGAAGATTCCCCATTTTGAAATGAATCGTTTAACTTTTCAGGATGGAGCACCCAGCAGGACCGGCAGATTTCCGGCAGATTTTCATCGGTTCCAGAAAAATGCAGAAAGCGAAAATAGCGAAAGGGAAATGAATTCCAATATTCCCATGGAGTGAGACCTTCGATCCCCAGTGGCATGTCTATCGAACCGCAACACAAGTCTGGTTTTTGCCGGTTTAAATTGAACATCAAGTGCTTATCCACGAAATAGCAGGTTTCGGGTGAACTTTCCAAATGTGTTTTTTCAAAAAAGCGGACATGGATTCCCATGCCTATCCATTTTTTCATCACAGAGTTGATCTTCATCCGGCATTTTTCCAGGTCTGTGAAAACGGATTTTTCGTAAAGCGAGTGGTTGTGCGGAACCATGTATACCAGGTCAACCGAAGGGATGCTATGTGATTTCGCAGAACTAATGATTTCATTGAGCTGGTTTATATTTTCAGAATCAACCGCAATCGTCAGATGAAGAATTGGGTGTGAAAAATTTAGAGATTGTTTAGTTCTCTGAATGAGCTCTACCTTTTCCCAGAATTTTTTGATATAACTGTCCCGGCCTGCGCCGTGACCGGCAGTAGTTTTTCCGTCAAACGACAGGTTCAGGTAATGCAGTTGGGCATGAATCAGTTTTTCAATGACCCTTCTATTCAGGGGCACCCCGCTGGTGGAAATAAAAGTGATCTTGTTCTTAAGTTTTTCCAGAAAATATTCAAGATGCGGGGAATCCAGAGTTTCGCCCAATCCTACCAGAGCCACATGTGAAGCGTTTTCAATCCAGGGAGTCAGATCTTCAAATTCCTCGGGGCTCAGGTATTTATAATCTTCGAATAGGGAGGTTTTATCAGCAAATCCGGCGTTGCACATTTCGCAACCAATACCGCATGTGTAGGCGACCGAGGTAGTGATGAGCTTTGGGAGAGGTGAATTCCATCCCGCTAAAGGGATGCGATTTCAGGGTGTTTTGTCAAGAAGGTTTGCCAGCTCCACCAGATTTGGATGAGCAGATTGGGCGATGAGTTTACTGGCATTTTCCAGGTTGTCTGCCAGGACAAATCGGATAATCTCTGTTTTCAGGTGCTCCATACTCATCGCTCACCCATTCTCGCCGGACCAAGGATTATTATTAACTTATCGTGATAGGAAACTAAATACTTAACTGATAATGCGAGAGATTTTGCGGATTTTCTGTCATTCGATGATCATAGATAAAAAGGGCCACGAAAGCTTAAGATAATTATGATTGAAAGTTTTTCTACTCAAACACGTTTCGACTATAGCCACCGGGCGCGGCCCGGTCAATAAACCTCCCAGTCGCCTTTGCGGTAATATTTCAGCAGGATATGATTGAACTCCGTGTTGGGCAGGATGGCGGCTTCTCGCTCGAACAGGCCTTTGCCGAAATGCGTCATCGAGATCATGGCGTCGCGATTGATAAAACTTGTCTCCAAATTTTCAAAGGTAAGTTGTAACAGTTTATCTTTGGCAGTCGCGGAATCCATCACCTCTTGTTTAATTCCCAGGTTCCAGCCCCATCGTCCCATCGAGGGAATCGAATTCTGATACGGCACCACCGCGAACCCGGCGTCCTGCATCGTCTTTTTGATACACAAAAACGCCTCCGGTGCATACAGGGGACTGGTACTCTGCGTCACCATCGCGCCAAAAGGTTTCAGGTGCTTGTTCACCATCTTGTAAAATCCTAGTGAATACAACAGCGACAGGGAAACCGATTTCGGATCGGGCAGATCTACAATGATGACGTCATACAATTCTTTCGACTCTCTGATATATTTATAGGCATCCTGATTGATGACACGAACCTTCGGGTCGGTCAACGAACCTTCATTCACATTCAGGAAAATTTCATTCGTCATCGCAAGCTCTGTAATTGCAGGATCGAGGTCCACCACGGTGATGCGTTGCACATCGGGATATTTTAAAATCTCCCGCACAGCAAGGCCATCCCCTCCCCCCAATAGCAGGATATCCTGCCGCTCCTTCACCAGTCCCAGAGCCGGATGCACCAGGGGTTCGTGATAACGTTCTTCATCGTATGTACTGAATTGCGTACTGCCATTGAGGAACAGCCAGTAGTCGTCTTTCCATTGCGTGATGACGATCTTCTGGTAGCGCGTCTGTTTTTCGTAGACGATTTTATCTTTGTATTTGTGCTGTTCGCCAAACAGGATGATGGGTTTAGCGAAAACTCCCGCTAGCACAATGATCGCCACTATCGCAATGCAACCAGATTTCAATGTTCCCGACCAGCGAAGCATGGACGGAAATTTAATCAGGATCATCGCCGCCACGAGCAGGTTGATCGCCCCCAACAGGATCGGCGTGTAGGTGAGTCCCAGATATGGCAATAGCACGAAGGCGAACAAAGCTCCTCCCGCCAAGGCCCCATAATAGTCGTACTCCATCACCGAGGATATATTGACCCGCAGGCTTTCGTAATCTTCGTTGATACGTGCGACCAGCGGCAGTTCCAGTCCGGTGAGAAACCCGATGACGCAAGCCGTGGCGTATATGAACACTGCGTTATAGATTGTATAGGCGGACACCCAGTAGCAGAAGATCGCCGATAGTGTACAGAAAAACGACAGGCAAAATTCGGTGATAACGTACTTGTCGAGAAGATTACCGATCAGGTTTCTGCTTTGTCGGCTACCGAGTCCCATCGAGAACAACATCAGCGAGATCACCGCCGTGAACTGAAAGATGGAATCGCCACGAATATAACTTGCTAATGTGGCAAGCGTATATTCCGTCACCATCGCCGCACAGCCGGTGGCAAACATGCATAATTTTAATGTGAAACTCAGTCCGGAATTTTTTGAGGAGGGTTTATCGGTCATGGTCCCTCTTTTCAGAGGCACCAAACGATCAGGAGTGCAGAACCAATATAGGACGAGGCTTCCAGAAACGCCGCTCCTATATTGGGATTCTCTTGTTTGACCAATTCATCTGCAAGGCTTCGTCCCGGAAGTAAAATGCGGTCGGTGAATACTCTGGCGAGCGGTAACAGTGCCAGAGCGATCACAATATAAATGCCGAAGAAGAAAAGGTTATCGAACCAGGAGATAAAATCTTCCGCCGAAGCGGCGCGTAAAAGAATGCCGGTGGCGATCAACGCGCCTGCGAATCCGACACCTACCGCGACGTTATCGTTTTCGATATGTTCGTGGATATCGTAATGCGTGATCAGGTTGTAGTAACGGCCTATTATGATCAGCACCAATTGGCCCAGGGCCCAGAAGGCAAGCACCGTATAGATGTTCCCCCCCTGACCATACACCGCACCAAAAATATTGAGTCCGGAAGCCACGAACACGGCGAATTCCACCACGCCGGTGCCACAATTCTTATCGACCAAAATTTCCTTGCGAATATGGAACTTTGACAGAATGAGGGCGTCGTTCAACAAAGCGGAAACGTTCAGCAAAATAACACTCAGAACGCCATAAACCAAAATGTCAGTGAGATCCTCTGCTAATCCGGCGGACGGACCGCTTACCACACCGCCGAGGCAACAGATGAGGCCAATATAGTAGCCGCAAATAACCAGCGCCAAAGCGGCGTTATCGCGTTCCACCAATTCGTGCTGGATGCGGTAACCCCTGCGAAACAAGCGAAAGGTCCAGTGCCCGAGTACGAATATCAGGAAACTCGCAAACAGATAAATTATAGATGTCAAAAAATCGTCAACTACCATTGTTATTTCCCAAAACTATAACCACGACTTCTAAAAGTGTTTTTGCTACGCCCAGTTCGTTGCCTGACCCTGTCCTGGAACCGGCTGTTTGCCCTGACTTTTCTCGCGGCTTTACGCGCGAAGAAATCCGGTTTCTGCCTTTTTGTTATCGAACCATTGGTACCATATTGTCTATTGGGACCGAAGTAGGGCCGATTCGATACCAACCCACTGCTATAGGAATTGTAATGGCTACGGCCCAAGCCAAATCCCGCCCAGCGCATTGCTTGCGAAATCATCATGTATTTGCCATAAAACTCCCAGAAGCTTCCGCCCGATTGGTTTGTCCGCCATTGGCCGTATTGGGAATTGCCGACATATTGGTAACCGTTGGGGATAGGCGATTGCGTTTCCTTGCCATCCGGGGTACGAGTCGCCAAAGCCATACCGAGATAACGCTCATTCTTTTTGTAAAATTGTTTCGTCACTTCCACCGGCTTGCGCTGTGTGGTTTTTTCGCCAATATCTACCCGATATTGATGAAAATAACTCGGCACGAAATTACCCTCCTCGCGCATATCATTGAGGATGATGGAGTATTCTTTTTCCTTCGCCAACTCCTTCTTCAATGGAGTTAAGGGATCACCACTCGGCCCGCAGGCCGAAAGAAAAAGGCATGCCGTCAGCAACAAATGAATCGATATGGTTGAAAATCTGGAAGAAAAAAAACTCATGGGGAAAAGGACTACTCCTTGGAGAAAGACCGGGCCACGCCCGGCGGAAATAAATCTTAACTAATTCAGCAATTTAGATCATCAAGCCCTTTACTCTTAAATATTGCCCTTGAAGTTACACCACAAATAATCAATACAATACAATACAGGGATAACCTATAGGAGTTAGGGGGCCCTGTCAATACCCTGAAATGGTTTGCCCAGTTCAGATTGAAGCTGGCCATTTTCTTTATCGATGGAAACCGCTATAATGATTCCCGCATTACCGAAAACAACCTTCAAGCACCGTTCTCAATGAGCCCCATTCACAGACCTATATTAAAACGACTGGTCCGCATTTTTGGTCAACCCGAGGTTCGATATCCGGTCACGCTGGCCATCATTCTTTTAGCGACCATAGTTGGTTTTGCATTCGTGTTCGCTATATATGAGGAAGTCGCGACTTTCGGCGACGGATTATGGACGGCCTACATCACCTTGACCACCATCGGGTATGGCGACTTTTCCGCGCAGACCACCGAAGGCCGTTTGGTGACTGTCATCTCATCGATGTTTGGAATCGGTTGTTTCGGAGTGTTCACCGGTATTATCGTAGAAAAAGCCATGCAAAGGAGAGTAAAAAAAATGAAAGGCGAAGGCATTTTTAAAGGCGAAGGTCATGTGGTAATTTTCCAAGTTCCTGCCTATGAAGAAATTAAGGAACTATTAAAGGAACTCGACCTAAGTCCGGATTTTAGGGAGGTACCCCGAGTCATCGTCACCCCGAATCTTCCGAATAATGACAAGGAGTTGCCCACTTTCATAGCAAGCAAAATCGATAGTTTCATTATGGGTGTGCCTTCGGATATAGACACACTACATCGTGCGAATGTCTCCAAGTCTCGGGCCTGTCTGTTTCTTTCCTCCGCTGCCGAACCGACGATGGACGATACTAATACTCTCACTGCTGGAGTGGTAGAAAAAAACTGGCCGCAGGTGGTGACGATTCTGGCATGCAGTCGATCCGAGACAGTCAAAAACCTCAGCATGTTTAATATCGACAGCGGGCTCAGCGCCACGGACCTCAAAATGGGGCTGTTGGTTCAGGAGTTGGAAGACCCCGGCCTGTTTCAAGTTTATAGCCAGCTAAGCTCCAACGCTGGCGGTAGCCAAATTTATATCAGCCGGACCCCGGTCGGCGACTGGTTGCCCTGCGACAAGGGAATTACATTTGGTAAATTGCAAAAAGCCATGCTGGAACTCGACATGCCGCCGGTACTCATCGGCATCAAACAGGAAAATGAAGTTCATGTCACCCTGAATCCCGAGCGTAGTCATTCATTGCACACCACCGACCGCCTGATTTACCTGGCCAAGGAACGATTCGACTGGTCGGAAAATAAAACCGAAATCTGTGAGAAGGCAATTTAAATGGAGCCTTCTAATAATGCAATATTTTCTATGCAGGCAACTCGCTGACCCATATTCCATAAGGTCAGCTCATGGCCAAAACCAATTTATAGAGGCGCCCTAATATGCCGACATTCCGGTTCATCCATTGTTCCGATCTGCATATCGACAGTCCGTTCAAGGAAGTCAGCTCCCTGCAACCGGAACTGGCGGACAAACTCCGTGCCTCAACCTTTCAAGCGTTCGAAAATATCCTGCAATTGGCGCTCAAGGAAAAAGTCGATGCGGTACTCATCGCCGGAGATATTTATGACAGCGCCGAAAAAAGTCTGCGGGCGCAATTAAAATTTCGCCGCGGTCTGGATGAACTTTCGCAGGCAGGGATCGCTTCCTTTATAGTGCATGGCAATCACGACCCGCTGAACAGTTGGTCGGCCTCCTTGAAGTGGCCGGAGAAAGTAACAATCTTTTCCGGCAAAGAAGTGGAACATGTCCCTATTGTAAAAGAAGGTCGAACCGTGGCGCGAATCTACGGCATCAGTTTTCCCGAACAGAATGTGCAGGAAAACCTGGCGCTCAAGTTCAAGCTAGAATCTAGCGATGAGTTTGCGATTGGCCTTTTACACACAAACGTCGGCGGCAATAAAAATCATGGATCATATGCTCCCTGTTCGGTCGATGACCTATGCTCCACCGGAATGGACTACTGGGCTTTGGGACACATTCATGTTCCGCAAATTCTGCGAAGCAACGATCCCGCCATTGTTTATTCCGGCAACAGCCAGGCCCGACACTTTAATGAAACTGGAGAAAAAGGCTGTTACCTGGTGACGGTGCCAGAACAAGGGACTCCCGACATCGAATTCCACTGCATGGATGCCGTACGCTTCCGTTCCGAAAAAATTGATCTGGCCCAAATATCGACTCTGGACGATCTGCTGGTTAAATTACGCGCTTTGTGCGAACAATGTTCTGCGGAGGCTAAGGGTCGCGCCTTGGTCCTTAGGATTCAGCTCACCGGCAGGACCCTGCTTCATAAGGAATTGCAAGGCTCTGAGACATTGGATGACCTGCGCGAAGATCTTTTACAGGATTTTGCCAAACGCGAAACCTGGGTCTGGCCGGAAATGGTCATTAACACTCAGGGAACTTATGATATCGACAAACTGCGGCAGGGAGAGGATTTCATTGCTGACCTCATTGGGCTCTACGACCAAGTAGCAATGGGAAATCACCAAGACGAACTCGACACTTTGTTAAAACCGCTTTACGAAAACTGGCAAGGACGAAAATTTCTCGACGACCTTTCTGAAGAGGACCTTCAAGAGCTGGTGATCCAGGCACGAAATCTCACTTTGGATGAACTCATCGCTGAGGAATGAACGACCCCATTGCAAGCAGACGGGGTATCCGAGAGGAATTTTTATTTAAAAGCCCTGGCAAGCCACGGGGAATTAAACCCACTAGTGGGATTAAACTTTACATATTGAACCCAGGCTGAACGCGTGCAAATTCGCGAAATACAGATCGAAGTATTTGGAGTTTTCACCGACAAACGCATTTCGGGATTATCTCCAGGTTTAAATGTCATTTATGGGCCGAATGAAAAAGGCAAGAGCACCCTGCTGGAATTCGTCCGCCGAATCCTGTTCGGATTTGATCACCGCAAAAAAAGTCTTAATCCCTATACCCCTGCGCGTGGCGGCACAGCTTCTGGTTCTCTCATTTGTGAACTGCGCAATGGCGATGCCATCACCATCCACAGGACTCTTGGCAAAGGCGGTGCTTTACAACTGATCCAAAGCTCTGGCGAGATTGGCGATGAGGCGACCCTGGAATCCTGTCTGGGCCTTGCAACGCAGGAAGTTTATCAAAATATCTACGCGTTCAGCATTGAAGAGTTGCAAGCCTTTGAAACTCTAAACATGAATGGCGCAAAAAGCCGAATTCACGATGCCGGTCTGGGAATGGCCGCGCACTCTCTGGCGGATTTTCAAAAAACCATTTTGGAACGAGCAGACAAAATTTTCAAACCCAGGGGAAAGACCCACCCCATGCAGGAAAAACTGCATCAGATTCGTGAACTGGAGTCGAGGATTCAATCCATCCGCAATGAGGCTGGGTTATACGAAGAATTGCAATTAGCAATGCAAGACCTCGATGCAAAACAACAGCACCTTAAATCCGAAAGGACTACTTTAGAGACGCGCGTTCGTAAACTCGAGATGGCGCAAAAGCTTTACCCACATTATGTTGAACTCGTGCAGGCGGAAAAAGAAATACAAAACCACAAGGCATTGCCTCCCCTGCCCGAAAACACATTGCAGTCATTTGAAACCTGCAAAACAGAATTCCAACATCTTAACCAGCGGCTGGTTGAGGAAAATGACACCTTGGCAAAACAACAAGTTCAAAGCGATTCCATTCACGTAGAAAATGAGGTTTTGGATCAGGAGCAGAAGATTGTCGCTCTCAGAGAACAACGGGAAAAGATTAGCTCTGCCATTGAAGACATGCTTCGTATACAGCAAGAGACAGAAATTTATGAAGCGGACATTCAGCAGGAAGCGGCAAACATTGGCCCTGAATGGAATCCACAAAAGGTCGAAAACTTTCAGGGAAGTAATGTCGATAAAAATAAAATCGCATCGTTCAACGACAACCTGACCAAAGCCCGTCAAGAAGTAAAAAGCGCGGAGGACATTCTGCAGGCCTATAAAACCAAAAAAGCCAGCGAAGCCAATCAAGGGTTAAACATTCCCGGATGGCTCAAGTTTTTTGCGCCGGGCCTTTTTGTCATCGGTCTAATCGCCAGCGGTTTTGGAGCCTATTTTTCCAATATCCCTTTCATCCTACTCTCCGTCGTAGTCGCTGGTCTTGGTTTCCTCTTATGGCTGGGCCTGCGCCAAGGCGAGGGCTTTTCCCCCAAAGAAGATCTGCACGAAAATACGCTTCAAGATAATTGCAATCAAGCAAATGAAACACTGAAAAATATTAAGCAGCAATGGGTCGACTGGTTGAAAGAAAAAGAACTCGATTCCAGTTATACCCCCATGCAGGCCGGAGAGGTGTTTGCCACATTGAAAAATTTGTCGAATCGCATTCTCGAACTGCAAAGATTAAAGGAACGCTTCCGGCAAATGGAAACCACTACATCGAACGCGGAAGAAGAACGCAGGTTTCTCTCTGCTTGTTGCCCTGGAATAAATTTGCCGGACGATCTGGTTTCTTCCATCGACCTGTTGGCACGGGAGTTGGACGAGGCACGCAAACATCTTGGCAATAAGCAAGCAATCGACCGGCAAATGAAACAACAAACGGAAACCATCAAGCGATTGGAATTATCCAGGCAAGATAACCGCCAAAACCTGCATGGGCTTTTCGATTCCGTAAATGTTAAAGACGAAAATGAATTCCAACAATTGTTGGGAAAGCAGGCCAAGGAAAAAACCTTACGCAAATTAATCGCGGATAAACAATTGCTGATCCAAACTCAGGTGGGGCATGGGGAAGCATATGATCGATTTATGGAATATCTCCACACTGTACAACCGGAAAAAATTGCATCCGATCATTCCGAACAGCGCAACAATCTTGAAACCGTAAAAGAAGAGTTAGAGCAATTGAACCAAAGCATCGGAGAGAAGCGCAATGAGATAGAACGCATCGCATCTGATGACGATTTGCTTGCCTGCCAAACCGATCACGAAATTATTCGTCGGCAAATCAATAGTCTGGCACGAACATGGGCGACGCAGAAATTGGCCTTATCCGTTCTGGCTCTGGCCAAACGCCAATACGAACAGGAACGGCAACCGGCAGTGATTAAATCCGCCGAGAAAATTTTTTCTGGCATCACTCAGAAAAAATATAGGAAAATTTTTAAATCCCTCGATTCCGATGAAATTCGCATCGCACAAAGTTCAAGCGATCCTGGACTAGGGATCATGGAAATGAGCCGAGGCACTCGTGAACAGCTTTATCTCGCTATGCGTCTAGGTTTTATAGAAGAATATGAAAGCCGGGCCGAAGCCCTGCCGATAG
>SMVB01280299.1_pt1 | contig 14164 bp, 14 predicted proteins | sample 2456461 | NCBI WGS metagenome assembly SMVB01 (sample SAMN11095934, study PRJNA526329) | marine sediment metagenome | biome: Marine sediment; feature: Surficial sediment; material: Deep marine sediment; isolation source: Hadal surficial sediment | place: Pacific Ocean | collected 2014-05 | depth... | reverse complement strand
ATTCGTTAAATTTCTCTGCAGGCGAACAAAATTCCAGGGTCTTTCTTGGGCGGTTATTGAGCTCATCGAGGTACCTTTTCCCAAGCCGGATACACGGATCGCTCCATCTGTCGACTCGGCAGTATGCGCGAATCGTGGAGTTAGTGGGTGGCTGGAATAGGCCTGGACCCTGCTTCCTATGGGACGCATTCTCTCCGGCGGATAAAAGCCACACTAATATATCGGCGCACCAAGAACCTCAGAGCCGTAAAGCTGCTCCTGGGACACGCAGAGCTTGATAGTACGGTTCTATCTGGCCATCGAAATTGATGATGCACTGGAAATGGCGGAGCAAATTGACGTATAAACTACAAAGCCTTACGACACCTGTGAAACAGGTGATCAGTTATTCCAATTCGGTATTTCATACAAGTTCGGAGTGTCCCAAAACTCACGTATAAATCCTTGATAGTTATAGAGGACAAGTTAGTAGTTTTTTGGGAATAATGTGGCTTAACGGGCTGAAAAATATGAATTTCGGCTCAGATTCCTAATCTGGGGGGTCCCATGTTCGAATCATGGTCGGGGCGCCAAAACAAGCAGGGGCCATTGGCCCCTGCTTGTTTTGGTGGTCCGGCCTACTGATGAGAACGTTTGTTCGATACAAAATGGCAGGACAGCCGTTTTGGACCGCTCATCGCCGGGCAGAATGGAAGGTGGGAAAAAAGTGGAGCGAACAGGCTGATCAAGGAGGGCGCGTTGCGACGCTTTGTGACAACACCTGCCCGCTCCAACAAGAGCAGTAATAATCTCCTGTCTGAGGCAAGGATCAGATTCGTATATCTACCTATGGGGGCGTCGGGCCATTCCTGGCCCAGAGTGACTTAGAGCAAAAAAAAGCAGCGGGACAATCGTGCTAATGAGTGAATCTACTGCGTTTTTGATGGCTGAATAGTGTGATGTAGTTCACAAAACGGCCCGTGACAGCCCTCACACATTGAAATGATTGACCGGTGGAATATGTTTAATTCTGCTATCTTTCGCGGCGGTCTTGTCCACTCGTATAAATAATAGAATCAGCCGATTTACGTTGCCGGAGACGATCAGGGGATTGCTGTCATGAATCGGATTCTTCATTGGCTAACCGTGAAACTGTCGCGCTCGACTTTCACGCGGGCAACAGAAGAACGCGGTGTCAGCAACGAAGACATCCCAGGCGGGCCTGCCACGACCAGCAACGTCCAGACCGGTAGCGATGGCTTAATGCCGGACATTTACGGCAAATCCGTGGTCGATTATCAGCAAGCTGACGATACTGAGCAAGATGACGACATTGAACAAGATGACGACATTGAACAAGATGACGATACTCAGCCGAATCTGGAAATCCTCGAAGAACCTTCTCAGACCGCCGAAATGCCGGACGGAACCGATCCCTACAACACCGGCGGTTTCAAAATCCTGAAGAAATAGCCGGGCCATCCCTGGCCCTCGGTGACTGGCTTGCTGCCACGTCCGGATCAAGGCAACCGCGGGCTATCCGGAATGAAATTCCATGTAGCGATTTTCGGCCATACCCCTGTCAGTACTCTCTACCCATCAGGAGTAATGATTACGAATTCAGAGCGGGCGCGATCAATCGCATCATTAAATCTGAAACCAGCAGTACTCAATGATGATGAACCAATCGGTCCAATATGGATGCAAGCAGACCGTAGTGGCGAAGGAAAATCGATACGCGGAGCAGACAAAACGATACCTGGAGGGTCGCCTCGGCCATCGGTGGCCGCGGTGTATGACTGTCGACGACAGCTACCGTGCACCGTCGCTACTCACCTGGCGCTGCTGAGCCGTAGCCGTCAACCGCAGCACGAGACAGGCGCTCAGTGCGCAGATTCGTGCTGCTACAAACGGGGCTAACGGCAATCCACTACCACACCAAGAAGGCGGGCCAGGTCACCGATCCACGCCTGCTCTCGAGCCGCCCACACCTGATCAGCCAACAGGCATCTATGTTGATTACGCTTAGCATTCACAGAGACTCATTGGCCAGATGATGGCTTGTTTAGAGCGAATCTACGCAATTCGAGCGGAAACCCGGGCCACGGGGAGTAATATCACGGACTACTAACAGACACCGATCCGGGGAACAACATTGCCATGAAAGCGATTTGGAATGACGAAGTTATAGCCGAATCAGATGACACTGTGGTTGTCGAGGGTAACCACTACTTTCCACCAGCCTCAGTCAATGAGGCTTTTTTGAAGCTGAGCGACACTACTACCGTGTGCTCCTGGAAGGGCACAGCGAACTATTACACCTTATGTGTCGCGGGCGCAGAGAACCCGGATGCAGCCTGGTACTACGCGAATCCCAAACAGGCCGCTGAAGAAATTTCCGGTCGCGTAGCGTTTTGGAACGGCGTTCAGATCGTTGCCTAGCATAAGATCCGTAGAATCGATCACGCCACTTATCACACTGCTGCAACCTGAATGCAGACATAAATCTCACGCGACCAGTCAATTATCCAGGTCAAAAATGAGCTCATTTTGCAGAAATCTGCGATCGCTGATCGAAAGATCTGTAAAATGCATGTGCAACGGGGACACGACATATCAGGACTGAAATGACGGAAGATCTGACAACAACACGATTCGAAGGTAAGCAGCTGATCGTAGAAACCGGCAACGAAAAAGAGGTCTATGACGCGGAATTCCTGGTGGCGGCGTTGCTGGTTTCCATCGCCAACAGCGATGGAGAAATATCAGCAATCGAGAGCGACAAAATGATGCAGCTCGTACGCGAACATTTTGAGTTGAGGGGTGATGAATCTCTGGAAATCCTGACCAGCGCAGTGGAGAATCTGGCGGCGAATCCTGATCTGACCGACATTCTGAAAGAGCTGGCCTCGATCCTGACAGCCGACGATAAGGAAGATGTCGCCGTAATGATGTTCAAGGTTGTCGGCGCAGACGGCAGACAGGGCGAAGAAGAAATAGAGGCCCTGACCGCTGCGGCGGAGATCATCGGTATCTCGCCGGCCTCAGTGCAAAAGGCGCGCGACCGCTATTTCGCCGACAAATCCGGCTGAAGTATAAGAAAATCTATTGCGTCGGCGTGGCCAGGCAGGAATTGATACGACCGCGAATCCTCGCGGCGCTGGCGATCCGGGGCGGGAGGGGAAGATTGGAGCGGACAGGCTGATTCTGAGGGGGATCAGTACGTTGGATTGCGCCAACACCCGCCCGCTCCAAACACAACAGTAATGATCGCCTGTTTGAGGAAAGGAGCAGATTCGTACTTCTACCTATGGACAGGTTTCGGGCCATCCCTGGCCCTGAGTTTTTGTGCAAAAACTATCCCTGAGCCTGTTGCCTGAGACATTTGCAGATTGTTATGGTGTAACAATAAGGTGTGTTCATGAATTCGAAAATCACGCCATCGATATTCATTTCTTCATGGTCGGCTGTGACGATGTCAGTCGCTTTAATCAGCGTCACGGTACGGCCGGATATGGCTTTTCCCAACCCGGCACCGTCTCCGCGCATAGCGTTTCTGGGGAGCAGTGATCCAAATATGTATGCGTGGCGGCGCGTTATCACATTGCCGGCGAGGATATTTTCGGAAACGGCAAATTCCATGAATCCTTTTTAATACCAAATGGCCAGTTTGCCCCTGTGGCACGAAACATCTCGGTCGATTTCATGTTGCTTGTCGGTGCGCCGCAATCTAGGCTCTTGAGCGGAATCGGAGATTGCAATGCCAGAATTGAAACTTTTCTTCAGTCCGCGGGCATGCTCGCTTGCCTGCCACATCGCACTGGAGGAATCCGGGCTGCCATTTACGGCGGAAATCGTGAAAATTCGCGAGAGGCAGCACAAGTCCGGGGAATACTTGCGTGTCAATCCATGGGGCAAGATTCCGGCAATGCTGGTCGACGGTGAGGTATTGACCGAGACGCATGCAATCCTCTCGTATATCGGTGATCTCGCCCCGGCGGACAAGGTGCTTATGCCGCGTGATGATCCATTGTTGCGCGCACATGCGCATGAGTGGATGAATTTCCTGTCAGCTACCGTGCATATTGCGTTCCGGCCCCTGTTCAGGCCGAACTACCTGATCGGGGACGAGAGCCTGTACCCGAAATTGCGAGAGGTTGGTGTGCCGATCTTTCAAAAAGCCCTGCTCGAAGTAGACAAGCGGCTGTCCGGCAAGACCTGGGCACTTGGCGATAATTACAGCGTCGTCGATCCTTACTTGTTCGTTTTCTACATGTGGAGTCAAAGGGCGGACGTCGTTGAATTTTCACCTCCATTGCCGATCTGGAAGGAACTCTGGGAGCGATTGTATGAGCGGGAAGCAACGCAACGTGCACTGGCGACCGAAGGCATCATGCCTGAGAACATCTGGCTGGCCTGAATGAGCCTTGTATATGCCGGGATCTGTTGCCACGCACCGGGGATTACCAACCGGCCGCAGGCAGCAGATGCGTCTGATCTGGCCGAACTGAAAAAGCAGTTCGAAATGCTGCGGCAGGAGATCGAGGCGGGCGCCCCCGAGGCTCTTGTGATAATTTCGGCCGAGCATTTTGGAAACTTTTTCAATGACAACATGCCAGCCTATGCCATCGGCATGGCAAATTACTACGACGGCCCGATCGAAGATCCTGGCTGGCTCGGTATTCCAAAAGTGCGTGTTCCGGGAAACCAGGATCTGTCACGACGGTTGATCCAAAACATTCTGAATGATGCGGAAGTCAGTTATTCGGAAGAATGGAAATTCGATCACGGCATGATGGTGCCATTGCATCATGTCACACCGAATTACGACACGGCGATAATTCCGGTAAACATTAATTGCCAGGCGCCGCCGCTGACGCCGCTACACCGTGTCTACGAATTCGGAATGGCGCTGCGCAAGGCAATTGACGCGTTGCCGGAAAACATTGCCTTACTTGGAACAGGCGGCACCTCGCACTGGCCATGCACACCGGATAGCGGAAAGATAAACGCCGAATGGGATCAGGATTTCCTGAGGCGTTGGAGCGACAATGATGTATCGGCCATGACAGCATACAGCGACGAAGACATTTTGCAGGATGCAGGATCAGGCGCGCTTGAGATTCGGACCTCGATTGCGGTTGCCGGTGCCGCCGGTGGACAAGGGGAGGTTCGCTTTTATAAACCGATTCCTGAATTCGCGTGTGGCTGCCTAATTGCTACGATGTCCATAGACTGAGCAAGCCAGATAAAGGAATGTTCCCATGGATCTCTGGAACCAGGCAAGTTCATTAGCCGCGCAAACGCCCGAGGATCGGAACCGGTACGTCGATTTCCTGAGATTCGTCTCGATAATGGCCGTCATTATCGGTCACTGGACAATTGCCACGGCCTACTATGTCGATGGCGCACTCACCCATGGCCATTTGTTGAAAAGCGCTCCACAGACGCAATGGTTAACCTGGATTTTTCAGGTCATGCCGATTTTCTTCATTGTCGGCGGTTATTCCAATGCCGTTTCGCTCGAAAGTGCGCGGCGAAAGCGAATCGATTATGCAGGCTGGCTTGCTGCGCGACTTAACAGGCTTATAGCGCCGCTTCTTGTCCTGCTGTTCGTGTGGGCGGCACTCGCCATCATTATGGGCCTGTTCGGAGTCAGCGATAGTGTCATTCAATTCAGTTCGCAGGCATCTTTGATACCGATCTGGTTTCTCGCCATTTACATCATGGTGGTTATTCTTGCACCGGCTACGTACTGGTTCTGGAAGCAGTACGGCTTCGCTTCTTTCTGGACATTCGTCGCCATCGCAACCCTCGTTGACGTTGCTTTTTTCGTATTTGACTTGCAGTGGATGGGGTGGAGTAATTATTTCTGGGTCTGGCTGGCAGTGCATCACCTCGGATTTGCATGGCGCGACGGCCGCTTCGGCAGCCCGGGCAAGCTCTTGCTGTATTCCGCGCTGGGCCTGCTCGCGCTGTCGCTGTTTATCTTCAAGGGCCCGTATCCGTTGGCCATGGTCGGCTCCCCGGATGAGGGACTCAGCAACACGATGCCGCCCAAGATTACGCTGCTGGCGCTCGCCGTATTTCAGTTCGGATTGTTGCTGCCGCTTGAACGTCCAATGCGCCGGCTGCTCGATAATCTGAAACTTTGGACCGCAACGGTGCTGATCAATAGCATGATCATGACGGTTTACCTTTGGCACATTACGGTAATGATTATCCTGGTATCTCTCGCGTACCTCGCAGGCGGCATTGGACTGGGGCTGGAGCCGGGGACCACAGAGTGGTGGCTGTTTCGACCGTTGTGGATTGCAGCTCTGTTCATCTTGCTGTTGCCCGTTGCATTCCTCATGTCACCTCTTGAGCGTCGCTCTTGCGCGGCTGATTCAGGTGTGCCATCTGCAGCCAGGCAAGTGATCGGTGCAATGGTGTTCTGTCTTGGCGTTTCGCTGCTCGCCAGGTATGGCTACGGTGGTGGTCCGTTACCACGCCTTGATGTCGCGTCATTCGCAATGGTGGTAGTCGGTTCCGGAATTGCCGGTGTGTTGCCCGGATTCAAATAGAGTTCAGGTTTCGTCAAAGTAGTGCTTCGACCGGCAGCAGGTTGATAAACCCGAGTTCGATTCGCCTGACATGATCGACTTCAAAATCAGGGCAGTAATTGTCGATCGGCGCGTTGTTTTCGGCGCGCCCGATCAGTACTCTAAGTGACATAAACCTTTGCGCCAGCCCGACATTGATGAATTTTGTTTCCCTGACAAACCTGGGGTGCCTCCCGGCACTGGCTGTGCTGTGCACATCGATCGCCGTTGCCGACGGTTTTCAAAAAGGCATCGAGGCGTTCAACGACGAGGACTATGCGACGGCGCTCGCGGAGTGGATGCCACTGGCGGAAGACGGCGACCGCAATGCCATGTACAACATCGGTCTCCTCTACGACGAGGGTCTGGGTGTGGAAACAGACAAGGTCAGGGCACTGGAATGGTATCTCCCGCCGGCGGAGGACGGTGACGTCGCCGCTCAATTCAACGTGGCAGCGATCTACGATTTTGGCCAGGGCGTTCCGGAAGACAAAAAGAAAGCCCTCTATTGGTATACGGCGGCCGCAATGCTGGCGGATGAGGAGGCTCAGTTCAACTTAGGCATCATGTATGCAAATGGCGAGGGCGTCGAGGTCGACCATCGGCAATCGTTGAAGTGGTACCAGTTAAGCGCCGACCAGGGCCACGCGCCGGCGCAATATAACCTGGCTCACATGTACGATATTGGCGCCGTGATTCCTGAGGATAATCGCGAGGCGATGAAGTGGTATCTCGAGGCTGCGGAGCAGGGCGATGCCGATGCCCAGTACGCCATCGCGTTGATGCACGATACCGGTGACGGATTTATTGAGGACGATGTCCTCGCGATCCAGTGGTATGAGCTTGCCGCCGAACAAGGCCTCCTGAACGCACAGTTCAATCTCGCGATCATGTATGACGTCGGCGAGGGCGTGCCTGAAGACAATGCGCGGGCTATCAAATGGTATGAAGCGGCGGGTGAACAGGGACACCAGAACGCACAATTGAACCTGGGGCTCATGTACGAACATGGTGAAGGAACGGCAGTTGATCCTGCCCTGGCAATGAAATGGTATCGACGCGCTGCGGATCAGGGCCTCACGGCGGCGCAATATGCTGTCGCATTGATGTATGACGAAGGGATCGGCGTCGAAGAAGACGATATTGCTGCGATCGCCTGGTATACGAGTGCTGCCGAACAGGGCGGCGCCGATGCACAGAATAATCTTGGCGCCATGTACGACGCTGGTGAGGGCATTTCAGAAAATAAGGCTGAGGCTGTGAAGTGGTATTCACTGGCCGCTGACCAGGGGAATTCAATTGCACAAAACAACCTTGGCGCAATGTATTTCGCTGGCGAGGGCGTCGAAGAAAACAAGATCGAAGCCTATAAATGGTTTTTTATTTCCGGGGAACTCGGCAACGATGATGGCAGGGAAAACAGCCAGTATGCCGGCAAGTCCATGCGGCCCGACGAAATTATGGAAGCAAAAAAGTTCGGCCGGGAATGGCTGGAGGAATTCGCAAATGGCAGCACAGTTGAATAAGGCCATTTTGGCCCCAATAACAAGAAAATGAACGGCATAATTCTGCGTACACTGATCATCATGCTGGGGCTTTTCCTGGCATCCTCCATTATTCCAGGCGTGCAGATTACCGGCACCGGCAGCTTTATTCTTGCCGCCGCGCTACTCGGGCTGGTCAACGCATTTGTTCGACCGATTGCATTCTTGCTCACGCTTCCCCTGACATTCGCGACGCTGGGCCTGTTCCTGTTCGTGCTCAATGCTGCGATGTTTGGACTGGTCGCCGCGTTGCTCGACGGTTTTGTGGTGGCCGGATTCTGGTCGGCAATTTTCGGTGCGATCGTTGTTAGTGTCACAGGCACGATTGCCTCTTGGTACATCGGGCCGAGCGGCCGCTACGAGGTTTTTGTGATTCGACGAGATTTCTAAATAGCGGCAAAGCCGTAGGAAATACCGGCAAAGCCGTAGGAGCCCGCCTGTAGGAGCTCGCCCCAGCGAGCGAATCAGTATTGCCGGGCGTTCACGCTGCGTCTCTCGCGAAGAGCGATGCCAGAATCGGCGCGGCTTCCTCATGCGTCCGCGCAATAGAAGGCCGTGCTTTCAGACGCTCCCAGTAAGCCGAGATATTCTTATGCTCTGTAAAAGGTGCAACTTGTTCGGCATAGAACAGGCCGGGCGCGGCTGAGCAGTCGGACATCAGGAATTCTTCACCATTCGCATACGGTTGCTGGCCGAATTCGTTCTCCATGAAGCTGTACATCGTGGCGATATGGAATTTGGCCTTTTCAATGCGCTCAGGATCCTGCTCGCTCTCCGGCTTCATTCCCTGGAACAGCAAGGTAACAACTGCGTCGTTCAGATAGAGATCAAACACACGGTCCTTGAAACGAATCCTGCGTCGCTCATCTGCATCACCTTTGATCAGTGTTGGTTTCGCCATCGGGTCGATGTATTCAACGATGATACTTGATTCGGGAATAAGGTGGCCGTCTTCAAGTTGTAAGCAGGGGACTTTGCCCAGTGGATATACCTCGCGGTATTGCGCGCGGGAGTCTGCATCCATGAGGTTTACAATTTCAGAGTCGAAGTCGAGTCCTTTCTCGTACATAGCGATAAGTACTTTCTGTGAATAAGTAGAGATCGGGTTGTAATAGAGTTTCATCGTTTTGGTCCTCGTCGTAAGTCCTCAGTTCATGGTTGAAGCGCTTCCGACAAACGGGACAGGCAGCCTTCCCAACCCTCGTTGTGGCGATCGCGCATATCGGTTTCGGGAAATCCTTCGTGCGTCAGTGTGAGCTCGGTTTCCGCGTCACTAATGGCGCGAAAGTCGATGGTAACCCGGGTGACTATTTCGGAATCTGCCCATTTCCAGCTGAAAATCAATTTCTCATTGGGTACGACTTTTTCATAAACGCCGCTTGGTGAGTACGTTTCACCGTCCTGGTTTCGCATTACGATGCGGTAGCTGCCGCCATCGCGCGCATCGACCTCCGCCACGGGAATGGTCATGTCCTTGCCGGGGCAGAACCATTTCTTAAGCAGTTCTTCGTTAGTCCACATCGCGAATACTCGCTCGCATGAGGCAGGAAACGTACGCCTGAGGACCAGGGTATTGCCTGTTTTCATTGCTTGCTCCTGACTTTGATTTCTTCTTTCCGCAAGAGGGCTGATAGTGCCTCAAAGCGCGACTCCCAGAACCTGCGATGGAAATTCAGCCAATCCTCCGCTGTTTTCAAGCCGCTGGTGGTCAGCGTGCAATGATGCTGCCGGCCGCTAATCGTTCTTTCGATCAGCCCGGCTTTCTCGAGGATCTTCATGTGCCTGCTGATAGCCGGCTTGCTGATCTGAAAGGGCGCCGCAAGTTCGCCGATGGTTGTAGAGCCTTGCGCAAGCCGCGCCAGGATGCCACGGCGGGTGCCATCGGCGAGTGCGAAAAAGACCTGGTCGAGCTGCTGGCTGGTTGGCCGCATAAAATTTATAGTTAACCGAAAGGTTAACGATAGTGGGGTGCGACCTTGATTACAAGTAATATCTGCCTAACATGGGGCACGGGATTTGGCAGAGGACAAGATGGCAATTCAGACACGGCAGGTCGAATACGATGATGGTGATATCCTGCTTGAGGCTTACATGGCATGGGACGATTCGAGCAGTAACCACAGGCCCGGTGTCCTGGTCTCTCACGCCTGGGCGGGACGGGGCGAATTCGAGGAAAGCAAGGCCGAACAGCTTGCCGAGCTTGGCTACGTCGGATTCGCGCTGGACCTTTATGGCAAAGGGGTCAAAGGAGCGAACCCGAAACAAAATCGGGCGCTCATGCAACCGCTGCTCGATGACAGGGCCATGTTGCAGCGGCGCATGCATCTCGCACTGGAGTCCATCAGGAAGCAAAAGGATGTGGATGCGGAGCGGGTTGCCGCGATGGGATTCTGCTTTGGAGGTTTATGCGTGCTCGACCTCGCGCGGAGCGGGGCGGACATACTGGGTGCCGCCAGTTTTCATGGACTTTTCACTCCCCCGGGCAATACAGGCGGCAACAAGATCTCGGCAAAAATACTGGTAATGCATGGCTGGGATGATCCGATGGCCACGCCAGACCAGGTTTTGTCACTGGCCGGCGAACTCACCGCGATGGAGGCTGACTGGCAGATCCACGCTTACGGGAACACAATGCACGCCTTTACCAATCCGGCCGCTGCCGACCCGGAAATGGGAACGGTGTATAACGCAGATGCAGATCGGCGCTCGTGGCAAAGCCTGCAACTTTTCCTTGCCGAAATCTTCCAACATTCCCTGGCCGTTCATTGACACGACGACAAGGCGCAGCGGCGACGCTGATATCAAAGGAAAAATTCGTGAAAGCAACCTATCATTTGTCAGGTATTGCCGTACTTATCTCGTTTTGCCTCATCGGGTGCGGAGAACGCGCGGCACCGGACGCCGGACCAGCCAGTGGCAGTGTGTCTCAGGAAGCAAGCGGCAGTAACGCAACAGCAGCCGCGACCCGGGAGATTACCGCGGATCTGATGCGCAGCTACGTGCGCGAGCTCTCTGACGACAAATATGAAGGCCGTGGGCCCGGCAGTCGCGGTGATGTGGCGGCAAGGAAATACCTGGCCGGGGAGCTGAGCAAGCTCGGCCTTGAACCCGGTGCAGCCGACGGTACCTGGGAGCAGCCTTTTGATTTGATCGGCATAACGTCAGATCAACCTGCCCAGTGGTCGTTTGCAGGGCAGGACAGTTCGCTGACGCTGAAGCAATGGGATGATTTTATCGTCTCGAGTGGTGTGCAGTCTGATCGTGCAGAGGTCGAGAACGCGGAACTGGTGTTCGTCGGCTACGCGATACAGGCGCCGGAATACGATTGGAACGATTTCAAAGACGTTGATTTGACCGGCAAAATGCTGTTGATCATGAACAACGATCCGGATTGGGACCCGGACCTGTTTGCCGGCGAAACGCGTCTCTGGTACGGGCGCTGGGATTACAAATACCAGAATGCCGCGCGCCAGGGAGCTGTGGGTGCAATCATCATTCACACGCAGCCCTCGGCAGGATATCCCTTCCAGGTGGTACAAACGTCGTGGACCGGCGAGCAATTCGAACTGCCCGCTGGCGACGAACCGAGGTTGCAGGTAGCGGCGTGGGTCACCGAGAGTGCTGCGCGTGAACTTGTCGCGATGTCGGGCCACGATCTCGATGCCCTGAGAGAGGCTGCCGACAACCGGGACTTCGAACCGGTACCGCTTGGCGTCACAACGTCAATCGGCATGGACGTGTCGATCAACAAAGTGTCATCAGCCAACGTACTCGGCCTCCTGCCCGGCAGTGATCCCGAATTGAAGGATGAAGTGGTCATCTACACTGCGCATCATGATCATCTCGGCATTGGCACGCCGAACGATGCAGGCGATGTGATCTATAACGGCGCCATGGATAACGCGGCGGGTGTGGCGCAGGTGATGGCTATCATCAAAGCGATCAGCGCGCTGCCCGAAGCACCACGTCGTTCAATACTGGTTGCCCTGGTTGGCGCGGAAGAGCAGGGACTGCTCGGTTCAAAATATTATACCGAGCATCCGACGTTTCCTGCCGGCAGGATCGCCGCAAATCTGAATTACGATGGCGGCAATATCTGGGGCCTTACGCACGATGTGACGTTTATCGGGCTTGGCAAGTCGACCATTGACGGGCTGGTAGAAGCGATAGCCGCGGAGCAGGGCAGAGTGGTCAAGCCCGATCAGTTCCCCGATCGTGGTTACTTCTACCGATCAGACCAGTTCAGTTTTGCCAGGATTGGCGTCCCTGCCGCGTTTCTCGGTCCTGGCATGGATTTCGTCGACCGTCCGCCGGATTGGGGCAGGCAGCAAATCAACCACTACACGGACGTAAATTATCACCAGCCATCCGACGAATATGATGACAGCTGGAACTTCGATGGCATGATTACCGATGCGTTACTCGGCTACTGGACCGGGTTGGCAATTGCGAACGCAGACGACATGCCCCGCTGGGTGGAGGGCGATGAATTTGAGGCAGCGCGCCTCGAGGCGCTGGCGGCCGAAAATTAACGAATGGTGTTCTTGCCGCACTTTCAAGGAAATATCGCCCGCTTAAGAAGGGCTCCTACAAGTTGCTAATTATCATCGCATTATTCTGTAGGAGCCCTTCCTAAGCGGGCGATTGCCAGGGCTTCGGGCAGTCGTCTTTAATGCGGCAGGGGATCCCCGCTGGTCGCACCACCGCCTTTGACCGTGTCGTGTCCTTTGCCGACTGTCGGAATGATCATCGGTACTTTTTCCCTGTACCTGGCATAGTCATCGCCAAGGAATTTCACCAGGTCACGCTCTTCATAGCGAATCGCGATTAAGATATACGTCGTCAGGCCGGCAGCGAACAAGAAGTGCCCTGTCGTCATGCTGGGCGTGCCCCACATTGACATGATCCAGCCCACATAGAGTGGATGGCGTACGAACTTGTAAAAGAACGTAACCTTGAACCCTGGATGCGAATGCGCTTTTTGGCGAAGATTGAACCAGACCTGGCGCAGCCCGAATAAATCGAAGTGGTCAATGATGAAGGTCGATAAAAGCACGATCACGATGCCGCCGAGCATTACCGCCCACAGCAGGTATTGCGCCCAGGCTGCCTCGACCATCCAAACGACGCCGGTCATCGGCCGCCATTGCCAGTAGAGCAGGATCAGTATTGCACTGCTGATCAGCACATAGGTACTGCGCTCGATCGACTTCGGTATGATTTTGGTCCAGCGCTCTTTGAATCCTGGTCGCGCCATGACCGAGTGCGGCACGCCAAACAAGGCAAGGAGCGCCAGATTGATAATTAAAGCGGTCGCCATGGCCGTTTCCACGCCGGAATCGATGCCCTTGGGCACCACCATGTTGCTTAGGAAGCCGATCCAGTACAGAAAGGCCCCAAAGAATATGGCGTAGCTGACGACGCCATAAAGTAACGCTATTACTCTACCCATTGAACTGTCCCCCCAGAAAGTTTTGAGCTTGTTTTACTGTCTTTCTGACGACGCTGTTGATGCGTGTCAAAGTGTACGGATCAGTTTAACAGGATATTTTGCAATCGGTAAATTTGACGCCACCCTGCGCACCGTCGGCCGACGGGTTTTTTTGAATAGTATTATTGTTCAAATAGCTACAGAGTTTTTCTCGAAGAAATCAGAGATGATCAAAAGCGAAATGTATAGCTGATCTTGGCAGCAATGTCGCCGGTGGAGGTCCTGAAATCTCCGCTGTCGTCGAAATCCACGTAGTCCCTGTTGACGACCAGCACCATTTCCCGCCCGGCCTGCGGGATCCAGCGCATGATGCTGTTGATGCCAATACTGTCGGACACGGTGTCGTACTGGACGAAATTCTCCCAGTACCAGGTTGCCGTGAACGCGACGTCCGCCCGTGCCGTCATGAGTCGGGTGATGAAGCTGCCTCCTGGCAGTTCGATATCTCCGTACTCATAAGTCAGGGCGACGTTGAGGTGCTCATTCGGTCGCCAGTTGAGACGTGATCCGACGCTATTTCTTTTGCCGTCATAAAAGTCGCCGGGGCAAACCCAACCGACATAGCT
>SMVB01300528.1_pt1 | contig 14167 bp, 13 predicted proteins | sample 2456461 | NCBI WGS metagenome assembly SMVB01 (sample SAMN11095934, study PRJNA526329) | marine sediment metagenome | biome: Marine sediment; feature: Surficial sediment; material: Deep marine sediment; isolation source: Hadal surficial sediment | place: Pacific Ocean | collected 2014-05 | depth... | reverse complement strand
CCAAAAGTTATCCTGTTTATTTCCGTTGAGGATCCGATCTTCGGAAATCCAGGTTTTCCAATGATCATAGGCTTCAGTATCCCGTTCCAGTCCTTCTGCTTTATCGCCTTCAAAAATAGTGACATACAACATGTCTTTGTCAATTTTGAAGACCTTAGTCAACAATTCCCATGCCATAGCAATCGCTTCTTTCTTAAAATAATCGCCAAAACTCCAGTTTCCTAACATCTCAAACATGGTATGGTGATAGGTGTCGATCCCCACATCTTCCAGATCGTTTTGCTTACCACTTACCCGTATGCATTTTTGAGTGTCGGAAATCCGGGTATGCCTGGGTTCTTTATTACCCAAAAAGTATTCTTTAAATTGGTTCATCCCGGCATTGGTAAACATCAAGGTAGGGTCATCCTTGATCACCATCGGTGCTGACGGCACTATGGTATGCGATTTTGACTTAAAGAATTCTAAGAATTTACTGCGTATTTCGCCGGATGTCATAAAAATCGATTAATTGAATTTACGTATATTGTGTGGCCAAACAATTTCTATCATTACATTGCGTTTGTGAAATGGTCAGCACTGTCCATCAACCGCAAAAATAGGACTTTTTAACATTATGTCTAAGGTAAAATATTACTACGATAGCGATACCCTTTCTTATCGAAAGATCGAATCTAGAAAAGGGCGTAAAATCGGTATCTTTTTCCTCACCCTCCTGGGAATGCTGCTAAGCGGTTTTTTGCTTCTTGTTATTTACTTGAATATCCCATATATCGAAACACCAAAGGAGAAAGCGTTAAATCGTGAGTTGGCCAATATGGAATTTCAATATGACCTGATAAATCGTAAAATGCAGCAGGCCGAAATTGTTTTGGAAGAATTGGCCAACCGTGACAACAATTTATATCGGGTTTATTTTGAAGCCAACCCTATCCCTGACGAACAGCGAAAAGCCGGTTTTGGCGGCATCAATCGCTATAGAGATCTGGAAGGCTTCGATAATTCAAAGTTGATCATCAACTCCAATAAACGCCTGGATGTGCTCACCAAGCAAATTGTGGTGCAGTCCCGATCGTTGGATGAAATAACCACCCTGGCCGAGGAAAAAGAAAAATTACTGGAAGCTATCCCGGCCATCCAGCCGGTCAATAATGATGATCTCATCCGAATGGCCTCCGGATTTGGATATCGTACCGACCCGTTTACCAAGGCTCGTAAATTTCATTGGGGAATGGATTTCACCGCACCTAGAGGGACACCTGTTTATGCTTCTGGTAATGGAGTGGTTAAAAGAGCCGATAACTCGGTATCCGGCTATGGAAGGCACATCCGGATCGATCACGGTTTTGGATACGAAAGTCTGTATGCGCATTTGTATAAATACAACGTACGCAGAGGTAAAAAAGTCAAACGTGGTGATCTAATCGGTTTTGTTGGAAGTACAGGTAGAAGTGAGGCTCCCCACCTGCACTACGAGATCTTTAAAGATCACGGACGCATAAATCCTATTAATTTTTACTACGGAAACTTGACTCCGGAAGAATTTGCAGACCTCCTCAAAAAATCGCAAATAGAGAACGAATCCCTCGATTAATGCATATAGAACTACCCGAAAAACGATATTACGGTATTGGCGAAGTCGCCGAAGCTTTCGATGTCAACACCTCGCTGCTTCGTTTTTGGGAAAAAGAGTTCGATGTAATCCAGCCCAAAAAGAACGCCAAAGGGAATCGTAAATTCACACCCAACGATATAAAAAACCTTGAGCTGATCTATCATTTGGTCAAGGAAAGAGGCTTTACTTTGGAGGGTGCTAAGATCCACTTAAAAGAAAATAAGCACAAAACTCTGGATAACTTTGAGATCATTCGCAAATTGGAAACGGTGAAGGCCGAATTACAGAAAATCAAGGACAACCTCTAGTATTGGTTGATGGTTTGTGTTTTAATCGTTGAATTGTTGAATCTATCTTCGGTCTTTATGCTTTTCGACTTCCGACTTCACGCTTTGTGCTTTATGCCTTAGTTCCCTTACCCCATTTCCCGCCTTCATTTTATTTAGGACGGACAAGGACTTTTCACTTTTTCCGCCTTCGCCAATGCTTCGGACGGACAAGCACTATTCACTTTTCAATTTAATCTTCTGACTTCATACTTCACGCTTCGTGCTTCCAGCCTTATTCATCTCCTTCCAAAAAGAAAATTTCCTCCAAAGGTATTTTAAAGAGTTGGGCAATCTTCAATGCTAATACTGTCGAAGGCACATATTTGTTTTTCTCCATAGCATTGATGGTTTGTCTGCTCACACCGATCTTTTCAGCCAGATCTGCCTGAGTCATGTCGTGCATGGCACGCTGTACTTTTATCTTATTCTTCATGGCTTCTGGATTTAAGTTTTAGAAAATTGAAACGAAGAATAAAAAACATCAGGGGGGTGAACATATTAAATACCAGCACGTCAAAAAAGGCAAAATCATATACAAAGAGAATTGCAATTAGCAATACCGAATAATTAAAAATGACCGCCCATACCAGAGAGTCTTTACGCAATTTATAAATAAACTCATCTTCCACTTTTTCTCTGGAGAAGGTGACAAACATTCCTCCTACAATAATGAATAAGGCGACAATTTCGTCCAGTATATCGTTTTTAATAATTTTAAAAAATCCACTTTCTTTACCAGACAGACTCTCGCCTTTGTAAATGGAAAGTACATTCGTGCTTAAGATATCTTGTTCATAATTGGTGGTAAGAACATAGAGACCTCCAACTATGCCGAGGATAAACAAAACCCAACCCAGGGCTTTAAACTTGTAGGGTAGTAAATAGTTCGTTTTCATATGGGATGATTTATTACTTGATAGTACAAATGTAAAACAAATTATTCTAAATGTAAAATATACTTTACTTTTTGTGAAATAATTATGACATATTTGACGATAACTTTACGGTTAACCAAGCGATAAATAATTCCAAAAAATCATTTTTTTCTGAAATAAATAGTGACAGGAACCCCGGTATAGTTGAAGTTTTCACGAAGCTTATTCTCAATAAAACGCTTATAGGGGTCTCTCAAATACTGTGGAAGATTACAAAAGAATGCGAAACAAGGGTGGGGAGTAGGCAACTGGGTACAAAACTTTATTTTTACATATTTTCCCTTATAAGCCGGAGGTGGCGTAGCCTGAATAATAGGCAACATGGTATCATTCAGTACCGAAGTTTTGATCTTCCTGCTTCGGTTCTTATAAACGTCTACGGCAGTTTCTATAGCTTTAAAAATACGCTGTTTGGTCAAAACCGATATGAAGACGATAGGAATATCGACGAAAGGCTCACATTGCTTACGAATGTGGGCCTCAAACTCCTTGGTGGTTTGTGTTTCTTTCTCCACCAGGTCCCATTTGTTCACCAGGATCACTATCCCTTTATTATTGCGTTGGGCCAGCCAAAAGATATTCTGTACCTGCCCATCGAATCCACGAGTTGCATCCAATAGTAAGATGACCACATCGCAATATTCAATAGCACGAACACTTCGCATCACTGAATAGAACTCAATGTCCTCCTTCACTTTGCTCTTCTTACGGATCCCGGCAGTATCTACCAGGTTGAACTCGAATCCGAAACGGTTGTATTTTGTATCGATACTGTCGCGAGTAGTGCCGGGAATATCCGTCACCACAAATCGTTCTTCACCGATCAGGGCATTGATAAATGAAGATTTTCCTGAGTTCGGCCGACCCACAACAGCAAATCGCGGCAAGTCTTCATCGGTCCGTTCGGGTTCGTCCGGAAGCACTTTTACGAGATCATCGAGTAACTCACCACTTCCGCTGCCATTGATGCTGGAAAGTGTATAATATTTTTCCACCCCCAAAGAATAGAATTCGGCCGCGTCGTTTAGACGATTAGCACTATCGACTTTATTCACCGCAAGAAAAAATGGTTTTTTACTTTTCCGAAGTAAATGCGCCACATCTTCATCCATCCCAGTCACACCGGTTTCCACATCTACCATAAAAATAATCGCATCCGCCTCATCGATCGCCAACTCTACTTGTTTATCGATTTCGGCTTCAAAAACATCATCGCTACCTTTTACATACCCGCCGGTATCGATCAATGAAAATTCTTTCCCATTCCAATCGCTTTTGCCGTAGTGGCGATCTCGTGTCACACCACTCACTGCATCAACGATGGCTTCGCGACGTTGGATCAACCGATTAAAAAGGGTGGATTTCCCGACATTGGGCCTTCCAACTATGGCGACAATACTCATAATTTGGGTTTGTTTTTAAAATACAAAATTATATTTTTTCTATTTGAATTGGGTATTTTTTCTAGTATCGATCACCAAAGAACGAATTACAATTTCCAAAGTTATTTTATTTTATTTGGTCCCGATAGTTATCGGGATCGAACTTATCTCTTATTATAACCAAAACGTCTTAACTGTTTTTCATTACTCCGCCAGTTTTTATTCACTTTTACATACAACTCGAGGTGGATCTGTTTTCCGAAGAACTTCTCCAGATCTTTACGCGCCTCTACTCCTACCCGTTTTAAGGCCGACCCCTTGTGGCCAATAATTATTCCTTTTTGGCTTTCGCGTTCCACCATCACTACAGATCGTATACGAATTATCTTCTCGTCCTCGAAAAATTCTTCCGTATCAATTTCCACGGAATAAGGGATCTCTTTTTTGTAGTGCATCAATATTTTCTCACGAATGGTCTCGTTGACGAAAAATCGTTCCGGCTTATCGGTCAATTGATCTTTCGGGTAGAATGGTGGAGATTCGGGTAATAACTCGATAATTCGGTTAAATACCTGAGAGACACCAAAATTTTCCAAAGCCGAAATGGCAAAAACCTCGGCATTCGGTACTTTTTCCTGCCACAATTGGACCGCAACTGCTAGTTTTTCTTCATCTCCTTTATCAATTTTATTCACCAATAAAAGTACAGGGATCCTTGCGCTGGTGATCTTTTTGAAAAAAATATCATCCTTCAATGCCTTCTCGCCTAATTCAACGAGGTAGAGTAATACATCTGCATCTTCGAAAGCGGATCTAACAAAATCCATCATACTTTCCTGAAGCCGATAGGCCGGTTTGATAATGCCCGGCGTATCGCTTAAAACCACTTGAAAATCGTCACCATTCACTATCCCCAGTATTCGGTGGCGAGTGGTTTGAGCCTTACTTGTAATGATCGACAAACGTTCGCCAACAAAAGCATTCATCAAGGTGCTTTTGCCAACATTTGGGTTGCCAATAATGTTTACAAATCCGGCTTTATGCGGCATAAAATTGATTTTCGCAAAGGTAAGTTTTTAATAATCATTCCTAAGTACAATAGCAACACAAGACATCATTTTGCCATATCTTTGTGGCTTTGTTGTAAAACAAGAAACTATGTCATTTAATGAACTTCGATTAAACCAACCACTTTTAAAAGCCATAGTAGATAGCGGGTATGAAACGCCTACTCACATTCAGATGCAAACCATTCCATTGGTCTTGGCTAAAAGAGATGTGATCGCTTCCGCACAGACGGGCACCGGAAAAACAGCGGCATTTGCCCTGCCTATCCTTCAACTGTTATTCGACAAACAGGATGCTGTCAAAAAAGGAAAAAAGATCAGAGCGCTAGTGATAAGTCCCACGCGCGAATTAGCAGTCCAAATTCAGGAAAACTTTAAATCCTATGGTAAATATACCAACCTTCGCAGCTGTGTGGTATTTGGAGGCACTTCATTAGAACCACAGATAGATATTCTTAAAAAAGGTGTGGACATTGTAATTGCCACTCCGGGAAGATTATTGGATCTACATAAGCAAGATAAGATCAACCTGAGCCGGGTAGAAACATTTGTCATAGACGAAGCCGATCTCATGCTCGATATGGGATTTATTGATGACGTACAAAAAATTGAGCGTCTATGTCCCCCAACAAAGCAAATTTTATTGTTTTCGGCTACCATGCCTTTTAAAGTGGTACAACTTGCAAAAACCATTTTAAATGACCCCGAACGGGTGGAATCAACTCCTGAATCTTCTGCCGCTAAGGGTGTAAAACAACTTTTATACTATGTGCCCAAATCTAAAAAGATCGAGTTGTGCCTTCATCTTTTGCGCAACACGATCAGGGGAAACATTCTGATTTTCAGAAGGACAAAAAATGGGGTGAACAAACTTGAACAAACTCTGTTGAAGAATGACTATAATGCGGATAGTATTCACGGTGACAAGACTCAAAGCGACAGACAGAAAGCCCTCAATAAGTTTAAGAAAGGAGAGGTATCTATCTTGATAGCAACCGATGTGGCTTCCAGAGGGATAGACATAGACAATTTGGATGCAGTCATCAATTTTGACGTACCCAATATTCCGGAGACCTATGTCCATCGTATTGGAAGAACGGGCAGAGCCGGCAATGAGGGCCTCTCATATACGTTTTGTGCGGCCGAAGAACGAGATTACATCACCGCCATCCAAAAATTGATGCAAAGAGCCATCACTATTGAAGAAGATCATCCCTACCTTTTGGACCCGGAAGCAAAGCCTCAGGTTCACAAAAAAAAGGGAAGTAAATATAAAAAAGGGAGGAAATCTGCAGCCTCCAGGAGGAACAAAAAGCGCTGGTATTAGAGCTGAGATCGACCCAGACGTTTCACCAGCTTACCTACCGTTAATCCTTGAACTATTATAGAGAATACCACGATCACATAGGTGATAACTAAAAACAATTCACGATGCATTTCTTGTGTGAGTCCAAGCGCTAAGGCGATGGAAATTCCTCCGCGCAAGCCACCCCATGTCATGATAAGATTAGTGTTCGGCACAAAATCTAAGCGCTTCTTAAAGAAATTGATAGGGAAAAGTAAAGATGTAAATCGGCAAAGTAATACGATAGGAATAGCTATCAAGCCGGCGATAATATAATTACCCTCCAGAGTCAACACCAGCATTTCCATACCTATGAGAACAAACAAGATCGTATTGAGTAAAATATCAATTAGCTCCCAAAACTTATCGACATAGTTTTCGGTAATTGCAGACATGGCAGATTCTCTTACGGTATTATTTCCAACTATCAACCCGGCTGTCACCATGGCCAGAGGTGCCGAAAGATGAAATTTTTGTGCGATCACTGTTCCACCCATAACTGCGGCCAGGGTAATGATCACTTCAATATCGTAGTCGTCGATGGATTTCATAAGCCTGTAAGTGATCCACCCCAGGAACAAGCCCAACAAAATTCCGCCTATTATTTCCTCACCAAACATTTTGAGGATATCCAAAGGTTCTATTTCAGTCCCGCTGGCGGAGGCAATTTGAAATAGGGTCAAGAAGACCACCACTCCCACTCCATCGTTAAACAAGGACTCACCTACTATTTTAGTTTCCAGTTTTTTAGGAACTCCTGCCTGTTTCAGTATCCCTAAAACGGCGATAGGATCAGTAGGTGATATCAAGGCTCCAAAGAGCAAACAATATATATAATCCACTTGCAATCCCAGCAATTGCAGACAATAGAACATGGCGGTCGCCACCAAAAAAGTAGAGACCAAAACCCCAAGCGTAGCAAATACGAGTACGGGCCATCGTTGTATTTTTAGCTGTTCAAAGTTGGTATGTAATGCTCCGGCAAAGAGCAAGAAACTCAACATTATGTCTAATAAAACAGTTTCAAAATCTATTTGAGCTATGATATATTTTTCGGCATTCAATAAAGTATTATCAAAATAACTCAGGGCAATTACCGCCAGCGTAAATACAATGGTGATAACCATGAGACCAATGGTATTGGGTAATTTTAGAAAACGCACATTGAGGTATCCAAATGCGGCGGCAAGTACTACTAGGGTGGTGATAATTAAAAAGTAATCCATGGATTATGTTCCTTTTAGGTAAAGATAAGTCATTCCATTATTTGTTATTGGTGGCTCCAGTTTTTGGGATCGTCGCTGTTGTTGGGCGAAAGGCCAATGATATCACCTTCAGTAGTGACACCAAGTCCTACGACCATTCGGTTCACATAGTTAAAATAACTCGTTACCTGATTGATCTCGAGAATTTCTCCATCGGAAAAACCAACCGATCTTAAGTCATCGATATCCTGTTCGGTAATACTAACAGGGTCCTGAGTGATTTTTCTTGCGTATATAATTCCGTGGAAATAATGATTTTCAAAATACGTTTCCAGGGAATCATCCTTAATACATTCAAAAAATTGATTCGCCTTTTCATCATTGTCTAAGAGTCTTGAGAATCCCGAAAAATGATGCTGTACACAGTAGTCGCAATTGTTCAAATGGCTCACGTAAACACCCAGGGCTTCCAGATACCATTTGGGCAAGGTATTGTTTGAATTGTGAAGCACACTTTTATACAAGGTCATATGCCCGGTCAGTGTATGAGGTCGTAAACTATGGATGAGCAGCACGTTGTCTATATTATTATCAGGGCCTTTTACGCGATCGTACATGCGTTTTAACGGGCCATCGGCCTCCTCATAATCTATGGTTTTTATCCAGCTCATGGTTTTTTATGTTAGATTGGATAAAGATAGAAAAGTCGAGACAGCATGCCAGGTTAAAAGCGAATAAACGACCACGCTCATTGCTATTTTTATCGCTCGATCTACTTAATTTTGAAAAGAATCTTAACATTTTTCATAAGAGTTTCCAGCTAATATTATCGATGTGAAACCTAGTTTATTGACCTGGTTTTTATTACCGTTAATTTCATACCTTAGATAACCCATAAAAACTAATATATCAATTAACTTTTTCGTTATGGAACAACCCATTGCTATCGCCCAAATAGATTCATTAAAAGATAAATCACCTCAACATGCATTGGTGAATGATCTTGATTTAGTAATCATAAAATATGGAAAGGAAGTGTCTGTTCTTTACGGAAGGTGCCTACATAGAGGAGCCCTTATGGCAGACGGCAGCATTGAGGGACATAATCTTATTTGTGGTGTCCACGGTTGGGATTATCGTTATGATACCGGCGTTTCTGAATATAACAACAAGGAAGTGCTTCATAAATTTTCTACCAAAATCGAAGGCGATACCCTGTACGTAGATGAACATGAAATCAATGCTTATGTGATCGAGCATCCGCAACCTTTTGATCGAGACGAATACCTCGGGGCCTATGCAGACACTCATCCTGAAGATACCGAGCCTTACACAGGTTACATCAAGGAGTTATCCAAAAATGGACTAAAAAACATTGGCCATCACGGCTTTTCGGCCGCTATGGGTGTGGACAGAAACACCTTAACTAAATGGAATGATATTCAGTTTTTACCGGCTCAGTTAGCAAGTCGTCCCCTTCTCGATGATGAAGATGTTATGACTGAAGTTACCATTGGGTCCAGGGCCAAAAAACCTTTGACCATTGACATACCTTTGTTTGTTTCAGATATGAGTTTTGGCGCACTTTCACGTGAAGCCAAAATCTCCTTGTCCAAAGGAGCCGAGATGGCAGGGACAGGAATCTGCTCCGGTGAAGGTGGGATGCTACCTGAGGAACAAGAAAGTAACAGCAAGTATTTTTACGAATTAGCTTCTGCAAAATTTGGATTCTCCTGGGATAAATTAGATCACGTCCAGGCCTTTCATTTCAAGGGCGGACAAGGAGCCAAAACCGGAACAGGTGGTCATTTACCGGCTAAAAAAGTGAGCAAAGAAATTGCGGCAGTGCGAGGCTTGAAAGAAGGGCATATAGCTATTTCGCCTGCCACTTTTCCCGATTTTCACGGGGTACAGGATTTTAAAGACTTTGCTCAAAAAGTTAGGGAGCGAACCGGTGGGATTCCGATTGGTTTTAAGATAGCGGCGAGTCATATCGAAAAAGACATACAGTTTGCATTGGACGTAGGAGTTGATTATATCATTCTCGATGGTCGTGGTGGTGGAACAGGTTCAGCTCCAACCATCTTAAGAGATCACATTAATGTTCCCACAATTCCAGCTTTAGCCCGAGCGAGAAAATATTTGGATAAAGTGGGAGCCAGTGATGTAACTTTAATTATAACCGGTGGATTGCGTGTGGCCGAAGATTTTGCCAAAGCATTAATGTTAGGGGCTGATGCAATTGCGGTGGCCAATTCTGCTATACAAGCCATCGGGTGTCTTGGCATGCGCGCCTGCGGAACCAATAATTGCCCGGTAGGAATTGCCACACAAAAGGAGTCCTTGCGAAGTAGATTAATTATTGACTCTTCAGCAAAACAACTCTACAATTACTTCGATGCGACAAATGATTTAATCCGGGTAATCGCTCGTGCCTGTGGATATGATGACGTTTCTAAATTTAATCACGACGACCTTTCCACCTTCGATTATGAAATGCACAAATTAACAGGCATTAATTACGCGGGGGTATAGTTGAGAGCTGTTATCAACTTGGCAGCAAGCATGACTTTTTGAATATAGATTTATCCTTATATAAATCGATTTTCTTATAAACGGTAAAAATTACAGTCCTTATGGCGTCAAAAAATAAAGTTTGGTACAAAGTCCTCGAAAGTAAAGATCTTCTTCCGGACGGTCGGGTAAAAACAGTTACCGCAGGTCATCAGGGAATCTGTTTGACGAATTTCGAAGGGAAATTTTCGGCTTTAGACAACAAATGTCCTCATCAAGGAGGCCCATTAGGGGAAGGGTCCATAGAGAACGGATATTTACGATGTCCATGGCACGGTTGGGATTTCCACCCCTGTACAGGTATTCCTCCCGGAGGTTTTGACGACGGAATTGCAACTTTTGAAGTTAAAGAAGAGAACGAAGCTATCTATGTAGCTATTTCCGCAGAAGCACCACATGAAGAGACGGTTTCGGACGTTATGATGCAAACCATGGTGAATTGGGGAGTTAATACCGTTTTCGGTATGGTAGGCCATAGCAATCTAGGTGTGGCTGATGCCATGCGAAGGTTGGAAAATCAAGGACGGCTTAGTTATTATGGTGTTCGTCATGAAGGGGCGGCAGCTTTTGCTGCTTCTGCTTATGGTAAGTTAATGGGAAAACCTGCTGTTTGTTTTGGAATTGCAGGTCCCGGTGCCACAAATATGTTCACCGGAATGTGGGATGCTAAAGTAGACCGAGCCCCGATGCTGGTGCTTTCCGGTCAGGTAAATACACAAGTTTTGGGAACCGGGGCATTTCAGGAAGTAGATCTGGTACAAGCCTTTGATTCAGTCGCGCAATTTAATCATGCAGTTCATCCCAATTCAAATCACAGCGAATTGATGTCACTGGCTATTAAAAGTGCTATACTACAACGGGATGTCTCCCATCTTACTTTTCCCGATGAAGTTGCATTCAGTAAAAAACCCGAAAGATCCAAACCACAAACCCCGGAGAATAGGATCACCCCTTTTACCATTTCGCCTCCCCCTGAAATGGCAGCCAAGGCGGTTGAGTTGATAATAGGGTCCAAACGGCCTTCTATTATAGTTGGGCATGGTGCCCGGTATCACATGGATGCAATTATCGATTATGCCGAATCTCTTAATTGTCCGGTCATAACAACCTTTAAAGGCAAGGGATTGATCGCGGATAACCACGAACTGGGTTGTGGTGTTCTGGGGCGTAGTGGAACTCCTATCGCTTCCTGGGTTATGAATGAAAGTGATCTTTTAATTGTATTTGGGGCGTCATTCTCTAATCACACAGGAATCACCCCTAAAAAACCCATTATTCAGGTGGATCTGGACCCCATGGCATTGAGTAAATTTCACAAAGTAGATGTAGCACTTTGGGGGGAAATTTCTGTCACGGTAAAACTATTGAGCGAAGCGACCACGGGTAAAACACAGGCTATCGATCAGCGTAGTGAAATTGCCCATCGTTGGGAGATTTGGAGAGAAGAAAAAGCGAGTCGACTTAGAGATTCCGGTAATGCTTTAAGCTCGATTGCTGTCTTCAATGCCATGAATAAAGTAACCCCGGCCGATGCGGTTATCGCTGTTGATGTTGGTAATAACACTTACTCTTTTGGCCGTTATTTTGAACCAAAAAACCAGTCTATTTTAATGTCAGGCTACTTAGGATCTATCGGTTTTGCCTTACCGGCAGCCATGGGAGCCTGGGCAGCACAGGGTGATGAGCGACCTATTTGGTCTGTGAGTGGCGATGGTGGACTGGGTCAATATTTAGCGGAAATAAACACCCTGGTGAAATATAAAATGAATATTAAACACATAGTGTTGAACAATTCTGAACTAGGGAAAATATCAAAAGAACAACGAGCGGCAGAACTGGATGTTTGGCAAACATCATTGTCCAATCCAAGTTTCGCAGCTTATGCTGAAAACTGTGGAGCATTGGGTGTAAAAGTCGATAAACTGGAAGATCTCGTTCCCGGAATGGAAAAAATAAGGGATCATAAAGGCCCTGCTTTGTTGGAAATAATTACGGATGTAAATCTTATATAATGTGGAATTGATCATACAGTTATTTCCGGGTTTTGTAGGTAAACACAAAAGTGTAAAATCATAACTATGCTACAATCCTTCAGTATTATTTTCGCGATAGCCGCCCTTTTCAGTTTTATAAATTATAAGTGGCTTAAATTGCCAACCACCATTGGATTACTACTCATGAGTTTGGCTACTATTTTAGTCATCACTTTGAGTAAAGACACCTTTCCCGCATTCTATAATTTCTTTTGTGATATAGTCGTTGATCTGGATTTTAAGAGTCTTTTACTGAATGGGATATTGAGCTTTCTGTTGTTTGCAGGAGCCATTCACGTAAACCTTGAAGAACTAAGTAAAGAAAAATGGCCTATTTTTCTCTTCGCGACTCTTGGGGTTCTTATTTCCACTTTCCTGGTGGGAGGACTTACTTATGGCGCTGCTCAATTAATTGGAATGGACTTACCATTTATTTATGCCTTGCTTTTTGGCGCGTTGATTTCACCTACAGATCCCATTGCTGTAATGGCCATTCTTAAAAAGGTAAACATCACACCCAGCCTGGGTATTAAGATAGAAGGAGAATCTTTATTCAATGATGGTATAGGACTAGTAGTTTTTTCGGGTATTCTTATTATTTCCGGAATGTCTGAACACATGGTAGAAGGCTCATTGAGTTTTGAAATTGGCAGACTATTTTTAGAAGAGGCTGTTGGCGGACTCGCATTTGGTGCGGTACTAGGATTTATAGGGTATCGAGGTATAAGATCCACACGCGATAATCCGCAACTGTCTGTAATGATAAGCTTAGCAACCGTTATGGGTGGCTATGCATTGGCTACTATGATCCATGTTTCAGGGCCTCTCGCCATGGTTGTGGCGGGACTTATCATTGGAAATCAATTGAATAGTTTAAGTAACAGAGGCACGGCACGAAGGATGCTCAATGATTTTTGGGAAATATTGGATGACGTTTTTAACGGTATTTTATTCGTTTTGATCGGGTTATCGTTTCATTTATTGGAATTCGACACCAACATATTGTTATTGGGGGGCCTGGCCATCGGTATTGTTTTGATCTCCCGATTCGTTTCGGTATTTATTCCTTATTCGTTATTGAAACACAAAGAACACAGCCCCCTAAAAACAGTGACTATTTTAACCTGGGGCGGACTCAGGGGAGGAATCTCAATTGCCCTGGCGTTGAGCCTCGCCACCAATTCTCAATCCAATACGGTGATGTCTATCACTTATATTATCGTTATTTTCTCGATAGTGGTCCAGGGTCTGACCATTGGTAAGTTGGTAAAAAAAATGTATTCGAAAAAAATAACATAAAAACAATAATTAAATAAAAAAGATCATGGCAAAAGGTAGAGACGCCCGGAAAAACGTTAAAAAAGAACCTGCTAAAACTGCAAAAGAAAAAAGAGCTGAAAAGAGACTAAAGAAATCGCGACGGGAATAAATGTTTATCGCGACCGCCGTTGATCTTTGAAAAACGTATCAGACCTTTCCTATAAAAATCCTCTTGATATCTCAAAAGGACTTCCTTATAGCGAGGCCGGTCCAACAGGTCGGGCTGGCAAGATTAACTCCTATCCTTCCTTCATAAATATTCTTTGGATAGTCGTTGGACCAGTATATGGGACGGCTTCACAAGGAAAGCATCAAATTATCGAACCTAAATGAGTTTGTGAATGATTTTAAAAGTAATTAAT
>SMVB01119467.1_pt1 | contig 14167 bp, 13 predicted proteins | sample 2456461 | NCBI WGS metagenome assembly SMVB01 (sample SAMN11095934, study PRJNA526329) | marine sediment metagenome | biome: Marine sediment; feature: Surficial sediment; material: Deep marine sediment; isolation source: Hadal surficial sediment | place: Pacific Ocean | collected 2014-05 | depth... | reverse complement strand
TGCCCCCCAGCCCGTCTCAAGTCGGTTTCTTCTGACAACACCCGCCGACCCGTTGAGGGCCACGCCGGAACTGGCGAACAATGTAATTGCTGCAATGTAAGGCCCGCAAAAAGCTGAACGAAGTTGATGCTCAATCCGCGTCCTTTACTACCCATTGCCGCAGGCTTTTCGCCGTCTCGGCGCATAGCGAAAGCAACAAGTCACGCTTCATGAACCTGCCTGCCGGATAACTGTCCGGTCCTGTTGCCAGACACAGATCAGCCCTGCCCGCCGGGTGCAGCTCGAGCCTGTCCTCGTCATACTCAAACGCTTGCCCTGTAACATCGGCACAGTCCAAAAGCGCCAATTTTGTTCCGGGCGCTGGCTTGCCAAGCAAAGCTGCGCATTTGTTGTCAAAAGTTGGCGACGCGATGTGACCGCTCACGGCATCAAAACGATATTGAACGTCTCCGCCCCGAGGCTTGCAGGAATGGACATGCAGCCGGTCTGACAATCCGCGACCAACAGTATCGATGCAATAGCCAAACGCATCCTGTTCATCCAGGTTGTCAGCGAGGTAAATCACCGGCGCTGGAGTCTGTAGATTTGGTGGCTCTGGGTGTGCTGCAGTTGCAAATCCGATAAACGCCAAACCGACCCCAAAAACGATGGAAGCAGAGGTTTTCATTGTGGGCCCTTTCGCACCATGTCAACCTCAGTATTGCCACGACATCCTGGCACGTAAACAATATTGTGCGTTAGGTGCAGGGACATCGAGGTTTGGTTTTTTCGGACGGATACGAGCGCGAGGGACTGCTGTAAATAAAGCCAATAATAAAGTGAAATTTACTGGAAATTCGGCGGCCAAATTGTCCAAAGGAGGCGAAACAGATAATGAAAGCAGAAATGTGAAGTGCAGAAAATCCTGAGCCTCGAAACGAGTAGTTCAAAAATGCAGTGCGCTTTGCTGCAATGCTGGGCGTTTCAGATATGACCGTGGCTTCTGTGCGGCGGGACTTAAAGCAACCTCGCAAATGATGACGTTGAATAAGACAGTCGGCAGTGACGGCAAAGTTCGCAAAAAATCCTGAACGCAAGCACGCCAATTCAAAGACGCACGGCGAGTGGCCGCCGTGGCCGGAGGATTATTCATTCTTGTTCGGTTGCGCGCGGCGGGTATCAGCTAGTGCCTGACCGAGGAATTCGGCCACTTTCCCCATTCCCGAGACATTCAATTTGGCTTCCGCGCGGCTGTTATAATTGGTGTTGGTGTTGATGTCATAGGTATAGATTTCGCCCTCGGCATCGCGAATGAATTCAATGCCGGCGACCTCGATGCCATTGGCGGCGAGGCAGGCGCTGTACAGGGTGAGTATGGGTTCGCTGAATCCTTCAATGATTTCGAACCGCTCACGTCCATCCGGCAAGTCACACGCATCCGCAGGGCAAAGCTCGAATCCCAAGCTGGTGTTGACCCGCACGGCATAAAAGAAATCGCCGCCAATGAATTCGCAACGGGTGATAAAAGGTTCTTCGGACTGCACGTATTTCTGGACTAACCATATACCGTCAAGCGGTTGTTCGGTGCTCGGATCATCCAGCACCGCAGCAAGTTGGTCGATACTGTCGATCAGCTGTACGCCGACCCCGGCACCGCCACGGTTGGGTTTGAGAATAAAGGGCATCTGCTTGAGGTCGCGGGCGGCTTGGATGACGTGTTCGCGTCCGACCGCGCCAATCGTGCGCGGCGTCTGAACCCCGTTGGCCTCCAAAGTGGCGTATTGCGCCAGTTTATCTATTTCAAGCCGGATGGCCCCAGTGCCATTGATAACGCGGCGACCATATGAATCGAGCCAGGAAAGAACCTGTTTGGTCAATTCCGGCGCATATCGGTGGTCACGGGTATGTGACGAGGCGCTCATGCGGTTGTAGAATACGCCTTCCGGCGGGGTCGACTGCGGATCAATGGAGCCAGCGTCGAGATGCCAATTCTCGAAAGGCAGATTGCGGGCTCTCAATTCCTCGAATAACGGTGCGGTCCAAGCCTCATTCTCATGAAGGACGTGGATTTTCATGCGGCACCCCCCAAATGTGCGTCATAGGTAAATGGACACCATCATGCCCTGGAAGAAAGTCAATCCTAACGGGAGAATTACGAATTATCAAAAACGGCCCTGGTTACTATGAATCTGTAATCGTTCCGTGCGGACTTTATATATTTCGCGCCGACACTTTTGTGTACTCAACCAGTAATGCGGAACTCTGGCGGTGTCCCAGATGGATGCTGTCAGACGAATGCGAACCCGTCTCAGTTTCCCGCGATACCCGAGAACCTATGTTGAACAAAGTTGACGCCACTCGGCGAGAGCAGCATTACGGTTCACGCTTGCACCTTGAACTCCGGCGACGTCCTGAAATAGCGAAACGGGTTGGCATTTGTCATCGTCGAACGCTACGAAGCCGCCCTGCCCGGCTCAAGCAGATTCCCTCTCACAAGGCCCCTCACAACGGTCCCGTCGAGACCGCGTAGCACGAGCGGCGTGGATCGGCACCAGCGGCCCAAACACTATCCGTTAAACGATGAACCGCGTTTACCCCACCCATCAGCCGTGACCACGGGCCCACATTATTGACTGATCTCGGGGCTGGTTTTGAAATAGCGAAATGGGGAGCGTTTTTTGTCATCGCCAGACGTTACGAAAGCGCCCTGCTCTCTTCAACAAAGTTTTGTCTGACGGTGCCGTTCGAATATTTCATGATATTGTCAACGCTTCCAGCACGCGGTCGGCGATCATCGCGCTGACGCGGACGTTGGATTCTTCAGTTACGCCAGCTATATGCGGCGTCAGAATTAGGTTGTTCAAGCCGTAAAACCGTCGGGCGGCGTCTGCGGTCAAGGGTTCCCTTTCAAAAACATCCAACGCCGCGCCTGCCAGCTTTCCGCGGCGCAGGCTGTCTGCCAATGCGTCCTCGTCCACGACACCGCCGCGCGCTGCATTGATCACGACTGCGCCAGGTTTCAGCTGGGCAAGTCGGTTTTCGTCGATCATGTGGCGGGTCTCCTGGGTCAGCGGTATATGCAGGCTGATTACGTCGGCAGTCTTCAGAACGCCCTCCAGACTGAGCGATTGCGCTTCATCCCAGGCCGGATCGCTGGGCGGCAAGTATGGATCATAGGCACAGATATTCATGCCGAGCGCTTTGGCTTTGACAGCCGTCTCTTGCGCGATTCCGCCGTACCCGACCAGGCCCAATGTCTTGCCGGAAATTTCGTGCCCAACGCAGGCCATTCGCGGCCAGTTTCCGGCGCGCATGTCATCGCCAGCTTGATAGGCGTTTCGGAGCAAGACAAGAGCATTGGTGATCACGTATTCCGCAACGCTGAGGTTATTGGCGCCAGTGGCCGGGATCACTGCTATGCCGCGCTTCGCGCAGGTGGCCTGATCGATATTGTCCAGACCAACGCCCAATCTGCCAACGCATTCAAGATTGGGTGCTGCGGCGAGCAAATCGGCGGTCACCTGGGTTCGATTGCGTACGATCAGGGCGCGCATTTTGCCAAGCAGGACCGGTATTTTGTGCTGATCGTCGGCGAGTTCAGGCGCGTAGGTGGTGTGGACTTTGGCAGACAGCGTGTCTACAGCGGCCGCATCCATGAATTCGGTGATCAGGATCATTGCGTGGCACCTGAACAGCGACGGCGGGCGGATTTCTTGATTTCGTACATTCTGGTGTACCCTATTGTGCAATCAATTTTCGTCTCGTTTTGCTCATACCAACGGCACTGCCTGTCCGGTGCGCACCGACAATTCCGCGGCTTCACCGACCCGAACCGACCACAGGCCGTCTTGCAGACTAACCTCTGGCTGCCCGGTGCCGGCGTGGATCAGATCGCGGAACTTGACGTGTTGGAAATAGCTGGACCCGTAGTGATCACCGGCCTCAAGGATGCGAGCGTCCACTTCAACCGTTTCAGTCATTTCCGCCTTGGAGGCGCGATGTGAAAGCACGATCTGAGCCGCTTTGGCCTTGCCGTCGGCGGAAAATCGGGCAGCGCCCGGCACGCAAGCGTCCAGCCGGGCTTCATCTCCGGTGACCGATATGACCTCCTGCCAGCGCGATCCTTCGGCGAACATGCACAGGTCCAGCATGCCGCGCGTCCCATTCGCAAAATCCACGATGACAAAGGCATTGTCGATGATGTCGGGCCTGGCACCGTCGTAAGATTCGTCAAGGTGGTTTACGTCGACGCCCGCCGAAGCAAAGACACGCACCGGATCGCTTCGCAATGTCAGGCGCATCAGATCCCAGAAGTGGCAGCATTTTTCCACCAGTGTCCCGCCGGTGCGGGCGTTGAATCGGTTCCAGTCGCCGACTTTCGTCAGAAACGGGAAGCGATGTTCGCGGATCGCCATCATTTTCGCGCTTCCGACGCTGCCATTGGCAATTTCTTCCAGCATCCGTTGAATTGGAGGCATGTATCGGTATTCCATCGCCACCCATATCGGCGCATTTCGGCCCGCGGCCTTGTCGATAATGTCGCGGCAATCAGCCGAGGTTGTGCAAAGCGGTTTTTCACACAGGATTGGTTTGTCAGTTCCCAGCAGATCCAAAAGGATCGTGTGATGCGTGTCATTTGGGGATGCAATGACATAGGCGTCGCAAAGATCGTCCGCCAACATCGTTTTGTAATCGTCGTACGGTTTTGCTGTTCCGCCCGTGGTCTCAACTGCCTGGATTCGCATGGCCGCATCCGGGTCGGCAATGGCGGCAACAGACACGCCGTCCAGCAGATTTATATTTCGGATATGCTCCTGGCCCATCATGCCTGATCCGATCAGACCGTATTTCAGTGCCATGTCAGATCTCCAGCAGTGGCAGGTTCATCGCTGCAGCGACGCTTCGCAAACGTGCGCGATGATCGCCGTAGGCAAGTGCCATGTGATGTTCCAGGCCTGATGCGATGATATCGTTCAGCACTACTGAAACCGGGCGATGAAAACGCACCACACCAGAAGTGCCGGTGAAAGCCATCGGTCGTTTCAGAATCTCACCAAAACCCAGAACCATCTTTGGCTTGTTGTACGACTGCGAAATTCGCAGAAATGTGACCTCACCCGCTTTTAGCGGAAATTCGTAAAGCAGCGGCATTTTTCGATTTGTGTGAATTGTCGCCATTGCGGCGACATCAGGATCGCGCATGGAAACAGGGGCTTGGCCACAATGCCAGACGACACCGGTGTCATCGTCGATATCCATGTCAACAAGATCGGTTAGAAATACCGGGCTTGCTGCTGCCTCCTGCAAGATCAATTGGGTCAACGCTCCGTAGACATCCGCCTCGCAGGCGCAGGGTATTTTTGCCTCGCCCAACATTGAGGCCGGCCCACATATGGCACCACCATACTCGGTGAATGTTTCGGGCCAGCACCGGATCGCGAAAGCGTCATATTCGCCACGCGCGCGGATGTGATCCAGCCCGGCTTTCAGACGCAATGACCGGTCAAGCTCAACCTGATCGACATCCTGCAACCCGTCCAGGGTCGCTTCAGCTAAACCACGGGCCTGACGTGCGTCCGTGTCCGATACCGAGCGTGCTGCGTCGAAAAGATCATCCAGATCCAGTTCATCAACTGTGACGCCCGCCAGATCGTGTAATTGAACCGGGGAGTAGGCGCAGGTATCAAACCCAACGGGATGTTCGCCAATCCTCGCCACTCGGCGGCCATTAATCTCATCGGCAACGCGCTGACCTTCGGGAGACGAAAATTCGTCTGCCGCGACCGGATCCAGATGCCCCGATAAACGGCGACCAGTCACCAAAGCCTCAATTTCACCCCCAATGTCAGTTTCGGGATCGGCGTACATCCACGAGAATGACTGACTGTTTAACCCAAGCGCGTGGCTGGCAAGATTAAGCCCGCAAAACGCATTGAGCCGAAGCCTTTCACCAAGTCTGGGTTCGGGAACCGCCCAAATTGACAGAGGCTGATCGAATGCATTTGCCGCGGCAACTGTCATCGACGCGTCGGTAAAAGTGACCTGTAAAATCAGCAGATGATCAATAGCGCTACCCTGCAGTTGCGCGATTGCGGCCTGCGTTGCGGTTTCGTTAAATAAAAGCTCAGACGGTCCAACGATCTGGTGCCCGGTTTGCCCCAGCTTCGCCAACATCAGCAACAGTTTCTCCTGCGCAAAACCCACATCAAATGTCGGTCGCGCAAGGGGCAGAATTCCGATCTTCATTCAACGCGCCTTACATAGGTTGATAAGAGTGGCGAAAACTCGCATCAGCCGGGGCAAATGTGGCACCGTCACCCCCAAAACAGGGATGTTCTGCCCAATTTGTGGCCTCTCGATCAGCCAATTCGGAGATATCAGACATATAATCGGCAGAGTCCCCTTCCAGTTGCTGTTTGATCCGATCCCAATCAGGATAGGCGTTGAACGCATCAAGCCAGATCGCCCGGCCCGCCAGAAAACCGGATGCGCCAGCCCGAAAGGCATGTTTCAGCACTTTACGAAACTCGGCTTTGCCTGCTCCGGCCGACAGCATAACCCAGGGGCGCCCGGCAAGGCGGCCCATTTCGTCAAACACCGCCTGAACTGCCGCCGAGCCATCTGCATCAGACGCGTTGATCGGGCTTTCCAGTTTGAATACATCGACACCGTAATCCGGCTTGGCGAATTCTTCCACCGAAGCCAGCACATCATCTGCCTTTTTCCCCTTCATCTCGACATATTCTTTGGTTTGATGAGCGTCACTGGCAAGCGGATAAACCAGCAACTCGAACAGGAACGGTATGTCATGGCGCGCGCAGTCCTCGCCGATACGCTTGACGTAATCCTGCTGTGCCCGAAGCACCGCAGCACCCGCGTCGGGCCGGTACCATGCCAAAACCTTGACGGCGTCGCCACCCATGCGTTTGATCTTGTTCACCGACCAGTCGTCGATGCTTGCAGACAGACGGCCGCCGTCGGTTTCTTCAAACAGCGAATCCTCGAGCGTTACGACCAAACCTTTTGTCGGCAAAAGCAGGTCCATGGCATAGGGAATCGCGAAATGCGGATCCAGCAACATCGCGGTGCTTTGCGCCTGCAAAGTTTCCACCAGCAGGCCCTTGAAGCGCGCGACCTGTTGCCAAGGCGCTTCGGTAACACCCAAACGGCTTGCGATCAGCCCCTTTATCGGCGGGCGCTGGTCCACGGCGGTCATTTTGAAAATGCCGTTTTCGTCCGCCATGCGTCGAAGGCCCCACAACTTTCCCGGGGTTATACTCATGGCGAATTCTCCCCAAGGAATTTTTCTGTATCCGAGCGATTGGGGCACCCGGACCGGCCGCCAAATATCATGCATTTCAGGGCCGCGGCGGCGTTGGCAAACACTATGGCCTCAGCCTCGGTGGCACCTTCGCCAAGTCGCAAAGCGAACGCGCCATGCCAGATATCGCCGGCGCCCAGCGTGTCCCGGATTTCCACCTTGAAAGCAGAAATGTGTTCGATCCCGGTATCAGTGGCGTAATAGACGCCATTTTCACCGTCCGTTACGCAGACCCAGCCCGGCACCTGTTCGCCTATTTCCTTTAGCGCGCGGGCCAAGTCTGTTTCGGTTGTCAGCGACAGTAACCCCTGACGCGAAAAAGCCACGTGTGAGGCGCGCGCCAGTATCACCGGATCAGTCGGTGCCTCGGCATCGACAATTCCGTGGATGCCGCGTTTTTTGGCCATCTGCAGCGCGGCCAGCGCACCGGCGGTCCAACGTGTATCGACAAGGATTGCATCAACTTCGGGCGCCCGGCTGAACCAGTCGGTTTTTTCGGTCAGCCCGCTGCCTCTGAAATTCACGATCTGGCGTGCACCGCGCTTGTCCAACAAGACGGAAGAGAACGATGACCGGGCCCCGGGCGATCGTTGGAGGAAGTCGGTCCGCACCCCTTCTGCGGCCAGGTCTGCCACAATTGAATCCGCTAGCGAGTCGTCGCCAAGGCGCGCCGCCAAAGTGGCGTCGCCATCCAATTTTACAATCGCTACCGCCGCATTGGCTGCGCATCCGCCGCCGACAACGCGGGCGTCCTGTGCGGTGTATTTTTCCGCGGCGTTCGGGAATTCGCCCACTGACAGGACGAAATCAACTGTAGCCATGCCCACAAGAAATACTTTTGCCATCAATCCACCCCCCAGGCTGGATCAACGTCGATGAAATCAGAGGGTTGCAATTGGTGCGGTAGATCAACAACATTTGGCGGCGTCGTGACGGCGGCGTAAAATGCTGCGAACAAAAAGGAATTGCTATGCGTGGTTTGTTTTTTGCTCTTTTCTTTTTCATCCCGGCGTCTGCTGCGGCGGAAATCGGAACCGCACTCGATCTCATGGATGCGGGCAACTACCGGGCGGCGATGCAAGAACTGCTGCCGGCGGCGCAATCGGGCGACGCTGACGCCGAAGAATTGATTGGTGTCCTGTATGCGATGGGGCTTGGCGTTGCGCGCGACGACATACGGGCGTTTGACTGGTACTTGCGCGCCTCGATGAAAGGCCATGCGGGCGCCCAATCGGGTGTCGGCTGGTATTACGAAGTTGGCCGCGGAATGCCGGCGCCGGACCTGATCAGAGCCTACACGTGGTACGTGCTCTCGGCGATCGGCGGTGATCCCGATGCGGCCATTTCCCAAGAGGAAGTGGTGAAAAAGATGACGACGGATCAAATCGAAAAAGCCTATGTTCTGATTGATGACTACAGGGTGTGGCTCCACCCGTTCAGGTAAGCATTTGGGGACAGCAGGCCGCCGGTTATCAGCGGCCTGCAATCAATTTGCACGGATCAGTTGATGTCCTTGGCAGCGTCAGCTTCAAGTGCTGCTTCAGCGTCAGCAACCGCCGCTGTCAGCGCGTCGAAAATTGCTTCGCCGCCTTTCACGTTGGCTTTGAACCAGTCGTAGACCGGTGCAGCGGCATCCTTGAACATGGCCTTTTCTGCGGGCGACGGCACATAGAGATCGCCGCCACCGGCGACAAAATCAGCGTAGGCCTGGATTGATTTGCGCTTGGGCGATGCAAAGGTTGCCTGCTGAAGTGCTGCAAATCCATCCACGATGATGCGTCGGTTTTCTTCCGACATGCCCATGAATTTGGCGTTGTTCATCCACCACAATGCGCCCATGTAGGCGTGCCCATCCAGAGTCACATACTGCAGGCCAGCATCCGGGAATTTCATGCCCATAATGTCGGTGATGCCGTTCTTGGAGCCCTCAACCACACCGGTCTGAAATGAGGTGAACAGCTCTGGCCACGGGATCGGCGTTGGCGAAGCACCCATGGCACGCACCAGTTCCTGCGGCAGATCGGCGACAACGGTGCGGATCTTCAGGCCGACCATGTCCGCCGGTGTCTGAACCCGGCGCTTGGTGTTGGCAAAGTTGCGCCAGCCGCCGGTGTTGCCGATGGTCATCAGACGGATTGCATTATCCGAATCCTCCAGCGCCATTGCCCGCATGGTGCGGGTGAAATCGCTCGACAGAACCGCCTCGGCGACGCGGTCGCTTGACATCAAATAGGGCAGGTCAAGGACCTGCACATACGGGAAAATACCGGCGGCACCGCCCGATGTTGATATATAGATATCGATGGTACCGTCCGCCACGCCCTGAAGGCATTCCGCACCCTTGGAGCAAAGCTGCGTACCGATGAACAGCTCCACTTCGATTGCGCCGTTGGATGCAGATTCCACAAAGTTTTTGAACACGATTAGACCATCATAGTCTTCGTCGTTTTCGTTGGAATTCGCGGTCGCCCGGATGTTGATTTCCGCCGCACCCGCCGCCAGCGAAGAGCTTGCCAACATGGCAGCCACCGTCAGATATCTCAGTGTCGATTTTAACATTTCTTCCTCCTGTTTGAACATTCGTTATCAGTGGTAATTAATTAACGAACCCGGTCAGCCGCGGGATCGTCATCGAAATTGCCGGCACATAGGTGATCAGGAAGATCACCACTACTTCGACGGCAAGAAATGGCAGGATGGCCTTGGATATCGCTTCAATCCTTTCGCCGGACACGGACGACGCGACGAATAATACCAGCCCCATCGGCGGTGTCGCCAGGCCCACGGTCAGGTTGACGGACATGATGATCGCAAAATGAATCGGGTGGACGCCAAGGTCGATGAAAATCGGCGCCAGAATCGGACCGAGAATGATGATCGCCGGTCCTGCGTCCAGGAACATACCTACGACAAAAAGGAACATGTTGATCAGAAACAACAGGATCAGGGGGTTTTCGCTGAGACCAAGGATTAGCTCGGCCATTTGTTCCGGCGCATGGCTCAGGCTGACCACTGTCTTGAACGCGACCGCCGCACCGACGAGCAACAGCACAGTTGACGAACCAAGCGCAGATTTGGTCAGAATGCCTGGCAGGTCCGACAGTTTCAACGTTTTCAATACGAAAAACGAAATCAGCAGCGCGTAGGCCACAGCGATCGCTGACGCTTCGGTCGGGGTGAAAACCCCTACCAGAATGCCGCCCAGAATGATGATCGGAGTCTGCATTGGCGCCACCGCCTTTTTACAGATCACGCGGAAATCTGGTGACATTTTACTTCGCAAACCAACCATCATGAAATGCGCCACTGGCAGGAACGCCAAAAACAAAATCCATCCGTTCACATTCGCCTCGATATTCAACGTGACCCGCAGCAGTGCGGTCACGCCGAAAAACAAACCAATAAGAAGGCCCGCGACGTTGATGCGCAAAAGGACGAATGAAATGCGGCCTTCCAACGGTGAAATCGTCTGATTTCGCGTCACGATCCGTTCAGCCTTGGGCAGATCATAACGATCCGCCATCAGTCGGACCACGACCATAAGCCCCAATCCAACCAGCACCCCCGGCACGATACCTGCCAAAAACAGTGCGGCCACGCTTTCGCCCATCACATAAGCGTAAATGATCATGATCCCCGAGGGTGGAATAATCGGTCCGATCACCGAACTGGCAGCGGTGATCGCAGCGGCAAAACTGCGAGTGTAGCCATTTTTCACCATGGCCGGAATTAATGTTGATCCAAGCGCCGAAACGTCGGCCACGGCTGATCCTGACATACCGGCAAACAACATTGATGACAGGATATTCACATGCGCGAGCCCACCGCGGAAATGGCCCATCATGGCCTGCGAAAACTCCACCAGCCGGATGGTAATTCCGCCCCGGTTCATCAGCTCCCCTGCCAGCATGAAGAACGGCAATGCCATCAGCGGAAAACTGTCCATACCATTGTAAACATTGCGATAAAGCAGCGCGATGTCACGTTCCTGGCCGTTCAGCCACAGTAATATTCCCGGCGCCACAAGCAGCGCGAAAAATACGGGCAGTCCGATGAACAGAAAGAGCATGAAAACCGGAAGGAAAAATACCAACATCAGTCGGTCCCCAGCATTTCGGCGGGGGCATCGTCATCCGGCAACACCTCGTCCGGCCACAGCAGGCTGACTGAAGCCCGCAAAATCAATTCGACATTCACGAAAACCAGCAGCAAAATCCCGCTCAGTAGTGATCCGTACATGTAGCGTAATTTGACTTTGAAGCTTTCCAATCCAATCAGGTCCAAGGGCACGCGCAACGAGGCCGAGTCAAACCTGCCGCCAAACCCAAACGTGTGATCGTAACCATGGCGCAAACCAACGGACAAAACTATGATCGACAGGATCAACAGAAATACAGTTGACATCAAACTGGCGGTTTTTGGCAGGGCTCTGGGCACCATGTCGATTGCCACGAACCCGCCCCAGCGAAACGCCGATGGAGCCACCAGCCCGGTCATCCACAGCATCAGGAACCTTGCCGCCTCGTCCGGCCAGGCCAGCGCGTTGTTGAGCACATAGCGGAAAAAGACCTGGAGCAGGATCACAATAACCATCAGCGCCAATGCGACCCAGGCAATATTTCGCCCGATCCTGAGCAGGATTGTGTTCACGACAGCGATTGCGCGCAAGACCGGCATCACCATGCTTGAAACCCTCCCATAGCGCGCCGAACCGATCGTCGAATCCATTTGACGCGTTATTACTTTCGTTTCTTTCGTAAGCAGCGTCAAGCGAACGATTCGTATCAAGTGAACAAATGAGAAACGATCAATCTTGCCAAATGCTTAGCAGTTACACCCAACTTTTATTAGCGCGCCTCGGTCAAACTGACTCCGTGCACCTCGCATAGCTGCCTCAGTTGCACAGGGCAGCCCGCGTCCATCACCAACGTATGAACCTGCGACAGGTGCCCAATGCACACCGGCGCGATGCGTTCGTATTTCGTGCTGTCTGCGGCAAGTATGACATGGCGAGCGTTTTCGATGATCGCGCGCGCAACATAGGCCTCGCGCAGGTCGTAGTCCAGAAGCGAACCATCCGAAGCAATCGCCGTGGCGCCGATCACCGCAATGTCGGCGCGAAACTGACGAATGAAGTCGACCGCTGCCTCGCCAAGAATGGCGCCATCCGAGCGCCGAACGGTGCCGCCAGGAACCATCAACTCAATACCAGTGAAGGCCTTTATTTCATTGGCTACGGAGACGCTGTCTGTCACCACTTTCAAGCCCGCATGTTGGGCCAGGTTGCGGGCGACTGCGGCGGTTGTGGTGCCTGAATTAATGATAATGGCGGCGTTGTTAGGTATCAGCCGCGCGGCGGCGGCGCCAATGTGCTCTTTTTCGACTTTCGCGATCTCCTTGCGAACCTCGTATTCTGTGTATTCAACACCAGCCAACAAAGCTGCACCGCCATGAAAGCGCATGACTTTGCTTTCATCTGCAAGGATACTCAGGTCTTTGCGAATTGTTTGCGGGGTTGTCCCGAACCGCTCCGCCAGCCCCTCGACCATTGCGCGTCCGTTTTGCTGAAGATATTGCAGGATGGCAGTTTGCCGAAGCTCAGAGTTCCGTGCCGCTTTCATCGTACTCCCATAGGTCAGATCAGGGTCTTTCGTTTTCAAACAATAAACGAAACTATTACTGACTGCCATCGAAAAATTTTCCGGGTGATCGTCCGATCCTGTTGATGTCGCAATCATTGCGTTTAGTGATCCTGCGCCGCCAGGCCGATAACCACGGTTTCTGAGATGGGAATTGAAAACCGGCTAGAGCGAATCCCCTGTGGGTCGACGTAAACCTGATCGGCCAGAGGTTTCCATTCCTTTAGTGCGTCACTCGATAATGGTCAAAATTTCGCAAACTGGTTTCTTTATTTTGGCGGCAGACGGAACCGTCGCTTGTTTCTGGGGATGCCCACGGCGATAATCATTGTCGGTTTCTCAGAAAGTGGGCGATCCAGCATTTCATTCAGAAACCGCATCGGATTTGGCGTGTGCGTCAATGCCGCCAGCCCTGCGTGGTGAACAGCTGCCAATAGGAACCCTGTCGCAATACCAACACTTTCAGGCACATAGTAGTTCTTGTATTTTTCGCCATCGTCAAAATGCCCGAAGCGCTGGGCGAAAACCACAATCAGCCAGGGCGCAATATCCAAGTGCGGTTTTTCTTCGTTGGTCCCGATCGGCTCCAATGCCTTGAGCCATTCGTCACCGGCACCACCAGCGTAGAACTTTCGTTCTTCTTCTTCTGACGCAAGTCGAATGCGGTGCTTGAAATCGGGATTTGAGGTGGCCACAAAATGCCACGGCTGATGGTTGGCTCCGCTTGGCGCGGTTCCGGCGGCAAGCACGCAGTTTTCAATAACCGAGCGCGGCACCGCGCGTTCCGAGAAATCTCTGACCGTGTGGCGTTTGCTCATGAAGGCATAAAATTCCGCTGCAGCGGTCTGCATTTCTGCATCATTCATATTGTGAAAGTAGGGCAATGGCAGTGCTTCGTATATGACGTCGTTTTTTGCAAACATGGCTGGCTCTCAATCTTTTTGGTCATCGTCATTGCTCATATAACGCGATGGACACAATTCATGAACATAATGCACGGTATTTTGTCCCATTTTGTCGGGGTGTCAGGTGGTCGAAAATGGGCGTGATTGGCGATGACCGACAGTTAACAGGTTCAGTTGATAGCGACTGGTATTGCGGAGTTATGCCAATGCGCTTGGGCCCGTCGTTGGCATCGACCTCAGCGCATTCGTCGTTGCAGCCAATATCTGCTCAAACAAAGTTAACGTACTTTTCGCCGTTTCAATCAGGCGGCGTTCATATTTTG
>SMVB01182051.1_pt1 | contig 14169 bp, 10 predicted proteins | sample 2456461 | NCBI WGS metagenome assembly SMVB01 (sample SAMN11095934, study PRJNA526329) | marine sediment metagenome | biome: Marine sediment; feature: Surficial sediment; material: Deep marine sediment; isolation source: Hadal surficial sediment | place: Pacific Ocean | collected 2014-05 | depth... | reverse complement strand
GGCGCCGATCTTTATTTCAAAGATCGTGCTTCTCCGAGCTCGCTGGCCGTCAACATAACCGGTGAGATAACCCAGGGTCTTGGTGCTATTCGCGATGTTGAGATCGCGTACGATGGCAGCGCCGTCGTATTCGCAATGCGCACCCCGGTTGATCTCAACCTGGCTATTGACGATGAGAATCAACCGACCTGGAATATCTGGGAATACGCTTTTGATACGCAGGCACTTCGCCGGCTTATACCTTCGGACCTGACAGCCGAAATAGGTCACGATATCGGGCCACACTATTTGCCTGACGGACGCATCATGTTTTCATCGACGCGCCAGCTGCGGTCAAATGCCATTCTGCTCGATGAAGGCAAGCCGCAGTTCGAAGCCTTTGATGAAGATAATAATGAGCCGGCGTTCCTGCTGCACGTCATGAACACGGATGGCTCGAGCATCGAGCAAGTCACTTTCAACCAAAGTCATGAGATGGATCCGTCCGTGCTCTCGAACGGACAAATCGTGTTTAGCCGCTGGGATCATGCGGGGCCGAATAACGCGATCAATCTCTATCGGATGAATCCGGACGGTTCAAACCTGGAGATGTTATACGGCCAGAACAGTCATGACACAGGTACTAATGGTGAGATCATTCAATTCCTGCAGCCACGGGAACTCGAAGATGGCCGCATCATGGTCCTGGTTCGTCCGTTTACAGATACCAGTGGCGGCGGCGATATTATCACCATTGACACGCCAGTCTATCTTGAGAATACGCAACCGACGAAGGACAACGCCGGTATGACAGGACCGGCACAGGAAAGCGCGACCATCGTCAATGTGACGACACAAGCCGGCGTACCGTCACCCGGCGGTCGATACAGTTCGGTCTATCCGATCCAGGATGGCACCGGGCGCTTGCTTACCAGCTGGAGCCAATGCCGGTTGACGGACATTCTTGATCCCAATGATCCGCCGCCGCTCACCATCATCTTCTACCCGTGCACGACGGAAAACCTGGCCAATCCGCTTTATGAAGAGGCGGATCCGACCTACGGCATCTGGATTTACGATCCGCGTGATGGCACTCAGCAGCCGATTGTCATTGCTGAGGCAGGGTTCACCTTCACGGAAGTGGTCTCCGCAGACCCACGGCCAACGCCGCCCGTTATCCTCGATAGCATTAATGTGTTTGCGAATGATCCTGATCTGGCAATAGAAGGCGCTGCTGTGCTGAAGATCCGCAGTGTCTACGATTTTGATGGTGGTGCAGTCGTCGACATAGACAGCCTGGCCAATCCGGCACTGACAACATCAGCCGATATGAGACCGGCGCGATTCCTGCGGATCGTGAAGGCCGTTTCTATTCCGGATGACAATTTCCTTGATATCAACAGAACCGCGTTCGGTCCGAGCCGTGCATTGGGAATGAAGGAAATCGTCGGTTACGCAATGGTCGAGCCAGATGGTTCGGTCATGATGAAGGTGCCGGCCAATACCGCACTGAGTATCAGTGTGCTTGATAGCAATGGCCGCCGTATCACGGCACGGCATCACAACTGGATACAGTTGCGTCCCGGGCAACTGCTCGAGTGCAATGGTTGCCACATTGGGCAAAGCGGCTTGTCGCATGGCCGTTATGAAGCTTTCGAGACGGCCTATGCCGGCGCCGCCAATATCGGCGAATTCAACTCCGGAACAGTGGACACGCTGTTCGTTGGCACGGTGGGTGAAACGATGGCTGAGGTTCGTGCCCGGATTAGCTGTGCCGCGGGTACCTGTTCTTCACTCGAGCCCTCGATGGATGTGGAATTTACCGACCTGTGGACGGACGAAATAAAGGCGGGCCGCCTGGCTGATCCAGGTTTCAGGTACGCCTACACCGATCTGACAACACCACCGCCAACCACCGTGAATTGCATCACGCAGGCCTGGATTTCCAGCTGCCGAATCGTCGTCAATTATGAAATGCATATTCATCCGCTGTGGGGTACAGGCAGGCCTGTCCTCGACCCGATCACCCAACTGCCAGTGCTCGATCCGCTGACAGGATTGCCGTTGACGAACAACTGCACAAACTGTCACACGATTGTGGATGACGCAGGTGCGGCACGTATTCCGGATGGCCAACTTGACCTTACAGATGGGCTGTCAGTTGACGAACCTGACCAATTTAAATCCTATCGTGAGTTGCTGTTCACAGATTTGGAACAAACTGTTGACGCAAATGGCAATTTAGTTGATTTTATGGAAGTGATCGGCGTCGATGTGGATGGCAATGACATCCTTGCGCCGGTAAACGTGGGTCCTTCGATGAGTGCCGGTGGTGCTAATGCTTCCATGCGATTCTTCAGCCGGTTTGACAACGCGGGGGATATGCACAGTGGATTTATGTCTGACGCGGAGAAACGCTTGATTGCGGAATGGCTGGATGTCGGAGCGCAATACTACAACAATCCCTTCGACGCCCCGGCTAACTAGATTTCCAGGGTCGGCGGCGGCGATCCTGCTGCTATTGCTGAGTCAGGCCGCCAGCACCGCAGTTGCCCAGGCTGCCGGCGAATATCGAACGGTGGCGGTGGCCGATCCCTACCTGGAATTACATACGGGGCCCGGCGTCGGCTTCCCCATATTCCATGTCATCGACAGGGGTGAAACCGTCGAAATCATCATGCGCCGGACCGACTGGTTCAAGGTACGTGGTCCAAAGGGCACTGAAGGCTGGGTCGACCGTGCCCAAATGGAGCGAACCCTGCAGCCGACCGGCTCGCAAATCGAGTTTGCCCAGGCGAATCAGCAGGATTTCACCGATGCGAAGTGGGAATTTGGCCTCCTGGCCGGTGATTTCGGCGGCGCCAACATCATTTCGCTTTACGGTGGGTATTCGCTCAACCCGAATGTCTCAATAGAGGTATGGGGTTCACAGATTTTAGGAAATTTTTCGAACGGCTGGATGGGCAGTGTTAACGTGGTTCACGAGACTTGGCCTGAATGGCGATTTTCGCCGTTTTTCACGCTTGGCGCCGGAGTGATTCATACCGAGCCGAAATCGACCATTGTTCAGGGCGAGGATCGTACAGACCAGATTGCTCATGCAGGAGCCGGCTTCCGTTTCTACGCGACACGACGCTTCATCCTCAGAGCAGAGTACAAGAGCTATGTGGTTTTCACGAGCCGTGACGACAACGAGGAAGTAGAAGAATGGAAAGTTGGTTTCGCCTTCTTTTTTTAGTACTGCCCGCCTTAGCCTTCGGGCTGTCAGGTTGTGCTGCGACAAAGAATCTTTTCGGCTGGGGCGATTCGGAAACGCCACCGCCGGCAGAGATTCCCGAAGGGCAGATCATCGAGATGGAAGTCCAGCGGCGCGAAATCAAAGAACCGGACATCGATTCCGAAGACTTCGAAATCGGCGCATTCGTTGGCGTAATGAGCATCGAGGACTTCGGATCAAACGTCGTTTACGGCGTACGGCTTGCCTATCACGTTACCGAAGGATTTTTCGTCGAAGGTTCCGTTGGTCAGACTGAAGGCGGCCTGACCAGTTTCGAGATCTTAAGTGGTGGCGCGCCGCTGCTGTCCGACAGCGAACGCCAGCTTACCTACTATAACCTTAACGTCGGCTACAATATTTTGCCAGGTGAAGGCTTTGTTGGTGAGGGGCGGGCTTATAACACGGCGTTATATGTCAGCGCCGGCCTTGGTTCGACCCGCTTCGCCGGCGACGACCGTTTTTCGGTCAATTTCGGCGCCGGATACCGCTTCCTGTTGTCCGATTCTATTGCCTTGCATGTCGATTTCCGGGACCACCTGTTTGATATCGATCTCCTTGGCGAGGAAAAGACGGTCCACAATCTCGAGGGTTCGTTCGGCATTACGGTGTTCTTCTGAGGTTGAGTACCCTGTCCCGCAAATAACTTGAGAAATCTGCTGGCCCTTTTTGCCGCTGGCGTCGTTGCTCCTCCTCAAGTGGGGTCTGCCACTACTCGTCGTCGCGCCTCGCCATCGGCAAAAAGTTCCGCGTATATTTCCCCATTTATTCACGGGACAGGGCACTGGATCACGGTTCGAATCCTGAGTGTCGCGATATTCTTAGAGCATGAACATCCTTAAAGCTCGATTTTCACGCATTCTGCTGATGCTGCCTATGTTGGCGATAGTTTTCGGTCTGTCTGCGTGTAGTCCTATCGAACCGTGGGTCAAGCCCTACGAGCGTGACCATCTGGCCGATCCGATCATGTTCCTGGATCCGAATCCGATCTCCAGCGCCTACATTTACCACGTCTATGAAGCCCGCGAGGGGGCGCGAGGCGGCGAGGGTACTGCAGGCGGTGGCTGCGGCTGTAATTAGCCTGCACACCCTGGAAGTCGGTGACGATGAAACCTCTTCTCAAACGCATTCTGCCAGTGGTCGCAGTGTTTGGCCTCAGTCAGGCTGGCATCGCGGGCGTGTTGCCGGATGATCGTTCCGACATCCTGTACCACCAGTACGTGGGTGGCGGTGTCGAGATTGACGGGCCGTCCATCCTGGTGCGCAAGAGCATTGGCAAGAGCATTTCGGTTGCATTCAACTATTACGTCGACATGATCAGCTCCGCATCGATCGATGTGATTACCACTGCAAGTCCGTATACGGAAGAGCGCACCCAGTACTCCCTGTCGGCGGATTACCTGCGCGGCAACACAACGATGTCTGTTGGTATTACCAGCAGTGAAGAGAGCGATTTCGACTCGAGTACTTACAACCTGTCGATCGCCCAGGATATGTTCGGTGATCTGACGACCCTGACCCTGAGTTACGCTTACGCTGACGACACCGTGCGGCGGTCTGATGATCCTGATTTCTTTCGCGACAATACACGGCAGCACTACGGCGTCGGCGTGACACAGATTCTGACAAGAAACCTGATCTCGACGCTGAACTTCGAAGTTATTACCGACGAGGGATTTCTGAATAATCCCTATCGTTCGGTACGCTATCTCGATGCTGGTAGTCCGGTTGGTTACAGTTTCGAGCCGGAACTCTATCCGCATACGCGCACGTCCAATGCTGTTGGTATCAGAGCGAAATACTATTTACCGTATCGGGCGGCGCTTGAATTGCAATATCGATTTTTCAAAGATACCTGGGACATCAACGGTAACACCGTATCGATTGCCTACACGCACCCCTGGAGAGATTTCATATTTACGGCCAAATACCGCTGGCATGACCAGACCGGCGCGCATTTCTACAGAGACATTTTCTCGAGATCCGAGGCGACGAATTTTCGCGGCCGTGACAAGGAACTCAGCCCGCTAACCAGTCAGACGCTGAAATTCTCGGTCGCTTACGAGTTCTTCAGCAACCGCATGGGATTCCTGGACAAAGGTACCGTCAATTTCTCGTTCGATCGCCTGATGATCGACTACAGCGAATTTCGCGATATCTCGACGGGTGCAGCGCTCGGAGCCGAGCCGCTATATCACCTCGATGCGAACATCATGCAGCTGTTCTTATCTTTCTGGTATTGAACATATCGCCCGTCGGGGCGGGCTCCTGCGGTGCTTGCGAATCGTGGGAGCCCGGCCCACCGAGCGAGCGATGTAGGACAAGACCGCTCAGCCCGAATCCTGCAAGGGCGAACTCCTACGACGCTTTCCCACACGCCCCAACCCGGTAGAATGGTGTCTCCCGTGCGTCATTGGTAGAGGCAGATTGAGTCGATGTTCCTTACCATTGCGATTCTTGCAGGGCTCGTCGCATCGGCGGCGATGCTTTACAATCGTCTCGTGTGGGATCGAAACCGTGTCGATGCAGCCTGGAGCGATATCGATGTGCAGTTGCAGCGTCGGCATGACCTGATTCCACAAATCGTCAAAGCGGTCGACCAGTACGCAGATTACGAGCGCGCGACACTGGAAGCGATTACGGTGCTGCGTGCCGAAGGCAGCAAATGCGCCGCGGTATCTACCGTGATTTCCCGACCGAATATGAGGACGCTATCGGCAACGAGTATCACGTGCGCTTTACGCCACTGGCGGTGCTGCGAAACGATGGCGTCGAAAGTTTCAATTCTCAGGATATGGGCAATGGCGTTTGCACGTATTTCGGTAGCGCAGACAGATTTATTGATACGGGAGAGCACACCTACGCGTTTCGCCATGAGGTAAATCGAATACGCGGGTTCTTCGATGATAAAGACGAACTCTATTGGAACGTCACAGGGAGCGAGTGTAACTTCCCAATTGATAAAGCGTCGGCCACGGTGTCATTTGAATTCGACGTTCCGCCGGACGGTTTCAGCTTATACGGCTTTACCGGGCGGCAAGGCAGCACAGGGCAGGATTACCTGGCGAACATTGATGCGGCCGGCAGGCCTTCATTTGAAACCACCAGGATTCTTGGCGTTTATGAAGGGCTGATGATTTCTGTTGCTTGACCAAAAGGTTTTTCACCGGCGTCGCTTCCCTACGTGGAACAAATGCACTATGACGATACATCACTCACGGCGGCGGTCCTCAGCCTGGCGGTCAAACGAATGACTTGCTCAACTTGCCTGCACTGTTTATCGGAATGACTTCGTCGTTGTTTGCGCTGAAGGTTGCGCCGGGACCGACGTTCCTGGTGATAGTAACGATCGCACTCATGGTGCTTGTTCTGACCGTGTTTGCGGTCATCATGCGGCGGCCAACCGGTCTCGGCCGCCGTTTGCTCGATGAGGTCAGCGGGTTCAGGGAATATATGGAGATTGCAGAAAAAGAAGAAATGAATCGCAGGAATCCGCCGGACAAGACACTAAAGCTGTTTGAGAAGTCCTGCCGTTCGCGCTGGCGCTCGGCGTGGAACAGCAGTGGGCAGAACGGTTTACCGCGGTTTTCAGGGGTTTCAAGGCGCCGAACGGCACCGCTTATCATCCAGCCTGGTACAACGGTTCCTGGGACAGTAGTGGGGCAATCCCGTTCAGTAGTAATTGCGCTCAGCACCGATCGCGTGATGTCTATAAAATGGGACCGGTCCCCAACTGGAAATAACAGCTTTTGAATCAGCACATCTATCAACGCCGGCCCGTCAACAGTGACGGCATTCCAGGCATCATTTTCCTTTTGCTGATTGCCAATGGGATAGTCTTCGCCGCACAGCAGTTCCCGCTGTTTGCGGAGTTACTGGGCAGATATTTCGCGCTGTGGCCACTCAAGTCCACCCTGGCGGAATTCTACGCCTGGCAACTGGTGACTTACGGTTTCCTGCATGGCAACACGATGCACCTGGTGTTCAACATGTTCATGCTGTGGATGTTCGGCCGCGAACTCGAACTCATGATGGGACCGCGACGCTTCCTGACCTATTACATGACATGCGTCATCGGCGCAGGCATCGTCCAGTTGATTGTCACCGGCTTGCAGGGGAGCCCGTATCCGGTCGTCGGCGCCTCGGGAGGTGTGTTCGGACTACTGCTCGCGTTTGGCATGGCGTTTCCGAATCGCATGATCATGCTCATGTTTCCTCCCATCCCGATGAAGGCAAAGTACATGGTGGTGTTGTTCGGATGTCTCGAGTTGTACTTCGGGCTCAGCGGCAGGGCGCCCGGCATCGCAAACTTTGCGCACCTTGGCGGCATGCTGTTTGGCTTCTTGCTGATTCAGCGCTGGAAGAAAGCTGGCAGGAGATAGGGTTTGGAAAATATTATTGCGCTCGTTGCAACTGCTTATCGTCGTTTTGGGAATGGCGGCACTGATCGAGTTGGTCGCGGACGCACTGACCTGGATCAGGTGGATCGGTGTGTTCTATCTGTTGGCTATTGGCCTGCGCACCTGAAGTAAGCCGGCCCCGGATCAGCGGCGGCTTTCTCTTCGGTGCCGGCGTGGGCCTGGCGCTGTCGCGCCGCAATCTTTGAGCATTGCTGGTCTACAGCGAAGTTGTTTGCCGGGCGCGCGAATCCGCCGTAGGAGCTCGCCCCAGCGAGCGATTCAGGCTAAATCGGTCGCTGGGGCGAAGCTTCTGCATAAGCACAACGCATCAACCGCCCCGCGCGAATGGCCGGCCGGTTTTGCTATCCTTGTGACTCACGAATTCCAATAGCAGGCGGGGCCTCCTCATGAGAATTTTGTCAAACGTATTTTCGGCTATTGGTGCCGGGCTTGCGATCATTTTGCTGAGCGCCTGCGGGCGGGATCAGCCCGAAACGGCGGTAAGCGACGGCGGTATCGCAATGGATGGAGACGATATTGCGGGCGTGGTGCGGAGTGCAGCCGGCCCGGAGGCCGGCGTCTGGGTAATCGCGGAGACCGCGGATTTGGATACGCGGTTCGTCAGGATCGTCGTCACGGATGACGATGGTCGTTACCTGGTGCCGGACTTGCCGGACGCAAACTATCAGCTCTGGGTCAGGGGTTATGGATTGCAGGATTCCGAAAAAGTGGCGGCCAGCCCGGGCGACAGCATTGATCTTGCAGCGCTGGTTGCGCCCGATGCCGCGACGGCAGCGCAAGTGTATCCGGCAGCCTATTGGTACGCGATGCTCGGTTTGCCAACCGAAGAGGAGGTCGCGGATATTCCAGGGGGCCTGAACAATTACCTGATGTGGACCAAGAATATGGGCTGCGTCGGCTGCCACCAGATGGGCCAGAAGTCGACACGTACGCTGCCCGAAGGCTACGGCGTTGAAGAAAGCTCCGAGGAGGCGTGGGCGCGCCGTATTGCATCGGGCCAGGCGGGCAACAGCATGGTGCGCATCGCTACCCAAGGATTGAAGGGGCTGCCGATCAAGTACCTGGCCGACTGGACCGATCGCATTGCGGCGGGTGAGTTGCCAGCGCAGGTTCCGCAGCGGCCTTCGGGCGTCGAGAGAAATGTGGTCGCAACCGTCAGGGACTGGTCGAGCCCTCATTTATACATGCATGACTTGTCCGGTACGGATCGGCGCAATCCGACGGTGAATGGCTATGGCCCACTCTATGGCGCACCCGAACTCAGTACCGACGAAATGCCGATTCTCGACCCGGTCGCAAATACCGCGACCGTATACAACGTGCCGGTTCGCGATGAGGACACGCCGACCAGCAATGAAGCGCCAGTGGTCGCACCATCGCCTTACTGGGGCGATGAACGCATCTGGGACAGCAGATCCAATATCCACAACCCGATGCTCGACCAGGATGGAAGGGTCTGGCTCACGGCAAGAATTCGCGGGCGAAACAATCCGGATTTCTGCAAAGACGGTTCCGGGCATCCTTCGGCGAGGGTTTATCCGACGCAACAGGCATCGCGTCACCTGGCGGTGTACGACCCGTCGAGCGGCCAGTACCAGTTCGTCGATACCTGCTTCAGCACCCATCACTTGCAATTTGCCTATGACGACAACAACACTTTGTGGACCAGTGGTGACCGCAACGTTGTCGGCTGGCTGGACACCAACAAATTCCTGGCGACCGGCGACGCGGCCGCATCACAGGGTTGGGCGCCGCTGATTCTCGATACCAATGGCAATGGTGTGCAGGACGCCTGGACCGAGCCGGGCGAGGAACCGCAACCGGGCCTCGATAGGCGCGTGCCGAGAGGCTTTTATGCAGTGATGCCGGAGCCTCGTGGCGATTCGATCTGGGGATCCAATGCGTTCTTTTATCCTGGCGCTATCACCCGCCTGACACCGGGCGATAATCCGCCGCGTACTTCGCTCGCCGAAACCTACGAGCCGCCGCTGCCGGGATTCGGTGTGCGCGGCGCGGACATCGACAAGAACGGCGTGGTCTGGGTTTCGCTCGGAAGCGGACATCTTGGCGAATTCGACCGGCGTAAATGCAAGGGACCGCTGAATGGACCGGCCGCAACTGGCAAACATTGTCCCGAAGGCTGGACTTTGCACGATCTGCCGGGACCCGGTTTCGCGGACTTGCCGCAATTCAGCGTCGAGTCGAGTTACTACACCTGGGTTGACCAACACAATGCGCTAGGTCTTGGCGAAGACGTGCCGATGGCGACCGGTAACCTGTTCGATGGCATACACGCGCTGGTCGACAATGAGTTCGTCACGCTGAGAATTCCGTATCCGATGGGCTTTTACTCGAAAGGCTTCGAGGGCAGGATCGATGACCCGGATGCCGGATGGAAGGGCCGCGGCATCTGGGTACCGAGCGGCGATCGCACGCCGTGGTTGAAGGAAGGCGGCAAAGGCACGAAACCGCTGGTGGTACATTTCCAGCTACGGCCGGATCCGCTGGCGAAGTAATAATTGAATGGTTGCAATCCGGATACGAATGAGAAAAACCTGGCTTCTACTATTGTTGTTGCTTGCAGGCCTGACGGCAGTGGCGCAGGACCGTTGGAGTAGTGAGGGTGAGCTGTCAACCGATTTGACCTCGCATGCGGAGTTCGCTTTCACCCGCATCATCTTCAAATCCGGTTATTCGACACTGCCTGGCCCCGGCAACACATCCTGGCGTGACTGGCCGGAGGCAGACGCGCATTTCATCAGAGGAATAAAGCGGCTGACGGCGGTTGATATCGAGGACAATAGTCGGGCAATCCTGCTGACAGATGAGCAGCTTTTTGATCGGCCATGGATTTACGCGTTGGAAGTCGGCACCTGGCTTCTCACGCCGTCAGAGGCCGCTAATCTTCGTGAATACCTGCTCCGTGGCGGATTCCTGGTTGTCGATGATTTTCACGGCACGGTGCAATGGGCCGGATTCATGCGTTCGATGCAGTTGGTTTTTTCCGACCGTCCGATCGTCGATGTCAACGCGGAAGACGCAATCATGAGCATGCACTTCGATGTCGATATGACCAAGCCGATTCCCGGAATCATGGCGTTGCGTTATGGCGTCACCTGGGAACACGACGGTTATGTACCTTCATGGCGAGGCATTTATGACGACGATGGCAGGTTGATGGTGATCATCAACTTCAACGTTGATCTCGGCGACGCGTGGGAAATGGCTGACGAGCCCTGGTATCCCGAAAAGTATACGGCGCTCGCCTATCGCTTCGGTATCAATTACGTCCTGTATGCAATGACGCATTGATGAACTTTTCCCGGTTTGCCGTGCCTGTCGTTTGTTCTGTGCTCGCAGCATGTAACGAATCACCACCGGTTAACGGATACCGCGATCTCAATAAGAACAACAGGCTTGATGTCTATGAAGACGTGACACAGCCCATTGAAACCAGAATCGACGATTTGCTGTCGCAAATGTCAGTTGCCGAAAAAGCTGGCTTGATGTTCATCAACATTGCGATCGTTAATGACGATGCTTCACTGGAGTACGTTCCCGGCTCCGGGCCCGAAAGACTGGCGCCGCTGCCGAATATCGACAATCAAAAACTGAATCACTTCAATGTCGGGAGTATCCCTGACGATCCAGCCGTGTTCGCCATGTGGCAGAACAATTTGCAGCACTACGCTGCAATGAATACGCGGCTCGGTATTCCGATAACAATTGCCTCCGATCCGCGCCACCACTTCAGTACTAACATTTACGCGTTTTCTTCGTCCGGCTTCAGTCAGTTTCCGGAAACGCTCGGCCTGGCGGCGATCGGCGACATCGAACTTGTCGAGCGCTTCACAGACATAGTCAGACAGGAATATATCGCGGTTGGAATACGACTGGCATTGCACCCGCAGGTCGATCTTGCGACCGAGCCTCGCTGGTCGCGTATCAACGGCGGCTTTGGCGAAAATGCGCAACTGAGTGCCGATATTGCACGTGCCTACGTCCGCGGCCTGCAGGGCGAGAGTTTGTCTGCGAGCAGTGTCGCCGCGATGACCAAGCATTTCCCGGGCGGCGGACCGCAGACCGAAGGACTGGATCCGCATTTCGTTTTTCACAAGGGACAGAGCTATCCGGGCGGGATGTTTGACTACCACCTGCAGCCCTTTGCAGCGGCGATTGAGGCGGGCACGGCGGCCATCATGCCTTACTACGGCGTGCCGACCGGTCAGACCAGCGAAGATGTTGGCATGTCCTTCAATAAGGACATCATTAGCGGACTGCTGCGGGAAAAATACGCTTACGACGGCGTGGTTTGTGCCGACTGGGGAATTATCACAGACCGGACCATGAGCAACGGTTACTTGTGGCCCGGGCGAGCCTGGGGTGTCGAACACCTCAGCAGGGCGCAGCGTATCAGGAAGGCACTTGATGCGGGCATCGATCAGTTCGGTGGTGAGACGGCATCAGACCTTGTGGTCGAGCTGGTCGAATCGGGCGAGTTGTCCGAAGCGCGGATCGACATCTCCGCGCGGCGAATTTTGCGATTGAAATTCGTGCTTGGCCTGTTTGATGATCCGTACGTGGACGTCGATGCGGTCGCAGCGCAAGTCGGCAGGGCGGAGGCAAGTCTTCTCGGTCACGAATCTCAGATGAGGGCGATGACCCTGCTCAAGAACCCGAGCGCCGCATCCAAAGCCGTTTTGCCCCTGCTGCCCGATTCTTTAAACGTTTACGCCGAGGGAATCGATGCAGCCGCGATCTCGCCATACGCCTCTGTTGCAAGCGCCCCCGAAGATGCGGATGTGGCGATCCTGAGAATCAACACTCCATGGTATCCGTTCGAGTCTGATAATCTGTTTGCGAAAGCGTTTCATCACGGCGACTTGGACTTCAAAGGTGAGCGTAAGACCGAAATCCTCAATCTCCTGCAAACGCTCCCAACAATTGTCGTGATATATCTCGATCGGCCGGCGGTTATTCCCGAAATCGTGGAGAGCGCAAGTGCAGTGATTGCTGATTACGGGGCCAGCGACCGGGCGGTTGCCGAAGTGCTATTCGGCATCGCGAAACCGGAGGGCAGCTTACCGTTCGAATTGCCTTCATCCATGGAGGCGGTTCGTCAGCAGAATGCTGATGTGCCGGGCGATAGCGAGAATCCGTTATTCGAAAGCGGGTTCGGCCTTGCCTATCGTTAGCAGTGATAGACAGCAACCGGCCGGAAGCGCACATTGCACGGCTTGGTCTCAATCATAGTATGCCGGTGCTTTATTCAATTGCTCGAAAAACGCGAGCTCGTGTTCAATCCAAAGTGTTGCGCCGGTCTCTTCGACAAGAGCCTCAACACGATCGATCCATCGAAGCCAGGGTCATATCCCTGTCAACATTGAACTCCGGAACACGCCTGTCCTGGCGACTGATGGCAAAGTGGTAGAGATCACCGGAAAGCACGACCGGCCCGGTATTTGCGAGATCGATGAATAGTACCTGGTGCCCAGGGGTATGGCCGGGAGCCGAAATAATTCGTACACGACCATCTCCGAACACATCGTGATCGCCCTCGATAAGTATCCGCTCTGCATCTTTCAGGTTGTCGTAGAGTGTTGGGTCCACGCCCGGCACCGTCACCTCATCAGCGAATGTCGCGTCATACTCTGTTTTCTGAATGATAAGTGTCGCCCCATGTACTTCATTAGCAACCCCCACGTGATCGAAATGCATATGGGAATACGCCGCATAGTCGAAGGAACTCATATCCAGCCCAATTTCAGGCAGTTGCTCACTAAAGGTCCGGTCGAGCCGGGACAACATCCCTTCTCCCTGCCAGCCATCGACATCGGCAGTCTTCGACGGCAATCCGCCATCCCACAGCAGCCGCCCATCTTCGTGTTCCACGACGTAGCACGGTACGATCAGATCTCGAATATCGGTTTCGTCATCTGCAATAGAGAAGTCTTCTATGCTCTCAAATCGCAACATTCCACAGTCGAATACATAGAGCTTAAGCGCTGACATTGTCTCTGCCTCAGTTGATACGTTATCTTGGCATCCGCTGATTATTATCAGCGCATAAAGAAAAACTGCTGTGTACCTGGTCATCGTTTTCTCTAAATCTATCTAGTGATTGCGGTGGTCTTGAAGACTTCGCAGCCACTCTGGGGACACTATAGGCGACGGTGAAATGACTGCTTTGGGCCGGTTCCTGCCGTTCGGTACTCTATCACCTCAATGAACGCTATCGGGTGCAAAGCGGCCGCTTGGCAATTATTATCGACTACCGAATATTGACAGTCTGCTTTTGCGTATAAAATAGTCATTCAAACGAGCAGAAAAATGATGTTTTGAAGGGCAGGAAGCGGCCAATAGCGGGCATGTCACGCTCTCTTTCTATCGTATCGCCAGCGGTCGATCTGGAGAGCCCGTCGCGCCCTTCAACCGAAGCGGAGTGAATACGAACATGAACTCGAAAACACCATCAGCAAACAATTCGTGATAATT
>SMVB01248281.1_pt1 | contig 14170 bp, 11 predicted proteins | sample 2456461 | NCBI WGS metagenome assembly SMVB01 (sample SAMN11095934, study PRJNA526329) | marine sediment metagenome | biome: Marine sediment; feature: Surficial sediment; material: Deep marine sediment; isolation source: Hadal surficial sediment | place: Pacific Ocean | collected 2014-05 | depth... | reverse complement strand
GCATGGAGATACCCAGGCGGGCCGCTTTGGCCCGGTCAATTTCTACTTTGATCTCCGGCCGGGTAAATTTCAGACTTTGGTTGATGAAGGCGAACAAGCCGGATTCCCTGGCGGCGCTCAGCAGTTCGCTACCCACTCGTTCCACTTCTTCATGTTTTGCTGTAGAGGCGACAACAAAGCTGACCGGCAGGCCGGAATCGGACCCGGGTAGCGGCGCTGAGCCAAAGGTGAAGGCCTCAACACCGGCCAAACCATTTAGTTTTTGTTGGAATTCAATCATCAATTCTTGCTGGGTTCTGTCTCGCTGGTCCCAGGGCAGCAATTCCAGTCCGCCAAAATTGAAATTGGGCGAGCTTACCTGCCAGGAGCGATCGACCTCGGGAATCGATTGCCACAGTTGCACCACTTCGTTGAGGAAATAGTTTATATACTGCAGGTTGGCGTACTGGGGCGCAGCGGCCACCACATACATGGAGCCCTCATCCTCTGCCGGAGCCAATTCCTCCTGGGTGAGCGAGATCAGCACGGGCAGGCTGGCGATAATGCCGGCGCTGAACAACAGTACCGCGCCCCGGTTGCTCAGGCAGGCACTGAGCAAGCGGCGATAGAAGGTGATGAGCGCTAAAAATTTTACATCCAGCCAGTCGGCGAAGCGCCCCTGGTGGTCGTGATCTTTCAGCACCCGGGAGCACATCATGGGGCTGAGTGTCAGGGCGATGATGCCGGACACGATAACGGCGCCAGCCAGAGACAGGGCAAATTCGCTGAACAGGGCGCCGGTGAGTCCACCCATAAAGCTGATGGGTGCATAGACTGCCGCCAGAGTCAGCGTCATTGCCATCACGGGCAGCGCCACCTGCCTGGCGCCTTTCAGGGCAGCCTCCATGGGTGTGTAGCCCATCTCGATATGCCGGTGTACGTTCTCTACCACCACAATCGCATCATCCACCACCAGGCCGATGGCGATCACCATGGCCAGTAAAGTGAGCAGGTTGATAGAAAAGCCCATGGCCAGAATGAGGGAGAGCACACCAATGAGTGACAGCGGGATGGCAACCAGTGGAATAATCACCACCCGCATAGAGCCCAAAAACAGGTAGATCACCAGAATGACAATGAGTCCGGCCTCTATCAGGGTGACACCCACCTGGCGCAATGCCTCGTTGATGGCTACCGAACCGTCACCATCGAGTTTTATTTGCAGGTCCGCCGGCAAGGCTGCTGCAATTCGCGGCATGGCGGCTTTTACCCTTCTTGAAACTTCCAGCGGGTTGGCATTCGGGGTAGGGGTTATGGAAATAAAAATTGCTTCCCGGCCGCTGGAAAATGAACTGAATTGGGTGTTCTCTGCAGACAGTTCAATGTCGGCGACATCGCCCAGTCGAACTCGCTCTTCACCGCGCTGGCGAACGGTGAGTTGGGCGAAGGCCTCGGGGGTTTGCATATCGGTTTTGGCGTCGACAGTGGCGCGCACCAGTCCACCCTCGGTGGAGCCCGCTGTGGAAATATAGTTGTCCCGATTAACGGCCTCGTTGATGTCCTCCGCAGTCACGCCAAAGGCGGCCATGCGTACCGGGTCCAGCCAAATACGCATAGCGAGAAACCTGCCCCCCAGTATATTGGCTTTGCCCACGCCCTCAATGGTGGCCAGTTCGGGTTGTACGGAACGCACCAGGTAGTCGGCCACCTGTGGAATGCTCATCTGCTCGGAGTAAAAAGCCAAGTACATCAGGGCATCGCCGCTCGACGCTGTGCTCACCCTGGGGCTCTCGATGTCCCGGGGCAGCTCGGAGCGCGCTTCGTCCACCTTGGCGATCACTTCAGACAGCACATCGCTGCTGTTTTCGCCCAGGCGCACGTGTACGGTGATGTCGGAGACGCCGGGCCGGCTGTTCGAAGTCATGTACTCGATGCCCCTGGCACCGGCTATGGTTATCTGCAGGGGCGTGGTGACAAACCCCTGTATGGTGCGGGCACTGGCCCCGGGATAAACAGTCTCCACGTGGATAACGCTGCGCTCCAACTCGGGGAACTCGCGAACCGACAGGCGGCTGGCGGCCTGCCCACCCAACAGAAGGAGCAGGGCACTGATGACGATGGCCAGTACTGGCCGCTTAATAAAAACGTCGGTAAAAGCCACTAGAAATCAACCGATGCATCGATGATGACAGATGCCCCGCGGTACAGTTTGTTCTGGCCCGCCGAAACCACGGTTTCCCCAGCCTCCACGCCCTCCAAAATGGCGATCAGGCCGTCTCGCGAATCGCCCAGGGTAACAATGCGCGGCGTCACTGAAAGACCGCCTGCCTGTTTTTCTATCACGTAGACGATATTACCGTGCAGTGAATAGCTGACCGCGGTCTCGGGCACTGTCACCAGGGAAATGGGCTTGTCCAGGTCTATGGTGAGCTCGGCAAACATGCCCGGCAACAGGCCGCCGGCGTCGCTCATGCGGGCTCGCAATAGCAGGTTTCTGGTGCTGGATTCAACCCTAGCGTCCAGCGCCTGCAAGGTGGCGTGGAGTTTCCGGCCGGGCAGGGCGGCGGTTTTTACCGCGATATCCAGGCCGGGCCGCAGGCTGGGGTAGTGGCGCTCGGGCACGGTGAAGTCTATTTCGAGCTGTGACAAGTCCTGTAAGGTGGTGATTTTCGTGCCCGGCTCCACATAGTCACCTACTTTGACATGGATAATGCCAATGGTGCCCGCAAACGGGGCATTGATGCGCTTGTTGTCCAGGCGTGCCTCGGTTTCCGCCAATTGGGCGGTGGCGCTGGCCAGGTCCGCCCGGGAGCGGTCGTATTGACTCTGGGGGATGGATTTCTGCTTGACCAGTTTGCGGTCGCGCTCAAACAGCAACTCGGCCAGTTCCAGATTGGCAATCTGGCGCTTCCTGCTGGCCTGCTCAAGCTGGTCATTTAAGGTGATTAATAAGTCACCGGCGCTCACCTGCTGGCCGGAGATGGCATTTATGGCGATGATTTCACCGCGCTCCTCGGAGCTCAGTTCCACCCCCCGGGTGGCCTTAATTGTGCCTATGGCATCCAGCTGGGTTGCCCAGGTGGCGGCCCTGGCAACGGCAGCGGCAATGGTGACCGGCGGAGGCGTGTAGTCGGCGCTGGATGAGGCGGTGTTCTGCGTATAAATATAGCCGCCAATGGAACCAAAGATGGCCAATAGCAGGGCGATAGAGAGGAAATATCCGCGCAAAAGCTGAAACCTCACTGGTTTTATCATTTTCTTGTGGTCGAGCTTGACATGCAGCTTATCTGTTCCAAGACGTTAGTACAAATAGCTGGGAGTCACAGCGGCCATAGCATAGAATAAGGATATAACCGTAATGATTACCTGAGGTATAGACAGTGAAGCGCGGCCGAAAGTTGAAGAAACTCCAGCGTCACATGGACAAATCCACCGATTATGCCCAGTGGTGTGAAGCAGCCAAAGAACACGATGAATTATCCGGCCAGCAGCGCTGGCGTGATGTCGATCAAACCAATTTGTATGACTATGTGCAAATCCGGCTGCGTCTGGATACGCTGCGCAGCCTGCGGGCGCGGCACGATTACCAGGGGCTGCTTTTTGCCCTCAACGAAGGTATCCACGGCAATATGGCCGGCATGGGGCGCAGCAGCCTCTATTTGCGGGCAAATTTTGGTACCAAGCGCCTGATCGAACAATACATAGATGAAATTGATGACTCCCTGCGGTTTTTGGCCGAGCTTGATAGCGATGAAATAAGCACACAGCAAAAAATCGATTTTTTCTACCGGGCAAACATCTGTTTTGGCCGCTCTGCACTGATGTTGAGCGGCGGCGGTGTGCTGGGTTTCTACCATCTGGGTGTGGTCAAGGCATTGATGGCGGAAAAGTTGTTGCCCCGGGTAATCTCCGGTTCCAGTGCCGGCGCTATGATAGCCGGCATGCTGGGTACACACACCGATACCGAGTTGGAGTATTTCTTCGACCCCGCCAATATCAACTTTGAAGCTGAACGGGAAGCCAGTGTCTTCTCCCGCATGTTCTTCGGTGCCAATTCCCAGGTTGATGTACACGACCTGGAAAAAATCATCGCGCGCCTGGTGCCCGATATGACCTTTCAGGAGGCCTATGAAAAGACCGGTCGGCAAATCAATATTACCGTTGCCCCCGCTGAGGCTCACCAGCGGTCACGTTTGCTCAATGCCATTACCTCACCCAATGTGTACATTCGCTCGGCGGTCATCGCGTCCTGCGCCGTGCCCGGCGTATTTCCCTCGGTTATGTTGATGGCCAAGAACGTCCACGGCGAAGCCCAGCCCTATCTGCCATCGCGCAAATGGGTCGATGGCTCCATCGCCGATGACCTGCCGGCCAAACGATTGTCGCGTCTGTTCAGTACCAATCACTATATCGTCAGCATGGTTAACCCCATCGCCATTCCCTTCCTGCGCAATGGCGTGGAGCCCAACCGGGTAACCGCAGCCCTGGGCAGTCTGGGCATGGGTGTGGGGCGCGAGCTGCTGAATTTCTATCGTGGCATCGTGCAAAAGAGAGGCGACCAGTGGCCGCGCTTCAATTTGTTTCTCAATGGTGTGCACAGCCTGATGGACCAGGAATACAGCGGTGATATCAATATCGTCCCCAGTTTTCGCTGGTACAACCCGGGCAAGGTGTTGTCTCACCTGTCGGAGAAAGACCTGATTGAATTAGTGGACGGTGGCGAGCATTCTACCTTTTCCAACATCGAGGCGATTCGCACATGCACGCAAATCAGCCGCACCATGGAAGAGATATTGCAACGTTTTGAACACGGTGATTTAAAGCCTGAAGCCAGTGTAAGCCGTCCCAGATCTTCCAGACGGCGTCCGCCGGCCACCCGTTCCGACCGGGTGAAAGCACCCAAACGGGTGGGAGACACAAGTGTCGAAGTAAAACCAGCCGTTAAGAAAAAGCCCAGTAGCAAAATGAAGACACAGGCAAAAGCACCCAGGGCTGTCAAAAAGCCCGCCGAAGCAGAGCGGGCCGATAAAGCCGCCTGAGGTGAACCCCCGGGGCGTCCCGGGGTTCGCGTCGGTGGCGGGGCGCTAGAGTCGCTCGATAATTATAGCCGGTGCCATGCCGCCGGCGGCGCACATGGTGACCAGGCCAAACTGCTGGTCGCGGCGTTCCAGTTCATCCAGAATGGTACCTATCAGCATAGAGCCGGTTGCGCCTATGGGGTGACCCAGGGCCATGGCGCCACCGTTCACATTGACCTTGTCCCTGTCCAGGTCCAGATCTCGAATGAACTTTTCCGCTACCACTGAAAAGGCTTCATTAATTTCGAACAGATCGATATCTGAGATACTCAAGCCAGCCTTTTCCAATACTTTACGCGCCGCGGGAACCGGTGCGTTCAGCATCAGGGTGGGGCAGTCGCCCATATTGCACATGGCTTTAATTCTGGCCCGGGGCTTCATGCCGTTGGCTCTGGCGTAGTCCGGCGATGCCAACAGCAGTGCCGCAGCGCCGTCGACCACGCCCGATGAATTGCCCGCGTGGTGTGCGTGAACAATTTCCAGTCCCGGGTATTTTTGCTGCACCATGGTGCGGAAGGTGGTGCCCGCTTCATCCAGCGGGTAGTCGGCCATGGCCTCGAAAGAGGGCTTTAATGCGCCCAGGCTCTGTACGGTGGTGCCGGGCCGGGGAAACTCTTCGCGATCCAGTGCCAGTGTGCCGTCCAGTTTGTAAACCGGAATTAAACTCTTGTCGAAATAACCCTTTTCAATGGCATTGGCGGCGCGGGCCTGCGACACAGCGGCCAGTGCATCCAGCGCGTTTCGGTCTATGCCCTCAATGCTGGCAATGGCATCGGCGCACACACCCTGGTTGGGTTGTGGATGCTTCTCGCGCAGGTGCAAATTGCCATTGTCCAGGAAGGGTGACATGGGTGCCCCCTCTTCCCCAAAGGTGGACATCATTTCGGCGCCACCACCGACAACCAGATCTTCCATGCCCGCCATAATACAGGCTGCCGCCAGGCTGACCGACGTGATACCCGAGCCACAGAAACGGTCCAGGGTCATGCCACTGGACCGAATATCGTAGCCGGCATCCAGGGCCGCCATACGGGCCAGGTCGCCACTCTGGCGCCCGCGCTGGGAACTGGTACCAAAGATCACATCTCCCACCTCGGCGGTATTGAGCTTGTTGCGCTGGGCGATGGCCTTGAGGACGGTTGCGCCCAAGTGTTGTGGGTGCTCGTCGGCCAGTGCGCCCTTGCCTTTTTTACCGATGCCGCGCGGTGTGCGACAGGCGTCTATAATCCATGCTTCTGGCATAGAGTTTCTCCAGTTTGTGAGTGTTTGTGGTGGCTTAACAGCCCTTCCATTTGGGCGCGCGCTTCTCGGCAAAGGCCGTGGCACCCTCTATGGCATCCGCGCTGGTAAACACCGGCATTACCAGGGCACCCTGTTTTTTCCACATTTCGTCGCTTGACCAGTCGCCGGATTCCAGCACCACTTGCTTGCTCACAGCAACCGCCAGTGGGCCGTTGGCCGAAATTTTCGCCGCCAGTGCTTTGGCTGCGTCCAATGCGGTGCCGGGGGCTACCACTTCGTTGATCAGGCCTATGTCATAGGCGCGCTGGGCGCTGATAAATTCTCCGGTCAGAGCCAGTTCCATCGCCAGGCGTGAGGGAATTTGCCTGGGCAACTTCATCAGGCCCCCGGCGGCGGCGGCCAGGCCCCGTTTAACTTCCGGAATACCAAACTTGGCATCGTCGGCGGCGACCACCAGGTCGCAGGAAATAGCCAGCTCAAAGCCACCGGCGAGGGCGTAGCCCTCCACAGCGGCAATCAGGGGCTTGCGAGGCGGCTGCTCAGTCAGGCCGGCGAAGCCGCGCCCTTCGATATTGGGGGTTTCACCGGAGATAAATGCCTTGAGATCCATGCCCGAGCAGAAAGTGCCCTCGGCGCCGGTCAGAATTGCCACGCGAATGTCATCGTTGTTGTCCAGCTCTTCCAGGGCGGCGGCCACGCCTTCGGCCAATGCGCGGTTGACGGCATTCCTGGCCTTGGGGCGGTTCATGGTGATGGTCATTATGCCATCAGCTATGTCTATCAATACGGTTTCGTCGGACATTGTGTTCTCCTTTGGGGTTTATTCGATGAGTTCCAGTGCCATGTTGGCGATACCCACCACGGCGTCACTGCCGGATTCGGCGTCATTACTGGAGGCGGTGCCAATTTGCGCGCGTTTGCGAATGCCCTGCAAAATAGCAGCCAGCCTGAACAGGGAGAAAGCCAGGTAAAAAGGCCAGTTCTCAATGCCGTCCCGGCCGGTTCGCCGACAATAGCGTGCGATGTATTCTTCATCAGAGGGTATGCCCAGGGCGGCGCGATCTATGCCCGCCAGTCCCTTGACGCGCCCCTCCCGGGGTAACATCCAGGCCATACACTGGTTGGCCAGATCGGCCAGCGGGTGGCCCAGGGTAGAAAGCTCCCAGTCCAGCAGGGCGATAACGCGCGACTCAGTGGGGTGAAACATCATGTTGTCCAGGCGGTAGTCGCCGTGAACCAGGCTGACAGTACCGTCATCTTTGGGCATATTGGCCGGCAGCCAGCTCATCAAGGTATTCATGGCGTCGATGTTTTCAATCTCTGATGCCTTGTACTGCTTGCTCCAGCGGCCGAGCTGGCGCTCGAAATAATTTCCCGGACGGCCGTAATCGGCAAGGCCCACGGCACTGACATCGACACTGTGCAACGCGGCCATGGTCTGGTTCATGGCGTCATAGATGGCACTGCGCTGGGCATTGTCTCGCGCCTCCGGCAGCAGCGGGTCCCACAGTATGCGGCCCTCCATATATTCCATAATGTAAAACATGGAGCCTACAATCTGCTCGTCTTCACACAGCAGGTAAGTGGCGGGCACGGGCACATCGGTAGTGGCCAGTGCTGTAATTACCCTGAATTCCCGGTCTACCGCATGGGCACTTTTTAACAATTCGCCTGGCGGTTTACGGCGCAATACGTAGGCTTTGCCCGGCGTGGACAGCTTGAATGTGGGGTTGGATTGGCCCCCGTCGAATTTCTCCACAGCCAGGGGCAGGGTAAACCCCGGGATGTTTGCTAGCAGATACTCGCTGAGTCTGGAAATATCAAGTTGCTGTGCTTGTTGGCTCATGATTGCTCTGGCGGCTGTTTGTTGTGAGTAGGGATCCTGTGTCGAGGCTCAGTCTGTAGTTTGAGCCGGTTTGGGACAATGACGGGGCACAACAAAAAAATATACCAAAACTTACATTTTAGCCAGTGTATCTTGTGTCTAGCGCTCCACGAATGCGCGCTCTATAACATAGTGCGCGGCCTTGCCGTGACGCGATTCACTGAATCCCAGGCCGTCCAGCAGGGTACAGATGTCTTTCAGCATACTGGGGCTGCCGCATATCATGAAGCGGTCAGTTTCCGGGTTGATGGGGGGCAGGCCTATGTCCCTGGTGAGTTTACCAATGCGCAGCAGATCGGTCAGTCGCCCATTATTGTGAAATTTCTCCCGGGTCACCGTGGGGTAGTAAATAAGCTTCTCCCGTATGGCGTCACCAAGGTATTCGTGATTGGGCAGAGCATCGGTGATTTCTTCCCGGTAAGCCAGTTCGTCTATAGTGCGGCAGCCGTGGGTGAGGATTATCTTGTCGTAGTGTTCATAGATTTCCGGGTCTTTGATAATACTCAAAAACGGCGCCAGACCGGTGCCGGTAGCAATGAGGTAGAGGTTTTTGCCGGGTAGCAAGTTGTCCTGGATAAGTGTGCCCGTTGTTTTGGTGTTCACCAGTATGGAGTCGCCCACGCGTACACTCTGTAATTTAGAGGTCAATGGGCCGTCGGGAACCTTGATACTGTAAAATTCCAGCTCCTCCTCGTGGTTGGCGCTGGCCAGGCTGTAGGCGCGCATTAATGGCTTGCCCTGGTGTTCCAGGCCTATCATAGTGAAATGGCCGTTTTTGAAACGGAAGCCCGGGTTGCGTGTGGTCTTGAAGCTAAACAGGCGGTCTGTCCAGTGGTGTACCGCTGTCACCTCCTCTTGCAAAAGGGTTGCCATAGGGTGATTTCTCCGGTGCAGTTGATTAAAAGACCAGTCTAGGGCTAAATACAATATTGATAAAACAGTTATTATAGATATAATAAACATGAAAAACCGATAAAGGATTGCCCATGCGCTACAGCCTGCGACAATTGGAGGTATTTCTAGCCACAGCACAGTATGAGAACGTGACCAGGGCGGCCCACAGCCTGGCCATGTCCCAGTCCGCTGCCAGCGGATCCCTCAGTGAACTTGAGCGCAATTTTGGGGTGCAGTTGTTTGACCGTATGGGCAAGCGGCTGAAGCTCAATGCACTGGGTGCCCAAATTCGTCCCGGGGCCGAAAACCTGCTACAGCAGGCGCGCGAGTTCGAACGTGCACTGGCCGGAGATTCGGCGCTGGGCAAGTTAAAGCTGGGTGCCACATTGAGCATAGGCAATTACCTGGCGGTGGGTATGATTGCCGAGTTTCGTGCCCGCTTTCCCGAGGCAGAGGTGGCACTGAGTGTCGCCAACACGGAAACCATCGCGCGACAAGTCAGGCAGTTTGAGCTTGATGTGGGCCTGATAGAGGGTGAGTTACACGACACAGAGCTGGAGGCTATACCCTGGCGGGATGACGAGTTGCAGGTTTTTGCGGCGCCCGGGCACCCGCTGGCGGGTGGCAAGCCCATGGGCGATGCTCAAATTCTACAACAGGCCTGGATAGTACGGGAGCCGGGTTCCGGTACGCGCCAGACCTTTGAGCGAGCCATGCACGGGTTACTGCCAGACCTGAAGATCGCCATGGAGTTACAACACACCGAGGCGATAAAACGCGCGGTTGAGGCGGGGTTGGGTCTGGGTTGTCTGTCCACCATCTGCCTGCGCGATGCCTTTGCCCGCGGCTCGTTGGTGCCTCTGGCGGTGCCGGCGCGCAACTTTAAACGCCGCTTTCATATTATTCTGCACCGAAAACGGTTTCGCAACGAGGGATTGTCTCAGTGGCTAAAATTATGTCTGGAGAGCGCGAGTAATGCCTGAGCAAAAAGAAGTAGGGGCTTTATCGGTACAGCCTATCGGGCGTTTGCAACGGGCACAGGTGCAGGAGCATACCCACCGCTATATCGCTCTGGCCGAGGAACTGTACGGCAAAACATTTTCCGGCGTGGCTATTGCGTTTGATCTGTCAGGGCACACAGCGGGTATGTACAAAGTGGTGGGGCGCCGCCGCAGCATACGTTACAACCCCTGGATTTTTTCCAAGTATTTTGATGAAAACCTGACGGGCACCGTGCCACACGAGGTAGCGCACTACGCCATAGACCAGGTGTATGGCCTGCGCAGGGTGAAGCCCCATGGCGGGGAGTGGCGGGAGCTCATGGCGGAATTCGGGGCAGACGCCGGCGTGACCTTCGACCTGGATTTGAGCGGTATCCCCCGGCGACGGCAATCCAGGCATCGCTATGTGTGTCCCTGCCAGGTGCATGAGGTGTCAACTACCCGGCACAATCGCATGCTGCGCGGCAAGGCGATTTATCACTGTCTGAATTGCCGGGGCAAACTGGTTTCCGCAGTGGGCTAGAGCCCCTTGCGATAGGTATAGGGTGTAATTCCGGTCCAGCCCTTAAAAGCCCGTATAAACGCGCTGGGCTCTGAAAACCCGGCCCGGTAGGCGATTTCTTCGATACTCAGGCCCTGCTTGCCCAGGAAGTGCAGCGCGGTATCTCGCCGCAGTTGGTTCTTTAGTTCCTTGAAGTTCGCGCCCTCACCGGATAAGCGGCGGCGCAGGGTTTGCGGGTGTATATCCAGCCGTGTGGCAACCTCGTTCAGTTCGGGCATACAGGCGAGGTCGTGTCGAATGATGTTTTTAACCCTGGCTGTCCAGCTATTCTGGCTATAGCTCTGGGATAACATGATGAGCACCGGGTGGCGCAGGAAATGTTGCAGCGTCTGCTCGTTCTGTGTCACTCGTTTTTCCAACAGGGCGCGGGACAGCGTAAGCCGCGTTTCGGCCTGTTCAAACTGGGTGGGGTAGGCGAGAAACATACGCCGGTAGTCGCCCAGGTCGGCAAGCGCTGGCCCGCGCAGTTGCACCGCCTGTATGGGCAGGGATTCCTGCACCAGCCAACTGGCAAATCTGTGGGTGTTGAACAGAACAGTCTCCCCGAAAAAACCTCGCAGTGCAGTACTTTCATCAAAGGGCTTTACCACAATGTGTGCGCAGTCTTCGCTCACTTCCAGGTAGGGACGTGCGCCAAATTCGAACAACTGAAAGAAACGGCAGTAGCGGTGCAGGGCCTGCCCCAGGGTTTCGCTGCCTATCACCGCGTGGCACATCATTGTCCAAGTGCCTATGGGCATGCGTCGGGAAGAATAGCCCAGGGCCTCGTCCTGCATGGCAATCATGGTGCTCACTTGTAAATCAGCAAAACGCTCTATGGAAATCTTGGCATTGTCTTCTTGCAGCAGGCGCGGCGAAATGCGATTTTTTCGCAGCAGTGCCACCACATCCACATCCATTGCTACCGCGTGTTTGAGCACTGCCCTGGCAAAGTAAACTGAAATGGAAAGTTCGCGCATTACCGGTTTAGGCCCGGGCTGTGTCGGTGGTCATTTGTACGGGTTTGTGTTCTACCGATGCCACCCGGTTGCGTCCGCCACGCTTGGCCAGGTACAGGGCCCGGTCTGCCGCTTCGCCCAGTTCGATGAGGTTTACAGCGCCAACCATACAGGCCACGCCAAGGCTCACTGTTGTGTGTATGGATTCCCGGTTGACCAGCACGGGGTGTTCATCAATGGCAGCGCGAATTCGCTCCGCCAGAACTTGCGCGGCATCAAGCTCGGTATCGGGAAGCACCAGTAAATACTCCCCTCCGCCAACTCGAGCAATAACGTCGCTGGCTCTGGCCATACGCTGCAGTACATCGGCAATCTGTTGAATGACCAGATCGCCGGTGTCATGGCCAAAACTGTCGTTGATTTTATTAAAGTGATCGATGTCAACCATGAGGGCGGAGGTGGATAAACCCTGGCGGGCGGCAGTTGCCAGGCTGATATTCAGCGCATCGACAAGCCCCCGGCGATTCAGTAATCGAGTGAGCGGGTCCTCAGTGGCGAGTAGGAGAAGGTGGCGTTGGTACTGGATGACAACGCTGGCGAGAAAGACGATAGTGAGCAGCGCGTAAGCGGAGCTGTAAGCCGCATAGATCACGCTCGGGGCGTGCAGCACCGTCAGGGCTGCCCAGCCGGCAAATGACGCTACCAGTACCACCGTGTAAGCGGTTAGGCCGGTAGGCGGGTGGGTGGACCTCCTGAGCAGGGTTACCACTACGATCTGGGCGGCGGCAAGGGACAGGATTAGTCCGTAATGTATATAGACCCAATTTTCCGGGGATGTTTGCTCCATGTGCTTCGCGGTGCTCCAGGTGGTTTATGCCACTGTCATTTATGGTCAATTAATTTGTCGGGGCAGGTCATTGATGGTCTCGCGGCGGTTTCCCATACTGTTCGTCCCTCAATTTCACCCAGCTTTTTACCGAGATAGAGCCTATGCTGCCGCGAGAATTCACCGACGAACAGAATATGTTCCGCGATGCCTATCGAAAATTTCTCGCAGCGGAGATTGTGCCACATATGGAGGCCTGGCGTGAGGCGGGAATTGTGGATAGATCAGCTTTTCGCAAGGCCGGTGAGCAGGGCTTTTTGATGGTGTGGCCCGATGAGGCCTACGGTGGCATGGGTGATGCCGATTTCCGTTTTGAGCAGGTGATCATTGAGGAGACTGCCTATGCGCGGGCTGGCGATTGGTATAACTCGCTGCACAGCCGCCTGGTGGGGCCCTACATCACCCGTTTTGGCAGTGCCGAACAGTGCCAGCGTTTTTTACCCAAATGTGTAAGCGGCGAGCATATACTCGCCATTGCCATGACCGAGCCCGATGCCGGCAGCGATTTAGCCGGCATGCGAAGCACCGCCGTTGAACATGACGACCACTGGGTGCTGAATGGCTCCAAGGTGTTTATTTCCAATGGTATTAACGCCGACCTGATTATTGTCGCGGCCAAGACCGACCCCGACAACAATCCCCACCACATGACTCTATTCATGGTGGAACGCGGAATGGCAGGCTTCGAACGGGGCCGCAATCTGAAGAAAATGGGTCTCAAAGCGCAGGATACCGCCGAGTTGTTTTTCAACGAGGTAAAGGTGCCCAAAGCCAATGTGCTGGGCGAGCCGGGGCAGGGTTTTATCTATTTGATGAAGGGCCTGGCGGAAGAGCGCCTGATGGGATCCACAGGCTATCTCGCCGCCGCCCAGTTGTCCTGGGACCTGACTGCTAACTACGTCACTGAGCGCAAGGCCTTTGGCAAGCCGCTGGCCGCTTTTCAAAATACCCAGTTCAAGATGGCGGAGATGCGCAGTGAGCTGGATATCGCCCAGGTGTACGTGGACCACTGCGTTAAATCCTTCAACGCGGGCGCGTTCAGTGCAGTGGATGCGGCCAAGGCTAAACTGGTGACTTCCGAATTACAGGTGGCGGCGGCGGACCTCGGGGTGCAACTGCACGGGGGTTCGGGCTATATGGACGAGTACCCCATTAGCCGCCAGTACACCGATGCCAAGGTATCGACCATATATGCGGGCAGTTCCGAAATCATGAAAATCATCATCTCTCGCGATTGCCTGTCGCAGGACTATACTCCCTTCAATACACGCAATTTTTGAATCGAACAATCAACCACACTGATCAAGGAGATCTGTCATGGAATTAAAAGATAAAGTAGCTGTTATTACCGGTGGTGCCTCTGGCCTGGGCCGTGCGGCGGTAAAACGCTTTGCCGCCAATGGTGCCAAGATTGCCATTTTCGACATGAACGAGGAAAAGGGTAAAGCCCTGGCCGATGAACTGGGAGCGGATGTTATTTTCTGCCAGGTCAATGTCACTGATGAAGACTCGGTGGCCGCCGGAATTGCCGCCACCATGGCGGCATTCGGCGCCATTCATATTAACTGTAACTTCGCCGGGATAGGCAATGCCAAGCGCACCGTGGGTAAGAATGGCCCCTTCCCCCTGGCCGACTTTAACATGATATTGCAGGTGAACCTGGTCGGCACGTTCAACGTATTGCGTCTGTGCGCCGAGCAAATGG
>SMVB01434885.1_pt1 | contig 14173 bp, 13 predicted proteins | sample 2456461 | NCBI WGS metagenome assembly SMVB01 (sample SAMN11095934, study PRJNA526329) | marine sediment metagenome | biome: Marine sediment; feature: Surficial sediment; material: Deep marine sediment; isolation source: Hadal surficial sediment | place: Pacific Ocean | collected 2014-05 | depth... | reverse complement strand
GGCCGAGTTGAGCGCGGCGAACTTGTTGTCGGCCGCGGGAATGATGGTCGCGAAGTGCTCCCGGAAGAGGTCCGGGTGGTTCTTGAGCCCGTCTTCGATCGAATCGAAGATCACGCCCTTGGAAGACCACTCCTCCTTGAGCGAGTGGTACACCATCTCGGACTCGTACTGTGCGCCGACGCCGGACAGCAGCTTCTGCTCAGCCTCGGGGATGCCCAAACGCTCGAAGGTGTTCTTGATTGTGTCCGGAACGTCGTCCCAGGAGCGCTCCATCTGCTCCTGCGGCTTCACATAGAAGTAAATCTCATGGAGCGTCGCCTCGAGATGCGAGAGGTCCCCGCCCCAGGTCGGCATCGGCTTCGACTCGTAGATCTTCAAGGCTTTCAGACGGAACTCGAGCATCCACTCGGGCTCCTCCTTGTGCTTCGAGATCTCTCGGACAACTCCCTCGTCCAGGCCGGGCTTGGTCCGATAGACGTGCGCCTCTTCATCGCTGAATCCATACTGGTATTCGTCGAGACCGAGTCCCTCTACGAGTTCATTTTGTGGCATGATCCTCTATACTCCTGTTGAGTCGACAATCGACTTGCCGAGTCGTTCTATCATCTGGTATCAGGTGACCTCCGCTACGCCGTCACCACCTCCTCCTGCTCCTCCTCCTTCTTACCCTCCTCTTCCCCTTCCTGGTCCTTCCAGTCTGCATACCCCTGCTCCTCCAGCGCGATCGCCACTTCGAGTCCCCCGGATCGGACGATGCGCCCTCCGACCATCACGTGAACCGCATCCGGCTGGATGTAGTTGAGCATGCGCTGGTAATGCGTGATCAGGAGGATCGCCATCTTCGGATTTTCCTCCCGCAACGTGTTCACGCCGTTTGCCACGATCTGGAGAGCGTCGATGTCGAGTCCCGAGTCCGTTTCGTCCATGAGCGCGAGCGACGGGCGAAGCACGGCCATCTGGAGGATCTCGTTGCGCTTCTTCTCACCACCACTGAATCCATCGTTCACCGGACGTTCGGCGAACGACGGATCCATGTCGAGCAGCTTCATCCGGTCCAAGAGCTCGTCTTGGAAGTCGAAGAGGTCCACCTCTTCACCGTCCTCGAGCCGGGCCTGCAAAGCCGTCCTCAAGAAATTCGCGATGGAGACGCCCGGAATTTCCGTGGGATACTGAAACGCCAGGAACATTCCGGCGAGAGCACGCTCATTGGGCTCCATATCGAGGAGGGACTGACCGTCGAAGTCGATATCACCACTGGTGACCTCGTACTCGGGATGGCCCGCCAACACCTTGGCGAGGGTGCTCTTTCCGGAGCCGTTGGGTCCCATGATGGCGTGGATTTCGCCGGGTCGAATCTCCATATCCACGCCCTTGAGGATTTCGAGGTCGTCGTCCGCAACCTTGGCATGAAGGCCAGTAATCGTAAGGATATGTGTATCGCTCATTCGGAAGAGAAAGCTGTTGTGATGGACCTTATCGAGAATGATTCTCAGTTAGATGAAAGCTAGATTGGCGGTGACATACCGTCAAGCAGGGGACGGTTTCATGCTATGGTCCAATTGGTGACACACTCTAAACAGGTGCCTGGTAGAGGGCGAGGGCTCGATTCTCGGACCTGGGTCATCATGGGTGGTGGCGCGGCCAAAGGGTTCGCGCATGTTGGGGCCTGGAAGGCGATCCAAGAGGCTGAGATTCCCGTGGCCGGGATCATTGGTACGAGTACCGGTGCGATCATCGGGGCCGCCGTCGCCGGGGGGCGCAGCGTCGAGGAAATGGAGGAATACTCCCACCGGTTTCGGCGACGTGACATCATGAGAGCCAACCGCCGCGCCCCATGGATTAACGGGACTCGTTCCCCGAGCGTATTCCGGGGCGACACGCTCCGGCGGTTTATCCGGGACCTGCTCCCGACCGAGGATTGGCGTGACCTGACCATCCCTCTGATCGTTAATGCGGTGGACTTGGCGACGGGCGAGACGGTCTGGTTCGGTCACGGGAGCGATCAGGACCTGGCCCTTGTCGATTCTGTCCATGCATCGGCCGCGCTTCCGGTTCTTTTTCCTCCGGTCGAGGTGGGGGGGCGTTTGCTCATCGATGGGGGAGCTCTGGACATGCTGCCTCTCGGGAGAGCCGCGGAGATGGGTGCCACCCGGATCATCGCAATCGATGTCGGTGCGGGCAGGCAGGCGGATGCCCGGGTCGTGGTGGACGGCGGCCTGATCGCCGTTCAACAGAGAGTTTTCTCCATCATGGCCGGCGAGAGGAGAAGGGAGGCCGTACGGAACTGGACCGGGGTTCCACTCACCTACGTACGTCCGGACCTTGAAGACACCGACGGGTTCGACTTCGAAAACCGACACCTCTTCATCGAGGAAGGATATCGGGCGACTCGTGAGGCGCTGGAGGGCTGTTGAAGGAATACGCTGTTGAAGGAGTACAAGGCCGAGCCGCTCAGTCGTCGGCTTCGACTACGACTCCTGTGCCGTAACAGAGCATCTCAGCGGCGCCCGTCTGAATCATGGACGTGGTCACAAGGATCATCGGTAGACGTTTCGGTAGGGGTCCGTGAGCCACTCCTTGCGGCGTTCGTAGATGACGGTCCCAAAGAGAAAAAGAATCCCCAGGCCGATCGCGGAGGTCGCAAGCTTCTCCAGGGGGTCGATCGCGGAGACAATGTAAAGGTAGGATCCGTACAGGATCCAGGTCAGGAATCCAGCGGAGAGCAGAAGCCATCCGAGTGGCCGTGTAATCCGCCGATGGACCACGCCCCATAAGGACTGATCGTTGGCGAGACCGAAGGTCATGGCCTGTAGGTCATTTTTCATCGTTCGGAAAACCACGAGATCTCTCTGGAGCTCGGTCGAGTTCGCCACCGCGGCATCGATTCGTGCGCGCTCCTCGGGGGCGATCTCTCCGTCGAGATAACGCATGAGGTTTTCGTGGCTCACGTATTCAGTCACGTCACATTCCTCCTCGGGGTATCCGTGGCAGTCACGGGTACTCCGCGTTCGTTGCGACCAGTGCCTCACGGAGGGCGTCGCGGGCATGATAGAGACGACTGGCCACCGTGCCCTCCGGGATCTCCAGAATGTCGGCAATCTCGGAGTAGCGAAACCCCTGAAGCTCCTTCAGAACCAGGATTTCGCGGTGCTCGTCGGCGAGTGTGTTGAGTGATTCCCACAGGATCAGGCTGGCCTCACTTCGCGCATGGAGGCGAGCCGGATCGGAGGAAGCTCCGGTTGGCCGGACGTCGATCTGCTCGTCGCGCACCTCGTGACGTTCGCGCGATTGCCGGCTTCGGATCACGTCACGACACTGATTCCTCAAGATCTGAAAGAACCAAGGTCCGAACGGACGAGTGATGTCGAAGCGGTGAAGGGACTGCCAGGCTTTGATGAACGCATCCTGTAGAGCGTCCCTGGCCTCGTCCACGCTGCCGAGCATACCTATCGCCAAACGCAGACCCGGGCCCTCGTAGGCTCGCACCAACGGCTCATACGATCGGGGGTCTCCCGATTTGGACATTCGGACCACTTCGCGTTCGACCTCCGGTTGCAACGCCTTTTCACTCCTTGTTCTGAATGGCTACGATCACCCTTCCAGATTTCTTCAGGCCTCTTCGGAAAGCCCCACATATACCGTCCCACATCGGCGCTCGCCAGGCCTGTCCTGGTCCGTTGTTATTCGCCACGTTACTACGTTCGAGCCGCATTCGGGGTGTTCTAACCTCGCCAAAAAAATGGAGTTTCTTTGGGTACGAAACAGCCCGACCTGTCCGACGATGTGGATGAGGTGGATGTGGCTCGACGGCTGGAGCAGGTACGTGGCGAGCTTCGGCGACATTCCTACCTGTATCACGTCGAATCACGGCCGGAGATCGACGACGCGGAGTACGATCGGATCTTCGTCGAGCTTCAGGCTTTGGAAGCCTCGCATCCCCACTTGATCACCGCGGATTCGCCGACCCAGCGGGTGGGTGCCGAGCCGCAGAGTGCGTTTCCCAACACGGAGCACACCGTCCCGATGTTGTCTTTGGATTCGACCCAGGATCCCGACGAGGTCCGACGCTTCGATGAACGTGTGCGAAAGGGGCTCGAGGACGAGCCCCAATACATACTCGAGCCGAAGCTGGACGGCGCATCCATCGAGCTCGTGTACGAGGAGGGACTGTTCGTACGGGGTGTGACCCGCGGGAACGGCCGCGTGGGGGAGGTTGTCACCGAAAATCTAAGAACCATTCCGAGTCTTCCCTTGCGACTCCGTGAAGCCGAACGGCCCGCGCCGCAGCTCCTGGCCCTTCGGGGGGAAGTGATCATGCATCTCTCGGACTTCGAGGCACTCAACGAGCGAATGGTCGCCCAGGGCTCGGAGCCCTACGTGAATCCACGCAACTCGGCGTCGGGCTTCCTTCGGCAACTCGACTCCCGCGTGACAGCCGAGAGGCCCCTCGACCTCTTGGCGTACGACATCCTCATGGTCCGCGGTGCGCAATTAACTTCGGACTACGAGGCCGTACGTGCTCTACGGGAGTGGGGGTTCAAAACGCCCGAACGGGTCGAGCTGGTCGCGACGGTCGAGGAGATTTTCGAGTATCACCAGAGGTATGGGGCGGATCGGGACGATCTCGACTATGAAATCGACGGCGTGGTCATCAAGCTCGACCACTTGGACGCGCGGGCCGATCTAGGATCCACGTCGCACCACCCCCGTTGGGCCCTCGCCTATAAATTCGAGCCACGCAGAGAGATCACGCGCATCGAGAAGATCGCGGTTTCAGTGGGTCGTACCGGGAAGCTCACGCCCGTAGCGCTGTTGAGGCCTGTTGAGGTCGGTGGCGTCACCGTTTCGCGTGCGTCGCTGCACAATCGGGAAGAGGTCGCCCGCAAGGACATCCGCCAGGGGGACCTCGTCAGAATCCAGCGTGCCGGTGACGTGATCCCACAGGTTGTGGAACGTGTACCGGAGGACGGGCGGAAGCGCGGGCCGGCGTTCAAGATGCCGGCGAGTTGCCCGGCCTGTGATACGCCCGTTCTGGAGGAGGGCCCCTTCAGCTATTGCCCGAACCGGTTCGGGTGCGCGGCCCAGCTCAGGAGAGGGCTCACGCACTTCGGATCCAAGGCAGGTCTCGATATCGAAGGGTTGGGAGACGAGACGGCCGCGCTTCTCGTGGACCGTGGGCTCGTGACGGAGCTCGCGGATCTATTCGACCTCACGGCGGCGCAGCTCGAGCCGCTGGATGGGTTCGCCGAAAAGTCTGCGGCGAATCTCGCCAGAGCGATCCAGGACAAGAGGACGGTGGGGCTCGCCCGCTTCCTCTATGGTCTCGGGATCCCCGAGGTGGGATCGACGGTCGCAGCGGCGCTCGCGGCGGAATTCCTGTCGTTCGACAACATCCAGGAGGCCACGGTCGAGCAACTCGAGGTGGTGGACGGGATCGGACCGATCATGTCGGGGCAGATCAGGGCTTTCCTCGATGACGAACGAAATCGTGAGCGGATCGCAGCGGTCCTCGGTCACATGAAGGATCTGTTGCCTCCCGAACAGGCGGGCGGCAAGGGGCTGGCCGGCATGAGGTTCGTATTCACCGGAGGACTCGAGCGCTTCTCTCGCTCGGAGGCGAGGCGCTTGATCGAGGAACACGGGGGACGGGTGGTCGGTTCGGTTAGCGGTGAGACGACGTATGTCGTCGCGGGGGAGGACCCCGGGTCCAAGCTGCTAAAGGCCCGGGATCTCGGTGTCGCGATTCTGAGCGAAGAAGCCTTCATCGAAGTTCTCCGGACGGCCAAGGCGCTTTAGCGGCCATGGAGAATATCGAGATCGCGGACATCCTTAGCGAGCTCGGGCATCTGTTGGAGATCCAAGGGTCGAACCCCTTCCGCATCCGGGCATATCGAAACGCATCACGCACCGTGCGGGGGCTCACACGGCCCCTCTCGGCTATGGTGGATGCGGGAGAGGATCTGACGGCGCTTGATGCGATCGGCAAGGATATGTCCGCCCATATCGTCGAGCTCGTCCAGACCGGAGCACTCACTCGTTTGGCTGAGGTGTCCGCCGAAGTCCCGAGATCTCTCGTACAGCTCGTGAAGCTCGACGGCGTGGGGCCCAAGAAGGCCAAGAAGCTGTGGGAGTTGTTGGGCGTCACAACGATCGATGAGCTAAAGGCGGCTTTGAAGGCGGGCCGCGTCGAGAGCCTCGAGGGGTTCGGCGCGACCAGCGTGGCGAAGATCCTTACGTCCATCGAGGACCTTCGGCGCTACGCCGGCAGGTTTCTCATCTCGCAGGTGGACGAACTGATCGGGCCCCTCCTGGCACACATGAAAAAGGCGCCCGATGTGGAGCGCATCGAGGTCGCGGGAAGTTACCGGCGCCGCAGGGAGACCATCGGGGACGTCGACCTGCTCGTTCAGGCGGAGTTGCCGGCTCCCGCCGTCATGGAGCATTTCACGGCCTTCGGGTCGGTGGAGCGAGTCGTTTCAGCAGGGGACACGCGTGGGAGTGTGGTGCTCCGCTCGGGGCTGGAGGTCGATCTCCGCGTGATCCCCGACCGCTCGTTCGGGGCGGCGCTCCACTACTTTACGGGATCCAAAGAGCACAACATCGCCGTTCGCCAGGTCGCGCAGCGGCAAGGCCTTCGTGTAAACGAGTGGGGTGTGTTTCGGGTGCCGGAGGGTGTGGATCCCGATGACGTAGGCAAGGAGGACGGCGAACGGGTGGCGGGAGATACCGAGAGTTCCGTGTTCGAAGTGCTCGGCATGGGGTGGGTCCCCCCAGTACTGCGTGAGAACCGTGGCGAGGTGAGGGCGGCACTCGACAACTCACTGCCCGATCTCGTGACGCTGGAGGATATTCAGGGCGATCTCCACATGCACTCGACGTGGAGCGACGGGAAGGCCTCGGTCGAGGAGATGGCCCGAGCGTGTCAGGCACGGGGGTATCGGTATCTGGCCATGAGCGACCACAGCCCGGCGCTGGCTATGGTGGGCGGCATCACGCCCGAGAGGGCCGTGGATCAGTGGGAGGAGATCGCCCGGGTGCAAGAGGGGTTGGACGGGATCACGATTTTCAAGAGTTTGGAGGTGGATATTCTCCGGGACGGAAGTCTCGACATGACCGACGAGATCCTCGAGACGTTGGATCTGGTGTTGGTCTCCGTACACTCCCTCATGGAGATGGATCGGGTTTTGATGACGGATCGGGTGATTACGGCAATACAACATCCGCAGGTGGACATCCTTGCCCACCCCACCGGACGGCTTCTCGCACGAAGGGAGCCATTTCAGCTCGAAATGGAGGAGGTGCTACAAGCGGCACGGGACCTGGACGTCGCGGTTGAGATCAACGCGAACCCGAACCGGCTCGATCTGAACGACGTCCACGCCCACCGGGCGAAAGAGTTGGGGGTGAAGGTCTGCATCAGTACCGATGCCCATTCGGTCCAGCGCCTGGACCATATGTCCTACGGGGTGGATCAGGCGCAGCGGGCCTGGCTGAACAAGGGGGACGTCCTGAATACGATGACACAGAAGCAATTCCGTGAGTGGCTCCAGCGACGTGACGGGACGAGCACATGACGCAGGAGATCCTGCTCTTCGTCGGGGGCGTCGGGGTGCTGTATTTCGGAGCCGAATGGCTCGTCCGTGGCAGTGCGAGGCTTGCGGCCTCGCTCGGAGTGAGCCCGATCGTAGTGGGCCTGACGGTCGTCTCCATGGGCACTTCGGCTCCCGAACTCGTGATCTCCGTCGTAGCGTCCCTTGGCGGAAACCCCGATCTCGCCATCGGTAACGTGATGGGGTCCAACCTGGCAAATGTCGGCCTCGTCCTGGGGATCAGCGCGATCCTGCGGCCGCTGAAGGTCTCCACCAGGATTGTGACGAGGGAGGTGTCCGTGATGATCTTCATTACGTTGGCGCTCCTTCCGCTGATCTGGAACAGCCACCTCGGGCGCTTGGAGGGCTTCGCGCTTGTGACGATGCTGGTTTTCTACCTCACCTTCGTTCTTTGGACGTCCAAGACTGAAGGGCAGGGCGCGCTGAACGAGTATGGAGAAGCCGCCATCCCTGAGGGGGGCGGTCTATCTTCCCGGACGATCGCGAGAGACTCGGCCTTTATCCTTCTCGGTGTCGCGGGTCTTGTGCTGGGGGCTTTCGCGATCCGCCAGTCTGCCGTCGCACTTGCGGAGGCGTTGGGGATCTCGGAGCTGGTGATCGGCCTCACGCTGGTATCCATCGGCACTTCGCTTCCCGAGCTCGCCACCTGCGCGGTTGCCGCCTTGAGGAACCAGGCGGACATCGCGGTAGGAAATATTCTCGGTTCGAATGTCTTCAACATCGCGGGCGTACTGGGAATTACGTCGATCATCTCGCCACTGGACTTCAGCGCTGATGTGCTACGCTTGGAGTTTCCCGCGGTGATGGTCATCACTGTTCTGATGGTGCCGATCGTACGTCACCGGTTGGTGATCCGGCGCAGGGAGGGGGTCGTCCTGTTGAGCGCCTACCTGGCTCTGCTCGCCTTCGTCTTGTCATAGGATAGAACAAATGCTTTCCATCGACCTGGCTGGGAAGAGGGCGTTCGTGGCGGGCGTCGGGGACGACAGGGGATACGGCTGGGCAATTGTGCGGGCGCTCATGCAGGCCGGCGCGGCCGTGCGGGTGGGTACGTGGCCTCCCATGCTCAACATCTTCACCAGGAGTATGGAGCGCGGAAAATTCGATCTCAGTCTTCCCGGCGGAGGGGAAATCCGATTCGAGAAGATCCATCCGATGGACGCGACCTTCGACACTCCGGAGGACGTGCCGGAGGAGATTCGGCAGGACAAGAGATACCGGGAGCTCTCGGGTTATACAATCCAGGAGGTTGCCGACACCCTAAGGGACGAACTCGGGGAGAGTTGCCTGGACATCCTGGTCCATGCGCTGGCGAATGGCCCAGAAGTGCAGAAGCCGCTCGTGGAAACCAGCCGGGCCGGATATTTGGCCGCCGTGAGCGCCAGCGCCTATTCCATGGTCAGCATGGTCCAGCGCTTCGGTCCTTTGATGAGGGAGGGGGGCTCGGTGGTCTCGCTCACGTATCTTGCGGGCGAGCGCGTGGTTCCCGGTTATGGAGGAGGCATGAGTTCGGCGAAAGCAGCGTTGGAGAGCGATACCCGAACGCTCGCGTTCGAGGCCGGGCGGCGTTGGGGCCTCCGAGTCAACACGATTTCGGCCGGTCCGCTGGCGAGCCGGGCAGCCAAGGCGATCGGCATGATCGACCGTATGGTCGATTACTACCGGGCGAATTCCCCCCTGCCCGATGTAAACACCGCTGAGGACGTCGGGAACGCGGCCGCCTTCCTCTGCTCGCCGTTGAGTGCGGCGATCACGGGTGAGACCCTGCACGTGGACATGGGTTACCACGCCATGGGCATGCCTGCACAGGACCAACTCGGCGGGGAGTAGGTGCCCGATCCAGCGTCCGAGTTCGGCTCAGTCCTTCCGTCGCTGGTGGTGCCACCGCCTGGTCCCTGCTCCCGGGCGCTTGCCGAGCGCTTGCGCTCGGTCGAGTCTCGTAACGTCACCTTTCTGTCCGATAACTTCCCGGTTTTTTGGGAGGAAGCGAGGGGCGCCAACGTTCGCGATGTGGACGGAAACGTCTACGTAGACTTTACGGGGGCTTTTGGGGTTTCATTGGCGGGTCACAGACACCCCCGGATCCAGCAGGCGCTGGTGGCGCAGTCCGAGCGGCTCATCCATGGTATGGGAGACGTACATCCCCCCAAACTCAAGCTCTTATTACTGGAGCGGCTGAGCACCCTCGCTCCCTGGGAGGAGACGAGGACCGTGCTCGGCTCCTCGGGTTCGGAGGCGATGGAGGTGGCGCTGAAGACGTCGGAGCTGAGCACCGGCCGCTCCGGAATTATTGCGTTCGAGGGAGCGTACCACGGGCTCACACTAGGCAGCCTCGCTGTGACGGCCCGCCCCGACTTCCGGGACCCGTTCCGAGCCCGCCTTCATCAGGGGGTGTCCTTTGCACCGTACCCCCAGACGGAGGAGCAAGCGGAGGTGGCGCTCGCTGAGGTCCAACGGCTGTTGTCGGAGGGTGTTCCCTTGGGAGGAGGTCAGCGCGCTCAGCCACCCCACCCGGTTGGCGCCGTCGTGGTGGAGCCCGTACAGGGCCGGGCCGGTGTCCGTATACCTCCTCCGGGTTTTCTCGGCCGGCTCGCCGAGCTGACGCACGGGGCTGGATCGCTCCTCATCTTCGATGAAATCTACACGGGGCTGGGTCGCACCGGGGTCGTGTTCGAGCACGAACGCGAGGGGGTCCTTCCGGATCTCGTGTGCATCGGGAAGGCGCTCGGTGGGGGGCTCCCGCTGAGCGCCTGTCTCGGATCCCGTGAGGTCATGGACGTATGGCCCGAGTCGGGGGGCGAAGCGCTGCATACCAGTACCTTCCTCGGTCATCCATTGTCCTGTGCGACGGCGCTGGCCTTCCTCGACGTTCTGGAAGAGGAGAACCTGGCCGCCAGGGCCCTCGGCCTCGGCGATCACATCGTAAGTCGGTTAGGTGAAGCTCTCTCGACTATGACTGGCGTGAGGCAGATTCGCGGTCGCGGGCTGCTCATCGGGATCGAGTTGTGCTCTGAGGGCGGCGGGTCTGCACCGGGCGGCGGCGCGCGTGTGGCCGAGGCCGCCTTGAGGCGGGGGCTTCTGGTATTGCCGGCGGGCGATCAGGGTGAAGTAGTCGAGATCGCCCCGCCTGCGGTGTCCAGCGATGCGCAGGTCGATTTCGGCATCACCTGCCTCGTCGAGACCATCAGCGAAACTCTGCGGAGCCCCGTCAGGGCGCCGGGGTCGCGAAGTCGACGCTTTCGGCCAGCTTCAGATCCTTCTCCGTAAGACCACCGGCGCTGTGGGTCGTAAGCGTTAGACGCACAGTCGTGTACCGTATGTCGATGTCCGGGTGGTGATCCAAGTCGTCTGCGAGGCCGGCGACGCGATTTACGAAGATGATGGCATTACGAAAAGACGGGAACTCAAAGTCCTTCGTAATGGCGTTTCCCGACCGTTTCCACCCCTTTCGTCCTTTCAGCCAGCCGTCGATGGATTCGTCGTTCAGATTGTCAGTCATTTATCTCCAGGCATTCATCGAACGCTGATTAGACACGTTGAGATTTGATGAGTTAACCCAGAGACGCGAGACCGTTCCGGTACTTGAATCGGCATTGGATGCTGTATATTCTTTCGGCCCTTGTTCGAGAAGTCGGGCTTTTGCCCCCATCGTCTAGTGGCCTAGGACACCTGGTTCTCAGCCAGGAAACCGGGGTTCGATTCCCCGTGGGGGTATGATTCTACCTCGCTTAGCTCGGTTGTAGGTCGCTTAGCTCAGTTGTGGGTCGCTTAGCTCAGTTGGTAGAGCACTACGTTCACATCGTAGGGGTCACTGGTTCGAGTCCAGTAGCGACCATCGGATCCGGCAGGGAATTGCCGGATCTGTTTTTGCTCCCCCCGATGGAGGAGGAAGATCGCATCCAGGAGGTTATTCCCGAGCTCGACACTAGAGATTGTGTGGCGGCTTGGTCACATTGGAGAAGGCCGGGTCATTCTGTATCGCCCGGGGGGTGGCTGAGCGTGAGACGGACGGCCAGAGCCGCTGTTTTGGCCGGCCTTCCCGCTCTGGCCTCGTGCGCGGGAGAGATCTCACGGTCCGGAGTCCTCTCGTTCCTCGAGGCCGTGCAAAGGCCCTTCGACCTGCACGACCGGACGTGGCTGGGCATCCCGGCGGCGCTGCCGGCCCACTTCATCATCGCGGCCTCCCTTGCCGGCGCATTGGCTTGGCTCTGGCGCCCCAAGGCGGCTGGAGTTCTCCTAGGGATCCTGATCTTGACCAAGGAGGCTGTTGACCTGACGATCATCGCCCTCTACCAACCGGTGACCTGGGCCAATGCTTCCGGCTCGGTCGTAGATGTCCTGGTCTCGGTCGCCGGGGCGTCCCTGGGTTTGTGGATCAACACCCGTGTTCGACCAGGAGTCGTCGAAGACGACTGAGACCGGCGTACGCGCTGTCCTACGCGGCCCCCTGGGCCCGTGAGCCTGTATCAGCGGTGGGTGGTCGGGGTTCGTCGGCGTCGAGGAAGCGCGCGGCGATATCGGGCGTTGGCGTCATACACGTGTCTCGCCGACCGAACCAGCGATAGCGGTTTCGCGCGATCAGGTCGTAGATCACGTCCCGGATCGGACGGGGCAGGACGATCCCCAGCCGGAGCAGCGCGAACCGAGAGCCCAGCCCGCGTGCGATTCGGAGGGCCGCCGTCGAACGGATGTGGACCCCGTCGGAGTCGAGGAGGACGATGCTGTCCGGGAGCGCGTCGATCTCCTTCGTGCCCATGACCTTTACCAGCTCTCGGCGAGCAGCGTCCGATTGCAGGGAGGCGAAATCGAATCGTCCGGCCTTGTCGCGCTCGATTACCCACCGGACCGCTGAGTTGCAAAGGTTACAGACACCGTCAAAGAGGATGATGGGCCGCTGGTGGACCATTTGCGCCTACCGCCCCCTCTTGAAAACGCCCGTCACCTGACCCCCGCCGATGATGTGACCCTCGATCGTTTGACTAACATCCAAAGTTGAGTTCCTTTCGACTCCGGGCCGCTGAGGTTGGGGCCCTCGCATACAGAAGGCTATGCCAACGTTGAATGAGGATCAACCGCTCAGTGAACGGTCCTCTCGGCGGCCGCTGACGACTCCGAGGTTGCGGCTGGTGAGGACCAATACCGGAGGATTGGGAATGAAAACCACGCTACTCCATGTACGTCGCCTAGCGGTGGTCGCCGCACTGCTGGGAGCCGTCGTTTCCCCGCGGGCTGCGTCCGCCCAATCCGAGCTCGACGCCTCCGAGGCCGGGGCATTCCTCGGGAGCTGGAGCGTCTCGCTGGAGTCGGATTTCGGTCCGATCGAGTTTTCCCTCGAGCTCGAGGACCAGGGCGGTAAGGTTACAGCCAACGTTGGATCACCCGACCCCTCGGGTGGTTTGACGGAGGTGACCGACATCACCCGGTCCGGTGACGACCTCGTCCTGCGCTACGACTTTGACGCCCAGGGGCAGTCGGTGCTTGCGTCCTTGATTCTGACCCCCGACGATGAGGGTCTTTTAGCCCTGTTCGAGATCGGCGATGGAGCGTTCAGTGCCGGCGGGATGGCGACCAAGGCGACCAACTGATTCGAGGCTGACAGAGGGGAGTCACACAAGCAGCCTGTCCCGGATCTCGACCCACTGCTCCGGGGGGCGATTGGATCGCTTTCACGAAGTTGTTCATTGGCTCTCCTCGCGGATGCGCTCCTTGATATAAGCAAGCTCTCGGCGTGCCCACTCCCTGTGCTCTCCCTCGGGCTCGCGCTCCAGGTAACGGACGAGATCGGGAGCGGCCCTCGCGGAATCTCCGAGCCGCGTCGAGGAGATCTCGTGGATCTCCCTGACGGCCAGGGCTTCTCCCTTGGGGCTGAACCGCGCCACACCCAAGGCCCTGCGCAGGATGTCGATGGCCTCTTCATGGAGGCCCGCACGAGTCCGGATACCTGCCAGCCGAAGATAGGGCAGGGGATCCCGCCGGTTCCTCCCGATGGCCCTCTTGTAGAGCTCTGTCGCACCCTCGATGTCTCCTCGTATCTCCAGTGCCTCGGCGTGGGAGTAGTCCGATCCCCTGGCACCGGACCAGCCACGGCCTAGGCCCAGGAGGTTCGCCACATGGTCTGCGGCCGAACCGAAGACGAGGTACTCCATCGAAAGGCTATAGAGCACTCCAACACCGATAGCGAGGGCCACAGCGGGGACGACAGGGGCGCCCAGGACACTGGTGAAGAGAAACATGAGACCACCGACTACGCCTATTTCCCACGCCAGGGCGGCCAACGCACCCAACCCGATGCGGTCGGCCAGTGCAGCTACGACCGGAAGCAGCTTTTGCTCCAGGTAGAAGAGGATCCCGAAGCCCGAGGCCCCCAGGAAGCTCCACACGAGGCGGGATCCCTCGGTGATGTCCGGTGAGGCAAACCAACCCCAAGTCATCCCCGCCAGGAGGATGAAAGGCATGCTCAGGAGAAGTTGAACGCGGCGACGAGCCTTGTGGACGGCGGTTTCCGTCCAGAGAGGGCGGAGGGCCAAGTTCTTCAGGCGCGTGACGAGGGCGTTCATTAGAAG
>SMVB01033856.1_pt1 | contig 14175 bp, 8 predicted proteins | sample 2456461 | NCBI WGS metagenome assembly SMVB01 (sample SAMN11095934, study PRJNA526329) | marine sediment metagenome | biome: Marine sediment; feature: Surficial sediment; material: Deep marine sediment; isolation source: Hadal surficial sediment | place: Pacific Ocean | collected 2014-05 | depth 0-1... | reverse complement strand
CGCCTGATATTAGCGTGCGTTCAAAGCTTGCTATAGCCTCAGCAGTTTGTTGTATGGTGATGTTTTTTGAACCAAATGCATGTTCAAACTGAATGAGATAGGTTTTGTCTGCGCTCAGTCGCTTGACTATTTCGTCGTGGGTATTTCCTAATTCAACCGGATTAGTCATTGGCTCTAACGCCTGCTGTTCAAGTGTCTTTAAGCGGCCATCTCGAAACATTGACGGCAGGTAAGCACTATTTAATAAACTCGGCGCGTTGCGACGTCCCAGCTTTTCATCAATGCCAACGGATATTACAAGCCCGTCTGTGAATGCCTTTTCAGGCAAATGACAACTGGCACAAGAAGTGGATTCATCGCGAGAAAGACGCTGGTCAAAAAATAGCGTGCGTCCGAGCTCAGTTTTTTCAATAGTCAAAGGATTGTTTTCGGGTACTGGTAAAAGGACTTCAAGTCCCCGTGGTATAGATTGAAGGTAAGGCCCGTTTGAAACAGTATATTCGGCGGTGTCGCGTGATTCCTCAATAGAATAACTAGAAAGGCAAGCGTCAATAACAGTGACAGAAATCACGGCAATGAAGGATTGTCGCAACCACTTAATTTTAAAATTTGCCATCCATCTTCTCTGTATCTAGAAGCTGATTTGGGTTGTCAGTTAAAGACGCTATGCAGTGTATTACCGTGTTTGTCTTGTTAGCGGTAATTGTCCATAAGCCAAAGCTGGCCGGTTTTTCTGGTAGTTGACCAGGTGAGTAACTTACCATCCTTGTTCCAGCGCGGAAGGGTAACATCCCCTTCCGAATCAGTGTTTAAAGAGTCAATTTTTCCGGATTCTAAGTCGTAAACGTAGGTATTCCAGGTTTCGCCGATGGCACCCATGAAATAGTATTGGCTGCCATCAGGCGACCACTTGCCAAGATATTCCCATACACCCTCCTGGTCAAAAAGGACGCTAGGGGTACCACCGTCAATGTAGGCTTGCAGAGTCAAATCCTGCCCGTACTCAAAGTAAGTTACGCTTTTGCTATCAGGGTGCCACTCCAGACCTTCTTTATAATCATTTGTATTGTCGCTTAGCATTTGTGGTTCACCGCCAGACGCTGGAATTACAAATACTGAGTTCTCGCTATCTTCCGGTCCCCGCCATCCTAATGCCGCGAGGTGTTCGCCGTCAGGTGACCAGCGCACTGTCCAACTGTCCCATAGATACAGATGGGCTAACTTCTGCGGGGGCCCACCTGTAGCCGCTACTTTGTAAACACCATCGCCAGAGGCATAGGCAATGTATTTTCCATCAGGAGACCAGGCAGGGGATAACTGCTCTTTGGCGTTGATAGTTAGAATCGAATTCGCTTCTCCACTCGTTGTTTCGAGTAAAAAAAGTCGGGTCTGCTCCTCATCCCGCACAAAATAAGCCAGGGTCTCTCCATTGGGCGACAAGTGGAGTGCCCGGTTTCTGCCTAGGGCATTAACCGGCACATGGCTACTGAGTTTTCGGACCGCGCCTTCATTTTTCTCCAAGGCGAATATTCCTTGCTGGTCGGAACTCTCACCAACATAGTAGATAATGTCCCCTTCAGGAGATAATAATGGCTTATAGCCACGCCCTACAGACCGAACCCGATCCATATCCGCCGCTTCCGCCAGATATAGTGAGGACATATTTTGGGCAATGACAAAAGCCATTTGACCTGTGTTAGTAATTAATTGAGGATGCAATACTTCGGCATCGTTGAAGAATGTTACTTGTTCAGGTTCTCCTTCGCGAATTCCAGACTGCAGGTTAATGCGCTGCTTCCAAAGGTTAAGTTCGCCGATTCTATCGGACACAAAATAGATCGCAGATCCATCTGGGGACCATTCCGGGTGGCCGTCAAATCCGCTTTCATTGGTAACTTGAAGAGCACGCCCTCCGTTAGAGGGTAAAATCCAGACATCGGTTGCATCGGTATTCTCAGAATCATTGTTTTGAATTTCCAATACTAACCACCTTCCATCTGGTGAGTAATCTCCTGCTCGTCCATAGGCGCGAAAATTCACTGGCGTAAACTCAATCGAATTGTCATGGATATTGATGGTATTTACCCCGTTGGGATCTTGACCGCCTCCTGAGGTAATGTAAGTGAGGTGTTGTCCATCAACAGTCCAGCTCAATCCACCTATATTCGACATGACATCGCTACCGATTTTGTACGGCGTTCCACCATTTGGATCGATCAGATAAATACCAGTGGGGAAAACGTAATCGGACCCTGTATAAACGCGATTACGTGCAGTGAATGCGATCAACTTCCCATCGGGGGACCAGCGTGCCAGGCTGCTGCCATATCTGGGTCCCCATGACTGCAAAAGCGGCCGAATCTGGTTACCGGATTTATCAGCAATATAGAGACCCAGTGGTGCAAGTCGCCCCTTTATTACACCTGAAATTGTGCCGGAGAAAACCATGCTCTCACCGTCAGGAGAATAATCGTACTTGGTTGAAGTCTTTGGATCACTCCACGATAGAATCACGTTATTTAATATTGAGGTAAGCGTATAACTTGAGTTGTTATTTGCTGTATTGAGTTCAGCCGTGCTTTGAGTTTCTACTAACAAATTCAGCTTGCTGGTTGAAAGCGTTACTATGCTAGCCTGGTTTGGATACTCCTCAATCACTTTGCGGAAAGCGATCGTCGCTTCATTGTCCTTGCCTAGCTTAGAGTAGCTCAGACCCAATCGGTAGTACGCTTGAGCCAGATAAGCGTCAGCGGTATCAGGGTCTTTCACTATCTGTTGATAAATCTCAATCGCAACCGCCAAATTACCGGTCGTTTCTTCGGCGTAAACTCCCTGCTCCAATAACTCAGAAGCAGGAATAGCTACCGCCATCGGTGTAAAACCAAGTGTTACCGTTAATACAACTGTTTTTAAGTAGCCTAGAAACATGACTTTTTCTCGCACTAATTGATTGCTAGTTAACCAAAGGTGGAATTATATTGTAGCTATTGCATGTTACGTTGACGTTACCATAGTCACTTACTAAATTCTTTACGACTAGAATAGGCCCGTAAAGAGGATATCAGGGCCTTACTTTTGATCTATTAGTTAATTAACTACAGGGGACACTCACAACTTAACAACTTTAGGAGCCAAATAATCTAAATCTATCAAGGGAAAGAAGTAGGGTTATTGTTGTTAGTAGTTTGTTCATTAGTTAAGTGGTGGTGCATTATGAGAGACGACTTGCGCCCCCCATCGTCCGTCAACGTTGGTGCAAATTGTTAACATTTGAAATTGAGCTATCACTTCATTGTTTGCAGTGCGTCTCTCATTTTCGGTGAATATGTGTATCTTATCGTCTCCAATTAAAGTTATCTCTCTCGACACTATTTGCACACTACTCATACCAAGCTCATCCATGCTTGAGAATCTCTGAATAGCGAAAGTTTCCCACTCTTCTGGCGTGTTCCATATTCTGACCTGTCCGTCAGTGAGACGCATGTAGGGATAGTTAAGCTCCGCTGCCCAAGCTTCTGCATCCCTCGCATTTACAGCGTCGCGAAAGCTGCACTCTTCAACTATTTCATCTATATCTCGCTCTTGAGCATTAGCACCAAAGGAAAGGCAGAGAAGGGTTATTGTTGTTAGTAGCTTTTCCATAATTAGGCCTTTGTGCAGGTTCCTACGTTGCCAGAAATAGTAATACCGTAATAATGGCTTGAAGCCGTAAAGGCCAAGTCCGAGGTATTTATTGCCAATTCATCCCTGTGCCAGACGATGAGTTGAAATTTTTATTAGTCTACTGAGCCTCGCCTCTCAAACTTCTAACCATTGCTTCTAAGCCCAGGGCTGAAACCTGATCGGCCGGCACAGGTTCCCCTGCCACCAACTCAACTTTTCCTCTGAAATAGCTAGGCAATCCCGACATAGCACTTCCACGACGTCGACTAAACCAGGATTGCCACAAACCTTTTAGCGCCAAGGGAATGACTGGAACAGCATTCTTTGAAACTATTCTTTCAATCCCTCTGCGAAACTTATCTACCTCACCGTCTTTGGTTAGCTTGCCTTCCGGGAAGAGACACACTATATGCCCTTTTGTGAGTGCTTTGTCTATTTCTTCAAAAGCCGACTTCATCATCCCCCTGTCTTCGTTCGCCGGAGCGATGGGGATAGCGTTGGCCATTTTAAAAACGCGGCCAACAAAAGGCGCATTGAATATTTTGTGATGCATGACAAATCTTATACTACGCTTACAGCAACCAGCAATCACCAGTGCATCGACAAAACTGACATGGTTAGCCACCAATACGCAGGGTCCTTCTCTGGGGATGTTGTTCAAGTTCTCACAGCGCACACGGTACATAAAATGAATTCCCAACCAAATAATCAGGCGGAATATAAATTCGGGTACCTGTTTAAAAATAAATAGAGCGATAGCAATATTGATTAATCCAGTAATTAAAAATAACTGTGGGACACTGAAGTCCATAGTAATAAACGTAATTGCATACAAACCTGACATCACCATGAAAAAGGCATTCAGTATGTTACTGCCTGATACAACGCGGGAAAGGTGACTACGCTCTGTTCGGGTCTGCACCATAGCGTAAAGCGGAACTGTGAATATGCCACCTGAGAGTCCAATAAAAATAATGTCTATCAGAATACGGACGTTTCCCCAGGACTGCAGAAATTCCATCGCACCGATTGTCGTTGTTATTCCGGTCCCTGGGTTACCTAAATACAAATGAATAGTAAAAAAGCTGAGACCTAATGCGCCAATTGGAACGATTCCTGGTTCTACACGCCCATTGGAAAGTTTTTCGCAAAGGATCGACCCGATTCCAACACCGATAGCAAATGATGCCAGAATTAAAGTGGTTACTGATTCATCACCACCGAGGGTAAACCGGGTATAGTTTGGAATCTGCGCTAAGAAAACCGAGCCATAAAACCAAAACCATGCAATGCCAAGAATGGACAACATTACTGCTCGGCTACCCCTTATATATTTGAACATTTGAATAGTCTGGCTAAGAGGATTCCAGTTAATTTTGAGGTCTTCGGCAACCGCTGGAGTATGCGGAATTTGTCTGCTCGCCAGATATCCACAAGTGGCAACGATGAGAAGTATTAGTGACAGGATTTCTACTGAATAACGATCAAGAGAAACCAGCACACCCCCTAATAAGGTTCCCAGTAGAATAGAAATAAACGTGCCCATTTCGACCACGCCATTACCGCCGGTTAATTCCTCCCGCTTCAGGTGTTGGGGAAGGATGCCATATTTAATAGGACCAAATGCCGCCGACTGTAAGCCGAGTAAAAACAAAACACTGATCATAAACACCAGGTTGTCGAGAAATAACGCGACAACTGCAAGGGACATGATGCCGATCTCCAAAAGCTTGATGCGCCGAATACTTCTGGATTTTTCGTATTTGTCGGCAAACTGACCTAAGGTCGCTGAAAATAAAAAGAACGGTAATATAAAAAGTATAGATGCAACATTCACCAGAATGCCTGAATTAATACCAAACTCTTCGACACTTCTGAACGCAATCATAATTAGAAGCGCATTCTTGAATATATTGTCATTAAGTGCACCCAGGGCCTGGGTAGCGAAGAAGGGTAAAAACCTCCTTTGTCCTAACAATTTAAACTGGTTTTCAGTTGCCATTGGTTCTGGCTCCAAGCCAAAAAATATTGGTGTGCGGTTAGCGCTAGCTGACTCGACGCAAAGCAGAAAAGACTTTAGCTTCCCATGGTCGCGCTGCCAACTCCAGGCTAACACCCTTCCTTTGCGTCAGTGGTAAATTTTCGTCTTCCATGTGTAGTTCATTTACTTCATCACTCAGCTTTTTAATTTTTCGTATAAGCACATCAATAGATCCCCGGGATAACATTGAACTGGCAAAGATTCTGACTTCATCCTTTTTATTAAAAGAGGAATTGAAAAAATCTGATTGCAATTGCTTTTCGAAAAACCGTTGAATAGGCCCTGCAGATATCCAACTGAATTTTCTCGATACAAGCAACTTGTACCGATTACCCGGCAGCATTTCAATAAGATTCATTTTATCCAGCCTGGCCATAAATTGAATACCTTCATGCTCTGAAATGTTGTAGGTATCGATTACTTCGCCAAATGTCCATTTGTTAAGTAATGCATGGGCCATGCACAGAAACTTTTCGTCTTGAACCAGCTGTTGTTCCTGTTCAATTGTCAATTGGTCAAGTCTCTCTGCGTTTTTCTCCATAATATGAACCAGCTCAGCGATATCTAGACCAAGAAAACAGCAGACGATTTCGACTCTCTCCAAGGTGAAATTTCGTTCAGCGAAAAGTCGTTTCACACTCGCGTGGGAAAGTGAAAGCGCCTCGGTCAAATCGGCGTAAGTTTTCCCTTGCTTGCGCAATTCCAATTTAAGTGTATTTACTAATTTGTCACTTTCTTGCATGGCTAAGTCTCATTTATCAATAATATTTTCACCAACACGAAACTGTTTAAGTCAAAAGAATTGTATTACAAGTCCTTGAGCGTAGTTAATCTAATTCGTGGGCCAGCACTCTGCCTTGATTATTAGTATGAAATTCTTGAATCAGGTTTTAAGCAGTGTGGGACAAAGTTTAGGGAATGGAAATCGTTGAGTGAATAGTAGTGTACAGATCGACGTCAGGTATTAAAATATAATACTAATATTCGATTTTTGGAAAATATTCTGAATAATTGTTTCATATATTGGTATTTATTAACAAATGAACCCTGAGTGCTAGACCGACCTCAAAGCCTGCTTAGAAGTTATAACAGTTGATCCAAAATCAGGTTGGTTGATTCGACAATTCGCTGGTCTCTCGGGCGCAGATCTGGCTCAAATACCTTACCGGTCAAATTTTGCAGCCCTAAAATGTAACGTGTGGCAATTTCCCTGGCCTGTTCTGCAGTAAACTGCTGGTCTTTTTCCTTTACCATTCCTCTGGCAAACTCCTTGGAAAAGGCTACTGGCTTGCCATTTCGGGTAAACGGTTTGCCGTCATCCCCCATTTTCCAGAATCGCGAAGAATCCATGGTATACAACTCATCCGCTGCGACAATACGACCCTTATTGTTTATGCCATGCTCAGTTTTGGTATCCACCAATATCATGCCCTGCCCGGCCAGATATTGAGAGATGATGCCAAATGCCATCAGCGAGGAATTGCGGATTTGACTGTACTGTGCCTGGGAACAAACTCCATGGTCAAATAAATATTGAGGATCTATGGTGCGATCTACCTTGTCTTTGGTACTTGGTGTATCCATCAAGTAAGGCAATACGCCATTCGCTTCAAGTTGTGTTACCTCTATCTCGTGCCCGGCATAGGACATGACTGATACACCAGACTCTTTAGCTTTTAACCAATACTGATAAAGAGATGTCGAAGTGCTGCTTTCAGCATTGTAAAGTCGCAGTACATTTTCCAGCGCAACGAGTTGAAGATTCTCGGCTGGAATGACAGTCGAACTGGCAAGCAGGCCAGGTACTTCAAATTGGGAGCTGCCGAGCACAGACTTGACCCGTTGCAACATATGGTCGTGATTAATGGCCAATACCTGATCTTTAAATGGAATAGCACCACGGTTAACATCGTGGGTTGAAATGCGATTGTTTCGATACATTACACGAATCGGTTGTCCCGATTTGCTTACTAGACTATCGCCAAATACCGAATCGGAAACCTTGCCTTCCAGCACGGTGCATCCTCTCAGACGAGGTATATCACCTTCGGCAATAATTTGTTGAATTGAACGACCTTCATGTACCCGTGAACCGTATTCGGTTACCAGGTCACTTATCTCATTTTCACTTAGCATGGTGTTGAACTTGCGCACCCTAGACAGATAAAACTTTGCCAGGTTTTGTCAAAGATGGAGAGAATAGAGTAAAGCAGGGAGGACTACAATAAGCACAGCCACATCAAAATCAGAGCCATAATAGTGCTAGTCGTTGACGTTGCGCATCCACTCTGATCGTGAGACGTGCCATTGTTCCAGGAAAATGCTGGCGTTCAAAGAAAGCCACTGTTTGAATGCGACACAGCACATCAGGCGATAATTTGCGGTATCGGTTTGCCGTCAATGTCTGATAATCGATAATCACGCCCGCTGTACCTATAGGTCAGCTTCTCATGATCCAAGCCAAGTAAATGGAGAATCGTTGCGTGCATGTCGTGGGCTGAAATAGGTTGCTCCAGCGCTTTATACCCCCATTCATCAGACGCGCCAATCTGTTGCCCACCTTGTATGCCAGCCCCGGCCATCCAGGCAGTCTGGGTACCTGGATTGTGGTCACGACCAACCCCACGTTGGGATATTGGCATGCGTCCAAACTCTCCGTGCCAAACAATAAGGGTTGTGTCCAGCAGCCCTCGAGATTTCAGGTCGGTTAACAAACCGGCAATAGGAAGATCGGATTCGGCCGCATGCAAAGTGTGGTTCTCCACCAGATTGCTATGGGCGTCCCAGGTATCAGTATTCTGCACGCCCACCCCACCCATAAATAACTGAACGAAGCGGACTCCTCGTTCAACCAGTCGGCGAGCCATCAAGCACTGTTTACCAAAAGGCTCAGTAATAGCACTGTCGATACCATAAAGCTTTTTGGTTGCTGCGGATTCCGCTGAAATATCAATAGCCTCAGGCGCACAACCTTGCATCCGATAAGCAAGTTCGTAAGAGGAAATGCGCGCCGCTAATTCTGAATTACCTGGATACTTTTCCATGTCCAACTGGTTGAGCTTGGCCAAAGCCTCAAGGCGTGCATGTTGCCGCTCTGGAGTTAGTCCAACCGGCGTCTCCAAATCAACAATCGGGTCACCTGATGCACGAAATAAAGTACCCTGATAACTCGCCGGCATAAATCCGGATCCCCAGTCATTTGGACCCCCCAGAGGCCCACCTCGATAATCATTCATTACTATAAACGCTGGCAGACTTGAGTTTTCTGACCCTAACCCGTATGTCACCCAGCATCCGACGCTTGGAAAGCCCATTCGAATCTGGCCTGTCTGCATCTCGTAGGTCGCCTGAATGTGGTCGTTAGATCGGCCGTAAAGTGACTTGATGAATGCCATTTCATCGACATGTTTAGCCAGGTGTGGGAACAACTCCGATACATACATACCACTCTGGCCATGACGTTTGAACTCAAAAGGACTTGGCATCAACGGACCGGGCATACCCTGACGTACAGCGAACTTTTCACCAATCAAATCTTCCAGTGGCTGGCCAGCATATTTGGTGAGCGCCGGTTTATAGTCAAAAGTGTCTATCTGGCTGGGACCGCCACTCATGAATAGTGAGATTACATTTGTGGCGCGAGGCGCAAAATGGGGCGCTTTCGATGCAAATACACCCGGGATCTGAGCACCGCATTGAGCACTATCCAGTCCCGGTTCGGCTGCGAATACACCGTCTCGCTCAAGCATAGTAGCGAGGGCTAATCCTGCCATCCCACCACCAGACTGCATAAGGAATTCTCGACGGGACCAAAACTTTTTTTGTTTGCTGTGCGAATGACTCACGTCCTAATCTCCTCTCGTTGCCGTCCGATTAATACGTCCAAGCACTACCTTCTATACAGGAACTCACTCAAGTTAAAGATTACGTGAGTCAAATCTTGAAGTGAACCTTGCTCCACGAGCTGACGGGCGATAGCCGCTTCTTCGGCGGTTGCGGACCTGGTCAGCGCCGTTCGATAGGCCAGATCTACCTGTTTATTTACATCGTAGGGTGCCAATTCTTCCACTCGATGGGCAAACAATTGTGCTTGACCAAGGACAAACGGATTGTTCAGTAAAGTCAATGCTTGGGGAGCCACTGTTGAGATATTTCGTGCCGCCGTGGTTATATTTTGATCTGGCATATCAAAAGTCTCAAAGAAAGGGTAGCTTAAGGTTCGTCGTCTATACACATAGAGACTTCGGCGCCACACCGCTGGACCGTCCACCTGGTTGTCCCATCGCCCGTAGGCTTGTGCCGTATCCAGAATCTCCTGGGGTATGAAAGGAAATATCGGCTTACCCCCGACTGTCAGATCTATCCCTCCACTTGTAGCCATGATGACATCGCGCACTGCCTCGGCTTCCAAACGCTGGGGGCGAAAACGCCACAGTAAATGGTTTTCCAGGTCATTGATCAGGTTAGTCGAGTTTTCATAGGCAGAGGCCATCTGATAAGCCTCTGATGTCATGATTAATCGATGCAGCGACTTTGTACTCCAGCCCTGATCCATAAATTCTACTGCCAACCAGTCCAGTAGCTCAGGATGTGTCGGCAGATCACCTACACGCCCGAAATTGTCGAGGGTAGCAACGATTCCGCGCCCAAAATGGTGGTGCCAAATACGATTAACCCAGACCCGGGACGTTAATGGATTCTCCTCCGACGTAAGCCATTGAGCGAGAGCCAGGCGCCGCCCCGAAGTCCGCCCATTAGGGCGGGGAATTTCTGTGGGTGGATCGCCGTAGGTTGCTACCGTAAGGAATCCTGGAGCCATCTCCGGACCCAGGCTGAACGGATCGCCTCGAATCAGGAAGTTAGCCGGTGGCACCTCATATTTACCTGATCCATCGTGTAAAAAACTGCCGGGTTGATCCGGCTTTAATCGGCATTCCGGGCAGCCGAGCACATTGTCTCCAGCCCTGTCCGGTGTATAGCGATAGTCGCCATCGGTGACCAGTTCGATCATTGCCGGTTCCTGTGGTCGTTCAGTTTCTATTTCACTAATCCGGTCCCTTAATACCTGTCGATGGGTCTTTTCCAGCTCGGGCATTGAAGCATCGAGTGCGGAACGCGATACGCCAATGGTGAGTACTTGCGCCGCAAGCAACTTTTGTCCATCTGTCCTATCATCTTCAGCTGTTAGCACCGCATTAAGCACATCTTGCGGAAAATCCGTTCTTATTTTCTCTACCTTTAATACATCGACATAGGGCTGTTCGATCTCCCTGATTTGTTCTCGTATTGCTGACACTCGTGTATCGATCTCTGCAGTTACAGCTAAATAAGCTTGTGCCTGGTCGTCCGGTAGCATGGGATAGTCTGTCTCGACATAGCCAAAAATCGAACTGGCTAAACTGTAATAATCTTTTTGCAGGATTGGGTCGAACTTGTGATCATGACAACGGGCGCATTGAATCGTCATACCTAGAACACCTCGCCCCAGTGTCGCGATTACATCGTCCAGGTAGTCCCAACGCCGCTCAGGATTATCTTTCTCACGAAAATTTACCCGCGGCCCGGCACGCAGAAAACCAGTGGCAATTCGAGTCTCGTAAGTCGTTTCATCCAGTTCATCACCAGCCACCTGCTCGGTAATAAATTGATCGTAGGGTTTGTCTTGATTGAAAGCCTCTACCACGTAATCGCGGTAGCGCCACGCATTTTGGCGATCGACATCCTGTTCATAGCCATCAGAATCTGCATAGCGAGCTACATCCAGCCAATGACGACCCCAGCGTTCACCGTAGTGTACAGATGCCAGTAGACGATCAATCAATCGCTCCCAGGCATTCGGTTCTGTATCAGTAAGAAACTCCTCAGTCTCCGCGATGGTTGGAGGCAGTCCAATCAGGTCAAGGTAGGCGCGCCTTAGTAAAGTGCGTCGGTCAGCGCGGGGTGCTGCGGCCACTCCACTGGACTGGCGTTTCTGTTCCAGAAAACGGTCTATAGGATGATCAAAGTTAGCAATTTCGGGTAGTTGGCTTTGTTGTGGTAACTGAAAAGCCCAATATTCACGGGCCGAAGCAGGGACATCGGAGACAAACGCAGAAAAATCGTCTCCTTGAACTACCGTGGTCGGGCCACTATCCCAATGCGCCCCATCATTGATCCAATCGCGAACGGCTTCTACTTCCTCTGGTGTCAATGGCACGCCAAGGGGCATGGTGGGCCCTTCAAGGCCGGCAATTTGTCGGTAAAGGCGACTTTCATCGGCGCGTCCTGGAACAATTGCAGGACCACGCACACCACCGGTTATGGCACCTTCACGTGTGGTTAAATCAAGACCAGAGCTTTTAACTGCATCGCTGTGACAGTTCCAGCACGTTCGTTCCATGATAGGACGAATTTCATTGGTGAAAACTTCGTCGTCGGATTGTGCTTGCACAGCAAAGGAAAATACACTGGCCACAGCCATCATAGCGGTCAGTTGCACTCGGTTGGATACTAACATTGTTCGCATCGCCACCTCGCCGTGGCCCCGATAGGACCTGAGGGTTTTTGTTATGTGGCAAACGATACGCGATCAAGCCACGGTTTGGCAAGATTAATAAGGGGATATTCAAGGCAACCGTTAGCCAATACCGCCATATTAATTCAATCGGTTACCCTAAACTTCGGTTATACAACGGCTTTATTTACCCGAATCGAAACTATTCGCGCTAATAGCTAATTCCTTACAAACTTAGTCACTTTTCGATCACCTACCGATGCACCCCAAATGACCCCATTGTCATCAATGGAAATACCCTCAGGAAAACTGGTCCCGTCATGTGGGTTGGGATCAGGAATAAAGTCAGTAATAATACCGTCGAGAGTTCCTACATAGATGCCCCTATGCCAGCTAGGATTAAATCCATATTGTCCTTCCACCCGTCTGGACTCAGAATCAACCACGTAAAGCGTGTCATTGTGAATTCTTACCCCACTGGGTCTACCAAAATGCTCCCAGATAGCAAGCAACTTGCCGTCCGGTGAAAGCACCTGGAGTCGGTTATTAGTGCGATCACCTACATAGATTCTTCCCTGGGAATCGACCGCCAATGAATGGGGGCACTCGAATTGTAATGGGCCACTTCCCTTTGAACCCCAGGCCTCGATAAATTCACCTTCGGGTGTCAAATGAACGATTCGACGGTTAGATTCTGGATTGATATGACCGTCGGCGATGTAGAGATCCCCATTCGGACCTATGGCCAAATCTGAGGGTTCATTGAATAAGTTAGGACCATCACCTCTGATACCGGGCTGCCCCAGTTCGAGCAGAATTTCACCCTGTTGGTTGAATTTGAAAATCTGGTTGCCCTTGACTCCATCTTCCACTCCGGCATCGACAACCCAGATATTGTCATCCTCGTCCACAATAATGCCGTGTGGGAAAACGAAAAGACCGGCACCGAAACTCGCCAGTAGTTCGCCCTGGGAATTAAATTTGAGAATGGGGTCCAAATCGGAACCGGTACAGGTATTTGCACCACATCGTTCAAATACCCAGATGTTACCTTGAGAATCGACATCAACAGCATTACCCGACCCCATCACACGACCTTGGGGCATCGTTACAACGTTCTCGAAGGTTGTGTAGCGATTGGGAATATCTTGTAGCAATGTGTTTTGTTGTGCCAGGCAAAGGCTGCCGGTGGCAGTGAAGATAAGAAAAGTGAAGACTTGCGTTCGAATTGATATGTCCATGAGAAATTCCTGTAATAGTGAAATTTACACTACCAATCGAGAGGATCAGCGCACACCAAACCTAGAGCCACTGCGCTGGCGATTATTTGGTTAAAAACTCTACCATATCAAACTGGAAAAGGAACTAATAGTGGGGGAGTTTTGACGCTGTGAAGAGTAGCTGCCCAAGGATTTTAATGGGTTTGATACAGACATTCAGACCTATTGTTATTATCCAGTATAATCAGACCTTAAAGGTAAATTCGAAGTACAACTTACTATCCAAACTTCATCTGAACTCAGAGGAAATTACCATGCGCTTGTTTCATACCTTTACATTAGTGACTGCTCTAATCTTTGCTGGAGTAGCATATACCCAGGTGGCTTACGATCAAACCTTCGAGCCCGACGTATTAGCACCGGATGGCTTCAAAACAAATAGAACTTCATATTCTGCAATTATGGACGTATTGGCACCGAGTCGACCCGAGGTAAGTCAGGCTCAGCTCGACCAACTTCGAGAAATTCCCCTTGAGGCTATTTTTGCAGCAATCGGCGAGTACCGTACAAATTATGCTACTGGTTTTGCTAACACCCGTCCCGGTGAACGTCTGGTAGGACGGGCTTTAACGATGCGATTTCTTCCTCCACGACCCGATCTGGTCCGCGCCGCGAATGTCCTCGCCGAACAAGGGAACTGGGATCGGAGATACTATGCCCGTGCGGCCGAGGAAGCTCAGCCAGGGGATGTTGTAGTG
>SMVB01105558.1_pt1 | contig 14177 bp, 10 predicted proteins | sample 2456461 | NCBI WGS metagenome assembly SMVB01 (sample SAMN11095934, study PRJNA526329) | marine sediment metagenome | biome: Marine sediment; feature: Surficial sediment; material: Deep marine sediment; isolation source: Hadal surficial sediment | place: Pacific Ocean | collected 2014-05 | depth... | reverse complement strand
CCTCGACGCGGGATGTACGGATCATGTCGGGAAGCCCTTTACGAGAGAAACGCTCGTTGCGATGGTCGAAAAATATCGCGCGCGTACGGAGCTCGGTGACGCCGCTTCGCCCATCCCGATTCCCATCGACGCCGATTTGGCAGATCTCGTCCCTGAGTCGCTCACGGAGTGGCGCGAGGATGCTGCCAAGTTGAGCCGCTTGCTCGAGGACCAGAATTTCGACGCGATCCGTCGTATAGGGCACGACTTCAAGGGTGCCGGCGAACCTTATGGCTTTGTCGAGCGGACTAGACTCGGCAAGCAGATCGAGCAGCTAGCGCAGCAAGAAGACAGGGACAGTTTGGAGGGCCGGATCGCGGAAGTGCAATCCTACCTTGCGCGCGTGCGCCCCGTTTTCGACGGCGTGTCCAGAGGACCTGAGTAGCTTTCCGCCCACTCCACCTGGGGTAGCGCCCGGTTCGATGGATCGATTCGAGTCAACTGTCGCAGTCTGAGTCACTCTGTCTGATGCACAACGAGGCTTCTTTCCCTTCAAAGGGCCGTATTTGGCGTGGGCGAGATGTCCCAAGCTTGGAACGCGTCTTGCTCTCCTTGTCATCCATGAAAACAGTGGGAGGGCTAAGAAACAGCAACTTGGCGTTCGCGACCGTCTGCCTGCTCGCTCTGGCGCCAGGCGCACGCGCTCAGACGAGCGATGAGGATGGACTCGTCAGCGCATCGGAGAGCAAACAAGGGTCCGAGTCGCTTCGGGCCGAAGCCGAAGCCGATTCGGTCTCCTGGCTGGAGCCGCTCCGATACTCTCTCGATGTAAGCTTTCGCGCTTCGAAAAACCCGGACAGCTCCGAGTGGCCAAACCAGTTGGCCATTGGTCTTGATTTTCACAAGGTCGTCACGTCGACACGGGGAGACTGGGGCACTCTTGTGCTTCAGGGCTACATGACGCGGTGGGGCGATATGAGCGTCCCGCGCACCTTCGATGATGGAAATCAGTGGGAGCTCGTCTTCCGCAGTTTCTTCTTCAACTTAACGCCACTGGGCCGGAACAAACCGAACTTGCGGGTCGGCCACTTCGAGATTCCTTATGGCCTGGACTACGTGATCGATACTCAGGGCTGGCTTCGGCAAACGATTCAAGCTCGTAATGTCGGCATCCGGGCGGACTGGGGACTTTCGGTGAACGGCACGCTGCCCGCGCTGGAATACGAGCTCAGCTTGACGCGTGGAACGGGCCACGGTCTTCGAAGCGAGGGGAGCCCGTACCTGGTCGCCGGACGAGTCGGCACGCCCAGAGAGGCTCGTTCTTGGCTCGGCCTGTCCTTGCTACAGGGCGAGGTCGTCGACCCCGCTGCGACGGCGCGGCGGCGTGGGATCCCGGTCGATGCTCGGACAGGTGACCTCGTACGCCGCTTTCGGGTTGGTGTCGACGTGGCCTCGAGCTTGGGACCTCTATCTTTCTTAGGCGAGGCCTCGTATGGGCGAGATTTCGACGATGCGGTAGTGAACTTGTTCGCCGAGATGAATTGGGAGATCTCTAAGACCGGGACGCTCGTCTACGCGCAGGCCCGACATTTTAGCCAAGAGTTTCGCGAAGATTGGACCAAAGAGGACGTTCTGGTGCTGGGTATCCGCCACCCTCTCGACCGCCATTGGACTTTGAGCGGAAGTTTTGACTACTGGCTCCACCCCTTCGGCGTCACCGGCCAGACCTCGTCGTTTCGATTTCAAATGCGGTGCAGGCTCTAATGTCCTGACCCGGACAAGAATGATGACGATGCAAAAAGCAGCTCGGCATGCATGGATTGGACTGTTTCTCGTGAGCGCCTGGCTCCCCACAGACGTCGAGTCCCAGTCCAGCGCCTTTTGTGCCTTGCGGGATCCAGTAAGGCAGATCTACTCGCTCTACCCTGAAGCCCGGACCTATCGCTCCATCGTGCGAAGCGTGGGTGCGCGAGCGCGGGACGCGATCTTAAAGCAGCTTTCCTTCAAACTGCACTTCGACGAGATCGGCAAACACACACTCTACGTTGCTGTGGCTGCACGACGCCCGTTGGGGCTCGTCCATGTTCGCACGGAAGCGGGCCGCTGGGGCCTCATGGAAGTCGTGTGGTCTCTCAACCTGGATCTCACCGTGCGAGGGTTTCGATTTCAGCGCTATCGGGGTCGCGTATCGCGCAAGGTAATCGAAGGGGACCTACAGAAGATGCTCGTCGGAAAGGGCGCGTCCGAGCTGCGTGAGATGCTCGAGCGTCGAGAGGCGGCATCGGCAGAAGGCGGAGAGCGCCGCGAGCTCGAGCGGGCGCTGCTGCGAAGCGCGCTCAAGACCATTGTCGTGACGAGAACGATCTGGCTCGCGGATCTCGAGAAACTGCGAGCGCTCGATGCGGGCCTAGAGCATTTTCCGGGTGGAAGCGACGTGACCAGGATCTCAGAGCCCTATACGGCAGAAGTCCGGGAGGCTCTCCGAACACAATTCTTGGACACGGACTCCACGCTGCACCATGACTCCGTAAAGGCCTTTCTCGTTCTCGACAAGAAGGGGGACGTGCTCGGCTGCGTCGTTCGAGGAGAGTGGTCGTACGAAGAAGGAAGAGCCACCATTTCGTGGGCCTTCGAGCTGGACGGTACGCTGCATTCGGTGGAGTCCGAAGGCGCCTCGCCGCCCGAGCTGAACGCGCATTTGCAAGCCGTGGCCGCCCCGTGCACGAGCAACGAGCAAACATGCTTGAGTTACATGGGGCTCATGGCTTTCGAGGCGTCGACCCTCTGCTCCGCTCATACGGAGGCACGCACCGTTCCGTGACGATCCGAAAACACCTTGGAATCCTCGTGGCCTGCTGCTCTTTGGGGGCTGTCCTTCTGACGGCATTTCTCGGCCGGAGCTACAACGAGCTGGATAATGCCCGTCGACGCCTTGGAGACGACGCACTGGTCCAGAGAGATTTTGGGCATTTGATCGAGCAGACCGGCGCCTTTTTCACAATGTGCGATCTGGTCCTGGGTTCAGGGGAAACCTATCTGGCCCAAGCCGCGGACGCACAGGGGGATCATCTCCAGGAATTCGTGGAGACCCTCCGGGAGCCTTTGCTTTTCGCCGCACTCGACGGGAGTCTTTCAGACATATCCAGAAGCGTCGAGCGAATAAGAGGCTGGGTGCGAGAGGGCGCGGCACTTCACGGGCCACAGCGGGACGCCGGACTTCATCGCCTCCTTGCTCGCATGGACGACGAGTCGATGGTTGTGATCACTAACCTCGAAACAGTCCAGGAGGATGTGCGGCAAGCTGTGGAAATTTCCCGTGAAGCGCTCGAGGAGAATCGCGCCAGCACCGATAGATTGGCTGCGGCTTTTGGACTGGTTTACCTGTTCGTAGTCTTTGGACTGTGGCAATGGACGGCGTCGGCTTTGGTGCGGCCACTGTGCGCCCTCGCGACGCGAGCTCAAAGCGCCATGACGGACGGAGTACCTTTCGAGCTCGAGGAGCGCGGGCCATCGGAAGTTCGCCAACTGGCGGGTAATCTGACGGCGCTGGTGGCAAACCTTCGGGCCGCTCACGAGGAGATGGAGAAGAAAGTGGAGGAGCGCACTGCCGAGCTGGCCGCAGCCAATCGCGCCAAGAGCGATTTTCTTGCATCCGTCAGTCATGAGCTTCGCACGCCGCTCAACGTCATCATCGGCATGACGCAGCTCGCCCTGGACGGCGAACCGTCGAGCGAGCAGAGAGAATATCTCGAAGACATTCAATCGAGCTCGGATGCCCTGCTTCACTTGATCAACGACGTTCTCGACTTTTCCAGAATCGAAGCGGGTCATATGTCTCTCGATTGTGTGAGTTTCGATCCGCGTCGCATGGTCCATGATGTCGTGCAGCTGCTGCGCCGACGCGCGCAGGAGAAGAACTTGAGCATGTGTTGCTCCATCGATTCAGACCTCCCGGCGCTCGTCGAAGGTGACCCCAATGCGCTGCGCCAAGTCCTCTTGAATCTCTTGGCCAATGCGGTGAAGTTCACGCCTGAAGGCAGCGTATCCGTGTCCCTGAAATGCCCCGCCATATCTGGAGGTCGAGCCCATCTGGAGCTCGAAGTAGCCGATACCGGAATCGGGATCCCGCCGCAATGCGAGGACAGGATTTTCGATCGCTTCTTCCAGGTGGATGGGTCGACCGGACGACGATTTGGAGGAACAGGGCTCGGGTTGAGCATCTCGAAAACACTCATTGATCTGATGGGTGGCGCGCTGACGCTCGCCGATACCTCTACTGCGGGGTCCACCTTTCGCGTGGTGGTCGAGCTGCCCATCGCGCACGCGGAGGAGGTATGCGGTGAAGAAGACGCCTCCTCCAGCCACGAGGCTCGAGACGGCCATGCGCTCGAGCAAAGGCCGAAAGCGCGTATCCTGCTCATCGAAGACAACAAAGCCAACCGCAAGCTCGCCACTCGTATCCTGGAAAATGCCGGCTACGAGGTCGAGGCGGTGGACGGTGGTGAGCCCGGGCTAAATCAGATGCGCAAGCACGCGTTCGCTCTCGTGCTCACGGATATCGAAATGCCCGGAATGGACGGTTTCGAGACCGCACGCAGGATCCGAACGCTGGGGACACCCTACGCGACGAGCGTCCCGATCGTTGCCCTGACCGCACATGCGGTAGAGGGATACAAGGCCCGCTGTATCGAGGCAGGGATGAACGACTATCTGACAAAGCCCTTCACGCGGCAGTCGCTTGTCGCGAGCGTGGAACATTGGACGCAAGCCGACCCCGCCCCATCTCGATCGGCGTCTGAAGAAGTTCTAGAGAGAATAGGATGAGCTCCGACCAATACCCCTTTCGCCGTTCTTGGCTCTGCGAAGGATTGTTTCTTTTTTTTCGAGTTCATCGCGCGAGTCCTCACTCAGATTCCACAGCCGCGCAAGCACGGCGTTCACTATTTTGGAGCCTACGCTTCGAGGTCGCGGGTTGTCCGGAAAAAACGCGGCCTCTCGCTGCACTCCCCCGGTGACAACGACATCTCGAAATCAACGGCCGAACCCGAGCTCTCGCCAAAAAAGCGTACCCCCTAAGAAAGAGTTGGGCACAGCTCATCAAACGGGTCTATCAAGTCGAGTGAGGTCGCGCAGGCCATCACTCCGGGGAGATAAAGGTCGCGGTGACACCGGAAGAGGAAGCGCGGCTGGCCCGTGCCCGCCGGGTCAACCCCGAAGCTTACGAGGCCTACCTCAAAGGCCGCTTCCATTGGTACAAACTGACGCCAGCGGACCTCGACACCGCGTTGCAGTACTTCCAGCTCACCCTGGAGAAAGATCCGAGTTACGCCCTGGCCCAAGTCGGTATCGGCTTCTTCTGGGCCGGTCGCGCATTCAAGTCCTACTTCATCGAGCTCGAACGACTTTCTCACGACGAGCTCGATCGGCTTGCCTAGCCGAAGCCTTGGCGTAGGCTGGGCCGCCCAGACGCTGGTCAAGAGCGAGAATGCGACCGTCGTTCTGGCGTTTTTCACAATCGCGGCCGCCTCCGCAGGCCATAGGTGCCCGCAACGTTCGAAAAAGCGCGCACCTATTATCAGTGTTTCGAGGAATAATGGGGGGATAGCGGGGAAGCTCGGAGCAAAGCTTCAGGGCAAAGCGACAGCTCTTAAGGGGTGAGAGGTCAACTCGGTCTCCGACGCGGCCCTTATTCTCGATAGGTAACTCATCACGTTATGCGACCTTTTTTTTCTCTTCTTGCCTTGCTCGGGCTGTCTCTCGCCGCCGGCGCTGACGAGAGGCAGTCGAACGGAGACGACCTCGGAGACGACCTCGGGGGGGTCGAGATATTCGGCCCAGCCCCACCAATGCCGCCGTCTGTCGTTTCGCGTGACGCACAGGGCCGAGTCACCATGCGGGCGATTCGGCTCGGGGAGCCTCTGGACCTCGACGGACGGCTCGATGACGCCGTCTACGACCGGGTCCCGGCGGTGTCGGACTTCATTCAGCAGGAGCCCCTCGAGGGGCAGCTGGCAAGCGAGCAAACGGAGGTGTGGGTTTTCTTCGACGACGACACCCTCTACGTGGGCGCCCGCTGCTGGGACTCGCAGCCCGAGCGGATGGTCGTCAACGAAATGAGGCGGGATCACGCCAATATCTACCAGAACGAGAACTTCACCGTTCTGCTGGATACCTTCTACGACCGTCGTAACGGATATTACTTTCAGACCAACCCGCTGGGTGCTCTTCGGGATCAAGCGGTGAGTGACGAAGGTCAAGTTATCAACCGGGATTGGAATACGGTCTGGAACACGAGAGCAGCTTTGTTCGAGGGCGGCTATACGCTCGAAATGGCAATCCCATTCAAGTCGCTTCGTTACAAGGCAACGCGCGATCAAATCTGGGGAATCAATTTTCGGCGAATGGTGCGCTGGAAGAACGAAATATCCTATCTCGCTCCGATTCCAGCAGCCTACGGCCAGCCCGGCGTCTATCGATTCTCGGTTGCCGGTACTCTCGTCGGGGTTCAAGCGCCGGAAAGCTCCCGCAACATAGAGATCAAGCCCTACGCCATATCGACGGTGACTACCGACAACAATGCGGAGGTCCCCTTTCGCAACGACCTGGACGCCAACGCCGGCTTCGATCTCAAGTATGGGCTCACCCAAAGCCTGATCGCCGACTTTACATACAACACCGACTTCGCCCAGGTGGAGGAAGACCAGCAACAGGTCAACCTGACCCGCTTCAGCTTGTTCTTCCCCGAGAAGCGCGAGTTCTTCCTCGAAGGTCAAGGCATCTTCTCCTTCGGTGGCGTGCGGCAACGAGGTGGCGGTGGCGGTTTTCGCCCGGGCCTCGGACGCGGCGGTGCGAACAGCTTGACTCCGATCCTGTTTTTCAGCCGACGGATTGGTCTTGTCCCCGAGGGTATCGATCCCATCCGAGCTGGTGGGAGGGTGACTGGACGCGCGGGAAAGTATCGGCTGGGAATGCTCGAGATTCGAACCGAGGGCATCGATGAGGCTGGTTTCGACCCGACCAACTTCTCTGTGATTCGCGTTCGGCGCGACGTGCTCGGCCGCTCCGACATCGGCGTCATCGCCACCCATCGAAGTACGTCGTTGACCGAAGAAGCTACGTCGAACTTGGTTGCGGGGGTGGATGCCAACTTCGCCTTCTACCAGAACATTCGCTTCAATACGTACTACGCCGTCAGCCGCACGTCGTCCGACAGGTTGAGCTTGAACGACGAGTCGAGCTACATGACACGTTTCGAGTTCGAGGAGGACCGATACGGGCTGCGTGTCGAGCACTTGAAGGTCGGCCGAGATTTCAAGCCCGAGCTCGGTTTCCTCCGCCGAGAGAACTTCAGGCGGAGCTTCGTTCAGGTGCGCTTCAGCCCTCGCCCGCATTCCATCGATGCGATCCGGCGCATCGTCTTTCAAGCGGATTTTGACTACATCACCGACACCGAAGGCCGTCTCGAGACCAAGATCGTCAAGGGAACCTTTCGATTGGAGCTCGAAAGCGGCGATCAGGCACGCGTCGACGTCACCGACAACTTCGAGTTCTTGCCCGAGGAGTTCGAGATCGCGACCGATGTTCTGCTCCCGGTCGCGGAGTACGATTTCCGAGATGTCCTCTTTTCGTACGCGTTCGGCCCTCAGCGAGTCGTCCCCGGGGTCTTCACCTACCGGAGGGGCTCTTTTTTCGGAGGCGATCGCGACGAGATCACCTACAACGGGCGGATCGAGATCTCTCCGCAGTTCTCACTCGAGCCGCGGGTATCTTTGAACTTCGTGCGTCTTCCCGAAGGCGACTTCAACGCCCGGCTGTTCAGCATCCGTGTCAACTACTCTTTCTCTCCGCGAAGCTTTCTGTCGAGTTTCATCCAGTACAACTCGAGCTCGGATGCGATCTCCTCGAGCGTGCGCCTGCGCTGGGAGTACGAGCCCGGAAGTGACTTCTTCGTGGTCTATAGCGAGGGGAGGGAAGACCTCTCGGGCATGCCCGCTCTGGCGAATCGAACCTTCGCCGTCAAGTTCACGAAGCTGTTTCGCTTTTGAAGGATAGTCAATTTCAAGCGCACCGGAGGGTGCGGCGCGGCAAATTTGCGCTTCTGGATGGTCTATACAGCCCGGGTTGGCGTTGGCGAGGTTATCAAACAAGGCTGAAGAGGCTCAAGCCTGAGAATCGTGCCTCAGATTGAGTAATGTGGTGGGAGAAGACGAACGAGTAACGCGGCGTGCCGACGTAGCGGCTGAAGGGAGTGGGGGAATCGTCGGTTAGTGGTTTGGAGGAGCGCGGGAGTCGCCGTTTCGCTTATCCATGTGGTCAAGAATTTCGCGAATGACTTTGTGGTCAGTAATGAAGGAAATGACGCGCAGGGTACCCCCACAATCACATATCAAAGGATCGACTTGATAAGAGACGGTTTCATACTGCACCTCCTGCAAGCTCGGGAAGCACCTCCGCGTCGAAGTGCTCGAGAACCTCCTCGACGACGCGGCGGCGTCCGGCTTCTTCGATGTGGTGTGTGCGCGCGCGAAGACCCGGGGCCTGGGTGAGATCCCAGAGGAGCTCGTGCCGGGCCGCCGGATGAAAGAAACCGCGGCAACGTGGGCGATTGCAAAGAATCAGGAACCGTCCCGCCCTCACCGACGAACGCTTTCGCCAGCCCGAAGTCCAGAATCTTTGGCTTGCCGTCCGGGCCGATCTTGATATTCGCGGTGTGCCTCATCAAAATTCGTCCGCGCGCGAAATCAGAGACTTACGCGCCGTTCTCACATCGTCCATAGAGCGGATCTCGCGCATGAGATTCGCGGCGAGGGTCACACTCCGCTCGAATTTTCCAGGTGCTCGCGCGAAAAAAGCTGGCCATCTGTCCGTCAACTGAGTGAGTGATGCGCCCGATGACCCGCTATTTGGTTCTTCAGGCGGGCGGATGGGGGAACTCACTTTGCCCTGACTTTGCCCGTCTTGCTAGCGTGGTCGGCTCTGGCTGTTTATGCGTTCCCGCCCTCGCATAAGAGCGCTCGTGTCAACGGATCTTCGTGGCCGGTAACGAGACCCTCGAAACCGGAGCGTCCTCATGAGCGAGGCGAATACATCGACCGGCAGGTCGCCAGGAAGGGTCCCGGGCGAACTCGCTGAACCAAGCCGAGCAGATGAGAGCGCGCTCGTACTTCGGGGCGGATCGTGTTCCGTTACGATGACGGCACGCTCGCAGAAGCCGTAGCGGCGACAAAACCATCGCTAGCAGGATCGCGCTCAGAGTGTCTGTGTCGGTCGTCGAACTCGCTGGGGCGACGGTGATAGGTCTATTCATGACTCCCTCCGCTTCTGTCTCGAGCTCTGTGCCGAGCGTCGCCACGACGCGAGCGCGCCCGAGAGGTCCGGGAGCGATGGCGACTTGCCTTCGCTCCCGACAGTACATCGCTGCAGGTTCCGTGCCATCGGATGAGCCGTACTGGTTCGTGCGTAACCCATGGAAAACGCGGATGATGAGCTGGGAATCGACAGAGAGCTCCTGTAGCTTGGTTCGCTACAGCTGATCAGCGCGTTGGTGCATGCAGGCCGTAGATCGAAGCGATGTTCGGGTGGTTCACCGACGCCAGCACCTTCGCCTCGCGCTGGAATCGTCTCAGTCGCTCCGTGTCCTGAGCGAATTCGTCGGGGAGTACTTTGATGGCCACGTCCCGGCCGAGCTTCCCGTCCTTGGCCCGATAGACCTCTCTTATGGTAGGGCGAGGGCGCTCGCAGCGACGGCAACTCGCTGCTCGATTCGACCCGCTCCTGACCAGGTGCGCTGTCTTACGTTGCCCGGAGAGCCGCTCTAGTCCAGCAGATTCTCCTCCCGGCGGAAGTACACCTCGTCCGGCGTGCGAGTCTCGGCGCTAGCGACGACCGAAGGAGATTGAGAGATGTTCGGGAAATCGATGAGAACCGTTCTGCTGGTTACGCTGGTCGCGAGCGCGCTCCTAAACGCCTTGCCCGCCGCATCCGCCGAGGCACAGCTTTCGGCCGCCGACTGGAGCCGCGGGCGCAACAGCAAGCTCGCGGTCAAAGGAGTCGCTGGTGTTTCCAAAGAAGCGTTGCGCTTCACCGAGCGCCTCAGCGGAAGAGAGCCGTCTGCCGGGATTTTCCTCACGGCCGGTCGGATCTTTCACGACGCCTCGAACCGCGAGCTGAGCGCCCGGCGAGGCCCACCCCTGGGGCTGCCTCCGATAATTCCGACTCCACTATGCGCCCAGAGCGTCTCGATGAGCCAGCGTTGCTCGCTAGGTTCGGTGTCGAGCTCGTCAGCGCGCACGGTGGGCAGTGGTTGTTGGTGCAGTGATGTGGAGGTCATGGCCAGAGCATCTTTCGGGCCTCGACGAGATGGTTGGAGCTGACCACATCGCAGGACTCACAGCCGGCAAGCTCGAGGGCCTTGAGAGCCAAGCGGTCGGTGACTCTGAGGTTGCCGCGTCCGATTTCATAGATGGCGTCGCGCGCGGGATCGTCAAAGGGAAGAGTGTTGGCGCCAGCGATGGTGCATCGGTGCTCCAGGTAGCGGTGGGTTTCGGACCGGGAGAGTGGTCGTAGCACGGCGTAATGGCTGAGCCGGCGTGCGATGTCTTCGAGCTCATCGCGGCGAAGCATGGTCCGCAATCCGAGTTGTCCGGCCAGCACAATACTGAGTACGAGGCGAGAGTCCCTCTCGAAGTTGGTGAGCAGGCGGAGCATGGCGAGGACATCGGCCCTGAGCTCGTGCCCTTCGTCGATGAGGAGCACCGGTCGTAGTCCGTCGGTGTCGGAAACGGCGGCAAAGTGTTCCTGGATGCGACGCACCAGGGCTGGATAAATACCTGCGGGTTGTGTGCCGATAGCGGTGGCGATCTCGCGGCACATGTCGCGCTTGGACAGGCCCGTAACTTTGACGTAGTGGATGCGATAGCGCGCCTCAGGAAGCTGGGAGCACAAAGCTCGCAAGAGTGTGGTCTTGCCGGTGCCGGCGGGAGCGATCAGGGCTGCGGACATGCGTTGTTCGACTGCACGACGCAAGGCTGAAAGCGGCTCGTCGAACACCGGCAGCGAGAAGCGATGCTCGATGGCGATCTCGCGGGTGAAAGGGATGGTGTGAAATCCAAAATGGCTGCGTAAGTCGTTCACGGTTCACTCCTCCGGTGAGTCGAAGCCGCCGTCGGGATCGACGACAGGTAGAAAATCGCGCTCGAAGGCGAGGTCGGCCGCGCTCGGGGGTAGGGGATTGTGGGTATCGTTGTCTCGCTTCGGCGCTCGAGCGCGTCGAGCGCGGGCATTGGCGTGGAGGTCGACCGGGTGGAGGTCGACGAGCCGACCGTCGTGGAGCACACTGAGGGTGTTGTCGAGCAGGCGACGATGCACCAGGAGCTTCTCGCCGGCATGGCCTCGGGGAATCTCGTAGTCGACGGAGTCCACAGAGACGATGTGGTCGGCGCTGACGGTGCGCTTTATGTGAAGCACGAAGCGGCTTCGCAGCTCCTCATCACTCTCCGGCATTCGCAAGGGGCGCTCGTCGGCACGGAAACGCTCGTAAGGGGTGAGCCCGCCCAAGCTTTCGTGGGGTTTGTGGTTGTAGACCTCACGCAGATAGTGCTGCAAGCGCAACGAAAGAGCGCTGGGGTTCGGGTCGATGTCGGCTCGTCCGTCGTAACCACGCAATACGTCGTTCTTGGCGGTCTGGTTGAACTTCTCGATCTTGCCGTGTCCTTCGGGGTAGGCCGTCTCACCGTGAACCAGTAGAGCGCCGAGCTTTCGGACGACCTCGAAGCTATCCTCGGCTCTAAACCCCGGGCCTCGGTCGAGGTAGTAGATGTCGGCGATACCATGACAGCGCGAGGTCTGGTATAGACCGCGCAAAAACAGGGAGGCAGACTCCGAGGTTCCGACGAGAACGTGCAGTCCGTATCGGGTGGCGTCGTCGAGAAAGAACAGAGCGACGCGGCGTGCCCGCGTGATGCCAGCGCGAAAGTGTTTGCCGTCGCACAGCAGCATCTGCATGCGATGAGGGTATTGAAAGCGGCGGGTGTCGCGCTCCGGCCGACGCCGTTTGCGCCGCCCCACATATTTCCCCATGCGCTTGAGAGCGCGGTAGACGGTGGTGCGGTCGGCGCGCTCGTGGGGCTTTAGGACGCCTGTCTCTCGGGCGCGGCGGAGAAGCTCAGGGATGGATGCCTTCGGGTCTTCGGCTTTCTGAGTGCAGATGAAGTCGAGCAAAGCGTCTGGCAGGACGACGGAGCGTTCGACCCGTTGACGCGGTACCGGCACAAGGCCAGCAAAATCCTGCTGTTTGTAGTGGGCAAGCCAGCGGTAAAGGGTGCGCTCGCTGACGCGGCGAAGCGCTCCGCTCCGCTCAGCATGGTCCTGGGCGGCAACGTCTCGTACGACGTTGCCGCGGTCCTCTCCACGCAGGACGCGCGAGGCGACCTCGGAGATCAGGCGGTAACGGAACAATGCTTCGGCGGAGGGCTCGTCCGTATCTCGGCGACTCACGATTCGGCTCCTGGATTCGAGTTCGACATCGATTGTACGAGCTCATCCTGGCGCAACCTACGTCCCCGATTCGTGGACAACCCTTGCCAGCTCAAGGAGGGCGAGCCGAGCGTTGTGTTCCGGTGGCTCGAAAGGCTTGCCGGCGCAACGTAGCGCTTTGTGGCAACCACCGATGCGGCGCACCCCAGCAGCCTGCGAGGTAGCCACACTCCAAAAGCCGCTCGGGCAGGAAACTGCCCTGAGGCACGGCATCGAGAACCTGGAGGACGGCTGCACCGCGCTGCTGATAGCCTTGCGCATGGAGCATCTTCTGCGCTTGCTCGCGCAGCAGCAGGAGGTCGACACCAACAATCTCTGCCACCTCTTCGCGCCGCCGAGAAGCGACGCCAGGAGCCAGCGCGAGCAGTTGCGCCGCCAGCGCCAGCCGTCGCAGCTGCGTGCCCCACCACCGCTCGGTGGACCCAGCGTGCTCTCGGTGCCACGGCTTTCGCTCAGCGGCGTCGAGCGAAGCCTCGAACAGCGTGCCTCGATACCGCGCGGCGACTTCTTGGCCGCGGAGGGGGCTCGCGTCGGGCGCCACCGGCGCCATGGCGATACGGCCGTAGGGGACGTGACCCGGTGGGTAGAGGGTAAAGCTACGCTTGTGGGGGCGGAAGCGCAGCACGGTTAGAGGAAAGCAAGGCCCCGTCGAACGCTCGCGCCGATGATTGACGCTGAGTTTACAGGGGTGGTAGTCCTGATTCGCGCATACCCCTCGCGTGGGGATGTCCGGCTCGAGACGGCCGTCCGGCCCAGCTCGGTACGGAGTGACGACGAAAGCTCTATGTGCTTTTTGCACGACGCCGCATGATTATGGTACGGGCATCCTCACGGCAATGCCATCTGTGCCTTCACTGGAGCTCTCCATGACGAAAATCAGTCGAAACCAACCATGCCCTTGCGGCAGTGGCAAGAAGTACAAGAAGTGTTGCCTCGACAAGGACGACCGCCAGCACGCCTCGAAAAGCATGAACATGCCTGGCTCGGCTGCCGACGCCAACGCTCCCTTGCCACCCTACGCCGCTGCCAAGCTCTTCGAGCGGTCCGAAACCTTTGTTGAATTGAAGCGGCGCCATCCCGCCAGGGCGAGACTGTTCTGGACCCCGAGCCGAGCCGCCGCCCTCGAGACCGAAGAGCTAGTTAACGCTGTGCGTGAGCTTGGCGTCGATGCCTCGCGCAATCCCTACTTGGAGCTCGCCAGAAATCGCTTCTCTGCCTGGGAGCTGTCCGACGTTTGGCGTACGAAGATCACCCAACGACTTTCCCAGCACGAAGAAGACTGCATCGGGATTGTCGCCTGCGAGCTATGGAAACGCTATTGCCCCGATCGTCCTTCTATCGAGATGCTCGACGACTGGATGCAGGAAGGCTACCGCTACATGATGGACGGGCGTGGAGCACAGGCTTGCGAGCGTTGGTCCACCGTGTGGCAAGTCATCCACTCGCGTCTGCGCACCGGCATGCGCACCTGCGATGACGCATCGGTTGTCTTTGACGGCTCTCAGGTCCTCTTCAACTGGGTGCAAGACTTCGCCATCGAGCTGCACAATACCGCTGTCGACAATGCTACCTTTGCCGACACCGGAATCCAGCTTTGTGAGGACGTGCTCAAACAGTTTCCCGACGAAACCGAACTCTTCCGCCTGAACTTCCGCGCCGACCTG
>SMVB01087876.1_pt1 | contig 14180 bp, 15 predicted proteins | sample 2456461 | NCBI WGS metagenome assembly SMVB01 (sample SAMN11095934, study PRJNA526329) | marine sediment metagenome | biome: Marine sediment; feature: Surficial sediment; material: Deep marine sediment; isolation source: Hadal surficial sediment | place: Pacific Ocean | collected 2014-05 | depth... | reverse complement strand
GCCCGGTACTTCACGCCGAATTCTTTATTGACGATGGCTTCGCACCGGTCCTCGTCCACGTTTTTTTGGTGGGTGACAATGGTCACCTGCACATCGGGAATATATTTTTTGGCTTCTGCAATGAAGTCCTTGATCTCGCCGTAGATCCTGCCGCGGTACGAAGGTAAGGGGACGCAGATTTCATCGTAAGCCTCGGACGTGTCGGCGTTGAGGCTGACCGACACCTCATCCACCAGGCCCTTCAGTTCGGGCAGGATGTTGCGTTTGTTGATCACGTTGCCGTGACCGTTGGTGTTGAGCCGCACGCGTCCGCCGGCGTCCTTGATTTTTTTTGCCACTTCCACAATCACGTCGAGCCGCAGAGTCGGTTCGCCGTAGCCGCAGAACACCACCTCTTCATATTTGGTGGGGTCGTCGATCGATTCCCAAATTTCCAAGGCGGTCGGTTCGCGGTCGAGCGCCAGGTTGTAGCCCTGAACGATCGGCTTGGTGAGGCGTGTGCAGAACCCGCAACTGTTGGTGCATCGTTGCGTCAGGTTGAGGTAGAGCGAGTTGCGGATCTGATAGGAAACGGTTCCGGGTTTCGCTTGTTCGCCGATGCCAAATAAATCGTAAAAGTTGAGTTCCATGGCGCGATGCACATCGTCGAGTTTGAGCCCGCGTATTTCGGCCAGTCTTTCCGCCGTGTGGTTCACGAACGACGGTTCGTTGCGCTTACCGCGCATGGGCACCGGCGCCATGTAGGGGCAATCGGTTTCCGCCAAGAGGCGGTCGGCGGGAATGGTTTTAGCCACTTCCCGCAGGCTGGCGGCATTTTTAAAAGTGACCGAGCCGGAAAAGGAAATGTAAAACCCCATCGCCAAAGCGGCCGTAGCCAATTCCTGATCGCCGGAGAAGCAATGGAAAATGCCGGCTCTGCCATTCTCATCGTTTTTGAAATATTCGGACAGAATGGCAATGATGTCCGCGTTCGCGTCGCGGCTGTGGATGATCAACGGTTTGTGGACCTCCAGCGCCAGCTCCACCTGTTTGCGCAAATGTTTCCTCTGCAAATCCGGCGGCGAATAATTTTTGAAATAGTCGAGACCCGTCTCCCCGACGGCGATGACTTTCGGATGTTGCAGAAGGTCGCGCAGTTCCAGATAGGTATCGCCGGTGATGTCCTTGACATCGTGCGGATGGATGCCAGCGGTGGCGTAGATAAAATCGTAGTGCTCGGTCAGCTCAATCGAACGGCGACTGCTCTCGATATCGCATCCCACATTGACGATGTACTTGACGCCGCTTTGCCGGGCCCGCTCAATGGTTTCATCCCGGTCGGCATCGAATTGATCCATGTCGACATGAGCATGGGTGTCGATGATCATTTCACGCGCGCCCCCAAATCCAGCGCTTCATCAAATCCGGCCAGCACAATCTTTTTGCCACTGCTTCCGGCCAGGATCATGCCCTGCGATTCCAGCCCCATGAGTTTGGCGGGTTTGAGGTTGGCGACCAAAATAACGGTGCGGCCAATGAGTTGTTCCGGTTCGTAGGTTTCGGCGATGCCCGCCAGCACCTGCCGTTGTTCGTTGCCGAGGTCGACCTTCAGCTTGATTAGTTTTTTGGATTTCTTCACTTTCTCAGCTTCGAGGATCTTGGCCGTGCGCAGGTCGAGCTTCATGACATCCTCAATGGTGATTTGTGCGGGACTCTCCTCATCCGCTTTTTCCGGTTCACTGCCGGCCTCAATGGACGCGAGAAGTTTGGCGGCGGCTTTGTCATTGATCCGTGGAAAAATCTGCGGTCCTTGATGGGTCTGCGTTCCGGCCTTGATCCATCCCCATTCCTTGAGGGAGTCCAAACCCTGCTGATTGACCGGGGTGTCGATGCCGAGCTGTGCCATGATTTTGTCCCCGGTCTCCGGCATGAACGGGCTGATCAATATTCCAATGACCCGCACCGCTTCGGCTGAGTTGTACATCACCGTCGCCAACCGTTTTTTACCTTCCTCCGATTTGGCAAGGTTCCAGGGCGCGGTGTTGTTGATGTACTGGTTGCTGGTGTCGAGGAGTTCCCAGATTTTCATTAAAATTTTACTGAAGGCCAACTCATCGAACAATCCATCGACCTCAGCAACCACCTCGGAACATTTCTTAATTAAAACCGTGTCTTCATCTCCGGCCGCGTCCGGCTGGGGAACGGTGCCCTTAAAATATTTGCCCAGCATGTTGAGGGTGCGGTTGACCAGGTTGCCCAGGTTGTTGGCGAGGTCGCTGTTGATTCTGCCGATTAACGCCTTGTGGGAAAAGTCGCCGTCCAAACCGAACGGCACTTCACGCAAAAGAAAGTAGCGGATGACATCCACACCAAACTGTTCGATGAGCAGGTTCGGCTCGACCACGTTGCGCAGCGACTTGGACATTTTTTGTCCGTTCACCGTCCACCAGCCATGCGCGAAAATGTTATCGGGCACTGCCAGGTCCATGGCCTTGAGCATGGTCGACCAGTACACCGCATGCGTGGTGAGGATGTCCTTGCCGATCAGGTGGTGGCTGGCCGGCCAGTAACCGCTGGCGCGTACATCCGCGAGTGACCCGTGAACGGAGATGTAGTTGATCAATGCGTCGAACCAGACGTAGGTCACGTAGTCGTCATCGAAGGGCAGGGGGATGCCCCAGGACAGTCGTTCTTTGGGCCGGGAAATGCACAGATCCTCCAACGGTTTCTGGAGAAAACCTAAAACTTCGTTTCTGCGCGACGCCGGCAGAATAAATTTTTCGTTGGACTGGATTTGCTCGATCAACCAATCCTGATGCTGGCCCATCTTGAAAAAATAATTGTACTCCTTGATTTTTTCCACCTTGCGTCCGCATTCGGGACAGTTGCCGTCCACCAGGTCTTTCTCGGTCCAGAACCTTTCGTCCGGCATGCAGTACCAGCCTTCATAGGAATCCTTGTAAATTTCGCCACGATCATGAAGGTCCTGCAAAATTTCCTGCACCACTTTTTTATGCCGTGGTTCGGTGGTGCGAATGAAATCGGTGTTGGATATATTGAGTTTTTGCCACAGCTCTTTAAACCGGATGTAAAGGGAATCGACATGGTCCTGCGGTGATTTTCCGGCTTCTATGGCGGCCTGCTGGACCTTTTGGCCGTGTTCGTCTGTCCCCGTCAGAAAAAAAACATCGTGTCCTCCCAGCCGTTTGTAACGGGCGGCGACATCGGCGGCAATGGTGGTGTAGGCGTGCCCGATGTGCGGGACATCGTTGACGTAATAGATCGGGGTGGTGATGTAAAACTTCTTCGACATTTTCTGGGTTCCAGGTTCAGAGTTTTTGGAGTCGGGAATCAGGAGGATTTTGGTTGTTCCGACATCGAATCCTTCAGCTCGTTCAGATGATAGTACATGATGTAGTCGGCATCAAGGCGGACGGTGATCATTTGCTTGAGGATATCGTTGTGGATGACCCTGCCGGGTCCGTCGGGGGTGGTGATGGTTTTGCCCACTTTGGGAAGCTCTTTGATCATTTCCCGATAGGTTTCGTGTTCATACTGGAGGCAACACATGAGGCGCCCGCACACGCCGGAAATTTTGCCGGGATTGAGCGCCAAACCCTGATCCTTGGCCATCCGGATGGTGACCGGCGAAAACTTGGGCAGAAAAGTGGAGCAACACAGGGATTGACCGCACATGCCGTAACCGGTGAGGGCCTTGGCGATATCGCGGACTCCAAGCTGCCGCATTTCTATGCGGTGTTTGAGTTGCGAGGCGAGTTGCTTGACCAGTTCCCGGAAGTCGACTCGGCCCTCTGCCGAGAAGTAAAAAATAGATTTGTTCATTTCACTGAAAAACACCACATGGCTCAAGTTCATGTGAAGTTTCAACCGCGCGATCACATCCAGGCAGAGGACCGTGGCGGTCCTTTCCCGTTTTTGCTTTTCCTCGTCAACAGTCAAGTCTTTCTCATTGGCGACCCGCAAAATTTTGGGCGGGTTGGAACAGTTGACTTTATTAAAGTTGATGATCTTGTTTGAGGCCACCGTCGCCAGATGTGGACCGTCCTCGGTATCGACCATGACAGTCATCCCCACCCGCAAATTGAAACCTACGGGATTGCAGCGCACGGACTTGTTGCTTCCCCTGAGCCGGACGCCCAGGGTAAAACGCGGCGCCTCAGGGGAGGGCTCGAGTTCGTTATCTTTTTCTTTGGATGCGGGGTTCATAAGTTCTTAAGTCGTTTCACAATATTGTAAAAGCATATTTTCCAGTGACAGTTGGACATTGGCATTGCCCGATAAAGCGTGGAGCGTTTGTTGCACGCCGTCCATAAACTTCAACAACCCGGCTAAAGATTTTTTGGAAGCCAGCGGCCGCAGGAGATGGGCGACATCACGGTTCAACAAAAGCTCGCTGTTGTTCTGGGTTTTTAAAAAAGCTATATCGCGCAGTAAGCCCATCAGTTCTTCCAGCACCTCGGTCACCCGGTCCTTGTCGCGGGCCCGGGCTTTCGACCACTGAAAGAGAAGATCGATACGGTCCCAGGAAAGATGTTCCAGCAGGTCGATCAATTCTTGCCGCTGTTGCGCGATCTCGGCTACATTTTCATCCAGGGCCCGGCTGACTTGCCCTTTGGACCTGAGAACGCGCAATTCGACCTCGCTCGGTGCCATACGGTCCATTGCTGTTTGGTTGAGCAGGATTTCCTTGATGGATTCCGGTGGCAGGGGATGAAATCGGATGCCCTGACAGCGGGAAACCAAAGTGGGCAATAATTGATTGGGGCTGGCGGTGATCAGGATCAACAGGGTGGACGACGGCGGCTCTTCCAGAGTTTTGAGGAACGAGTTGCTGGCCTGGGGATTCATTTTCTCCACCGAATCGATGATGGCGACCTTGGTCCGGCCTTCATAGGGGAAATAGCCCAGTTTGGATTGCAAATTCCGCACGGCATCGATTTTAATGACGGCTTCACGAGCGGTGGCTGTGGATTTGACAGGTGCGAGGAGGAAAAAATCGGGATGTATATTTTGCTCTATTTTGATGCAGGACTGACACGCGCCGCAAGCGTCTGCCGGTCCCTGTTCGGTGCAGTTCAAAGCTTTGGCCAATTGCCTCGCCAGCAACCTTTTCCCGATACTTTCGGGACCGTAAAACAAATAAGCGTGGGGCAAGGTGCCGTGCTGAAGCGCTTTGGCTATTATATGTTTAGCTTGACCTTGGCCAAGAATACTGTTGAATGACATGCTTTGTGTTGTTTACACATATATGATAATCGCCTGAAACAAGCGTTGAAAAATTATTTTTAAACTTCTGGGCCGTTGCCATCCCATCCCGAAGGCCCTCAAAAGAGCGTAAAATCCCTTGGATATTATTACATTGAGCCTTTGAAGTAAATCAAAAACCGGGGTGGCGGCGGTGCCAATATGGGCGATCAGCTGGGCCCGCAACCTGTTCTCCGCAATTTGTTTGCGCAAACCGTTGAATTTTGCTATAAAATGCCTCTGTTTTTGTTTAGAATTGAATTCATAAACTCTTGGATTGAATGGGTCAATTATGGCGGTTGCCGAAAAAGCTAAACGGAACGTTCAAAGAAAACGCAAGCCAAAATTAATGGCGGTGATCAATGAAGCGTGTACAGGCTGTAGTGGGGCTCCGATCTGCATTACAGAATGTCCGGTGGACCTTTGCATGTACGAGGTTAAAAACCCCCATGCTCCCGTTTTCAATTTAGTGGTGGTTGATCCGCTTTTATGTATCGGATGTAATAAGTGTGTTACCAAGGGGCCGATGGATACCCTGCTGGAGGGGTGTCCCTGGGATGCCATCGATATGATTCCTTTGGACGAGTATGAGGAGAAATACGGGGTCATGCCTTATTGAGTGCCTTGTATCAGTGCGGGGTTCGCAAACTCCTAGAGGATTGCGTTGTCTGAAGAACGTATTCACATAATCTGAGAGCCTGCCGGGATGTGTTTTCCTTCCCACCATTAAAATTTATTTGACATGTAGGGAATTCAAGGCTATTTTTCTGTCCGACCTGCTTGAAATTATTTGCTTAAGCCTCAGAGTGGGACAAGAAATACCCCGCCTAAAAATAAAATGAATAAAGGCAACGACTTCCGACAGGGCCTGGGCATGGCCATGAGAGTGGGGGTTGAGATGATGGTGGCCACCCTGATGGGGGCCCTCATGGGTTTTGCCTTGGATGAGTATTTGGATACCCGGCCTTGGTTGTTGTTGGTCGGTGTTTTGTTGGGAGGGGCCGCCGGGTGCCTCACCGTTTATCGAACCGTCACCAGCATCCCGCCAGTGGAAGCAGATGATGAGCATAACCGCGAAGACAAAAAGGATATATAACCAGTAAATGGCCGCGAATCCGTTACATCATTTTGAGTTGCACCCGATCGTTCACTTGAGTGTTGCGGGCGTGGATCTGTCTCTGAATAAGGGCATATTTATCATGTGGGCTGGTCTGGCAGTGACTTTCGGACTGTTCCTGCTGGTTGGAAAATCGGGGCTCCGGCTGGTGCCCACTAAAGGCCAGAGTATTGCTGAAATATCTTTGCTGTTTTTGCGGGGCCTGGTGGATGATTTTATCGGCAAGGAAGAAAGAAAATTTTTCCCGTTCGTCGCCGCCTTGTTTTTCTTCATTCTCAGTTGCAACATCATCGGCCTGATACCTGGATCCTACACTTTCACCAGCCAGCTGGTGGTCACCGGCACCTTTGCGCTATTTATTTTCCTCATGACCCTGGTCATAGGGTTTGGGCGCCACGGCCTGCGTTTTTTCGGAATATTGTTGCCAGCGGGGATCCCCAAAATTCTAATTCCAATGATGATTCCTATTGAAATCATCAGCATGCTGGCGCGTCCTTTTTCGCTGGCGGTGCGGCTGTTCGCCAACATGACAGCGGGCCACACTATTCTGGCGGTATTGTTTGGGATGGCGGTGTCCCTGCCCTGGTACATAGGTGTGATGCCTTTCGGATTCACGATAGCCATCAACGGATTGGAACTTATGGTGGCCTTTATTCAAGCTTATATTTTTACGACACTGACCTGTTTTTATATAGGCGATGTCATCAAAATGCATTGATCTGATAACCAAGTTTAATAGGAGAAGCGGAATGGATTCTAGTGTAGCGGGTTTAATAGGAATGGGATTGTGTGCGGTTGGTTTCAATGGCGCCGGCTTGGGAATCGGATATATTTTTGGCAAAACGATTGAGACGGTTGGCCGACAGCCTAACGCGGAAGCACGGGTAGGAAAATATTGCTGGATCGGGTTTGCGCTGGTTGAGGCGATTGCCCTGTTCGCATTGGTCCTCGCTTTCATCATCATGGGCTATGTCCCCACTACGTAGTTTTTAACGGGCGGGGACGAGGAGCTGGTCTGTTGTCGTCAAAAACCATTTTTTGGGATTAAGAAGATGCCTCAATTTGAACAAGTATCGATATTCGCATCATTAATATTCTGGTCGATCATTTCGTTCGGGATATTTATGTACGTGATGAAGAGGTATGCCTTCCCGCCGATTTTTGAGATTCTTGAGGCTCGGGAGAAAAAGATTGCCGGTGACTTGAAGAGCGCGGAAGATATCAGGATCGAGGCGGAGAAACTGAAAAAAGATTTTGATACGCAACTCAAGACGGCCCATGAAAAAGCCACCACCATTATTCACCTGGCCACCGAGGAATCCAGAAAAATCCAGGAAAAAACTCTCAACGAGACGCAGGCCAAGTGCCGGCAGATGCAGAAAGAAGCCGAGCATGAAATCCAAGCCCTGCAAAATAAATTGATGGGTGAAATCCGTGACCACATTTCCACTTTAACGATCACCGCCACCGAAAAAATCTTGAGAAGGACTCTTTCCGAGGACGATAAATCAAGGCTGGTGGATGAGTCGATTGATGAAGTCATCAAAAGCCTGGAAGGGCATGCCGGTTAAAAAGCGGATGGTTGCCGGGAACCCAATTAGAAAGATTTGTTCACTATGATTGAAAACCAGATTGGAAAAAGATTTGCCGAAGCGTTGTCCGATTCTATTGCCGACGATGACCGAGTGGAAGAAGCCCGGGACAATCTCCGGCAATTTTGCAATGCGATGGAACAAGATTCTCAATTGGGGCGTTTTTTTCTTCATCCCTCGATTCCAGAAGAAAACAAGGCGGCCCTGGTCAAAGAATTTTGCGAAAAGATATCGGCTTTGGAAGAGGTCCGCAATTTGATGAGAATGCTGGTGGAACGGCAAAAGATGTGTTTTGTGAAGAATGTCTCGGCTTATTTCGATGAAGTGGTCGCGCGTCGACTGAACCAGGCCCGGGTTCAGGTCGTCTCCGCCCAACCTTTGAGCGAAGACCAGATTAAAAAACTCAAAACAATGCTGGATCGGGTTTTAGGCAAGAGTGCCCTTTTGGAGACCCGTGTCGATGAAAGCCTGTTGGGAGGTTTGAAATTGAGCGTGGGAAGCCTGGTGGCCGATGCCTCCATTAAAAATGCTTTGGCTCTGCTGAAACAGTCCATAGAAAAAGAGGAGGTTTTAAGTGAATTTGCGAGCGGATGAAATCAGTTCCCTGATCCAGAAACAAATCGAAGGATTTGATGCGGGGATCGAGCTTAAGGAAACTGGCCGGGTGATTTCGGTGGGGGACGGCATCGCGCGGATCTATGGCTTGGAAAATGCCATGTCCGGCGAACTGCTCTCCTTTCCCAATGACATCATGGGAATGGTTTTCAATTTGGAGGAAGATAACGTCGGCGCGGTTCTGATGGGTTTCGACGGCCAGATCAAAGAAGGTGATGAAGTGAAACGTACCGGCAAGATTATGAACGTGCCGGTAGGACCCGAATTGGTAGGCCGTGTGGTGAATGGTTTGGGCCAGCCGATTGACGGCAAAGGACCGATCAATGCCAAGTTGACCGGTCCCGTTGAGCGCACCGCGCCGGGCGTGATCGCGCGGAAATCCGTACACGAACCCATGCAGACCGGAATCAAGGCCATCGACGGCATGATTCCCATTGGCCGTGGCCAGCGCGAATTGATCATTGGTGACCGTCAAACCGGAAAAACTGCGGTGGCGATTGATGCCATCATCAATCAAAAAGGCCAAAACATGTTCTGCATTTATGTGGCTGTGGGTCAGAAGCGATCCACGGTCGCCCGCATTGTGAAAACGCTGGAAGAGCATGACGCCATGAAATACACCATTGTCGTTTCCGCTTCCGCCAGTGATCCGGCGCCGATGCAGTTCATCGCACCGTACTCTGGGTGCGCGATGGGTGAGTATTTCCGGGACAACGGCCAGCATGCTTTGATTGTTTATGATGACCTTTCAAAACAAGCCGCCGCTTACCGGCAGTTGAGTCTGTTGTTGCGTCGGCCTCCGGGACGTGAAGCGTATCCGGGCGACGTGTTCTTCCTGCACTCCCGCTTGCTGGAGCGGGCGGCGAAGGTGAAGGATAGCTTGGGTGCGGGTTCTCTCACTGCGTTGCCGATCATTGAAACCCAGGCGGGAGATGTTTCAGCCTACATTCCCACCAACGTTATATCCATCACCGACGGTCAGATTTTTTTGGAATCCGATCTGTTTTTTTCCGGTGTGCGGCCGGCGATCAACGTGGGCCTGTCCGTATCCCGCGTCGGCGGCGCCGCGCAGATCAAGGCCATGAAACAGGTGGCCGGGCAATTGCGTTTGGATCTGGCCCAATATCGGGAAATGGCGGCATTTGCCCAATTCGGCAGTGATCTCGATGCCGCCACACAGGCGCAGTTGCACCGCGGTGAGCGATTGGTGGAACTGTTGAAACAGGGGCAGTACAAACCTTTGAGCGCGACCCAGCAAATCATTTCTATTTTCTTAGGGGTGCGCGGATTGGTCGATGACATTAAAGTCAACGACATCGTGAGGTTCGAAGCGGGTTTGCTCAACTTCATCGAAGATAAGCACAAAGATATTATGGACACCCTTGATAAAGAGAAAAAACTCACGGATGAAACGGAAGAAAAACTGAAAGCGGCTATCGCGGCTTACAAGGAGTTGTTTTAATCCATCATGGCCAATCTCAGCGACGTTAAACAAAGAATCAAGAGCGTTAAAAGCACCGAGCAAATCACCAAAGCGATGAAGTTGGTGGCCGCCTCGAAACTGCGCAAAGCCCAGGAGGCCATCCTGACGGCCCGGCCCTACGCGGTCAAGTTGATGGACGTCATGAATCATCTGGCCGCACGGTGCAACAACGATATGCACCCGTTGTTGGAAAACCGGGAGGGTAAAAAGACCCTTTTACTGGTGGTCACGGCGGACCGGGGGTTGTGCGGGGCCTTCAACAGCAACATCGTCAAAAAGGCCAGTCAGATCATTAAATCCAATCCCGAGCACGAATTCTCACTGATCCTGGCCGGCAAAAAGGGGGCCGATTATTTTCAAAATCGGCCGCACAAAGTTCAGGAGAAACTGATCGGCTGGACTCGTGAATTCGATTACATGCAGGCCGCTAAAATTGGTGAATCACTGGCTCAGCTTTTCATCGACAAGGTGGTCGACAAAATTTATGTGGTCTACAACGAGTTCAAATCCGTGATGCAACAGGAAGTCATCCAGGAACAGCTTTTGCCCATCGTTCCGGAAACCCTGAAGGAGACCGGCGAGCCGGTGAACTATATTTATGAGCCGGATGAAGAAACTTTGCTGGAAGATATTTTAAAACGTTACATGGCGGTGGAGGTGTACCGGGCTTTTTTGGAGTCCACCGCCAGTGAGCACGGGGCGCGCATGACCGCGATGGACAGCGCTTCACGCAACGCGAAGGAAATGATCGGAGACTTGACCTTGTTCTACAATCGGACCCGGCAAGCGGCGATCACCAAGGAATTGATTGAAGTGGTCAACGGGGCGGAAGCGCTAAAAGGCTAACGAATTTATTTTTATAGAAGGAGCTTAGGATGAGTATAGGAAAGGTGACGCAGGTGATCGGTCCCGTCGTGGATATCAGTTTCAAGGATGGGGAACTGCCCGCCCTGTACAACGCCATCCATGTCAAAAAAACCGGGGAAGATGGCAAGGAAGAAGTCATCACGCTGGAAGTGGCGCAACATTTGGGCGACAAAGTGGTCCGTACGGTGGCCATGCTCCCCACCGACGGTATGGTGCGAGGCATGGCCGCGGAGGATACCGGACAGCCAATTACCGTACCGGTCGGGAAAAATGTTTTGGGTCGCATCCTGAATGTACTGGGCCAGCCGGTTGACGAAAAGCCGCCCGTGGAATCGGACGTGCACTGGAGCATTCATCGCGATGCGCCTTCTCTGGAAGAGCAGGACACCAGTACGGAAATGCTGGAGACCGGCATCAAAGTCATCGACCTGCTGGAGCCGTACCTCAAAGGTGGAAAAACCGGACTGTTCGGCGGCGCGGGTGTTGGCAAGACCGTTTTGATCATGGAATTGATCCGCAACATCGGTGCGGAACACGGCGGTTACTCGGTGTTTGCCGGAGTGGGCGAGCGTACCCGCGAAGGCAATGACCTGTACCACGAAATGGTAGAATCCAAAGTCATCGACAAAACCGCGTTGATTTACGGGCAGATGACCGAACCTCCCGGCGCGCGCATGCGGGTCGGGTTGACCGGCCTGACCATTGCTGAATATTTCCGGGATGTGGAAGGTCAGGACGTTCTGCTCTTCATCGATAATATTTTCCGGTTCTCACAGGCCGGTTCCGAGGTGTCCGCATTGCTCGGCAGAATCCCCTCCGCCGTTGGTTATCAACCGACTCTGGCGACGGAAATGGGCAACCTGCAGGAGCGCATCACCTCCACCAAAAAAGGGTCCATCACCTCGGTGCAGGCGGTTTACGTGCCGGCCGATGACTTGACCGATCCGGCGCCGGCCACCACCTTTTCGCATTTGGATGCCACCACCGTTCTCAATCGGCGTATTTCAGAACTGGGGATTTATCCGGCGGTCGATCCGCTCGATTCCACCTCACGGATTTTGGATCCACAAGTGGTCGGAGACGAGCATTATAATACAGCGCGTAGTGTTCAGGTAATTCTGCAACGGTACAAGGATCTGCAGGACATCATCGCCATTTTGGGTATGGATGAGTTGTCGGAAGAAGACAAGTTGACGGTTATGCGAGCGCGGAAAATTCAAAAATACCTGTCACAACCTTTCTTCGTGGCGGAGGTCTTCACCGGCACGCCTGGAAAATTTGTGAAAGTGAAAGACACCATCGAAGGATTTAAAGAAATCATCGCGGGCAATCTGGACGACATCCCCGAGCAGGCGTTTTACATGGTGGGGAAACTGGATGAAGTTTTCGAAAAAGCCAAAAAAATGAAAGACGCGTAAATTATGGCCGACAAAATTCATTTGACGATGGTCACTCCCGAACAGGAAATGATCAACGACACCGAAGTGGACCAGGTGAACATCCCCGGCGTTGACGGCGATATGGGGATTTTGCCGAATCACGCCCCGTTGATCACAACCCTCCGGCCGGGCCGGTTTTCCTACGAAAAGGGCGATGAAGTCATCGAATTGGTGGTCAGCCAGGGATACGCGGAAGTCACCGATAACCGCGTCATCCTCCTCGCGGAATCAGCTGAGTTCCTGCTGGACGTCGACCACACGCGAGCGGAAGCCGCCAAGGGAAAAGCCGAGAAGTTGCTGGCTCAGCCCAATTTGGAGGAAGAAGCCCAGCGCGCCGCACAGGACACATTGTTCCGCGCCCTGGCCCGCCTCGAAACTAAAAAATCCGATTGACCCCATCCCTTCTTTTTATTCCAACCGGCAGGATTTCCTACCAGGACCGCATACGCGGGTTGGAAAAATAGTGCACTAAATCCCTCACCGATATCAGACCCACCACCTCATCATTTTCCGTGACCCCAAGGTGCCGGATCTTTTTCTTGGCCATCAACTGGTTGGCTTCTACCAGCGGTTCATGACAATCGATGGTCACCAGAGGAGTCGTCATGATTTCCCTGACTTTCGTGGTTTCCTTGTCCAATCCCTTGGCCAGCATTTTACGGGTCAAATCGGTTTCGGTGACGATGCCTACATATTTTTCACCCTCTTTGACCAGGAGCGATCCAATATTTTTCGACTCCATGGTTTGGGCCGCTTCCTGGGCCAAGGTGTCAGCGCCGATGGTTAATACCGAGGTACTCATATAATCGCCGATCTCTTCAATGGGATTCGAGACTTTTCTTTTTTTCACTTTTTATTCCCCCTCTTAAAGAATTGATTGGGAAAAAACGAATGTTCACAGTGAACGATCAATAATGAAATTCATAAAATCCGTATCTAAAGATAGCAAATCTGTTCTATTTAGAGATGTTTATTTTGCGGTAAGGATTTGTTATATGCTGGGTTAAGCTCTTGACCCTTGATCTTGTTGATTTTAACAAGGAAGCCAAATTTCCCATGCGGGAGGCGCTGGTGCCGCACTGTGTGGAAAATGTTTTTTCAGAATGGTTTGTGGAGATTGGTTTTTTTTGGGGGGATCAGCTCAGGCAAGATTTTAAATATTGGCCGGTGTAGGATTTTTTGATTTTGACGATTTCTTCCGGTGTGCCGGTGGCCATCACTTCACCGCCTTTGTCGCCGCCTTCCGGCCCCAGGTCGATGATGTGATCCGCCGTTTTGATGACATCCAGATTATGCTCGATGATGATGACCGTGTTGCCGGCATCGACCAGTTTGGCGAGTACTCCCAACAGATGCTCGATGTCGTGAAAATGCAGGCCGGTGGTCGGCTCATCCAGAATGAACAGGGTCTGGCGGGTGCTTCGTTTGCTCAACTCCTTGGCCAGCTTGACGCGTTGCGCCTCGCCGCCGGAGAGCGTGGTGGCGGGTTGGCCGAGGTGGATGTAATTGAGTCCGACATCAATGATGGTGTCCAGCTTGGTTTTGATCGACGGGATATTTATGAAGAATTCTTGCGCCGTCTCGGCGGTCATCTCCAACACCTCGGCAATATTTTTCCCCCGGTAAAGAACTTCCAGCGTTTCGCGATTGAAACGCTTGCCCAGGCACACCTCGCAGGTCACGAAAATATCCGGTAAAAAGTGCATTTCGATTTTGATGATGCCGTCTCCCTGGCAGGCTTCGCAGCGGCCGCCCTTCACGTTGAAACTGAACCGTCCCGGTTTGTAACCGCGCGCCCGCGCTTCCGGAACTTCGCTGAACAG
>SMVB01075774.1_pt1 | contig 14181 bp, 13 predicted proteins | sample 2456461 | NCBI WGS metagenome assembly SMVB01 (sample SAMN11095934, study PRJNA526329) | marine sediment metagenome | biome: Marine sediment; feature: Surficial sediment; material: Deep marine sediment; isolation source: Hadal surficial sediment | place: Pacific Ocean | collected 2014-05 | depth... | reverse complement strand
TACCGGAGTTGGCTCCGGAGTAGGTACCGGAGTTTCTACCTCGAGACACAGCGTCATTCCAGGTTGGAAAGGCCCGAAAAGGCCTTCAGACATAAAAAAAAGAGCCCATTCCGAAGGGAATGGGCTCTGGGTGGTGCATCCTTTAGTAGAAGCTAGATCCTAGGAGGTTGATGGGAAAGGGGGGCGGGTCGTGCGTGAAGCGCTGGCACATGGAGCTTGTGCTGCGTTCAGTCACCGACCGACGGCGCAGGTTCCACCGCGCCGAATCCCGCATTGTCGAGCACGGTGGCCACGCTCTCCCGCTTGCGATCGGGCAGCGGCCGGAGAGGAAGCCGCGGGTCACCCCCGCGGAGCCCGAGAACATCCAGCCCCGCCTTCACACCCGGCACACCCATCGCGGCCACGATCTCGACATGCATCGGAGCCACAACTTCCTGCATTCTTCCGGCCTCTGCCGAATCACCGGCTCTGTAGGCCGTGTGAATCGCGGCGGACGGACCAGGTGCCAGGTTAGCGACAGCCAGGATCCCTCCCACGGCGCCCACCTCCAGGCCGGCGTAGAGGATGGCGCCACTCCCGACCAGAACCTGGAAGGCATCCGGAGTGCGGTCCACCAACTCGGCCACCAATTCGAGGCTACCCCTCGAGTCCTTGATCCCCACGACATTGGCGATCTTGGCGAGGTCTACGACGAGCTGGGTGGAGAACTCCAAGGTGCTCATGCGCAGCGGCACCTGATAGAGGATGACCGGAATCGGAGATGCGTCTGCGACCGCCCGGTAATGCTCCAATAGCGCGGCGTCCGTCATGGCTCCCCGATAAAACGCGGGCGGCTGGACCAGAACAGCATCCGCACCCGTCCCCGCAGACGCCTTGCAGCGGCGGATCGTCGTCCTCGTGGACTCCGCCCCAGTCCCCGCAACCACGAGCCGGTCATCCGGGACCAGATCACGGGCGCCTTCGAGCAGAATCATCCGCTCGTCCTCGTCCAACAAAACGGCCTCGCCAGTGGATCCTCCGACGACGATGCCTCGCACCGGATGGGCCAGAAAGCTCCGCACGTTCGCACGGAAGCCGACGAGATCCACCTCTCCCGTTACGGGGTCGAAGGGGGTCGTGCATGGGACGAGAACACCCGAGAGATCGACACTCACTTCGTGAGACCGACTATCTCACTACCAGCCTCAGCACCAGGCTCACGGCCGGCCTCCCTTCCGCCCAGAATGTTCATCTGGAGGTCGAAGTCGCTGGGGCTGTTGGCCGCAGCTTTCGCCAACTCGAATTCCACGGTTCCGCTCTTCACCAAGTCCATGAGGTGCTGATCGAAGGTCTGCGATCCGTACTGTTCTTTTCCTTCCCGGATCAGATCGATGATCTCGTCCATGCGCTCCGGGTCGACAATACAATCCCGAATCGTCCCCGTGACGAGCATGATCTCGACCGCCACCACGCGTCCGCCTTCCTCTATGGTCGGAAGCAGTCGCTGGCTGATGACCGCCTTAATCGAGTCCGCGAGGCGAGAGCGGATCGTCTCCTGCTCCTCCGGACGGAACTCCGCGATGAGTCGCGAGAGGGTCTGCACCGCATTCTTCGTGTGAACCGTGGAGATGACCAGGTGGCCTGTTTCGGCCGCCTTGAGAGCCGTGTCGATGGTCTCCTTGTCGCGCATCTCACCGATGAGCATGACATCCGGGTCCTGGCGGAGACCGGAACGGAGGCCCGACGCAAAGGACTCGGTATCAAAACCCACATCACGTTGGGTGACCGAGGAATTGAGGTCGCGATGCAGAAACTCGATAGGATTCTCGAGCGTGATGATGTGCTTCTTCATGTTCCGGTTGATGTACCCGATGATGGCTGCCATCGTCGAGCTCTTACCGCTGCCGGTAACCCCCGTGACCAGGATCAACCCCCGCTCGGCCTTGGATATCTCCTCGAGGACCGGTGGGAGCCTCAGGTCGGAGAACGTAGGAATCTCGAGCGGAATGATCCTCATGATAATCGCCAGAACACCGCACTGCTTCAGGATCGTGATCCGGAAACGCCCAAGCCCGGGAAGTCCCCAAGCACAGTCGTAGTCCATGATTTCGTCGATACGGTCTCGGTCGTGTTCGTGGGGGATGAGTTTCAGAGCCAACGCGCGGACTTGAGCGTGGGAAATCTTCTGCTCGGTGAGCGCAACCAGCTCACCGTCCACCCGGGCTCGAACGAAATCACCGGCTTTGATGTGGATGTCACTGGCCCCCCTCGCAATCGCCTTCTTGAACATCTCATTCATGAGCGTCGCACCTTCGGAGATTCGCCATCAAATCAGAGAACAAGCTTGTTCAAAGTTGTGGACTCACAGGGCGGAACGCCAACTGATTCCCATACGGCTCCGAGCTTCATCCAGTGTTTCCCGAGCCACGGCACGCGCCCGATCGGCTCCGGCCTCAAGCACGTCACGCACTTCGCCGGGGTGTGCTCGAAGGTGTTCGGCACGCTCACGGAAGGGGGCGAACTCACGCACGAGGCTGTCGGCGAATATTCGCTTACAGTCGACGCACCCCCGGGTCCCGGCTCTGCACTGCTGCTCGATGTCGGGAATGAGGGATGCATCCGTGACCAGCTTGTGGAGCGAGAACACATTACACACCTCGGGTCGTCCCGGATCGTCGCGACGGACGCGCTGTGGGTCGGTCACGGCTAGCTTGACGCGATCCCACACACCGTCCTCGTCCGCCAGAATACTGACCGTATTCCCCAGCGATTTACTCATCTTGGCCTTCCCGTCGAGCCCTCTGATCCGCCCGACTTCTGGGATGATGGCGTCGGGCTCGGGAAAGTACTCACCGTATCGCGCGTTCCACTTCCGGGCGATGTCGCGCGTGAGTTCCAGATGCTGTCTCTGGTCATCACCCACGGGCACGGCATCCGCGCGATAGATGAGAATGTCGGCCGCCTGAAGAACCGGGTAGTTGAGCAAACCTACGGGAATCGATTTGTACCCCTTCGACTTGTCCTTGTACTGCGTCATCCGCTCGAGATCACCGACCGGAGCCACCGTGTTGAAGAGCCAAGCCAACTCGACGTGCTCAGGCACGTCGGACTGAACGAAGAGCGTACATCGCTCGGGGTCGACGCCTACGGCCAGGACACTGATCGCCATATCCAGGGTCCGAGCGGGGAGGTCGGCGGGGTCGTCTTCCCCGAGAATCGCATGTAGATCCACGATCGAGTAGAAACACTCGTATTCGTCCTGCATGTGGACCCACTGCCGGAGAGCTCCCAGGTAGTTACCCAGGTGGACCTCTCCCGTGGGCTGAATCCCGCTGAGGACCCTCTTCCGCGCGGTCTGCTTGCTGGTCTCGTTCATCGAATAACTTACCTGCCGCCCCAGCCGATGTGAATGTACCTGTTCATTGTCGAGTCGACGGAATCGGGCGAATCCGCTACTCTCCGCGATGACAACACTGCTCGCCTTTCTGGAAACGGCCCGCAAAGCGGCCGACGCTGCCGCGGCCGTCCATAAAGCCCAGGCCGCCTCGGTGGGAATCGCAGACGCCCGAGAAAAGGGCCGAGCCGACTATGTCTCCGTGACTGATCTCGCCGCCCAGGAGGCCTGCGTCGCCGTCATCCGCGAGAACCATCCGGACCACGCGATCGTGGCAGAAGAAAACCAAGAGGACGATGGGGGCAGCGTACCACCGGAAGGACCAGCCTGGATCGTCGATCCGCTCGACGGAACCACGAACTTTCTGCATGGCCATCCGGCGTATGCCTCTTCGGTGGCGCTGGCGATCGACGGGATTCCGACGGTGGGAGCCGTTTCGTGTGCACCCACGGGAGAACGCTGGTGGGCGGCTCGGGACGAGGGCGCCTGGAAAAACGGCGTGCCCGTCGAGGTGTCCAAAGTCGAAGGGACTGACCGGGCGCTTATCGGGACAGGTTTTCCGTTCAAGACCGAACACTTAATCCAGGAGCACTCCGCCCAGCTCGTCCGAGTGCTTGCCGCCTCTGGCGGCGTAAGGCGCGGCGGTGCGGCGGCCCTCGATCTCTGCTATCTCGCGGAGGGAAGGTTCGATGCCTTCTGGGAGCTCTTCTTGAATCCATGGGACTTCGCGGCAGGGTGGGTGATCGTCGAGGAGGCCGGTGGTGTCATGGGCCGAGTAGAGGGGGGCGCTCTGGAACTCGCCCCCGGAACCATCATCGGGGCCAACTCACCCGCCATGAAAGAGGCACTTCACGCGCTGATCGGGCAGCCGCTTGCCGGGTAACACCCGTCTTGCAGGGTAACACCCCCGTCTCGCAGGGTAACACCCCCGTCTTGCCGGGTAGCCTCCAGTTCTAGAAGGCTGCTGAAGAAGCACAGTGTGCCACATTGCCGATGCCAGGGTCCCATACCCTATCGGAGCGACGCCGCTGTACTCCCTCAACAGCCTTCTTCGTCTACACTTCGTCTTCACTTCATCTTTATTTCGTCTTCACTTCATCTTTATTTCGTCTTCACTTCGTCTTCGAGGCGATCTCGATGGTGCGGCTCTTCGCCTCGGGGGCCTTCGGCAACCGTACGGTGAGGATCCCGCTGTCGAACTCAGCCTCGATCGCATCGGGCTGGACGGACGTCGGCAGGGTGAAGGACCGGTGGAAGCTTCCATACCGGCGCTCCGAGACGTGGTAGTTGTGCTCCTCGTCTCCCTCCTCGCCTCCCGCCTTGTATGCCTCCCGCTTCTCCCCACGGATGGTTAGGATATTGTTCTCGATATTGACGGTGACATCCTCTTCACGCATGCCCGGGAGTTCTGCGGTAAGCAGCAACTCGTCGGCGGCTTCTTCCACGTTGACGGCAGGGAGCCAGTTGCCGGCCGGCTCCGTGTTATCCCAGGTGTTGCCGAAAACGCGGGAAAGGCGGTTGGAAAACAGGTCGAGGTCGGGCCACGACGCGAACGCGGATCTGGGCGCATATCTCACGAGTGCCATTTGATCGCTCCTTTGAGATTTTTGGTTTAAGACTTGCTTCTCTGAACCGTAGACCTACCTCGGCTGAAGCGTTGGTAGGTAGACTCGATGAAGAATCGGGAACGTTGGATCGCACCCGGACTCGGTGGATCAGACTTGCATGAGCCGTGCCAAGCAGGAAGCGCAAAAATCTGTCAAATCGGCATAGGACAACAACTTACGGGGTTATAAAGATGTCGAAATGGCGCCTCGCCCGATTGAAATCCTGTCGCTTTGGCATAGGCCGGGGCAACCTTGAAGGCTGCTGAAGAAGTAATAGCGCGTTCCGCGCTGCAGTAGATAGCGCGTTCCGCGCTGCAGTAGAGCGGGTCGCGCAGCCTTCCGAGAATAGAGGAGAGAGAGGAAGTTGGACGATCGTGTTGATGTTGGGGTACTCGGAGCAACAGGCACTGTGGGCCAGAGGCTCGTCCATTTACTGGAGAACCACCCTTGGTTCCGCCTGAATGAGGTCTGTGGTTCCGAGGCCTCGGTGGGGAAAACCCTCGCCGAGCGGATCGGAGCAGGTGCGGACGGGCTTTCTTCAGCGACGGTGGGACTGAAGCTGCAAGCGCCCGACGGCCCCTGGACCTCGCCCATACTGCTTTCGGCCCTGCCCTCCGGACCAGCGAAGAAGTTGGAAGTCCAACTGGCGGAGGCCGGCCATCTGGTGGTCAGCAACGCCTCGGCACATCGGATGGGGGAGCTGGTGCCGCTCCTCATCCCGGAGGTCAACCCTGACCACCTCGACCTCGTCACCCACCAGCCGTGGTAGGGTGCTCTGGTTACGAACCCCAACTGCGCCGCTGTCGGCCTCGTCGTGGCTCTGGCCCCTCTTCACCAGACCTTCGGAATCAAAAGTGTGGTTACGACGTCGTTCCAGGCGATCTCCGGAGCGGGTCTTCCCGGCCCACCCGCCTCGAGCCTGGTGGACAATGTGATCCCCTTCATCGACGGTGAAGAGCACAAGCTCACCTGTGAACCACAGAAGATTCTCGGGACGGTCACACCGGAGGGCGTGGAGCCAGCGGCCTTCCCGGTGAGCGCATCCTGCACGAGGGTAGCCGTGCTGGACGGCCATCTGCTTTCCGTTTCGGTGGACATGGCCGGCCAGCCGTCGCTCGAGGACGTGACCGCAGCTCTCGAAGAATACCGGGGTGCGGACGCCTGCAGGGATCTTCCCAGTGCGCCCGAGCGCCCGCTGCAGGTCTTGGCCGAGGACGACCGCCCACAGCCGCGTCTCGACCGTGACTTGGGCCAGGGAATGACCGTCTCGGTCGGCCGTATCCGGTCCTGTGAGGTCTTGGACTCCAAGTTTTTCGTACTGAGTCACAACCTCGTCCGTGGTGCTGCCGGGGCCGCGCTCCTGAACGCCGAGCTCTGTCACGCCCAGGGAGTCCTCCGGGGCGGATGATGACGGATCGACCGCTCCTCACCGAAGTTTGCGCCACCACCGGGCCCGACGATTTTGAAGATCGCGGGTCGCCGGACGGGGTCACCGTAGTGATGCCGCGGGTCCATAAGTTCGGTGGCACCTCCGTGGACGGAGCAGAAAGGCTCAAAGCGATCGCGGCGATCATTCGGGATCAAGGAGACCGTTCCGTCGTCGTCGTGTCCGCCATGGCGGGCGTGAGCAACGAGTTGAGCCGGCTGGTGGACGCTGCGACGATCGAGGGTGAAGGACGCGGCGAGGCGCCCGATCCGTCCGCCGCCCTGGCAGCGTTGAAGCAGAGGCATCTCGACGCTCTCCAGGGGATCGTCGAAGAAGGGGCTGCCCGCACTTCTCTGGCGGCACGTATCGATGAGATCTTCGACGGAGCCGCCCAGCTTCTCGACGAGGGCCCAAACGGAGAGGCCGGGCGTTTCGGCGACCAGCTCATGGCCATCGGCGAAGACCTGTCGGTCGAGCTGACCGTGGCCGCTCTCCAGGCCGAAGGTATTCCGGCAGCCGTCCTGGACGCACGAGAGATCATTTGGACCAATGCGGATTTCGGTGCGGCCGTACCGGACTTCGAGTCCATCCGAAAGCTGGTACCGAGCAACATCCTTCCCCTCGTGGAAGAGGGTTGTATACCTGTCGTGCAAGGATTCATCGGAAGTGAAGCCGGCGGGGCGACGACCACGCTCGGACGGGGTGGATCGGACTTCACGGCAACTCTGTTGGCTGCCGCCTTGGGCTCGCCCGAGGCGGTCCTTTGGACCGACGTGGACGGAATCCATTCGGCGGACCCCAGCTTGGTCGGAGAGTCCAGGGTGGTCTCGGATGTCGGGTCGGAGGAGGCGGTCGAGCTCTCCTATTTCGGAGCACGCGTCGTTCACCCGGCTGCAGCCAAACACGCCATCGCGAGCGACCTGCCGCTCCGGATCAAGAACTCGTTCGCGCCCGAGCGGCCGGGAACGTTGATCCACTCCGACAGAGGCGCCGAGGGGGCCTTCGCGGCGGTCGCTCACAAGACGGACGTGTCGCTCATCCGCGTGAGGGCGTTCCCGACAGCGTTGGCGTACGGCTTTCTGGCGCGGGTCTTCGGTGTCTTGGGACGCCACAGCGTACCCGTCGATCTGGTGGCCACCTCCCATAGCAGTACCGCCTTTACCGTTGACCATGGCGAGGACCTCAGTGAGGTCCGGCGTGCTCTGTCGGTCTTCTCGGAGGTCGACGTGTTGAAGGACGTAGCCACGGTCACAGTCGTCGGGCAAGGTATGCTCAGAGAGCCCGGAATGGATGCCCTCGTTTTCTGGGCAATCGAGAAGACGCCCGTCTATCTGATCTCCCAGGCGTCCGACGTCAGCATCAGCTTCGTTGTCGATGAGGACGAGGCTCCAGAGCTCGTGCGCAGGCTCCATCTCTCCCTCATCGAGCTGAAGGAGGGGGCGCGGGAGGAAGAAGCGGCAAGGAGAGAGGAAGAGGCGCGAGAGGAAGAGGCGCGGGAGGAAGAGGCGGCGAGGGGCAAGGAAGAGAGTCGGCGATGAAGCTGGCGCTCGTGGGATACGGCAAGATGGGTCGCGCCGTCGAAAACATGGCGGTGGAAAGAGGTCACGAGGTGGTCGCCAGGATAGATCCCACCTTGGACACAAAAGACATCACCGCGGAAACGTTGGGAGGGGCCGACGTGGCCATCGAGTTCACCGTTCCGGGTGTCGCCGTGGACAATATTACGGCACTCGCTGCCGCTGGCGTGGATACGGTGGTGGGGACGACGGGATGGCATGAACGCCTGGATGAGGCGTCCGCCGCCGTGAACGCCGCCGGAACGGGGATGGTTCACGCGACCAATTTTTCACTGGGTGTCAGCCTTTTCTTGCGCTTGGCCCGAGTGGCGGCAAAAATGGCCGACGCGCTTGATGAGTACGACATCCATATCCGTGAAGCCCACCATCGAGATAAGATCGACCATCCGAGTGGAACGGCCATCACCTTGGCAGAAATCTTGATCGAGGAGCTGGCCCGGAAGGAGAGCTGGTCGGCCACTCTACCCGACGGTGCGCCGCGATCCCAGGTTCTTTATGTGGCGAGTGAGAGGGTTGGGGACACGGCGGGATCACACGTCGTGGGCCTGGAAGGACCCGACGATCGGATCGAGCTACGCCACGAGGCCCGGACCCGAGCGGGGTTCGCGAGGGGCGCGGTCACGGCGGCGGAGTGGATTCGAGGGAAATCTGGCGTTTTTACTTTGGACGACATGTTGGCGGAAACGTTCACATCTTAGTCGAACGTTCCCATCTTAGTCGAAGCGTTCACATCATAACGTAGTCCTTTGCGAACATGGAAAAGACACCGTTTTCAGGCACCGGCGTGGCCCTGGTCACACCCTTCCGCGATGATGGCTCGATCGACGTGGAGGACCTCCAGAAACACGTGGAGTTCCAGATCGAGAACGGTGTCGATGTCATGGTCCCCGGTGGCACGACCGGGGAGGGCGTGACACTGTCGGCCGACGAGCATCAACTCCTGATTCGCACGACCGTCGAGGCGACTCGAGGCCGCACGCCGGTCCTTGCGGGGGCAGGTGGAAGTGATACCGCTGATGTCGTCCGGAAAGCCCGGGCGGCGCGCGAGGCGGGGGCGGACGGGATTCTCTCGGTCAGTCCCGCCTACAACAAACCGACCCAACGCGGACTCATCGAGCACTATCTAGCGGTAGCGGGTGCGGTGGACTGTCCGGTGATCATCTACAACGTTCCGGGTCGCACGGCGTCCAACGTCCTGCCTGAAACCGTGCTCACCCTGGCGGAGACCGAAAACATCGCGGGTGTGAAGGAGGCCTCCGGCGATGTGGATCAGGTCATGACCCTCATCAGGGAACGGCCGGAGGGCTTCACGATACTTTCAGGCGATGACGCGCTCACACTTCCGCTCCTGGCCGCAGGGGCCGACGGAGTGATCTCGGTCGTGGCGAACCTGGCGCCGGCTTTGATGTCACAGATGGTAGAGCGCGCCCTCAGCGGCGACTACGAGGGGGCTCGGAAGTTGCATTACCGGCTGCTGCCGTTGATGCGCGCCATCTTCGTCGAAACGAACCCGATCCCGGTCAAGGTCGCCCTGGAGATCATGGGGCATGGGCAGGCCCATTTCCGCCTGCCGCTCGTTCGGCCGACAGCCGAAGTGGAGAACTTTTTGCGCCGGGCTCTCGCCGACGTGGGTCTGTTGGAAGCGGACGGCTCGGAGTGACCCGAGAACAGCTGGATCTGGAGAACCTCGAGGCTGAGATCCTTCGTTGCTCGCAGGACGGAGGAGACCCGGACCAGGCAAGGACCGCCGTAGACGCCCTCATGGACGCCCTCACCCGGGGCGCTGTACGCTCGGCGCGGAGAGTAGGCGACGAGTGGCAGGCCGTCGAGTGGGTCAAGACCGGTATCCTTCTGGCGTTCCGCATTGGCGTCGTCCGGGAGTTTCCGGCCGCTCCAGCTCCCTTCTTCGACAAGGACACGTTGCCACTGCGTGAAACTCGTGGCGTCGAGGAGAACATCCGTCTCGTTCCGGGCGGTACGTCGGTCCGGTCCGGCGCCTTCCTGGGCAAAGACGTGATCATCATGCCGCCGGCGTTCGTGAACGTCGGGGCTTACGTGGGCCAGGGCACGATGATCGACTCCCACGCCTTGGTAGGATCGTGTGCCCAGGTGGGCGAGCGTGTGCATCTGAGCGCCGGAGCCCAGCTCGGTGGTGTCCTGGAGCCGGTTGGGCTTCGCCCGGTGATCATCGAGGACGAGGCAATGATCGGCGGTAACGTCGGCGTATTCGAGGGAACCCTCGTCGGAGCGCGGGCCGTCCTGGCTCCGGGCGTCCAACTCACGTCGTCGACCACGGTGTACGACCTGGTACGGGCCAAAACCTACCGCGCCGCCCCCGGACGACCGCTCACGATCCCGGAGGGATCAGTGGTCGTGCCCGGCGCGCGTGAGGCCTCGGGACCCTTCGCCAGCGAACATGGGATCCATCTATACGCCCCGATCATCGTGAAATACCGTGACGCTTCGACCGACGCTGCCACGGCGCTCGAAGAAGCGCTCCGTTGAATCGCTCGATCTCACTCCTATGACCAGCCATGCGTAGAAACCTCCTTCATGTCGGCGCGGCGAACCTCAAGTACGAGATCCGTGAGATTACAACCGTGGCCCACGAGCTCGAAGGTTTGGGTGTCGAGCTCACCTGGGAGAACATCGGAGATCCGGTCCAAAAGGGAGAAGTTCCCCCCGAGTGGATCCGAGACACCATCACGGACCTCATGCACGAGGCACCGTCCTGGGCCTACTGTGATACGCAGGGCGTGCCGGAGACCCGGGAATTCCTTGCGGAGGAGGTCAACCAGCGCGACGGTGTCCGGGTTTCGCCGGACGAGATCATGTTCTTCAACGGTCTCGGTGACGCCGTGGCGAAGGTGTACGGCTTCCTCAACCGCGAGGCCCGCATCCTGGGCCCCTCACCGGCGTACAGCACACACTCCTCGGCCGAAGCAGCCCCCTCCGGGTACAGTCACGTCACCTACGACCTGGACCCCTACGACGGGTGGATGCCGGATGTCGCTGACATCCGAAAAAAGATCCAATACAACGATTCCATCGCCGGCATTCTACTGCTTACACCGGACAACCCGACCGGGGCGGTCTATCCTCGCGACATCGTGGAAACCATCGCCGCCATCGCCCATGAATACGACGTGTTTCTGATCGCGGACGAGATCTACGCGAACATCGTTTACAACGGCACGGGCCGCCTCCACATGAGCGAATGGATCGGAGACGTGCCCGGTATCGCGATGCGGGGAATCAGCAAGGAGTTCCCGTGGCCCGGCGCACGTTGTGGCTGGCTGGAGATCCTCAACAAGGGCAAGGACAGCAACTTCGCTCAGTACGTGGACAGCCTGCTCGCCGCGAAGCGACTGGAAGTATCCTCTACGACGCTCCCTCAGATGGCGATCCCGCGCATCATGGGAGACCCCCGTTATCCCGAACATCTGGATAAACGGGCGAAGCAGTTCTCCACGAGGGCCGACGAGATGAGCGAAGTGTTCGCGGATTGTGAACACATCGTTTTCAACAAGCCCGGGGGCGCCTTCTACTACACGATCATGTTCAAAGACGGGCTCCTCGACGACAGCCAGTTTCTTCCCATCGAGAATCCCAAGATCAGGGAAGCCATCGAGCGAATGACCGAGGGCGTGGAGCCCGATAAGCGCTTCGTCTACTACCTGATGGGAGCCACCGGCATCGTCGTGGTCCCCCTGACGGGGTTTCAGTGCAAGCACCACGGCTTCCGCGCCACACTCCTCGAAAGCGATGACAAGAAGCGGGCGTGGATCCAAAAGTCGCTCCGCGAAGCGATCGACCAGTACGTGGCAAGCTCCGGTTAATCCACCAAACCCATCGCCAGCGAGCAAGCTCCCGTCGCTCCATCCGGCGCCAGGTCTAGCGGGCGGCAAGGCAGTACTTCGATCGCTCGGACTATGCGGACCCGAAGCGGCCGGCCCTCTTTGACAAGCCCCCCGGCGAGGGCAACTTCGGGAGTGGCCGGCCAGGGCTCGAGGCGCCGCACAAGGGTCCGGACATGCCCGACGAGCTCGTCGACGGCCTTCTCGATGACGGTCGTGGCGGCTTGGTCCCCGGCTTCCGCCACTTCGCTGATCAGCGGGACCAGGGAAGCTATGTCGGCCTTCTGTGCCGAGGCGATCCATTTGATCAAGTCTGCGGGCTCGGCCAATCCCAACACCTTCAGGACCGGATCCCGAAGATCCGTGGAAATTCCCCGGCCGTCCTCGCCCCGAACGAGCGCGCGAAGGGCCCCCATCCCGATCCGATAGCCGCTTCCCTCATCCCCCAAGTTGACACCCCACCCCCCGACCCGAATGCTGGAGCCATCGGCTCCCCTCCCCAGCGCGATGGATCCCGTGCCCGAGAGCAGTAGAATCCCGGGACCGGACGGGAAGGCGTCGTAAAAGGTCGCTTCAGCGTCCGCGCCGACCGACGTACGCGCCGACAACCCCGCTTCCCGAAGCGCCGTTTCCACGACACTCCTCGTGGGTTCGGTGCCCGCCCCCGCGATTCCTGCCCAAAGGCCCGCCACCGGCAGATCCGCGCCGCCTTTCGACGCCACCTCGCGACACAGGCGAGTGATCACATCGATGGTCTTGCTCGGGTTCGCTGGATCGATCAGAGTCGGTGGACCTTCGGCACGTGCACATTCACGCCCGGCCCCGTCGACTAATGCCACCCGGGTGCGAGTTCCTCCCCCGTCGACACCCAGGAAAAAGCTCACGTCACGATCAGCCCGCGGCCTGACGGTCCGCGGTACCTGTCTCCATGGTGGGTGAAGCCGGGCTGGGTCGATACGGAGCCGGGCTGGGTGATCTCTGGCCTGCTGTGTTACCCCGGCCCAGCACCCACCCGATAGCAATGGTGACGGTCGTGCCGATCGGTACGAACCAGGGCCACGCGACATCCGCACGGGCAAACACCCAGATAGCCGCGACTACGCCGATACCCACGATCATCCCTACGATGGCACTGCGTTGGTCGGCCTTCCTCGAGCGGATCGCCAGAACGAACATCCCCAACAGACCGCCGTAAACCACCGAAGCGATGGCTAGCGCCACCTCCACGGCAGCGTTCCCGTCACTGAGCGGGACAAACATCACACCCCCACCCACAAGAAGCGTGGCCCAGACGAGTGTGAAGACCTTGCCCGCCCGGAGCGTGCGGGCTTCATCGTCCACCGCCCCGGCCCAAGGAGCCCAAAAGTCGTAGGTCGAGGCCGAGGCCAGCGAGTTGATCGACGAAGAGAGAGACGACATCGCGGCGGCGAATACCCCCGCGATAAGAAGCCCCCTGAGCCCGCGAGGAAGCGCTTCCACGATAAACAGAGCAAAAATTTCGTCGGTGGTGCTGAAGGTCCTGCCTTCGTAGTACACCCACAGGCCGAGACCCACGAGCAGAAACACCAGAAACTGACCCATCACAACGATGCCGCTTCCCACCAGCGCCTTCTTGCTGGCCGCAAGATCCCGGCAGGTGAGTAGCCGTTGCACGAGGAGCTGATCCGTCCCATGCGACGCCATCGTGAAGACACCACCCCCGAGAACCCCCGCCCAAACCGTATACGGCTCGGAGAAGTCGAAGGACCAGTTCAGGACGTCAAGCTTGCCTACCTCACCCGCACTACTCAGAATGCCGGCCCACCCCTCTGGCGTAAGCACTTGAAGGGCAACAATCGCCACGAGAGCGCCCAGGAGGTAAAGGCTCATCTGGAGGGCATCCACCCAGACGACCGCCTTGATCCCCCCGAGATAGGTATACACGACCGTTATCGCCCCGATCACGATGATCGACACCCAATAGTCCCAGCCCGTGATCAGGGCCAGCGGGATGGCGCTGACAAAAAGCCGCACCGAGTCGGCCAGCAACCGCGTGACCATGAAGACCGCCGAGGCGAACCGCCGGGCCCCTTGTCCAAAACGCTCTCCGAGAAGTGCGTAGGCCGTGCTCAGCTCACCCCGGTAATAGGCGGGCAGCAGGAACACCGACACGACCACCCGGCCAGCCAGATACCCGAAGGTCAGTTGGAGAAACCCGAGCGTACCCAGGTACGACACACCGGGAATGCTCAAGAAGGTGAGGGTGCTCGTCTCGGTGGCGACCACGGAGAGCATCACCGCCACCCACGGCAGCTCCCGGTTTCCGAGGAAGTAATCCTGGGCACCGGTCTGCCCACGTCCC
>SMVB01021981.1_pt1 | contig 14183 bp, 15 predicted proteins | sample 2456461 | NCBI WGS metagenome assembly SMVB01 (sample SAMN11095934, study PRJNA526329) | marine sediment metagenome | biome: Marine sediment; feature: Surficial sediment; material: Deep marine sediment; isolation source: Hadal surficial sediment | place: Pacific Ocean | collected 2014-05 | depth... | reverse complement strand
GCAACCGAAGTTGTAGATGCAGCTGAAGATACCGCGGCAATCGAGTTCAGCGAAGAACCTGAAACAACACAAGAAGCAGGGGCGTTTGAAGAACCTGAATCTGTTGCAGAATCTGAAACTGTTGCAGAACCTGAAAGCGAAGCCGTTGATACCGAAATTCTCGAGATCTTCCTCGAAGAGGCCTCAGATATCCTGGAGCGTTGCGATTCATTACTGAATACCTGGCGTGACAATTTGCCGGATATGAGCATTGTTCAAAACCTGCAACGCGAGATTCATACCTTCAAGGGTGGCGCGAGGATGTCTGGCGTCAGTGCTATGGGTGATCTCAGTCATTCCATGGAAACACTGCTGGAACGTATCGCGGGACGTTTGTTACCACCTTCGGTCTCAGCCATCGAAGCACTCGAGCAAGGTTGCGACAAGCTCAATTCATGGACCGAACAAGCAGCTCAGGGAATCATGCCGCAAGCAGAACAGGCGCTGATATTATTTGAGCAACAGGTCAAAGCATTAAGCGCGGTACCAGTTAAACCTCCGGTGATGACTGAAGAGTCAGACAGGATCGACACCGTAGCGGAAGAATTGCAGGAAATCCCGGATGTTGCAGCACCGGTTGCAGCACCGGAAACCAGTGAAGAACCGGCAACGTCACAGCACATACGTGTGAGTGCTGACCTGCTTGATTCGCTGGTCAATTCCGCTGGCGAAATAAGCATATTCCGCTCCCGCCTTGAACAGCAAATCGGGCAAATGCGTGACAATCTGAAAGAATTTGATGCCACTGTATCGCGCCTCCGGGAACAGTTCCGCAAGCTGGATATTGAAACCGAGACCCAGATTCGTTCACGCTATCATCAGGAAGGACCGGACGATTCAGAAGAGTTCGATCCACTGGAAATGGATCGCTTTTCCTCCATGCAACAACTGTCCCGCAGCCTGTCTGAATCGGTCACCGACCTGTTGAACCTGCAGGAATACCTGGATGTAGCCGCACGTAAGTCAGAAGCCTTACTGGTTCAACAATCCAGGGTTAGTACCGAGCTGCAGGAAGGCCTGATGCAAACACGTATGGTGCATTTTGGCACCATTGCACCGCGCTTGCGCCGCATCATCCGCACCAGCGCCAAAGAAACACGCAAGAAAGCCCGCTTGCAGCTACGTATGACCGGTGGCGGTGACCAACTCGACCGTAACGTACTGGAGCGGATTACCGCGCCATTGGAACACTTGCTCAGAAACGCCATTGTTCACGGTATCGAAAAACCGGCTGTCAGACGGAAGCTCAATAAACCGGAAGAGGGCCAAATCTCGATTACGGTCGCCGCCGAGGCAACCGAATTCGTTGTACGGATCGAAGATGACGGCGCCGGTTTGAACCTCAAGGCCATACACAAACGCGCGATCCAGCTCGGATTGATCGAAAAGACCGCCAAACCACAGCCACAGCAATTAATGCAACTGATTCTGCATAGCGGCTTCTCGACATCCGAAACCGTCACTGCGCTGGCAGGCCGCGGTGTCGGAATGGATGTTGTAAACAGCGAGATCAAACAGATCGGCGGTTCTGTCGAAATAGATTCTGAACAGGGCAAAGGCTGCCAATTCACCATCAGGATTCCATTCACTCTAGCCGTCATGCAAGCCATTGGCGTGATGGCAGGCGAGCACAGATACCTGATTCCGGTGGCCAGTGTCGCCGGTGTCGCCCGCATGATGCCGGCCGATTACCAGACCCTGCTGAAACAGGATAAACCGGTGTATACCTTTGCCGGCGAACCATTTTCGGTACTTGAACTGGAGCCGTTGCTGGGTGAGCCGTCTACACCGCTGGGTGACGACACAATTTCAATTTTGATGATCAAGTCAGGCGAACAGCGTGCTGCCTTCCGGGTTCCGGAACTTCTGGGACACAGGGAAATTGTAATCAAACCGGTCGGACCACAGATCAGTAGTGTTGCCGGTATTCTCGGTGGCACTATAACCGGTGATGGCGAGGTGGTTATTATAATCGATGCCGGGCCACTCATCAGACGGGCATTACTGGATGGTGCACGCCCCGTACCACCGATGGAAAGCATAGTCTGCGGACCGAAAAAGACCCTGGCGATGGTGGTCGATGATTCCATCACCATGAGAAAAGTGACATCAAGAGTCCTGGAAGGTCACGATTTCGAGGTCATTACCGCAAAAGACGGTGTGGATGCCACCGAACAAATGCAGGAACGTATTCCTGATTTGCTGTTGCTCGACGTGGAGATGCCGCGCATGGATGGTTACGAGCTCGCGGAACATGTGCGCGCAGATCCCAGGCTAAGGCATATTCCTATCATTATGATCACTTCACGCGCCGGTAAGAAACATCGTGAACGGGGTGAGAGGGCGGGTGCAAACGTCTACCTTTCTAAACCTTATAAAGAGTCGGAATTGTTAATGGAAGTTAGCAAGTTATTGAAACAGGGAGTGGAATGACATGGCCGTCGAAGAAATCCGCACTATCATGGCACCATTGACCGATGGTCATGTATTGCTGCCAAACAGTGCCGTCGCTGAAGTGCTGGGTTACACGGCACCCGAGCCATTCAAACAAAGCCCGCCCTGGTTACTGGGTGAGATTGCCTGGCATGGCTGGCAGGTGCCGGTCATCAGTTACGAAACATTGTTGAAAGAAGATGCTACCTATACTGCCTCACCAAAGGGTCGCATCCTGATCATAAAAACCCTCGGTGAGTCCACCCAGGTCAATTACATCGGCCTGGTGATCCAGGGCTTACCCAAACTCAAGAAAGTGACCCGTCATACGTTGATTGAAAAACAGACGACAGGGCTGGCCGATACACTGTTCAGCGAAGTCAGCATCGATTCTCAACAGGCGCTGATACCTGAATTGGGCCATCTCACACGCACTGTGGAGCAAGCCGCCTACGATAACTAGTGTCGTTTCCGAGCTTACAGATCCCCAACCACGGCCTGCCAGTGCGCTAGACGCTTGGCCTGCCTTTTTTATCCAGGCGAACTTCAACGCGACGACCGAAGACCGGTTGAATGCTGAAAACACCCAGCTCAGTGGCTGTGGCGTGTATATTCGGGACTGGCGCATCGGTTTTCCATCACGGAATTTTCCATCAATGTAAGTGCAGAATCCGGCACGGGTTGAACTGCTTACAGACTCTGAATTCGCTTTGTTTCTGGTATCATGGACAGTTGAAGCCAGCTGTGCAGGTTACGTTGCGCGGTGAAGCCATTGCCACTTACCGGACACTGAAAATCTTGTCGAATTCCTCATGACCGAGTCTCCAAATAAAGAATTCCTGAGTGTGGCACTGGACGCTGCCAGATCAGCACGCGAACTCATCCTGTCTTACTACAACGGCGAATTTGAAATTGAAATCAAGGCTGACCAGACACCAGTGACGGTGGCCGACAGGGGGGCAGAGAAACTGATCCGCCAAAAAGTTGCCAGTGCCTTTCCCGACCACGGCATTTTCGGTGAAGAGTATGGTGTGCAGAGTAACAATACTGAATACCTGTGGCTGATCGATCCAATTGACGGCACCAAGAGTTTTGTAAAACGCTACGGCATGTTTTCCACCCAAATCGCGCTGATGCATCGGGGTGAACTGATTGTTGGTGTTTCCTGCGCCCCGGCCATGAATGAACTGGTGTGGGCAACACGTGATGGTGGTGCCCACGATGAAAACGGGCAATTGACCATCAGTGATATAGAAACCATTGAGCAAGCCAGTATTTCCACCGGTAATATCCAGAGCCTGGCTGCCAGTCAGAATTGGGGCTCGCTCGGGCAGATATTGGCACGTAGCAACCGTACGCGAGGCTACGGCGATTATTATCACTATCACCGCCTGGCGGCCGGACAACTTGATGCTGTGATTGAGTCCGACGTCAATATCCTTGATATAGCCGCTCTATATGTCATCGTTACCGAAGCTGGCGGTGTGTTCACCGACCTCGGTGGCAAGCCACCCGATTTGGAGACAAGCTCTGTATTGGCGGCTACCCCGGCCCTGCATGCTGCATTGTCAGCCGAATTGAATCGCGTCTGACCCGGATGGCCAAGCTCCCTATCATTCACTCAAGAAGTGAACACGATCCCGGCAAATTATTCAGAGTCGAGAAGCTGGATCTTGAGTTCAGCAACGGTGTAAGACGCACCTACGAACGTCTTCGGACACAGGGTTTGGGCGCCGTAATCGTTGTGGCGATGCGCGATGACGATACCGTTTTACTGGTCAGCGAATACGCCGCCGGTATGCATCACTACGAACTCGGCCTGGTCAAGGGTCGCCTGGAAGCGGGTGAAACCGTGCTGGAAGGTGCTGAAAGAGAATTAAAGGAAGAGATCGGCTACGGTGCACGTAATTTAGTTGAACTGACCTCTTTGAGCCTCGCGCCGGGCTATATGACCCACGTTACCCATGTGGTACTGGCGCGCGACCTTTACCCTGAAAAACTGGAAGGGGACGAACCCGAGGAACTGGAAATCGTGCCCTGGCCAATCGCCGACCTGTACGAGCTGGTACAACGCCCGGATTGCACCGAGGGCCGCAGCATCGCAGCACTGTTTATCGCTCGCGAATACATGCAACAGGAAACGTCATAAATGCTGGATCGAAATATACAGCAGACCCTCGAACAACTGGTCGACATATGCCGCCGCGCCGGTCTCGCCATACTTGACTGGTACGACGGCGATATGGGTATCACCCAAAAGGCCGATCATTCACCGTTGACCAAGGCCGATCTTGCCAGTCACAAGTTGATAGACGCTGAACTGACACGTCTGTGGCCCAATATCCCGGTTTTGTCAGAGGAATCTGCTGAGATTGCATGGGAAACCCGCCAGAGCTGGCAACAATACTGGCTGGTTGACCCGCTGGACGGTACCAAGGAATTCATCAAACGCAATGGCGAATTTACCGTCAACATTGCCCTGATCAGCGATCACCAACCGGTTTTGGGAATTGTGCATGTACCGGTTACCGACATCAGCTACTTTGGCGCCCGCGATGCCGGCGCCTGGCGTCAGTCCGCTATGGAAAATGCTGAGACCATAACGGTCAGGCGGCCGTCGGCTGATCCGGTGGTTATTGTCGGCAGTCGCTCGCATGCCAATCCCGAGCTTTCGAGCAAGCTTGAGCGGCTTGGTCCGCATGAGTTGATCAGCATGGGCAGCTCATTGAAATTCTGTCGGGTGGCCGAAGGTCTGGCTGATTTTTATCCTCGCTTGGGCCCAACCTCCGAATGGGACACCGCTGCGGCACAGGCTGTGGTAGAAGCTGCCGGCGGTCAGGTGCTTAAAATTGACGGATCACCACTGGGCTATAACAGCAAGAAAAGCTACCTGAATCCATATTTCTTCGTCATGGGCGACCCGGAAAGAGACTGGCTAAAGCCATTTCGGCTCAAAAGTTAGTTCCGTTCAACTTGACGCAGCGGTTTTCAGGGAGTATAAACTGCACAACCAACCTGTTGGGGCTTGCCAAATAACTACAACGAATTGATAAAAATCATAATAAAATACAGGGACATAAGCGGCTTCGGCCGCTTTTTTCTTGTTTGAGGAACACCAGGGAGCCTCTGAATACAATCATGAATTACAACCATCTTCCAAAGTGGCAATTGATCGCCGTACCTACGGCGGCCATTATGTTGTGCATTTTTTATTTTGCAAAATACGTGGTGGCGGACGAACTGATTTACGCCAATTACGCAGTCGAGGCCTTGCAACAGGATCTGCACGCAACACTCGAACTACTTGAAACGGAAAAAGCCCGTGCCACCGTCGCCGAACGCGAAGCCGATGTGATCCGCCGCGCAAATGCCATATTGCGTGGTTCTGAACGCAACCGTCAGGATGAAATTGCCAATTTGCAGGCTGACCTCGCATTTTACCGTCGTCTTGGTGGCGCCAATGGTACACAGGCACCATTGGCCGTTCACTACCTGGAGTTACAAGCCACGCAGGCACCCAGGGTCTACCGGATTATTTTTACCCTGACGCAAAATCTGCGTTGGGCCGCTGTAATTTCAGGTAAAATCCAATTGGGGGTTGATGGTATTCGCCATGGTGTCGCGCAACATCTGACCGAAAAACAATTGCTGGCCGAATCCGCGGAGCCTTTGAACTTTCAATTCAAATATTTCCAGCAGCTTGAGCGCCTGATCACACTCCCGCAAGACTTTGAGGCAAGCCGGTTAACCATTCGACTCAAATCCGGCAGCCTGCGCACCGCCGTCGAACAATCCATGGAGTGGGACAGTTTGTTTAACCAGCAAAGCAAGGATGACTTAGTAGTTAAAGCGGCATTATCTCCAACTGATGATTGAAAAACCCGGCCCGAACCGCCATAGTGAAGGGTCATATGGACTAGCAGAATATTGATGCAAAACGAAATACCAAAAGACGCGATTAAGTTCACCGATGCCGCCGCCAGAAAGGTCATGGAACTGATTATGGAAGAGCACAATCCGGATCTTAAGCTGCGGGTGTATATCTCAGGCGGGGGTTGCTCTGGTTTTCAATATGGTTTCACCTTTGACGAAGACCACAGTGACGATGATATCGCTTTCACCAATGAAGGTGTAACCCTTCTGGTCGACCCCTTGAGTTTCCAATATTTGATGGGCGCCGAAGTCGATTACAGCGAGAATCTGCAAGGTGCGCAATTTATTATTCGCAACCCCAATGCCGCAACCACCTGTGGTTGCGGTTCGTCCTTTTCGATCTAGGCCCTATGACCAGTCTGGACCACCTGGCCAGCTCAAGACGTAATCAATTCACCGCTGTCCGACTAAACCGTGATGTCGAACTGCGGGACGATACGCAGTGGGTCGCCAAAACACTGGTCAAAGCTGACACCCGCCTGGTACCTTTATGGCGTAGCCGCAGCCTGCTGGAGCGAGACGAGGACGGTACGACCGCAATTTACCTGTCACCGGACCAAATCACTGATCCCGACCGCATCCAACCGCCCACTCTGTTGGGTAATGACGGCACACGCGAGTATTTCGCCGTTTCTGTCACGGATTCGCAAAAAGACACGATCCTTGAGCAATTCTCGGACGCCCGTTTTGCTGATCTGCGCCGGGCATCCATCGATATGTCAGCCAAACACGCCGGCATACTCGCCTATGCCAGGGCCTTGCACTACTGGCAACATCGCAACGCGTTCTGTGGTGTTTGCGGAAATCCAAATCTATTGCGTTCTGCCGGCCACCGCATGATCTGCAGCAACGAGGAATGCGGCCGTGAATCATTTCCACGTATTGATCCTGCGATCATTGTATTGGTGACCCACAGGGATGCCTGTCTGCTGGGACGCAACGCCAAGTGGCCGGCCAAGCACTTTTCCACCCTGGCGGGGTTTGTCGAGCCCGGCGAAAGTCTTGAAGATGCGGTTGTGCGTGAGGTCTATGAGGAGGTCGAGCTGCAGTTGCAGAATATCCGCTATGTCTCTTCCCAGCCTTGGCCTTTCCCGGCATCGGCCATGTGCGGCTTTTATGCCGAAGCCCGCGACCGCAACAATGGTGTCAGTGACGAGGTAGAAGAGGTGCGTTGGTTTACCGTGGAATCATTGACGCAAGCTATAGTGAACAATGAAGTTCGCCTGTCACCGCCGGTTTCCATCGCGTTCAGATTACTGGCCGATTGGTACCGGAATAGTGGTGGCGGTGATCTTGAGGAGCTGGTCCGCCGACAGCGGGCAATGAATGTTGCAGCATCAACCTGCTAGACTATGCCTGTTGCCGCAGTGGGCGCCGGCAGCGTGTAGTACAACCGAAAGAAAGGGCATGGGTCAATGACCATAATCTCAATACTGATTGCATTTACGCTTTGCCATTTTGTGCGCGAATTGCGTCATCTGCGTCGTTTTGGATGGCTTTCAACGTTCACCAAGCATTGCAACGACAAACTTAAAAGATTGCCGGGCTGGTCAGGACCTACCGGCTTTCTGTTCATTCTTGCTGTGCCGCTGCTCGCCGCCTACCTGGCCAACATTCTGTTAATCTCTACGCTTGGCCAAATCGGTGAATTTCTATTGGCCATTGCCGTGCTCATTTATACCTTCGGACCACGCGATTTGGACATCGATGTTCGCGATGTCATCCAGGCCGAAGATGAAGACGAACAGCAGCAGGCACTGGAAACATTGCTGGGCGGACCGGTCCCTGAGAAAGAAGAAGACTGCCGGGTAGCCGCCATTAATGCGGTATTCAGCAATGCGTTAAAACGTTGGTTCGGGGTCATTTTCTGGTTCGCGGTTCTCGGTATTTACGGTGCGCTCCTGTATCGGTTGGCCACTTGGTTGAGCGATGGTGAGCATGGTTTGTTTGACGAACAAAAAGACCTGATCACGCGTTTGTGCGGAGTCATGGATTGGCCGGTCGCTCAGTTGGTCACATTGTCTCTGGCGATTGCGACCGACTTTGATTCGGTTTATCGCGCCTGGAAAAAATATCACGACGAACGCGGCCACGGCCTGTTTGAATCCAGTAACGATTTCATGCTGACCAGCGCACGTATCATTGTCATGACCGGTCATGCTGAAAACGATGGCTACGCAGACCAGCTACAAGGCCCGATGGCAACGATTAAATTGTCCATGGACCTGGTCTGGCGAACACTGGGTGTCTGGGCCACGGTGTTGGCAATATTGCTGTTGGTGAATGTGATCGCATGACGGGGCCCGGGGCCCGGAAATGTCTCGCACGCCTGTTCGGGTTTGCGCTGATCCTGAATATATTCCTCAATACCGCTTCGGCTGAAATCCAGCTGCCACAAGCCAATGGTGAAATACTCAGCCTGCCCGTTCCCGCCCAACGTATCATCACGCTCGCACCCAACCTGGCTGAGCTGGTATTTGCAGCCGGTGCTGGCGAGCAACTCAAAGCAGTGGTTGAGTACAGCAGTTTTCCCGCGCCAGTGACGGATCTTCCAAAAGTGGGCAACGCATTCCGCATTGATCTGGAACGTATTATCGAGCTCGAACCGGATCTGATCATCGCCTGGAAGTCAGGCAACCCTCAAACCGCCCTGCAAAAACTCGGGCAACTGGGGTTTGCAGTCTGGCAAATCGAAATCACCCGGCCGGATGAGATCGCCGATACACTGGAAAGCATCTCATACGCTGCAGGCACTGAAGCCCTCGGATTGCCCGCTGCTGCGAAAATACGCGACAAACTGGCGTATCTGCGACAGGAAAATACCGATAAACCCCGAATTGAATATTTTTTCCAGATTACGGCCCGCCCACTTTATACCGTTAACGGACAACACATCATCAGCCGTAGTCTGGCAGTATGCGGCGGTCATAATGTTTTTTCAGAATTACCGACACTGGCGCCCCAGGTCAGCCGTGAATCGGTCATTCTCGCAGACCCGCAAGTCATGATTGCAACAGAAATTGCAGGAGAACCGCCATCATTGGATGGGTGGCAGGACTGGCCTCGTTTACGGGCCGTGCAAAACAATGCGATGTTGTACCTGCCCGCAGATGAAATCAGCCAGGCCGCACCGCGACTTCTGGACAGCATCGAATTAGCCTGTAAGCTTCTGGATGAAATTCGCTCGACAACTCAGAAAATGGAAGATAAATGAACACAAGCATTGTTTCGTCCCCGATCGGGGTTATGACTGTACTCATCGCCGTTGTGGCCTTCTGGTTCTGGCTTGAGCGCAGCAGAAACTGGAAGATATTTGAATACCTGCCGCCGTTGGTATTCATTTATGCCTCACCGGTGCTGCTGTCGAATTTCGGTGTGATTCCTTTTGAAAGCGGGGCGTATGACTTCTTACGTCAATACGGCCTGCCGATGTTCATCGTCTTAATGCTGATAAAAGTGGATGTGGTGGCCGCCGTACGCATCATGGGCAAGGGCGTATTCGTGATGTTGCTGGGCAGCATCGGCGTGGTATTTGGGGGTGTTGTGGCCTACAAGCTGGGGCAGACTTTAACCTTTGGCGACTACTTTCCATTGGCAAAGGACAGTTGGCGCGCATTCGGCACCCTCGCGGGTAGCTGGATAGGTGGCACCGGCAACATGACGGCTGCACACGCGGGTCTGGAGGGTACCGCCGAACACCTGACCATGGCTGCCGCTGCGGATCAGATGGTTTACCTGATCTGGTTACCCATTTTGCTGGGAAGCAAGTCATTCGCCGACAGGTTCAATCGCTGGGCGCGGGTATCGCCTGGACGAATTGAGGCCATGGAAACTGCCGCAGCTAATTTCAAGACCAGCGAAGACACACCCAGCATGACCAGTCTGTTGTACCTGGCCTTGCTGGCCATTGGCTTCACCTGGATTTCCATAGGCCTATCAGAAGTACTGCCACCGGTGGTGGTTGGCGGGGCCACCGTGATCACAGCCGGGACCTGGTTGATCCTGTTGGTCACTACCTTCGCCCTGCTTGCATCGGTTACACCGGCACGCAAACTGCCTGCTGCGCAACCGATCGCGCTGGCTATCATTTACATCTACGTGGCCCGGGTCGGCGCCACCATGGACCTGGGTGCAGTTGATTGGGACAACATGCTCGGCTTTATTGCCATGGCATATGTCTGGATCAGCATCCATGCAATATTCATCCTCACCGGCGCGTGGATTTTCCGCGTTGATGTACACACGGTTGCAATCGCATCTGCGGCCAATATCGGTGGCGCGGCATCGGCACCTATCGTCGCCGCCCACCATCGCGAGACACTGGTACCGGCATCCATACTGATGGCCTTGATTGGCTACGCATTGGGCAATTACCTGGCCATACTGACTGGTCGAATCGGCCAGTTGATCGGCGGCTGAAGCAGGCCATACTGACCATGAATAACCTGCGCAAAGAACGGGGGCTCTCAAAAGAGGAAGTAGCCAGCGTGCACCTGGATGCCAGGCGAAAAGGATTGAGTCTCACCAATTGCCCTCACTGTGGTGAGGAGTTTTGACCGCTTGATCAGATCTGCAGTATGGATCCCAGACCGCCACCATTCAGATGCCATTGAAAAAAATTCAACACCAGCACAAATAGCAACCAGGCTGCCACCGGTATCATCAAGCGCGATGCCTCCGGTTTTATGGATCTGAATGTCTTGATAACCATCAACACGGCAAACAACCAGAGACCTGTCACCGCCAGCGCCCAGCCGGTGCGGTGTAAACCAAAAAACATCCACGACCAACAAATTCCCAGCATCAATTGCAGCCCCCACCAGCCCAGTGCCACAGCCGCAAGGCCACGCATGGCTTCCCAAACCATCCAGGCAGATAGCCCCATCAACACGTACAGTACCGCCCACACCGATGCCAATACCACCGCTGATGGGTTCCAGGCTGGCTGAGACATTGCCTGATACCACTCACCACCGATAAACTGCCCGCCCACCGCAGTGGCCAGGGTCACCAGGGCCAGGAAAACACCCAGGGAGATCAATCTTTCCATGAAAATTCCGTGTTGGTTGTTTTGGCAATGCTACCTGAATGCGTCGAGAGATGCTCCAATGACAACGCCTATGGAAGCGATTGCAAAAATCTATTTCACCAATTCGTAAAGCAGGACTATGCTTGGTGGTGAGAAATGACGCTTATTCATGACACAGGAGGATATTAAAATCATGTCATTAAAAGGCAGTAAAACCGAACAGAATTTGAAAGACGCATTTGCCGGTGAATCGCAAGCCAACAGACGTTACCTCTACTTCGCAGCAAAAGCTGACATAGAAGGCTACAACGACGTCGCCGCAGTATTCCGCTCAACAGCAGAAGGTGAAACCGGCCACGCACATGGTCATCTGGAGTACCTCGAAGAAACCGGCGATCCGGCAACCGGCCTGCCCATCGGCCCTACCGGTGACAATTTGAAAGTCGCGATCGCCGGCGAAACGCATGAATACACCGATATGTATCCGGGCATGGCAAGCTCCGCGCGCGAGGAAGGCTTTGACGAAATTGCTGACTGGTTTGAAACCCTCGGTAAGGCAGAACGTTCTCACGCCAATCGTTTCCAGAAAGCTCTGAACGAACTGGACTGAGCAGGGGTCGTCAACGCATCCTCTCAACAGCCCCGAATGTGTGAAGTTGAATTGGGGCGCTACAGCGCCCCTTTTTTTCTCCCTATGATTGAGCATCAACCATGAGCAAACCACCAACGGTCCGTGAAGGCAGCCTGGAAGCGCCCACCCGGCATCCGTTGAACTGGAAAAAGCCGGAGTTCTACAACGAGAAACCGCTGTTTGAAGAACTGGAGCGGATCTTCAACATATGCCACGGATGTCGCCGATGCGTTTCCCTGTGTGATGCTTTCCCCACCTTGTTTGACCTGGTGGACGAGTCCGAATCCTTCGAGGTCGACGGTGTCGACAAGAAAGACTACTGGAAAGTGGTTGACGAGTGTTACCTGTGCGACCTGTGCTACCAGGTCAAATGCCCCTATGTACCGCCACATGAGTGGAATGTGGACTTTCCCCACCTGATGTTGCGGGCCAAGGCGGTTCAGTTCAAAAAGGGTAACCGCAAAATCAGCCATAAACTGATCAGCAGCACCGATCTGGTGGGCAAATTTGCAAGTATCCCGGTTATCAATCAAGCCGTAAACGCGGCAAATAAAAGCCCCGTGATGCGCAAGGCCGCGTCAAAGATGCTGGACATCCATCCCAAAGCCCATTTACCCGATTATCATAAGGACACACTCAGAAAGCGCCGCAAAAACCACCAACCCAGAGGCATACAATCCATTGCAGCGGGTCCGACCCGGGGACGCGCCGCATTGTTTGCAACTTGCTATTGCAATTTCAATGAGCCGGGCATTGCTGAAGACTTGATTGCCATATTTGAGCACAACGGCATACCTGTACGTTTGACGGAGAAAGAATCTTGTTGTGGCATGCCTAAACTGGAGCAGGGGGATCTTGAGACCGTAGATAAACTACGCCGGAAAAACATTCCACAGTTGCTCAAGTTGATCGACGAGGGCTGGGATATCGTTGCCGCCGTGCCTTCCTGTGTGCTGATGTTCAAACAGGAATTGCCATTGATGTTTCCCGACGACGCAGATGTACTCAAAGTGAAAAGACATATTTTTGATCCGTTTGAGTACTTGCTGCACCGTCACAAAGCAGAGCTGTTCAGAACTGAGTTTCACCAATCACTGGGCACCATCGCCTGGCATGTGGCTTGTCACCAGCGGGTACAAAATATTGGCCCAAAAACCAAACAGATTCTGTCATTGGTGCCTGGCACCGAGATCAATGCCATTGAACGTTGCTCCGGTCATGACGGCACCTATGGCGTACGCAATAAAACCTGGGCCAAGTCACAAAAGATTGCCCGGCCTGTCATCAGCCGCGTAAAAAAAATGGCAGCAGACTACCTGGTATCGGATTGCCCGATGGCCGCCACCCAAATCGCCGACGGACTTGAATTGAAGCACGGCGAGACCAACCCGCTTTCACTATTAAGAAAAGCATACGGGATTTAGTAAACATGGATTACTTGAAGCGTTCAGACCTGATGAGTCTGGAACAATACGCGGATCAGCGTAATGACTTTCGCCGCCGGGTCATAGCTCATAAAAAAACACCGCCGGGTGGGCATTGGCCCGCATTCCGGATCAGGTCCGGCACAGGGCTTGTTCCTGTATTTTGAAGATCGACTGACAATTCAATACCAAATTCAGGAAATGCTACGTATTGAAAAGATATTCGAAGCTGCTGGTATTGAAGAAGAGCTTGAAACCTACAACCCCTTGATCCCCGACGGCAGCAACCTGAAAGCCACCGCCATGCTGGAATACCAGGATGTCGAGGTTCGCAAGCAACAACTGGCGCTACTCAGGGGTATCGAGGATCTGGTGTGGATCCAGGTTGAAGGCTTTGACCGAACCTATTGCATTGCCAACGAGGACCTCGAGCGCAGCAATGCTGAAAAGACCTCTGCCGTGCACTTTATGCGTTTTGAATTCGAAGCAGACATGGTTGCCGCCTTAAGAAATGGTGCGAGCTTAACCATGGGCGCAAGTCACGAGTGCTATTCTCACAGCACTGTCGCCAACCTTGAAACAGTTTCTGCATTGCTGGCTGATTTTAATTAAGAACCCCCCATAGATTTCAATAGCGGGCTTATATGTGCGCTGGTGCTAACTGGGGGCGCCGCGACACGGGTACCTTCCCCCT